>Ga0116144_10005728_pt1 | contig 11119 bp, 6 predicted proteins | sample AD_UKC035_MetaG_FD_89746 | JGI IMG/M metagenome (GOLD analysis project Ga0116144, IMG submission 89746) | Active sludge microbial communities of municipal wastewater-treating anaerobic digesters from USA - AD_UKC035_MetaG | ecosystem: Engineered > Bioreactor > Anaerobic > Digestate | place: USA... | reverse complement strand
AGCCGACCACTCGTCGGCATATTCGCCCATGTTGGAACTGGGTGTGATGGGATAAATGGCCGCCACCTCGGTCAGCGCGTAACTCGCATGGGTCGCCGCCATGTTGCCGTCAATGGCCTTCATGATCTTTTGTGACATGTATTCCTCCTGTGGAAAAAAGGTTATGTGTACGGCGCCTCATATCACGAAGGGCGTATGTTTGCAAATTTTTAGGGCCCCGCTATTTTTTCGATGTAATGTGGAAAAACCCTTCGAATATGCTATAGAATGTGACGACTGTGACAGGGAGGTGCCGTGATGACGGCGGCCGTAAGAAGATTCATGCCGGTCGAGCCCGGCGGGAAGATCCGTGTGGTGGCGACCTCGTCACCGTTCGATACGACGCTTTTCAACACCGGTATCTCCTTTCTGGAGCGCCACGGGATGCGCCCGGCATACGATGACGCGGTATTCGCGCGGACCGGCTATCTCGCCGGTGAACCGGAGCGGCGGGTCGCCCAGATGCGTGACGCCTTCCGCGATCCGGAGTCCGAGGCGGTCTGGACCGCGCGTGGCGGCTACGGCGCCCTGCAGATGTTGCCGCTCCTCACCCCGCATGTCGCCGAGATACGGAAACACCCCAAGGTATTCATCGGTTTTTCCGACGCGACGGCCATTCACTCGTTCCTGATAGACCGTTGCGGGTTCGTGACGGTGCACGGCCCGAACATCACGACGCTCGGCCAGATAGAGCGTTCTTCCCAGCGACAGGTGGTCCGCCTCCTCACGGGCGAGCCTGACGCGCTCCGTATCGCGGCGCGGCAGATGATAACCGTAAGGCCGGGAAAGGCCGAAGGGGTGGTGAAGGGGGGTAATCTCTCGACGCTTGCCTCGCTCGTCGGCACACCGTGGGAACCCGATCTCAAGGGGAGCATTCTCTTCCTTGAGGATGTTGCCGAGGTGCCCTACCGCGTCGATCGGCTCGTCACGCAGTTGCGGCTCGCCGGTAAATTCGCCGGGGTACGGGGTCTCGTGCTCGGCGATTTCACCTATAACGACCGCCGGGCCGAACGAAGCGTGGACCCGGCGATGATCGTCGCGTCGAGCGGGCTTCCCGCCTCGGTGCCGGTCATGGCGAACTTCCCCGCCGGGCATGGCGTGAAGAACATGGCCTTTCTGCTTGGCGCCGTCGCCACACTGGATACCGGGGCGAAGACGCTTTCTTATCAGGTCCGCTGATACCTTAGAACACGAAACCCATGTAGGTGTGGATGTCGAACAGGACGGTGGTGTTGCGCGCCACGGTGTTGAGCCCGTCGAAGGGTACCGCGATCTGGAAGGTGAGTCCGGCGCGCAGGCCGCTCTCACCTTCGTAGGTGGCGCCGAGGTACGGTTCGAGCGCGAGCGCCGTTCCCTTACCGCCGGGGGTCTGCTTGGCGAACCACGCGCCCGAGTAGGTCAGACCGCCGCGCATGCTGATCTCGTCGAGGAAATAGTACTGGGTATCGAAACTCGCGTAGTAGCCCGAGGTGAACCGGCCGAGGGCCTCGCGCCAGATGAACGAATTGAAGTTGTAGTCGCGGTGGAACCGGAAATTCTCGACCTTGGTATCGAGTCCGAGCGCCGCGTCTATCGCGTTCCCGGGCAGATTCACCGAATCTCCCTGCACCCCGCTCGCCTTGTCACCGGTCGCCACGCCGCCCAGCAGGGTGAAATGGAGTTTGCGCGGGATGTATTTCCACTGCGCCTCGAGCGCGGCGCCGAACATCTGGGCGTCGATGCGGCCGGCGAGGTCGGCCGTCTGGTAGCGCCCCAGTTTCCCGTCGAGGAACGCCAGTTCGGCCTTCAGCGAGAAGTTCTTGTAGTACAGGTTGCCCCAGATGTCGAACGTGAATATGCGGGAATCCTGCTCGGTCAGCACATAGCGTTCGGTGTCGGTGCCGGCGTCGATCAGCGTCGAGGCGTCGCTTTTCCACGCGTACATGAGGAGCGCACCGAACTCGTAGACGGTATTCTCCTTGAGCAGTTTCTCCTCGAGCACCGCCGGGTCGTCCTCCTGCATCGTGAACATGAGTCCCAGTTGCCAGCCGTCGTCGCGCGAGGAGGCGTCGATGAAGTGGTCATTGTAGCGGACCATCGTCCCTTCGCTGATGTAGTCGAAGAAGGGTATGATCTTGAATCCCATGATCGGCACGAGGAACAGGACGCGGTCGAGATAGTCGCCCGGGGTGTCGGTATCGACGCGGTTGGCGTCGTTATAGAGTATGCCGAGTCCCCAGTGGAACGGCATGCGCCCCACGCGCAGTTCGCCGATGGGGGTGTCGAGCGTCCCCCAGAGTCCCTCGACCCGTATCGAGGGATCGACCGCCCACTGCGTACCGGGAAGCAGTCCGTTCTCCTGTGTCTGCGCCACCGCGTCGTCGGTGCCGATGAGCCGACTCCCCATGAGGGTGAGTTTCGAGTGTATCTCCATCGTCTCGGATACATTGATGATCGGTTCGAGGTGCAGTTTCAGCATGGCCCACGAGAGTATCTTCTCGCCGCGTTCGGTGTCGTTGGCGAGCGGGGTGGTCGGCAGGTAGGGGTTGTTGCCGTTCATGAAAAGGTTGTAGGTGAAGAAGTGATTGACGCTGAAAAAGCCGTAGAGTTCGAAGAATTTTATCGGCTTGCCGCCGCTCACCTTCAGTCCGTCGGTCTGTTCGGCGGGCGGTTCGGCCGCGACGACGGCCTCTTCCTCAGTGGCGTCGCCCTTCGGCGGCAGGACCTTCGCGGATCCCTCCTCCGGGGCGGGCTCTTCAGCGACCGCGGGGGCCGGTTCAGATTTGGGAACCGGCGCAGGTTCGGTGGCCGGCGCAGGTTCGGAGGCCGGTGCCGGTTCGACAGCGGCGGTCTCCTCTTCGGCCTCCTCTTCGCTTTCGGCGGCATCTTCCTCCGCCGTGTCCTGCGCCTGCAGGGAGAAGAGCGGGAGGCAGAGGAACGCCAGCATCAGCCATGTCCATGAACGCATATGACCTCCTTTCGGGATATCCGGGCAGTGATTAAAACGCGAATTTCTCAAGATCGATCATCTCGAAGTGGTTCTCTTCAAGTATCCGTTCGGTCTCGGCCATGTTCCAGGTCTTGACGGCGATGAGCGCCCCCTTGTCGGCCGAGGCGAGCGTGTAGATGTAGTCGATGTTCACATCGTTGCGGCTCATCAGGTGGGCGATCTTCAGCAGTTCGCCCGGCTTGTGGTCGAGCCGCACCACGATGATCTTCACCACATTGTAGGAAACGGCCATCTCCCTGAGTATCTCCTTGGCCTGCGCCGTCTTGTCGGTGACGATGCGCAGTTCGCCGAAATTCGCCGTTTCGTTGATGGTGAGGCCCAGTATGTTGACCTGCGCGCGACTGAGACTTTCGAGTATCTTGCTGAGCACTCCCGGCTCGTTGCGCAACAGGACCGAGATCTGTTCCACCCGCATGGTTTCCTCCCTTACAAAGCGTGTCGCGTCACCATAGCATTATACCGGGGAGGTGTCAAAAAAATTCAGGAAGGATGGGGGAGGGGGAGCGGTTAGGGCCGGCGGCGGTCGATCACTTCATCCCCTCGAACGGGCAGACACCTTCTTTTTCACAGTAACACTTCATGTCGCGGAGAATGAGCGGGGAACTGTTCAGTTGCTGGTAAAGAACATGATCCCCCTCGAACTCGGCATCGCCATAGGGATAGACCACATCCTCTCCGTACAGTTTGTCTTTATCCATTTTATTCATACAGGAACGCTGTTTCGTGTCGAGGCGATAGAAGCATAACCGCCCGCCGTAGGTGCTCCCGCCGTAGAAATACGCCTCGGTGTACATCAGCATATCGCCCCGCAGCATATTCACGATGAAGCCGAGGAATTGGTCAGATTTGCCGGTGTAGTCGGAAAACAATTCCGTATATTCGATGGGGTCTTTGTCGTAGCGCAAGAGAAAAACTTTATTCGTGTTCGTGTAGGCGGCGATCCCGTCATTCTCTTTGTCGAAAACTATGTCCCGCGCCACCTCTCCTTCTCGGTTCACCTTCCGGCAGGAATCAACCGAGGCCGGTTTTTTCGAAAGGTCACACAGGAATCCTTTTTCGGTACTATCGTAGAAAGAGAGAAGGTCTCCCTTCAGGTCGGGATAATACGCCACGCCCGTCCCCAGCGCTGTCCATTTCCACTCGCCCGCCTTCGCGTACATCATCTTCGTGGGACCGTTTTGTGTCTCTTGGATGTTGGCAAAAATCCATTTTTCGTTGAGCGTTGGTGTATAAATGATGTAGAGCGCTGGCTTGGGATACACCACTCGGTAAGCGCCATTGGAAGAAAAATAACCGATATAATGATTGCCGCTCAACTCGTGAGAGCGGGCATCCCTGAAATACAGAAGTGCGCTTCCTTGATGATATACAAAACCATAATCTCCCGGGCTCTGAACGGTGTATTTCTTCGTTGCAGGGTCGTAGGTAAAATATCTCTTAAAGGTGGGGTACACCCGATTGTCCAGCGATACCTTATACATCACAAACCCCGCCTTTCCCCCGCTCAGATTCCAATGCTTGATCTGGCCACTAGTGGAATCGGTATCCCATCCGGCAGACCCTAATTTAAGGTCGCACTCATGCATGGGGATGGTCGTGAACTGCGATTCAACCTCTTCCTTCGTCATCGGCTTCAGATTACTCATCTCACACGGATAGGGATAACAATCTGCCTCAGGATGATCGGTGGCAAGTTTCAGATTCGCCTCTTTCCAAAGATTTGTGACACATTGCGGGTCCTTCTCGGTCGGGGTGTCACACCCGGGGCGGCAGAAGTGAATGGTGCCGTCATCCTTGTAGAAGGGGAACTGCGCCTCAATGAGGGGGGGGCAGTCGGTGTCAAGATCGCTGTCGGGCACAAGAACAGAGTCGTCCGGTATCACCTCGCTCTCAACAACGACCTCGTCCTGATCGACAAGAGAGTATTCTTTGTCTGCCACGATATCTCCGTCATGCCCCGTCGCGTCGGCATCCTGATCTGGTTTCGACGAGTCACAAGAGATTATCGTCGCTATAGCCAACAAGAGTATGGGGGCGGCTAAGCCGCCCCCGATAAGTGTTTTCTTCATTCTTTAGCACCCACTCCAGTAACAGTCTCCCGTATCATAACCGGTGCAGGTCGAATTGCAATAGGCCGTTCCGCTGTTCCACTCGTTCGGGTCGAGGTCCTCGCAGTAGACGCTGTTCCCGTCGCATACTTCACCCGGCTCCACGATACCGTTACCGCAGTAACTCGGCACCTCGTTGTTCGTCGAGACCTTCACCGCGCTTCCGTCGGGAATGTACACCCATCCGTTATACAGGTGGTTCTCCGCCATCTCCCGTATATCGCCGTTCAGTTCCCAGAAGTCGATGTAGGTGTCGGGCCGCCCGGCGAAGCGATACTCGTACCCGTCGCAGGCGAGATAGAACGCCCCGTGGTCGGTCGTCAGTTCGCCGGTCGAGCAGTAACCGTACTCGTAGGCCTTGAGCGTGAGCGTATCGGAGTCGCGGACCTGCACCCCTTCATCCCAGAAGGCGTACCAATAGAGCGCCAGTTCGCCGTTCGCGATGGCGAAATCGACCACCGAACCGAAATTCACATAAGCGAGCCGGGCGAAGGTCTCCTTGTCCCGGATATTGATGCCGTTGTCGTCACCGACATATAGTTTGTCGTTGTAATACTGGATGCGGTACTGGTAGTTGTACGGGGTACTGTAAAACGATAACTGGCTTATCGCGTTCGGGTTGGCGGTATTGAACTTGTAGATGCCGCCGCTTGTCGCCGCGTACATGATGTCGCCCTCCACCACTTCGAGGTCATAGACCCGCCGGTTGGTGGTGAAGGTGCTCTTGAGGACCATCGCGTTCGGGTTGCTGATATCGTAGACGCGGATCGTGCTGTTCGTCCCGACATAGAGACGGTCGCTCTTACCCGCCACGCTGTAGACGGTCGTGCCGATGGAGAAGGACTTGTACCACGGATGGGAGAAGGGCTGACAGAAACCGTCAACGAGCGTGCCGCCCTTGAGAATCGTATCCATCTCGTTCAGGCAATAGTATGGCACTTCTTCTGGGGTAAGACCATGCACTTCCACCATATCGTAGGAGGTGTTGCTCCCTATCGGCGCTGCAAGATCGACGATCACCCGCTGGGTCATGTTGCCGCTGGCGATCATTTGATTAGCAAGAAAAAGCGTGTCCCCATCTACGCGAATAAGTGTTTTGAGGAGTTCGGTGTTGAGATTATCGGCGAGTTTCACCCAGCCGGCGGCGGCGGTGTAGCGCCAGATGTCTTTAAGATAAGTTGGGATGCCGGTCGTTAAGTTGTTCTTTTTCCCCCCGGCGAGATACAGGGCGTCCCCTGAATCATAGGCGTTATAAAAGTCGCGAGTCGGGGGCAGAAGCGTTGAATTTGCGGGAACAAAAGCGCCGTTTTCAAAACGGTGGAGCCCCATACCGTCCTCTGTGATGCCGAGGATATGCAGCATATCGCCTATCCAATGGATCGTCGGATCGGTCAGCTCGGCGGGGGCAAGAGCCAACATCTCGACCTGCCACTCGGCGGTTTCACTATTTGCGAGAGATGCTTTTACCAACCGAATATCGCCCGCTTCTTTCAAGAGCGCATAAAAATCGCCATTATGTTGCGCCGCCGCAAGTATTTCGTAATCGGCATGGGATAGTTCGAAGAAACCGATCGGGCGCCAATCAGCGGGGTCACTCGGATAGTTCACGACGATATGAAAGGTCGCGGGAGTGTTCGGATCATCGTCGGGCCTTATGCCGTAAGTGAACCCTTCTTCGCCGGGGATCAGGATGACCATACGCTCGTCGTGATACTTCGGAAGCGAGACAACTATGGAACTGTCCATTTCCCAGCGACGCACTGCATAACTCCCCAGTTTGGGATCGAGCGAGAAATCGGGAAGGCGGACATGGTGGCGTTTCCAGAAATCGAGTACCCAATCGGATCCCAGAGGGCCGGTCATAAATTGCAGGTAAGAGATCCCCATTGGCTCGCTCATCATGCGTATACTGCGGGCGAACTGTTTTAATTCATAGTTCGGATATGCGGAAGGATTGATGCGGAAATAAAGAGAATTTACCTTATTGTTACAATTGTCCGCGCTGGCGCACGAAACATCGTTGAGATAATTAAGGGCAGAGTTGACATCGCGCGCACCGCTCGAAAAAGCGAAGAAGAAATCGTTGTTTGCGAGAGGGGGAGAAACAGGATGCCCCATGATGGGTTCTGATCCGGAAAAAACATTCCCGGAATATTCAGGCTTGTCGGTCACAACATCGGTTTTCCAGTTCCAATGGAGCGGAGTTATCGGTGAAGTGAGGTTGACACTAAGATTTTGGAAAGGGTAAGAGAGTGGTATTTTGAGATTTCCGATGAGATTGGGGAAAAAGGAGAGGTCATAAGCGTCGTTTTCCTCGTCATGATATGTTTCGCGGTTGGCGGTCAAAACCCGACCGGAATCGCTGGACCATGAAATTTCGTTCCACACCGTCTTGTTGAGTCGCACAGGTTCGATCTCACTTCCATGACTATAACCGAAAGCGGTTAACCGATTAAGCGGCCATCCCAGCGCCGGAGGAGCGTAAGTCGAGCAGTACCCGGGAGTTCCCCAAAGAGAAGGCTTCGTATTATACTCTTGTTTTGTGACCCAACAATATCGGTTAGTGCTGGGAACGATCTTGTTTGTCGTGGTGTTCGTCGTTGCCTGCACCTTGAGTGTGAGGTAGTCGTTCATGGTGTAAAGTTTATTGCTTCCCGAAACGCTTATGTGCATCGATGAATTTACTTCCAGTGGTGTGACATAAGCGGTATCGAGATCGCAGGCATCACCGTCGCCGTCGAGATCGTGATCCGGTTGCCAATAATAGGTCGGCACCGTAAAGAAGTTGGCCGGACTATAAACTGTTTTGGTGTAGAGCCGCGTGACGGGATTAAGAAAAGCGCCGTTCGCGGTATTATCGAGACCGAGATTGCCAAACGCGACCTCGCCGCTTATCGGGACCATCGGATTATACACGCCGAGACAATTATCGGTGATGTCATACACGCCATCCGAATCTTCGTCTTCGCAAACATCGCCGACATTATCGAGGTCGGAGTCGGCTTGGTCGGCATTGGGAATGCCGGGACAATTGTCGATCGGCTCATGCCAATCTATGTCGTAGGGACTGCATCCATTCGAATAGGCAAGCGTGTCGCAGAAGCCGTCTTCATCCGAATCACGACAGGTCAATCGCTCGTCATCACAATCGCATGGTTGAGTATCCGTTTCGGTGCAAAGGTATTTTGCGAACCAGTGATCCCCGTCTCCGTCGGCGGGACAATTCGCAGAGGAGTCTAGAAGCCACCTTTTTACTAACATCGCGGGCCTGTACTCGGCAACATACTCATCGCCGATGTCTGAAGGAAGGTAATCGTTATCGGAAGTATGAAGGAGGAAACGAACGCCGAAAGTTTTATCTCGCACTAAAAAAGGCGGAGCAAGATTACAATCACCACTCCAAACAAGCGAGTAAGGAGTGGTAAACTTATCTCTTTCTAGCCACGCGCACCGCAAATAATTTTTCCCCGTGAAAAGGTTGGCATTAAGGTTGGCATGAATTTTTTGCGCCTCACAGGGAAGTGGTTCGGGCGTTGAAAAATTATACCCCTCCGTGAAAACGCTTCCGGATTCCATCTCGACGCCGTTAAAATAACAGGTCAACCAAGCTTTGAGAGCGGTTCTTTTTTCATAAGTAAAAGAAAGGTATTTGTGTTTTTTGTTAGGATAGCTTGTGCGAAAATTATCGGAGCAAACATCTCGATAATAACTCAATGGTATCATATTTATTGGGTCAGTATAACGGTCGCTTTCGCTTTCGGGAAGGTCTATCGATATATCTGAGATAGTAAGATCCCAGTGATCGTCTTCGGGGCGAATGGCATAGATAAAAGTGAACGGCGATATGCCACAGGCATCCAATATAGGGGCGAACAGAAACCAGGCATCGTCATAGAGAAACTGTAGAGCGGAAACAAATTCGTCCCACGCCATTTCATCATTGTTACCCAAAATAACGCGCGTGTTTGACCCAGACAGGCTGCTGTAAGCGTTGGTATCAAAGCCGGTTATTGATACCCAGTGAAGCCCGCCGCCAATGGGAGTAATCAAGGCCATAACAGGATTTCCCCTACTCAGTGGAAGAGCTATGGTGTTAAAAACCTCCATTTCTTTTTCACGATTCGGCGAGTAAGCACTGAAAGGTAAAGGGACTTTTCGATAAACATCATAGCCTATCATGGTCGCAGAAAGAAAATCCACTATTTTGTAAGGATGTGTTCCCGGAAATGGTCCCGTGAGACCGTTGCAACTGCTAGAATTCGTGTCGAGCATGGCATAAAGAATCGAAGCGGCGGTGCTGTCATTCGACATGTCAACATTACCCGGTCCTCGAGTGATGCCATAATAACGCATCACATTGAATGTGGCAACAGGACCGCAGTTGTTATTGTAAGAAGCAAAAGCCGCACTAGAGCCAACGGCATAATCTTGAAAGGGGTTGAGAGGAACAGCATCCATATTCTGATAAAGAGTGATGCCGCCGTTCATTCCACGCAGAATAGCGTGCTGGTTCCCTGCAACATCTTGAAATGGAAGGGGATCGATGAAATAACTAATACCGGAATAATCCCAAGGAAACAATGCTTCTGCTGCCGACACGACATTAGACACAAGAAGAAAAAAAATGATTCCCCACAATCGAGTCAAAACAACGACGCGAGACCTAAATAGACTTTTCTTGTTCATAACATTCTCCCCAACTTGACATTAAAGATTTGTTTCTCTGAGCGCAACTTCTTGTTTCTATTATGCCTTTCTAAATAAATCGGGGTATTTCTTGTCAACAAAACTTTCTTCTCCTAAATCTGCTCATAAGAGACATCGTATCGGGGAAAAGATGCACCCCTGCCTGTTTTTTCTCTTACCGTATTGTTTTTGTTGGGTCTTTTTTTTGTTTCGACGAGAGATCTACCGAAGTTTTGCACGAAAATCGGCCTAGGGCGGAAACAGGTCAGATAAAATCGTTATGAGAAAAAAGATCTAGGGGAAAGGTAAAGAGGGGGGAGCGCCAAGATATTGAAGGCAATAACGATCATCGCCCGCTTGAGCCATACAGGATTCGTTCCACTCCTTGACGCGGGAATTGCCGTCTATAAGCGTCACGATGCCTGCGATAACCGCAGTAGGTCCCGCTATGAGGGCGAACCAGCCAAAGCCGAGCAAGGCATCGTCATGTTTGGTCGCCCCAAACGGAATGAAATAAATAGTCGAACTGGTGAGCAACAATCCACCGGGGAGCAGGATGCCGCCGGCTAGTTCTTCTTTTTTGCCATAAAGCGCATCATGGTAGAGTTTTTTGCAGGGATCGTTGACCGGTTCGGCATCCGGTTTTTTCATGGTAGCGCATGAGGCGAGAAGAGAGAGGATCAGCCCCCAAAGGATTATGCGGGAAGCCGCCTGTTCGGGGCGCATACGATACTGGTCCTGTTTCATGCGGTCATACCAACCCGTCATCTTATCGAGGGGCGTGCGTGTCTTGCTCGGTGTCGAAGACGAGCCGCGGGCCGGGGAGGGTGACGCCGAGTATCTCTTCGAGCGAATAGCGGTGTTCGCGCAGGAGGTCGAGGTAGGCCCGTTCCCGGAGCGGTGCGCCGGGGAAGTCCTCGGGACGCGGAAGGCGATCCTGCGGCATCGCGCGGAGCGCCGGGCAGTCGCGCCGGAGCGTTTCGCGCCATTCGGCGTCGGTGAAGAACTCCTCGACGAAGGGGGTCTCGCGGCACTGGGCCGGCTTCGCCGGTTCTATGGAGCAGAGTTTATCGCGCAGGAAAAGGCACGCGCGCTTTTCGTCCTTGCGGAGCGTCAGGTAGGGGAGGTAGAGGTAGCCCTGCTGCTCATCGCGCAGTTCGAGGATGAGGAACTCGGTGTAGCGGTCCACCGTCTCCTGCAGGGGAATGCCGAGGTGGCGCGCGATTGCGCGGACATCGTCGGGTAGCAGGAATACCGAGCCGTCGCCGATACAGCAGGCGCCGCAGCGGCGGCAGGT
>Ga0116144_10005720_pt1 | contig 11128 bp, 11 predicted proteins | sample AD_UKC035_MetaG_FD_89746 | JGI IMG/M metagenome (GOLD analysis project Ga0116144, IMG submission 89746) | Active sludge microbial communities of municipal wastewater-treating anaerobic digesters from USA - AD_UKC035_MetaG | ecosystem: Engineered > Bioreactor > Anaerobic > Digestate | place: USA... | reverse complement strand
TTTGATACCACCTGATTGCACGTTTTGGTGTGCTGATTATTCGATACAATTCCGCTCCCATCGTTTCTCCTTGTGCTAATTGTTCTCATCCCTATTTTATCCAACGTGTCAATTATAATAACCGCCTGTTGTGGTTTTCTTATATAAAAACTGGTATAATTATATGAAGTTTTGCTCTAAAAAACAAAATAATGCCACAAAGATCAGAGAGCAAAAAAGCTACAGCTATCAAGCAGAGAAAAGGGCTTGCATTTGGCATTGCCTTGGGGTTTTTCTGTCTGCACCTTGCGGTTGTCGGTATCATATCCTTCACCCCGACAGACGGGTTGGAAGGTATGCTAACGGCTGATGGTTTTTACGTCCGGGAATCAATACTTCCTAGTCTCGCTGATACGATCCGGGCAGGAGATCTCGTGACCAGTATTGATGGTTATGAGATATCAAATAGTTCAAGCTACTGGCTGGAGGCAGAGATTTATGCTGACCGACCGCAGAGCGGGGAGGCGCATGTCTACACCCTCGTGCGGGAGGGACAGACATCTGATGTCCCAGTGCAGCTGGAAACAATCGGGATACCGGCATATATGCAGCATCATTGGTTGAACTTCATGACATTCATTGTTTATATGGTCATAGCCCTGTTGGTGGTTATTCGTAAACCGCTGCACAGAGCTAGCTGGATCTACTATCTGCTGATGCTCGTCGCAAGCGTTCCGTTAACCAGCCGCTCAGCGTATCTGTCTTTTGAGGGAGCGGCGTTCATGCGTTCGCTTATGACGATGCTGTCGAGAATTTCTTTTGGTGGAGCTGGTCTGCTTTTTTTCCTGTTCTCCCTCGAGTTTCCCTCTCCTGTCTATAATCGCAGGCGAGAAACAGTACTATATCGTTTATGGGGAAGTATTAGTTTTTTTCTTCTTGTAGCCATAACGATGACCAGCCTGACGCATCCGCTGGCCGGTTCTTTCTTTGCCTGCAGTATAGCTTGTTATGTCCCGGCCACTTTAGTGCTATTGGGCATATGCAGTATGGGCTGGGCGTACTATCATGAGAAGCAGGCAGTGAAACGTGCCCAGCTACGCTGGTTGTTCTGGGGATTATTTTTGGCAATGGTGTCTGCCGGGGTTGCTGTTGTGCTGCAGCCTTCTCATGCGGTCAGGCTGGAAGGTGCTGTTTTTTTCATTAGCGGCACCTTTTTCTTTTCGGCTGGAGCGATCGCGCTAATACGATACAAGCTTTTTCTTATTGATACATTGACACAAAAAGCAGTGGCATTTGCATTCAGCAGTTTTTTGGTTCTGGGAGTCTATAGTGGCAGTTATGTATTTTTACAATTGCTGTTTAGAGATCTTTCACATCTCTCCAGCCTTGAACCGGCAGCGCTGATCAGTATTTTGGTAGCTGTGAGCGTTACCGGGCTGGCACGCAGAATTCTTCGGGAACAGTTTTCTCAACGCTTTCACCTGTATCCGGTTGATGCTGAATCGCTGTTGACCTATCTGAGCGAGCAGCTGGCAGTCGGCGCGACGCATACGCGTATCCGCGAGCTTATGCTTGGAGAAGTCCCGGAGAAGCTGGCCATACGTCAAGCCTGGCTCTATACCTACAGCGTATCTGCTGATGAATTGCAGCTGTTGAACCAAGATGGGGACAGTCGCAATGCGACTGCCATGACCGCGGCGTTGCATCATTTTCTTTTTGCCGGTGAAGCGTTGAAACAGTTGTATCACATAAACCCGTCTGACATGTCTCCCGAGGAAACCGTGTTGGCACAGCATGGGGTGGAGATCATCATTCCGGTTTATTTTGAAAAGGAGATGGTCGGTCTCTACCTTCTATCCGGAAAACTGGGACAAAAAAACTATACTCCTGCCGAGCTGCGCCTGCTGGACGAAATCAGGTATCAGCTGGCATTCGCGCTGCATAATGCCGCTACCTACCAGCAGATACTCAAGGACAGACAGAGCATGGCAGGCGTGATCCAGAGCATATCAGAAGGAGTGACCGTGTTTGACAAGCGGGGTGAAATATCTCTGCGTAATCAGGTCGCAGACCGCATGTTCGAAGGTAAGAAAAGCATGCTTGTCGGCAAGAATTTCCTTGGGGCTTTTCTGGTTACTGACACTGAAGCAAGTACGGAGAAGTCAGAAGCATTTTATGAAGCAACAGCTAAAGGGAAACGGTATCAGGGAAATCACTGGATCTGCCGCCGTAAATTTGCTGAAAAGCCGTTGCCCGCGAGTCTTACCTGTTCCCCCTTGCTCAATGCTGACGGGATTATTATCGGATCAGTATTGACCATCCATGACCGCACCGAAGAATTACAGCTTCTCGATACTAAGGATTCCTTCATTGCCACAGTCGGGCATGAACTGCGGACGCCGATGCTGCTGCTTAATAACTATATCGCCGAGCTGCGGGAGGTGAAAAATCCTGAAGAGGTTGCGGATACGATCGGGATTCTGGAAAAAACAGCCCACCGGTTGGCAGACCGCATCCAGCAGATCATCAAGATCAGCGAGCTGCAGCACAAGGAGGATGGACTTACCTTGAGCGCCATTGACATCATGGCGATCATGGCTCAGCTTGATGTCCACTATCGACAGCGTGCTCCCGAAGGGGTACGGTTCATGATTGACAACCAGACAGAATTAGCCTCGGTATTTATCACTGCCAACGAGAAAGCAGTAATGACAGTCTGTACAGTACTTCTGGACAATGCGTTTGATGCTACAAGCGAGGGTCAAGTTATGGTTCGTCTGCAGTACCGTGCCGGAGGAAAACAGGGGAAGCAGGTTGTCCTGCCCCAGGAAGCAACGCACCTGCTCGTGGAAATCGCTGACACCGGCAAAGGGATTGAGCCGGCATTTCTCGAACATATGTTTGAACCGTTTACCCAGGTCGGCGGAGCGCTGGGGCGGGATGAGCGCAAGGGGGGGCTTGGCCTTGGTCTCTATCTTGTTTCCCTGCTCGTCAAGCAGATGCATGGCGATGTCTGGTGCATGAGCACCATCGGTAGAGGAACCAGTTTTTTCTGCAGTCTGCCGATTGTCAATGAGCAAACAGATGATAGCATTAGGAACGATAATGGATACCTAGCATGAGTGATGCAGATTTGGGCATATTAAAAGTCTTTGTTGAAGCTGGGCAGTATACCTGCCTGGGTTTTGATGATTCAGGCAGACCGGTGGCAATTACTGATACTGGGGAAAAGGGGGTCGCCTGGCAAGAAAATGATGCAGGCGAAGAAGGTGCAGAGTATCAGACGCGGCTTCTTGCTCATATCGTTTCGGTTCTCGACAAGGTGAGCGCAGAGCTTATGAATCAGTTAGCCAAATCACCACAAGAATCCGATCGTATTTCTCGAAATAAGACCAGAGAATTGTTGCGTAAATTATTTCCGGGATTGGCAACAGTGATGGGAAAAGGGTCGAGCAATACTAGGTTTTTTCAGGGAGAACGCGATAGCAGTCTGACTGCAGAGCAGTATGTGGATCATGTGCTTGTACCTGAGGCATATCAATTTCATGCTTGGATCGTTAGGCAACTTCCTCCAGACCGCCGACGAGTACTTGATATGCGGGAGGAGGTAAAGAATTTGTCATTGCTCAAGATGCTCGCGCTTTACAACGATCTGCGCAATCAGCAGCAGAGTGGATCTATGGACATAGCTTCTAGCCGTCAATGGCATGAGTTGCTCAGATTGTTCGGGACTATGTATGTCATACCCGGGATAGATCTGGCCATAACTCACGAACAATGGAAGGAATTCCAGGCTTTTTGGAAATCGTTCAGCTCGTCTTTATCTGCCGAGACGGAGATACATATCCCCATTTATCGTAAGGGTGATGTCTTACGATTAAGGCGTCGGGCAGTAAGAGTATTAAATGTTGACGATAGGCCTTTCGAAGGGGAAGAGCTTGTTGATATATCAGTACGAGCACGATCGATGGATTCTGTCTGGGCGGTTCTTGAGAGTAGAGCAGGGAGAAAGGATACTGGTGCAGCTATATTTAAACGTTTACGCCATAGGAAGCTGGACGATATTTTCGGTGCGAGGATACTGGTCGAATTATTAACAGATATACCTATTATAATAACAAAATTGTCTCAAGCTAATCCTGATTATACATTCCAATTGGAAGCTAGCAGTCCAGAGCTAAAGCGCAAAGTAGAAAAAACTCTTGAGAATAAGCCGTTGCGTCCGGATCAAGCGAGCAAATTGTCATGGACAAAGGACGCTCCCAATCCATCGAGCAGGACACAGATTCTGAAATTATGGGCGGTGAGTCCAAGCGGGAATCGATTTGAAGTTCAGATTGACTGGATACGGGAAAGAGTTGGTTCGCCGAATCCCGGTCCTGCGGTGGAACGTATGATTGGATCAGCAACGCATGAGGAGTACAAGCTTGGGCAGCTACTCATATTTCTTGAACAGTTATTTCCTGTAAGCTTGTATGGCATTGATTGGCAATCCGCTTCTGTTCAAGAAGAACTCAAGAAATTCGCCAGAAATAAGGCACTCGCAAAAGTACCGATGGATATTTATGAGTTCTAATATATAGTAAAAATAGAGAACGAAAGCATACTTGACAAATCCTTCTACTATGTATAACATAATACATGTCATAACATACTACAAGGCACAACATGGCAGATCAGGAGTATACGGTTCAACTTCGCAAAGGAGTTTTGGAGATAGCTGTATTATTGCTCATCACAGAAAAAGCGCTCTATGGTTATGAGATAATTACTCAGCTCGAACGGTACGGCCTGGAAGTTGTACAGGGAACACTCTATCCCCTGCTGACTCGCTTGCACAAAGAAGGTCTGGTGGATTATTCCTGGGAGGAATCGCAGCAGGGACCACCCCGCAAATATTATCAGCTGACTGAGAAAGGAAGCGAAAAATTACATGCTATGGTGCATGACTGGAAACAGATGATGGACAGCATGAAAAAACTTCTCGCTGCCTGGAAAGCATAACGCAGTTATTTCTATTTATTTAATATACGGATAATAACGCATGACGGAAATCAAGAACCAGATATTCAGCGATCTGTCTATGACCAAAGAAGCGCGTCAGGTGCTTGATGCGTATGTGAGCAGGCTGGAAGCCAAAGCCGGGACGCTGTCAGGAGAAGACAGCACCGAACTGGTGCGCGACATCAAGGAGCATCTCTATAATGCCCTGGAAGCAAAGCTCAAGAAGGATAAAACCAAGCTTGATACGCTTGATGCCCAGACCACCCTGGAAGTCCTCGGCGACCTCGGCGAACCGGAAGAATATTTTTCCGAGATTACGACCGAGGAAGGCGTGCGGGGGTTGAGCCCGGTCAGGAAACTCAGGCGGGCACGCGAAGGAAAAGTTTTCGCCGGGGTTGCCCTCGGTATTGCCAACTACTTTCATATTGATGTGGTGATCGTGCGTATCCTGTTCGTAGTTCTGACGCTGGCAGGCATGGGCTTTCCTGTCTTGCTCTACATCGCTCTCTGGGCAATTGTTCCTGAGGGAGACACCCTGGAAAAAGAAGATCATCCCAGCGTAACAGGGGCTGAAACTATCCGTAGGGCTCATCCGGTATGGCGGGTTATCGGACGTATCTGTTTGGTATTCTTGTATATCCTTCTAGTCGTTGCAGTGTATCTGCCGATTTTTATTACCCTGCTTGTTTTAACAATTGTCTTTTTTGCATTGCCGTTTGTCTGGCTGGCGGCTCCGGCATCCATCTTCCGGTTCAGCTATATCAATATTCTCGGATTTTGGACTCCGGTACTGAGCGGAGCGCTCGGTTTGATCTGCCTGTTTTTTTTCCTTGCCTTCATCAGTTTTCTCATGCGTGTTCATTTCCGCAGGTTTATCCTGCGTGGTCGTACCTGGAGATGGCTGGGGATTGCGGCGGTGGCATCGTTCGGTCTGCTTTGTCTCGGTGGAAGTTATGTAGGATTAAGTAATATGGCAGGTGGAGAAGTCGTGAATACCCGGTTCATGCCGGCTGCCGAGTCTTTGGAAATTACCGTTGCAGATAGCAGTCTGGCAACAATTATTCGGGTTATCGGCGAACCCGATAGAGAAGAAATCGAAATACGTGAGATCAGGCAGGCACGCGGCTGGACGCGGGAGCAGGCACGCAATCATGCCCAGAACATACAAACAGACGTGGACATTGCGACCGGAAAGATTACGGTTGGTTCGGAGTGGAACCGGCGCTGGACCAGCCATTTTGAAACACTGACCTATGAGATAGCTGTTCCGGAGCATACCGACTTGATCATCAGTAATCCATTGGGTACAAGTGAAGTTACTGATGTGCAAAGTGCATATCTGGAAATCACGAATACGGTCGGATCTGTGCAGTTGAATGACAGCTGGGCAGAAGAAACGGTTTTGTACGCAGAAGTCGGCGGGATCATAGTGGAGGATTTTGAGCCTCCGGTTGGGCGTGTAGAAGCGGGTAGCGGGGATGCGGGTCAAGCTGCACCAGAAACTGTGGATACAGCTGAAGAGACGGTTACCGGAGCAGATGCAAAGGGTGTATTGCCCGCAGCAGTACAGGAGGAGAAAAGCACCTCAACATCCACGCTTAAGATTACCGGTAATGTCGGAAGTATAGTACTGGAAGACGTGGCGGTTGACTGGGCTGAGGTCAGTACTGAAACAGGCTCAGTATCAGTACGGGATTGTCAGTTTCGGGGTGTGATCCGCAATAACGTCGGAGCTATCGAAGTGATCGGTCATGCAGGCGAGCTGGAGATAATCGCGAATGTCGGTTCTCTGGATATTTCCCTGTTTACGGTAAAAGATGGAGAACAATATCGATTTTCCACCGATGTCGGAAGCATCGATCTTGAGCTGCCGCGCGGGTTGAATCCCATTTTTTCCATAAGCACGGATGTCGGAGGGGCAGACAACGGATACGATGTGGATAAAGGCGGGGAACGTCCGGAGTTTATTCTCAGTACTGAAACTGGTTCCATAGATATAGAATAATGGAGAATTATATGTCACAGCCAGTAAAACGATTATACCGTTCCCGATCAGACCAGATGATTGCCGGGGTATGTGCTGGTATCGCCGAGTATTTTAACAGCGATCCTTCGCTTATTCGTATCCTTTGGTTATTTTTCACCCTGGCGGGCGGGTCAGGTATCATCGCCTATATCATTGCCTGGATTATCATCCCGGAAGCCCCGGCAGAAGCATAGTGAGAGGATACGGAAACTGAATGCACGAGGCTGCTCTTCGGGGCAGCCTTTTTTGATAGCTTTTTTCCCTGTTGCTCAGGTATACTATAGTGATACAGTGCATTTTATCGCAGAAGGCATCATGGAATCAGAACGCAGTCTGGTGCAGGTGCGTTACCCGGAAGCAGATACGCCGTCAGGTGGTTTTGGCTGGTTGAAACGCGTGCAGGAACAGATGCGCGGGCAGTCCGCACTCCTCCGGCTGCCGGTGCTCGGCTGGATGTTTTGGATCATGCTCCATCATCTACGTGATGCCGGCTATGCGAGCTTTCTTTCCGGAATAAATATGGGAATCCATGAGACAGGTCATCTGCTTTTTTTCTGGGCAGGCGCCTGGCTCTATGTGGCAGGAGGAACAATTGCCCAATTAGCAGCGCCTATACTCATAGGCTGGATGTTTTGGCGTCAGCGCGATTATCTGGCAGTCAGTTTCACTTTTGTCTGGCTGGCAACGAATCTGATTGGTATTGCCCGCTATATCGACGATGCGCGCGCGCAGCTCTTACCTCTGGTTTCTTTTGCCCCTGGACCAACAATCCATGACTGGGAGTATTTACTGAATAAAGCATCGTTGCTTGAATACAACGTGCTCATCGCACAAAAAGTCCGCTGGCTTGGGATGGCGGTCGGCTGGATCGGGTGCGCGTTGGGTATTGGTATTATTCTGCTTATACTCAGTAACCGCTCCAGTAAAAAGCAGAAATTTATTCTGTAACAGATTCTTCTTGCGTCTGGGGAGAGGTGTGGTTAAATACAGTATGTCTTCATGAAATCTTCATACTCCTATGAGATGATGAAGTCATAGTCAGGAGAAAGACATGCTGAAAAAATACTTTTTACTATTTGGAATTACAGTATCCTTATTGATAGCTGCACCGGCATATGCCTGGGATGATTGTCCGTTTGGTTTGGAAAATGATCCCTATCCCGGGGACTGCGCCCGGTATATCGACACAGACGGGAACGGCATTTGTGATCTTTCTGAACCAGCTCCGGAGGAGAGAGTAATAGTTGCTTCTCCGCAGGTTGTTGACGATTCTGTCCCGGTTATGTCAGACGGAGAGATAGCCGATCCTGTGGATGCTGTTCAGGATGAGTATGCATTTCATATTTCCGGCAGTGCTTTGAAAGCGTTGACTATTGCTGAACTCGCCGAGTACTGGGGAGATATCCCGGTTGAATGTTTGCTTAATCATTTGAAGTTGGAAAGTGGAGCGAGCAGTTTGAACAGCGACACGACGATTGCTTTTTTGCATGACACCTATGGCATGACTCCTACAGCCATCAAAGATATTGCCCAAGCTGTCTATGATGAAAAACATGTAGATGGTGCGGAGATAGAAACAGATATCGGCATCGATCGTACTCAGGCAGAAATCAGTACCTCAAGCGCCAATGCGACAACAGCATCTACTGCTGCGGTGACCGTGAAAGCATCCATAACTGATAGTTATCACTTTATTGCACTGTCCCTGTTGGCAGCCGTGCTGTTTCTGATCGGGAAACTCTTCGTTTTGGCAGGCAAGGTCACACTGGCTTCTGAGCGGAAATTCTGGAATAGTGTTCTTGCGGTTAGTTTTATCATATCGGCAGTAACTGGTTTACTACTCAGCATGCAGCGCGATCTTCTCTGGTTTCCACGCTTGCCGCGTCAACTGCTCTGGCTGCATGCGGAGGCTTCAATCTTCATGGCGTATATCGGCATGTATCATTTCTTCTGGCACTGGCGGTATTATGTTCGTTTGCTGCGCCGAAAGAAGATCTCGCATAGCGAGTAAATAACTCTTTACAAATTGATTATACTCATTTATAATTTGTAATAGTTACAATTAATAACATAAGGAGTTCATCATGAAACTGCCAGCCAATCTCTCCCAGGAATTAAACAATCAGGTAACTCATGAGTTCGAATCTGCCTATATATACATGGGCATGGAAGCCTATTTTCTCGAACGCAATCTCAAGGGCTTTGCCAATTTTTTCAAAGTGCAGGGCTTAGAAGAGCAATTACACTCCCGGAAGTTTGTCGATTTCTTGGCTGAACGGGGAGAACCGGTTCGCTACAAAGCATTGCAGGAACCATCGGCACGCTATACTTCCATCAAGGAAGTATTTGAGGCAGCCCTCAAGCATGAACAGTTCATTTCCGGTCGGATCGAACTGCTCATGAATCTCGCCAAGGAAACCAAGGATCATGCTTCTGAAATCATGCTTCAGTGGTTCGTGACCGAGCAAGTAGAGGAGGAAAGCAGCATGCAGGATATTCTCGACAAACTGGCGCTGATCGGTGAGAGCGGGCCTGGTCTGATGATGCTTGATGCCGAGCTGGGTAATCGGGAGTTTACCGCAGAATAAGTAATCGTACTGTTGTATATGAAAAAGCCCCGGGTATCCGGGGCTTTTTTTAGTGGGCATTCAGGGGGGTGAGCAGGGAACGGTTCAGGGTTATGCCTTTGACCGCGCGCAGGGCATCATAGAGTTTTTCTATTTTGTTCCCTGCGCCGCGGACAAATATTGCTTCCAGACAGGTCGCCCCATCGAGATGGAGGTGCTGGACAGTGGTTATCACCTGATGGTGCGCATGCTGCACCTGGGTGAGCTTTTCAATGATGGTGGCCTGCTGATGATCGTAGATCACCATGATGACGCCGCCGACCTGTCTGGTAGCGGGCAGGGTAGCATGGGCTAGGTAATCCTGAAGGATGAGCTCGATAGCCTGGGAACGATTGGTAATCCCCCGTTCGCGAAAATACCCGTCAAACAGATCGACAAGTGCAGCTGGCAGGGACAGGCTGACACGTTTGGTTTTGGACATGGATGCTCTCGGGTTACCAGTCAGGCAGCGCATTGTCGAGGACATGCTGCAGGGAAATTTTGTCGAAATAGGCAACAGTTTGGTTTTTAAACTGCAGCCAGACTTTTTTGGTCCGGCAGGTTGCTTCGCGCTTGCAGGGTTTATGCTTGAGGGATTCCTGGGCGCAATCAGAGATACGGAAGCTTCCTTCCAGCGCCCGGATGATCGATCCGAGGGTTGTCTCGGCAGCTGATTTGCTCAGAAAATAGCCACCCTTGCGTCCTTCCACCCCTTTGATCAGTTTGGCATGTTTCAGCTTGCGGGCGATGCGCTGGAGGAAATAGAAGGATATCTGTTCTTCGTCCGCAAATTTCATGAGTGAAAGCGGTTCTGAAGAGTCAGTCAGTTCAGCCAGCCGGGTCATGAGTAGTACCGCATAGTCAGTCTGTTTGGTGATGAACATGCGCTCGAATCTCGTATGGTAAACTATTCTTTTTTAGCTTCCGCATCAGTTAACCTGCCTCCCTCGGAAAAGCGGTGGAAGGCTTTTTTGAGGCGGGTGGCAAGACCACCGGTTTTTTCAGTCAGAGATGTCCTGCGGCAGGATCCTTTGAATACGCAGGTGAATATTCCGAATATAATGCCCATGCCTGAAAGAATCAGGATGGTAATAAAGGCAATGGTTTTAATCAAATCTTTGCGTTTGTCTTCGTAGGTCATGCGGATTTGCAGTTACTAACTGATAGTAAATTGTCGGTACATGTACGGGACTCTGATCTCTAAGCTTTTCGCCCTTGTGGCCGAATCGCTCAGATAGCAGTGGAGCGGGTGACCCTGAACGACTCATTTCATTCGCATTCAGGGCGGGCTCCTGCATTAAAGGTGCAACTAGCCATGATTGATACTGAAGAAGTAATCTTTGGAGCGGGTGACCCTGAACGACTCATTTCATTCGCATTCAGGGCAGGCTCCTGCATTAAAGGTGCAGCTAGCCATGATTGATACTGAAGAAGTAATCTTTGGAGCGGGTGACCCTGAACGACTCATTTCATTCGCATTCAGGGCAGGCTCCTGCATTAAAGGTGCAGCTAG
>Ga0116144_10005718_pt1 | contig 11130 bp, 4 predicted proteins | sample AD_UKC035_MetaG_FD_89746 | JGI IMG/M metagenome (GOLD analysis project Ga0116144, IMG submission 89746) | Active sludge microbial communities of municipal wastewater-treating anaerobic digesters from USA - AD_UKC035_MetaG | ecosystem: Engineered > Bioreactor > Anaerobic > Digestate | place: USA... | reverse complement strand
GGACATCATCGGGAGGAAGGGGTTGGTCTTGCCTGAAAACCTGCGTGCTTTCCGGGGAACGTCTCCCCTGGCCCTTCCTGTCTTACCACCAGCAACCCTGTGGATTCTTCGCGTATATCTTTTCTTGCATGTCGCGAAGTTCCTTCTCTTTCTTTGCCAGGGATTCAGGGGTTGTCTTGGGGTCTCTTAGCGCCTCGAAATACTCGTATCTCTTGTTATGCAGGTCTCTTCTCAGCTCTGAAGTCTCATTGAGGAACTTCTGGCAGTCCTCATTTGGAACACCCCGGCCATAACCGCGAGGGCCCGGACCATAGCCGTAGCCACCCATCATGCCACGGCCCATGCCGTAGCCACCCCGTGGACCGAGATATGAACCGCAATGAGGACAGTAGACGCCGCCCTCACCGTAGCCACCCATCATGCCGGGACCCATACCGTAGCCCGGACCATAGCCGTAGCCACCCATCATGCCCTGACCGTGGCCATAGGTGGCACCCGCAGCTATAATGACGAGCGCCAGAAGCATTGATGCAAACGTCGATACTTTCATAGAAACCTCCTTCCAGGATCAATATAACAACCTGTCTAATTATATATATGGATCGAACGAGTGACCAGGGCACGTTCCTGAAACAGAAGTAAAGTCAAGCTCTTATGCGTATTGCGCATTCCCCGCGATGTCACATGCCAAGAGGGCCTCCATAGGGCTCTTCCGCCGAAAAAGCCTGGCCGGGCCTCCCGTCAATTCTCCCAAAGGGGGGCTCAGTACTGCTATAATTAGAGATAGGCAGGGACCGCGCAGGGAGGGAGACCATGCTGAAACCAACGAAGATCTTGGTGCCAACTGATTTTTCGGGACATTCGGACAGGGCTTTGGCGCAGGGATTGGATATAGCGAAGCAATATAAGGCAAAGCTCATTCTCCTCCATGTTCTTCCCGAGGACATGTACCGCAGCGGCCTGGAGCTGATCTTCCTGGAGGAGAAAGTGCGGCACGAGATCCGGGACCGGGCGACGGATTCGGCTCAAGAAAGCCTGCAGAAGCAACTCGCCAACTTCCCGCAGTCTAAAGAAGTCGAGGCGGCCGCGCATGTCCGTTGGGGTGTTCCCTATGACGAGATATTGAAGGAAGCGGAGGAGCAAGGGATCGACCTGATCGTGATCGCATCGCTTGGGAGATCGAACATCTCGAGATATTTGATGGGCAACGTTGCCCGGAATGTCCTCAAAGGCTCCACATGCCCTGTGTTGCTGACAAAATGAGGGCTCCTCTCCGAGATCGTCGGGGATGTGCCTGACCTGGCAGAAGGAACACGGGATGTCCACCATCCATCAATAAGTGAACAGTTCCACCCCTCAGACCCATTTCGCGTAATTCTGCGGTATCATTCTTCACGAAGAAGGTTGCGTATTGCCGTTGCTGTTTTTAATGGACTGTGGCATTCTGGATATCTCTACTACCATCCGGCTCGTTCCATAATGCTGCAAAAGTTCTCAAAGGAGGAAATCCCGTGTACGGTTATGCGCAGGCGAAGTCTGACAAGACCGGGAAAACCGGCAAGAGATTGTTCGTATGGTTCTCTTCCATGCTGCTGTTCCTCGCACTCATTGTGCCAACGCTTGCTCATGCCGACCCTTTGGGTGAGCACATCCTCGCTGCGATCCTGCGCCAGGAGAAGCCTGGAGACGCGGCGCTGCTGCTTCTGACCCGGGACCTCAAGTGGTACGAGCAGAACATGGGGCGTCTGCCCGAAGGGATACGAGACCGCGTGCAGCAACTTCGCATCAATGTCGCGGGAGACTCTGCGCAGATGGCGGCCAGATCGCTCAATGAGGCCGATTCTGTTTTTGCGGCCACGGGAAGCTGGAGACCGGGCCGCGATGCCGACATCCTCTACCTCGGCAAGAACGGTGACAGCGCGGCTTCTGCCATAGAGTCGGGCTATGACACGGTGACAGGCCGCATACTGGCCGGGGCCGACAGTGACCCCATTCTCAAAGCTTTCCCCGGAGAAGTCCCAAAAAAGCTCTCGGCAGGCAGCCTCGCCGTCTGTACGACGGAATTGCCGAACTACGGGTACCGCGATCTTCACACCGCCTATAAGAAGGCAAAGGAAGCCCTGGCCCGGGGAAGCACCGGTGAGCACGTCATCGGGATGTTCAAGGAAGAGATCAGGCAGTCCATGGTCAGCAACGTCAAGGCGCACTTCGCGGCCGCTTCGAACCCGGACTATTATGGAGGGGCTACAGGACAGGAGTGGTTCAAGAAGACCTATCTCGACGATCCCGGGAGAACACGTGTATTCGCCCGGAATACCGACGGTCAGTGGACACTCCGGGAAGGCGGGATCGCGGCCCTGCCGAACGAGATCGTCGAGCGTCTTGGCTTCGGGGGTCTCGACGGCGGGCAGGTGAAATTCACCAAGATCGCGTCGGACTACTCACTTTTCTTTTCTCATATGCATGGCGGTCCTTCCGACAATGCCAAGTATGCCCTGCGTGTCTGGAAGGACATGGGGCTCAATGCGATCCAGGACCTTACCGAAGAGGAGTTGAAGGTCCTCGTTGCGGCAAAGGCGGTAAGCAACAACCCGGGCCGAGCGAACCAGATCCTGGCCGACCTGGGGATGGGCAACGTTGAGGATCTTAACCGCGGCATCGCGAACATGTTGTACCGCTGGACGGAAACCCAGATGATGAGAGATATGGATCGAATAGTTGCCGAGCTTGGTTCGGCCTCGGGCCGCTCTCTTGACGACATCGAGCGTATCCTGCGAGAAGCGAAGGGTACCATGGACCTCAACGAGATCGTGGCCGGCCTCAACAAGCTGAAGAGCGCGCCGGGAGGCAAGGAATTGCAGACACAGCTGCTGGAGAAGCTGAAGGCAAAGTTCGGCAATTCCAATGCGGGGAAGGCGGCCCTGCAGTACATCCTCAGGAACCTCGGTCTCCTTGGCGACACAGGCCAACTCACCGGTCGCATTCTGAAGACGCTTGCGAAGATGGGGCGGGTCAGCAAGACGGACCTCGATGCCTTCGAGGCCGGCTCAGAGCTTTCGGAGGCGGTCAAGGGACAGGTGAACAGGGCGAGGAAAGAACTCATCGCCCTCAATGCCGGGAGTATGGTCAGCTTTGACGAGACCCTTGACCTCGAAAGATTGATGGAAGACTGGCGACGCAACCAGCCCGGGGCGCTTCTGCAGTCACCGGATGATGGAGTGAAAACCCTGTTGCAGGAGATGCGCGGGGCCTCCTCCGACGATGAGCTGAAAAGGTTGGGCTGGCCCGATGAAGATATCCGCATTCAGAACAGGATCAAGGCAAGCCTGCACCCTGAGCAGCAGACGATGAAGAACTTCGGGGCAAAGGTCCGGCAGCGCATTGTCAGGGGAGGCGGCACGCTTCAGCAGCTTCAATCAAAGCTTCGCGACCTGATGTTCAACCCGGCCTATACCAAGCTTGGTGATCCTTCCGTCAGCATCGGCGCTTTTGATGCCATTGTCGGCGTTGCCACGGCGCTTTACCAGTCCTATGAGATCCTGAACGGGCCGGCGATGAGCCCGGAAGACGAGGCGCTCGCACTGGAGAATGCCTGGGTCACGTCGATCCCCATCGTGGGCGATTTTGCCCAGGGCCTCATCACGGGAGGACAGGCATACTACGAGGGTGACAGGATGAAGGCGCTCGATGCCGGCCTCTGGGTCACCGTCGGCATAGTGGGTTGCGCGCCAGGCGGGCAGCTGCCGGCTGTAGTTGCCGGTATCGTTCTGGCGACGAAACCCATCGCCGCCGCGGCCTATGAGGCCAGGCAGGCCCAGAACCTTATCCAGGCCTGGGTGGAGTCAGGCGTCTGGTCGGGCACAAAGCCCCGGGAACTGCAGGGGCTCTTCGATAGACAGGGATTGCGCCATCCCCTCACCTATGAATGGCTCCTCACGGAGAAGGCTAATGTCCCGTATTCTTCCGAGAAGTTCGGCTCCGCGACGATCAACGATTCGATCCGCGACTATGCGGAGAAAAATGTGATGCCCCGGTATCCTTCCGTCAAGACCTTGCGTGACGCTCTCAAAACCGTCTATCCCGATTTCAACGATAAGGAGTGGGATGATGAGTTCATGGTGAAGATCAAGATCGACACCCGCGGCGGCAAGGGCAGCAGGATACTCTTCCACTCCTACTACCGCGTCAGAACGGCCGCGCTGGGCCAGACGATATCTCATTTAAAGAAGTGGGCGGAGGACGAGATGCGTGCCGCCAGGGACTACAGCGGGGAAGTGGCACGCCTGCGTGATGAACTGAAGAAGCTTGAGGCCGAGCTTAAGACGGGCAACCTGCTCAGCAATGCCGATGCATCCGTCGAGGCATATTCACGGGTCATCAAGAATGTCTGGGAACAGGAAAGCCTGCCTCTTTCAAAATTGCGTATCTATGAGCACTATGTAAAAACCTATGGTGAGATAGCCGGCAGGCTGCGGCGCGTGACGGATCTGATGAACGAGGCGGCCCTGCCGTACGTTCCATCCAGCTGGCACCTTACCGGCTACCCGGAGTTCGACAGGGGGCGGGTTGCCAGGATGCTTGACATGATGGAGGCCGGCAGGAAAGGGATCATAGAACACATAGAGTTTTTGTTGAAGGATATGGGATACCGGGAAGCCCGGTATGACAGGCGCAATGAATGCCAGAAGAAAGTTTTCGACCTCCTTGCCCCGCTGCGCTACAAAGCGGCCTTCGCTGAGAATCTGGCGGAGTACTACAAACAGCTTGCGGGGGGGACCTCGGCGTGGGGCAACGCCTACGACGGGGCACTGAAAAGCTACGAGGAATCCCGGGATGCGGCCCTGAAATCCGGCGGCGTCAATCTCAAGGACCTTATGGGCAATCGGGCGATGCAGGACGCCTTTATGACATTCGTTTTTGCTCTGCCGTACCATCTTGCCTCGGGAGAGGCGGGCCTCTATCAGAGCACCGCGCATGATTATGAACTGCGGCAGGTGGCGGCTCGGAAGGATTTCGACCTGGCAAAAGGCAGGGGAGGGAAGGCCGGACGCGAACTTGAGACCTGTCTCATTGGCGACATCAAGATCGATGTTCAGCTCTCCAACCCGCTGCCGGAAGAGGGCGAGGAAGTGACGGCAACGGTAAAGGTTGTCGAAGGAAATGTGCACAAGGATGTTGTATGGGAATGGCGTTTCGCGGGCGCGTTGAAGAAAAAGGAGGTCCGGGCCGATACGGCAACCATTGTTGTTGACGGCAGGGGGCGACTTACGGCGCTCCTTTACGATTGGTATAACCCGTCGACGGGGAAATACGGAAGGATCCTGAAAGAGGTATCCGTCGATATAGCCCCGAAAGCAAGGATCGCTTTGGCACTTGTCATCTCGGGGCCTTCAGAGACGGAGGCCGGCAGGCAGGTGACCTACTTCGTATCGACAGCAACCAAAGACCCTGCGGCACAGGATGTTCTTGTAAAATCTCGTGTCGAGTGGCGTGTCAACGGGGGCCTGGTGAGTGGGAGCGACAGTTCCCTGTCGTTTGAGCCGAAGGAAACGGGGAGCTATACGATCTCAGCTGCGGTGGTCACCGACAGGAGGAGCGGAAAGAAGACGGCCGGGACGGCGGCGCACAAGACACTGATGGTCCGAGCCTCAAAAAAAGATGTCGAGAGCGAAAGCAGAATGCGGGAACAAGCCACCCAAAGGGAAGAGGAGAGAAAGAGACAGGAAACGCTTGAACGGGAAGCGACCGAAAGGGAGCGCTCGAGAATGGAACAGGATGAGGTTGAAAGGATAAGATCGGAACGGGACCAAAAGCGCAGCGAGGGAGAGAGATTGAAAGCGCCTCCTGCCTGTTCATACGAATATTCCGAATGGGGCGAGTGCAGCCGTGCGACAAAGAAACAGACGCGCTCCGTGACGGCGACGAAGCCGGAAGGATGTGTAGAAAAAAGCAAGCCGGTTCTCGAACAGGGCTGCACACCGCCGCCGACAGAGGCACAGAAACGGCAAAACTTTATGAACTGTCTCTGCTCGTGCACGCAGCCGGGCTTTTGGTACGATCCTGCCGATTGCGCCAGGGATAAGCTGCAGGGTGTATGCAATACCCGTACGCTGGCGTATTCCACGCACCTCTGCCGTTTCATGGCGCCGAGGGCCCCGGAGTGTACTTCAGAGTGTTACCAGCGCCATTATGGAAAGAAGCCCGACAGCGGTGATCTCGACCGGGTAAACAGGGATATAAAGGCCGAGAACAGGAAGAACGCGTTGCCGCTGGAGCTGACCCTCTCACCGAATGCCACACCGATCAAGGCACAATACGGTTCTACGATCAACCTCACGGCAAACGTGAAAGGCGGGATACCGGGATACACGTACTCGTGGTCGGGACAGGGCAGCCCAAAGGACAACACCTTCACGTTCATCAACACCCGTAAGCCAGGCAAGTATTCCGTCTCGGTTACCGTCACAGACGGTGACGGCAGTTCAGCGACGGCTGCAGCGACGATCCTCGTCGAGGGCATCGAGGTAACCATTGAGAAGACGGCTCCCGCGGGATCGACGATCATGGTGGGCGATCAGGCGTCATTCAAGGCAGTCGTGAAGGGTGCCGGGGATGTTTACTACCTGTGGCAGCCGCATCCTCAGATCGAGTTCAATCCGTTCGAGAAGTCGGCAACCACGAGAGCGACCTTCAAGGACCCTGGAAGCGTTGGCATCTGGGTAGAGGTGTTCATGAAGGACGGTGATGCCATGAGGTCTGTCGGCAGGTCCAACGAGATCACCATCCAGGTTGCCAATCCACAATGGTCGATCGAATTCAGTCCCGTCGCCCCGAAAGTTGGTCAACCGGTAAAGGCGAAGATGACCCCGACAGGTCCCAATGCCGCTTCGACCAACACCTCAGAGATGAACTTCCGCTGGCAGATCCCCGCCAATGCAAAGCAGACGGGCACTTCAAAGGATGACAGGGAGATCACCTTCGTCCTGAGCGATGGCAAGCCCGCCAGAATATCCTGCATGGCAAGCACAAAGAGGGCAAATGCGAATATTGGAAGTGCCGGCAAAACCATAACGGCGCGCAGTTATCAGGTGACTGTGTCCGGGCCCCGGGCGCGCCAGGTGGTTGAGGTCTGGAAGTGCGAAACACAGCTGGGCGGAGCTCCTTCCTGCGGCATGAAGAAGGCGGAGAACCAGTTCGCCGTGGACAACGAGATACTCTTTTCATCAAAGATAGAACCCGCGCCCGAGAGACCGGTCAGTTACAGCTGGACGGTAAGCCCCGCGGGATGCACCATAGCAAGTCCCTTCAGCAAAGACATCGGCTTGAAATGCAGCGCGACAGGTAATTACGGCGTGACGGTGAAGGCGAAGTCTGACGGGATGGATCTGGGCTCGGCGAGTGCAAATGTGAATGTGACCATTTCGCGGGACGATCAGAATAATTCTCGGAAGTCAAAGGATGCCTATGAGAAGCTCAGGAAGGCAAAGACGCTGGTAAGTCAGGGCGGTCTCGACGATGGCATCGATCTTGCGCGCGCGGCACAAGGGCTTGATCCAAAGAACGTCGAGGCTGCTTCGCTCACGAAACGGTGGTCCGCCGAGCGGAAGAAGGTAAAAGACCATTTGAACGCATCTGCCGCATATATCCAGGAGGGCGATCCGGCAAAGGCCGGGGAGGAACTCGGTGCAGCCCGGAAGCTGCACCCGAAATACCCTTCGGTCCTCGAGGCGGAAAAGAGACTGAAACGGGCGGTCGAGAGCAGCGACAGACAAAAGAAGGAGAGTGCGGAAAGGATGTCACGGGCGAAGACGCTCGTATCGCAGGGCAAACTGGACGAAGGCATCGCCGCGGTTAGCGAGGCATTGAGGGCCGATCCAAATAACGCCGAGGCAACGGCGCTGGCGACCGGATGGAAAAGTGAAATGCAGACGGTCACAAGACATATCCAGGAGGCGGGGAAGCTGGCTCGTTTGGGCAAGATCGCCGACGCGGAGAAAGAAGTGTCGGCTGCCAGGATGCTCCATCCCAAATACGGTCCCGTAATAGAAACGGAAAAACTGGTTGCCGATGCGAAAAAGAGACTGGCCGACAAGCAAAGGACGGAGGAGACCGCGAGGGCCGCTGCACATATAAAGGAATTGCTGAAACAGAACAGGCTGGACGAGGCGAAAAAAGCCGCCGAAGAACTGAGCCGACGTGACCCGTCCAGCGTGGAAGCGAAGAACCTGCTGCAGGAGATAGACAAAACAAGGATCAGGCGGCAGGAGGCTCTGCGCACGTGCGAGGCGAAGTGGACGGAAGGAAAGGCGCTGTACGATGCCGGCAGACATGCCGAGGCGCTTGTCAAGTTCAGGGAGAACATTGCCTGTGCCCCCGGCAGCAAGGACCGCGAGGCGTACCTCCGTAAGTTGGATGACTCCCTGAAGAAGCAGGCGGCCGCGAAACAGCAGTGCCTCGCGGCAAGACAGCAGGGGGACGGCCTCGTCCAGCAGAAGCGGTACGGAGACGCCATTGCCAGATACCGCGAGAGTCTGCGGTGCCAGCCGGACCCGAAGCTGGAAGCCTATATAGGCCAGCTGGAAGCGGAGATGAAGAAACAGGCCGACAAACAGGCCGCACAGGCCCGGGCCGGACAACTGCGTGATGAGGGTACCGTCCTCCAGAACCAGAAGCGCTACGGAGATGCCATTGCCAGATACCGCGAAAGCCTGCGGTACCTGCCGGATACGGCCCTTGAAGATCACATCGTCAAACTGGAAGCGGAGATGAAAAGGCAGGCCGACGCCCAGGCGAATGCCGCCAGGGCAAAGCAACTGCGCAGCGAGGGAGAAGCGCTCCAGAAACAGGGCAAGGTCCCCGAGGCCATCGCCAGGTACAAGGAATACCTGAGATACGCGCCTAACGACACCGCCATGGCAAACCATGTGAGAGACCTGGAGTCAAGGACCGCGCTTTCCATGGACACTACCGGAGGGGTCGGGAGGATCCATACGTCAGAACCCGCTGGACCCACCCCTTCTTCACAGACCCCTGAGTGGACCGGTGCATGGCGAAGTGATCCCGGACGGGAAGGCGAGGTGATCACTTTCGCTCTTTCTACAAGCGGCAACCGTATTACCGGTTCCTTCAGTGTTGTGGCCCCCTATAAGACGTCATCGGGCGTTCGGAATTCAGAGGTCATGAAAGGCCCCCTGGAAGGAACGTTGTCAGGCAACCGTGCGACGGGAACTTTCTACCCGGTAAGTGACCGGGAGAACGACGGGACATTCGAGCTTGTCATGGCGTCAGGCAGCAACCAGTTCAGCTGCTCCGTCCGATCCAATAAGAGCGGCGAGAGGAGGACCTACTCGGTGCTGCGTGCACGGTAGCTGTTTTCCGGGCAACAGACGATTTCCCGTAAAGCAGGCATGGTTGCTCCCGCTAAATTCATCACATTGTCGCGGGCGCGAGGGCCTTCTCATATTGCTTCGCATTGCTATATTCGATGCTGCTCGATCAGACTGTTCCTCAGGGTCTTGAGCTTGCTGCTGATGCCCACCTTGTAGACGTGCGGGTTTTCGAAACGTTTGTACTCCGCCGGGAGCAGCGCCAGGCGGTCCCGGCAGTATTGCGCCGTTTGGGACAGGGGAGGGGGATCATGGACGATCTTGCCTTTAGCCATGACGAGATGCAGCGACGGCTCGATCTCGTAGGGATGGAGGACCAAAGATTGATGAGGTTCGAATGGATGGTGCATGATGTCGATTTTCTTCTCGTCATCGAATCCGATCGCGTCGGCTCCGAGGAACAGGCCCTGGCCATTGATGGCGCGCCAAACCTGCTTTTTCTCGGGCAGAGTGATCTTGGAGACGGTTTCCGAAAGTTTGATGACCGAATGCCCGTTGGTCCACGCCAGTTTGTAGACGCCGTCAAGCGAGGCATCAGGTTGTCCTGTGACCAGGTTCGTCCCGACGGCGAAAATGTCGATCGGTGCCCCCTGCGCCACGAGGCTTCTGATGACATACTCGTTGAGCTGGTTCGATGCAGCTATCTTCACGTCCTGTAATCCCGCCTGATCCAACATGACGCGACTTTTCTTGGCCAGATAGGCCAGGTCGCCGCTGTCGAGACGGACGGCTTTCAGGCGATGACCCCTTCTCTCCATTTCCTTTGCCACTGTGATCGCGTTGGGCATGCCGCTCTTCAGGGTGTTGTAGGTGTCCACGAGCAGCACGCAATCATCGGGCCGGGCGGCGGCGAAGCTCCGGAAGGCCTCGATCTCGCTTTCACAGCTCTGCACATAGGAATGCGCCATGGTGCCGAATGCTCTGAGGTCATAGTCCCGTGCCGTTCGCAGGTTGCTGGTGCCGGCGAACCCGCCGATCACGGCCGCGCGGCTGGCATGGTAGCCCCCGAACCCCTGCGCGCGGCGCAACCCGAAATCGATGAGCAGACCATCTCCGGCTGCAAGGCGCATGCGGCTGGCCTTTGTAGCGATGAGTGATTGGAAATTGAGCATGTTGAGCAATACAGTCTCGATGAGCTGGGTCTCGATGAGGTTTCCCTCGACTCTCAGGACGGGGCGTGTCGGGAATACCACATCACCTTCCCGCGGTGAATAGATGGTCCCCCTGAATCTGAAGCCCTTCAGATAGGCAAGGTAGTCTTCATGGAAAGAGTACGCTTTCAGAAAATCGAGATCGTCTTTGTTGAAACGGAAGTTTTCAAGGACGGCGAGCAGGTCCGGAAGACCGGCGAAGATCGTGTATCCGCCGTTGAAGGGGTTCTTGCGGAAAAAGTAATCAAATACGGCAGGTTCGTCCTTTCGGCCGGCCATGAAATAGGCCTGCCCCATGGTGAGTTCATACAGGTCGGTGTATGTTGCGGTAAGGTCCAGAACAGGCTTTTTGTTCATCCCACGTCCTTGTGTTACGTTGTCGGTACTGTATAAAGCGTACTTCCGACTGTTCCCGCGCGTCAAATGGTTTCTTCTCCTGATGCTGGCCGGCGAAATTCGCAGGGCCGGCCAGGGGGACGTTCATACTCTCTTTATTCCGTCTAGACCTGGTCAAGGAATATGGCAATCGGGGTTTCCCTGATTTTCAGCAGGTATTTTCCTTAGAGCAAGAGAAACGAGGGGGATCGTTTTTC
>Ga0116144_10005716_pt1 | contig 11134 bp, 8 predicted proteins | sample AD_UKC035_MetaG_FD_89746 | JGI IMG/M metagenome (GOLD analysis project Ga0116144, IMG submission 89746) | Active sludge microbial communities of municipal wastewater-treating anaerobic digesters from USA - AD_UKC035_MetaG | ecosystem: Engineered > Bioreactor > Anaerobic > Digestate | place: USA... | reverse complement strand
TGTCGCCCAGAAGCTTAATGTATTCCAGGACACTACAGCAGCCCAGATGCATGACTGGCTGAAAGAACATCACCCGGATTTTCCTCAGGTCAGTCCCAAGACGGTCTTCAACTTTGTCATGTGGATACGCCAGAAGTATAACATTCCTAAACAAGTCAGCCTGCGGGATTTTCATATGGTCGAGGAACTTGTCTATGGGGAGCAGGCCCAGATAGACTTTGGAGAATACTTGATGAGAACGGTGGATGCAAGACGCATCAAGGTATACTTCTTCCTGATCGTCCTTTCACGAAGCAGGCAAAAATTTGTTGTATTTGACATTCGTCCGTTTACCACGCAAAAGGTGATCCAGGCGATGGAGTTGTCGTTTGCATATTACCAAGGTATCCCCAGGCAGCTGGTTTTTGATCAGGACAAGACCGTGCTGACCAACGAAAATTACGGGTTGCTGATACTTACCGAAGCATTCCGGGCCTATATCCAATCCAGAGGGATTGATCTTCATTTTTGCCATAAGAGCGATCCTCAGAGCAAGGGAAAGGTTGAAAACGGGGTGAAGTATGTCAAACAGAACTTTCTTCATAACAGGCTACTTGAGGATATTGACATACTGAATAACCAGGCGGTGTTGTGGCTCTCAAGAACCGCCAATGCCTTGCCCCATGCCGGGACGAAAAAGGTTCCACAGCAGGAATGGATCATCGAGAAGGACTTTCTTAAGCCTTTTTATACGCTGGTTCTTCCCGGTAACGATCAGAACAGGTTATATGCAGTCCGCAAAGACAACACTTTTTCCTTCAAAGGGAACTTTTACAGCCTTCCCTCAGGAACCTATGCAGGTTGCGGAACCACGGTCAGGGTTCAGGCAACTGAGGACCAGTTGGTCGTTACAGCCCCTGGCGGTCAGCTGCTGGTACGCCATCCTCTTTGCAGGGAAAAAGGCAAGATGATCGTGAATAATAATCACAAAAGGGATACCTCTGCTTCTGTGCTGGCATTCATGGATCAACTCTCCAGCCTGTTCTCCAATAAACCATTGGCACTGGATTATCTGCATGCTGTTCGACAAGCCTATCCCCGGTATGCCAGGGACCAGTTCCAGCTGTTGTCCAATGCTGCCAAAGAAGTCACTCAGGACGTCCTGGACCAAACCCTTGAACTGTGCATGGAACATAACATAACCAACACGGTAGACTTTAAAGAGATCCTGCAAAAACAACTGGCAGAAAGTCGCCTGCCACCGGCATCTGCTTCAACGATCACCTTATTGGAGAAAAACCGCCTTCAGCTTCAAAACATGATCCCTGAAAAAAGTAATATATCTGATTATCACCAACTAATCCTTAAGTTATGAACCCAACAACAACCTTTACCAGTTACTGCCAGCAACTTGCCCTGACAGGCCTTGCCGCTGGCTTTGAGACCCTGCTCGGGCAGGCCCAGCTGGATCAGCCAGGCTATGTGGAATACGCCAATTTACTGCTGGAAACAGAGCTGACACACCGGCGAAAGAAAGAGCTGGAACGCCGGTTAAAAGATGCACGGTTGCCCCTGGTACACGATCTGCAGGCTTATGATGAATCCTTTCAGAATGGCCTTTCCCCAGCTCAGTTTAATCAACTGAAAGAACTCACCTGGCTTGATCAGAATTTTAATCTTGTCCTGATGGGGCCTTCCGGTACCGGAAAATCATTCATCGCCGCCGGACTATGCCACCATGCCATTAAAATGGGCTATAAAGGCTACTTCAGAACAATCGATCAGATCATGGATATGCTTAAAATGAAAGACCTGACCCGAACGGCCATGGTTGACTTTAAACGTCTGACAAAAGCCCATCTGCTGGTGATCGACGACATCATGCTCTTCCCGGTTGCCAAAACCGAAGCTGCTAAACTTTTTGGCTTTATCAATCAACTCTTTGAACGTACCTCCCTGATCATCACCACCAATAAAGCTCCTCAGGAATGGCCTCAGATGCTGGATGATGAAGTCCTGGCAACAGCCTTGCTTGACCGGATCCTGTTCCGATGTCAGGTGATCAAACTCTCAGGGAAAAGCTTCAGACTTTTGAATCGGAAGTCAATCTTTGAAAATTAATTTTAACGTGAAATAAATGATCTCTTTTGTCTTATTTTAGCATGACTCAACTGTCCATCCTTATTTACCATTTTCTGACCATTGTTGGTTGCTGATTACAGTCATAGAACCTTGCTCAGTAATCATAGCAGCATTTATGAGGGAATTTCTTTACCAAAGTCCATACCTTAGAAATTTGGTAATATTTGATCCATGGAATCGTAATCTATACTTTTGCTTCTTAGTTATAGGAGCCGATTTAAAATCTTCTGAGAGAATAATATATTCTTTTTTATTAATATATTTTGGGCAGGTTTCTGTATGGTAGTCATCATAAAATAGTATTGCTTGCTTATCAAGTCTTTCAAACAATGAATCAGTTATTATGCTGTTTATATCAGGTCGAATATAGAACCCCACTCCTTTAATATTAAATGCTATATATATATTGTTAGGATTATCAGTTTTTTCAAAAAGGGCACCACCTTGATGTAAATAATTATCAAGTTTATTTAAACAATACAACTCTGTAAATCTTATTGCTTGGGGATGATAGTGAATATTAGAAATAGGTTTGTATAAAAATATTTCATTTTGTACATCATCACCGTATAAAGGAAAGACTTTTCTTGATGAATATAATCGGATTGAATCCAGGCAATAAAACTTATCTGTATCCTTACCAAAGGAAGGAATTTTTTCAGTAAAAAAAACAATAACCAATCCTTTTATATTAACTTCCTGATTATAAGCTGGTTTTATTAGATAAATCGAAATGATTAATAATAATATATATCTCATCTTTTTAATAATTTTGGTTCAAACCTGCCTCCATTTGGTCTTGAATGTGTTATTAGAATTGAACCTCTTGTAATATTATTTTGATTTGCAAATTTTATTGCGGGTGATAACATGGTACTGACTTCATCCCGTTGAAGTTGGCGCGTTAATGACCATGAAGAAAGTTTACTACTTTCATTCTCCCCAGTATCAGGAACGCCAAGTAAATGAATAACTTCATGGCTAAAAGATCCACCCGTATCGCCTGAGCCAGCTTCATGGCGAGGATTACCTCCTAATGTGATAACATTATCTATGTGAGTACCACCCTTGTTCAAATTAGCATCAAAATTTAGGTTGCTAGTGCCGTCTAGTTTATCAGCTGATGGCATATCCTTATCTTCATTAACGACGTTAAAAACAATCTCAAAATTGATATTATATGTTTGTCCTTCAATATCATACTCGCCGTTGCGAGAGGAGTAATAATTATTAAAATCATTTTGAAAATCTTCTTGGGTATAAGTTCCTTTATTTCGCTCTAGGTTATACCTATTAAGGCTTTCAAGTGAGTAATTGAGAGTTACACGTATGATTAGGTTATTCCCATCCTTTATTAATTCGCCGTCTCTTCCATCAGGATCATAGACATTAATAGGATTATTAAAACCATAATTATATGGGGATAAAGCTAAATACTTCTCCGCCATCGGGTCAATGACATGCCACCTGCCAATCTGCGGGTCAAAGAATCTGGCCCCGTAATCGTAACAACTAGCTAAAGAACTCTATATCAGTAAATTATACTTTTTTTACAGTTGTCAATAACATTTAGATCTTTATTAAACTTGATTACGATTATTTCAGAATTTAGTCTTTTGTTAATTAGATATATTTCAACAAAATAAAAACTATTATATTCAATTGGATTATACAAATACAATTTGTAAATTTTCTTATTAAAAGGGGCAAAAATCCTTTTCTTTAATAATGATTTACAAAATTCAACTGATATATTTTGATAACATTGTTTATTTGAATAATGGATCTCAATGCTATCCAATTCTAACTTATTAGGAATTTCATTTCTAATTAAATCAATGTCTCCGGTGCAATAAGCAATATCGTATACTTTTGAAGCCATGCCATTAGAGTATCTATCAAATTTAATTTTTTGTTCACTTAAGTCTTTATCAATTATTGAGATATTCTCACAAAAAAAGGTTATTGCTTTTTGAGTGAGTACCTTATCTATTTCTGGAGATATTTGGCCGTCAACGTTAACTGATAAAACCACCCCCAAAATATATGTTGTACATATTACTATTGAGGATTTAAAAATCATTTTTCTTCCAATTTTCATTATATTTCAATTTTCCTTTTTGAAAACCTTGAGGACTTGTTCCTATAACTTGCTTCGAAATCATTTCAGCATTTGATTTAGTTCCGGCTCTTCCTTTACCAATTCCAGAAAACCCCAGGGTCTCTTTAACATTAGTTTTTGACAATCTTGTTCCACCAATATTTTCTTTCATTAATCCTTTATCATGAGTCATTCCTAAATTATGACCCATTTCATGGCCAATAACATTACTGTTTTCTTTTTGTGATTCTCTTACGGCAAAGTTTCTGCCATCTGAAGCTCCTTGTGGAGTAATTATGACTTCGTCTCCATCTCTATTTGTTTCGATTCTTGGCTCAAAGATTTTCGCATTGTCTGGGGCAATCTGCATAGAGTTTTCTGCGATATTCTCATCCGGACTATTTACTTGAATATCAAAATTTACAGAATATTCTATGGCGTCTTTACCTTTTCCAACTATATAATTAAATTTTCCACTTTGGGCATTCCAATTAGCTGCAGCTTGTTGTATACCAGCCTTCCCCTTAATAGCAGTAAAGTCAGCCCTAATTGTTATGGTTTTGTCTTCATGATTTAATACAACATCCCAGTCTTCTCCATTAGGATCAATTCTTATTATGGGATTATTACCTACATAGTTATAAGGAGACCACTGATAATACTTCTCCGCCAAGGGATCCGGCACATGCCACCTTCCGATCTGGGGATCATAGAACCGGGCTCCGTAATCATATCACTGCAAATCAGCATCTGTTTGTAGCTCCTTGGAGTTGTACTTGAGCTGGTTGCTGTATAGGCTGATTGAGCCAGATACGGGTATCTCCATGCCGAAGGGATAGTAATCCGTCTCCTGGGTGACGGTTGTGGGTGAGGACAGCACCACCCGCACATTGCCCAGGTGGTCTTTGAGGAAGAATTCAGGAGAGTAGTCGGTACCGTTATAGGTTCTTTTCAGCCGGCCTTCAGCCGTTAGAATGTAATCAATGCTTCTGTTCGTATAAACAAATGGACCCAGGTAATCGGTAGTTGTATTTAACAGGTAGTTCACATAATAGCGCTTCTGTAATTTTACACCGTTGGCATCATAATTATACTCAATCCGGCGGTTGTTCTCAAAGGTTATCACCTCCGGAAGATTCAGATGATTGTACGTGATATCGGTGATGCCCTTGTTGCGGTCAAATTTTGCATTTCCGCATGCGTCATAATTGTATTCCGGCATACCGGAACCATCCTTAAAACCACAGTTAGCCGAACCTGCGTCAAAAACACCGTATAACAGATTGCTATTGTTGGGAGGATTATAATTATAAGTCAGGTCATCAATAACTGTGGTCTGACCGCTGCAGGTGCCCATGCGCTTCAGACGGGTGATATTTCCGTTCCGGTCGTACTGGACCAGCGGGACAGAGTATGTGTCCGTCGGTGTCCAGGACCAGCCCGTGTTGGCATTGCCAAAAAGGGCCTGGGAAATCCGGTTCAGGCTGTCATAGTAATACGCGTACCCTCTCCAGTCACTCATCCCGGAACTCTTCCACCGGATGGCGGCAATGTTTCCATTGTACTGGGCTTTATGTTCCGGCATGCTCGTATTACCATCATACTGAAGCTCTTCAAAGAACTTGTCACCGGAATCATTTCCATTGGACACAGTATTGATCCCTTTGAGCCATCCCCGGATGTTGTAGCGGTAGTCAACCGATTGAACCAGGCCCGAGGCATTGTCCAGGTTCTTTTCGGTGAGCTGACCCAGTTCATTGTAAGTCATCTGGACCATCCTAATGTAGGACTGGCTGTTCACCTTCTGCCAGCTCTCCTTCAGCCGGCGGGCATGGTCGTAAACCAGACTGTCGCGAAGGATCTTCAGCGATATGGTCTGGTTGTCGATGTTGGCACCGCTGTGTGAATGGTTCCGCAGGATCACATCGCCAATGAAATTATACCGGGTAGTGATGGTATCGTACCCTGCGAGGTGATTATTGGATTGTTGCTGGATAATGCGCTGTCTGGTATCATAAAAGCTCACGCTGATCAACCAGAGGGAATCTGATCGACCAGCATCCATCATTTTGACCCGAGTGCCGGTAGCCATCCCACGGGCATCAGGATAGGGCTGAAGATCACCAAATCCGGCAACAGGATGATAGGTGTAATCATCGGATCCGTTGAAATCAAAGTCATAATCATCGTAATAATAAACCTTCAGAATCTCGGAACCTGCCGGCGGAGGAAACGCCAGCATGGTATAACCATAGAAATCTGTATAGTTTTCAGGGCTCCGGGATTCATAAAGGCGGTAACTGTTCACAGTGGTGTCTACATGTTCCTGCATGGCAGAACGGGAAAGGTATTGAACATTTTTATATTTCCCCTCCAACACAGGTCTGCTGAATACATCATATTTGGTGAACAACCAAAGGGTGTCCTGTCTGAGGTTGCCGTCCTGGGTGAGGATCACCCGGTTCAAACGGTCGTAGATGTAAAGGATAGGAGAAGACATGCCGGGGATCCGTTTTTCGACGAGTCGCTGCCGCTGATCATAGGTATAGGCATAACACCACTTTCGGATAAAATCGCCTGTACAGGTGAAGGAGCCTGTGATCAGCTTGCTTCCTTCCGGGGAGATGACCAGTGCCAGGTTGCCAAAGGAATCATAAATGTAACAGGTTCTGATCTGTGTGCCTGACAGCACGGATTCCTGAACAAGGATCCTACCCTGTTTATCCTTGTAGGTTCTGGTGCGATATTGGTTTTCATCCAGGGTTTCGGTAACATATAAACTTTGGGCCGGATAGCAGGTCGTGGTAACATACTGATGGGTTCCTGCATTATACTGAAACAAGGGAATGTCATTGGCGGCATTGGTCAAATAGCTGAACTGCTGCGGATGCGCATCCAGCTGCCAGGATTCACCTGCAAAGCCCTGTTTCATGACGCGGTTTAGTGGGGATTCATCGAAGGCGGTTTCTCCAAAGGGAACATCGGATTCAGGAACAGTAGGATCCGGCGAAGAACTGGAATAAAAGTAAAGGGTGAAGTCGTATGCATCGGATGAATAATTTCCGTCAAACGCATAGGAAAAAGGCAGATAGCTGAATTTCTGCCGGCCCGCTTCGTCGTATTCAAAATGTTGTATTATGTCATTTCTGTCGGGAGACTGATGATAGGCGTTGGTCTGAATGAGCCGGCCCAGACCGTCGAAATACTGAATCAGTTTCATTTTCTGACCATCAGTAAGCAGACTGATCGAATCAGTATCTTTAACAGTAACTAATAACTCGGTATGGATAATGTAATTTTTATCGGTGCTTTGTCCGAAAACAGGAAGCTGCAGGAAGATGGAAAGAAAGATAACCAGAAATATGATGCTGCCTGACCTTTTCATTTAACTGCACACATGAAGTTGTTGACTTAAAGACCTTCAACCCAACAACAGAAATAGTGATCTGGAAAATTACGAAAAAATCTTATATTCTGGTTACACTATCCACAGAGTAAAACATTTATGACAGGAGTGATCACTCATGATATGCTATTTCACCCCATGCAGATATCAATCAGGCGACAACCTGATCAGGAATTTGATTGAAACGATAAAGCAGGAATATAAAAGTATCTTTTTCTGGTTTAAATACCAGCGCCCGTCGCCATGGAATGATGTATGCTTTCCTTGGATACCTTCAAGATCAACGAAATTAATCCGTTTTACTGTCTCAGTAAAGTCCTGAGCCGAATCCCTGGCCACTCCATCCAACAACTGAAGGAGCTTTTTCCTTTGAATCTGCAATAACATAGTGCGGGAATAAAAGACACCTTTTGTTACCTGTTAGGACTTATTACGCCGGAGAGTTACTTTGTATATTTCCATTTGACCTTTAGAATAGTGGCCTACTTTACTCCGAAATCACTGGCCTGGTTTACTCCGAAATAAGTGGCCGACTTTGTCCGAAATAATCACCCGGAAAACTTCCAAGGCTTTTTTGCTACTATTATTTCTTGCTACACTCATTAATTATCTTCTTTAGAAAGAATTTATTATCCCGATATAAATAAAGCCACTCCGGATAGTCTGCGGTAAGCAGAATATCTGGTTTATCATTTATCCAAAATTGCTTTTTTAATTGTTCTTGCTCAAATACATTTGGAAGGGTATCGCAAAAAACAATAAACAAGTGTTCACAGAAAAAATAGTATCCAAAAGGATTCCAATAACGATCTGTTAATGCTGTTTTTTTATCGTGAACAGCTGCGATGTCAATATAGGTACTATCTCTTATTTCAGTAAAGGTAATCCTGAAAACTATGGCCTTTGAATAATAATTGCAATTCTTTAAATGACAAATTGAATTAGAAACTATTGAGTCAAATTGTTGATTTTTAATAGTCAATAGAGATAACTCTTTTAAGTATCTGCTATTTTGAGAATATAAATAACCACTGAAAACCAATGAAATAAACAAAAAATATTTAAGAACCGATTTCATTATTTAATCTTTGGTGCTGTAATTTCAGATTCTGGTAGAAGTCCAGGAATAGAGTTTTTATCGAAAGGCGAATACTTGCCATCAATAGGAGTAAAGATGTTGAATTTCGCATTTGGATGCAACTTTTGAATCTCAGTAGCCAAACCTACATCACCATAAGAAACTGTAGTTGTGTTATTGTCATGACTATGGTCATTGCCTCTGTAAGTATATGAGAAAAGTTGAGTACTATACAAGTGACCACCACCATAGTCAGTGCCTTCCAAATGAGTCGTTGTTAAATAGTCCAAGCCTTTATCACCTTCAACACCAACCATTGACCTGCTCCATTCAACTTTAGAATTTTTAGCTACAAATTCAAAAAGACTTTTTGCTTTATCATCCCCACTTACTTTAAGCACATCATATTTATACCATTTATTATCGCGAGGGTCTTTTACTGATTGTGAATATTTTTTATCCAAAATCCCTTTATCAACAGTTATGGAATTATCTTTCTTCCTATTATCCCAGCTTTCTTTTGTATAAAGCACATCAAAGTTATCATCTGTCTTTTCAACAAGTTGAGTATTCCCTTGTTCGTCAACAGTATAATTGTCATCTAGCGCCCCTGTCGGGTCAATTCTCCCAATCGAGTTATTTTGGCAATAAGAGTATGGTGATACCCAGCCTCTATAGCTTGCCAACGGGTCAACCACATGCCACCTCCCAATCTGGGGGTCATAGAACCGTGCGCCGTAATCAAACCACTCGAGATCAGCTTCCGTTTGCAGTTCCTTAGAGTTGTACTTGAGTTGATTATTGGAAGAGGAGAAAAGAGGTATCTCCATTCCAAAAGGATAATAATCCGTCACTTGTGTGGGAGAAACGGCAGAGGCAAGCACTACCCGCACATTGCCCAGGTGATCCTTGAGGAAGTATTCGGGATAGAAAGCCCCGCTGGATCCTCTCTTCAGTCGCCCTTCGGAAATGAGAACAAAGTCAGGGCTCCCATTGGAGTAAACAAATTCTCCCGAGTAATCGGTGGTGAGAGTTAAAAGTCCGTTTTCGTAATATTTCTTTCGCAATTTCGTGCCATCGGCATCATAGAGGTACTCCATGCGGCGGTTGTTCTCCAATTCTATGATTTCCGGAAGGTTGAGATGATTGTAAGTGATGCTGGTGATGCCTTTGTTGCGGTCCCATTTCATGTTGCCGTTGGCGTCATAGGTGTATTCCGGCATGTTGGCCCGATCGATGAATCCATAGTTTTTATTTCCACCATCCTGGATCTGATCCACCTGGTTGCCGTTATAGATATAGTCATAATCCAGGTCATCCATAAGGCAGGGAGTTGGTCCGCAATACCCGTTTCTCTTCAGGCGCTGTATGTTTCCGTTAAAGTCGTACTGAACCAGCGGAACAGAATACGTTTCCGGCCCTGACCGGTCCCAGCCATTGAAAGTGCCATAGGCCGCCTGGGTCAGCCGGTTCAGGGAATCATAGAAATAAGCATACCCCCTCCAATCATTCATACCGGAATATTTCCACCGGATGGCAGCGATGTTGCCGTTATACTGAGCTTTATGCTGAGACACACTGGTGTTGCCATCATAGAGGAGTTCCTGCGAAAATAAATCATCCGGATCATTTCCGGCACTTAGCGGATTGATGCCCAGGAGCCAGCCTCGGATGTTGTACCGGTAATCCACTGACTGAACAAGTGCAGAGGAATCATACAGGTCTTTTTCAATGAGTTGCCCGAGCTCATTATAAATCATTGCGGTCTTCGCAAACCGTGTCTGATCGTCAACCCGGATAGAGTCCCTGATTCGTCGTCTGGCATGGTCATATTCAAAATAGCAGGTCACGGATATGGGCGGCCGCTGGTAATTAATGGATTCACTGTAATTGTGTGCGTGTTTTTGCTGGATGATATCGCCGGCAAAACTGTATTGTGTGGTAATGGTATCATGGCTTCCCAGATGGTTATTGAATTGCTGCTGGATGATGCGTAGTCTGGAGTCGTAAAAATTCACGCTGATCAGCCAGGGATCACCCGGTCCGCCATCATTCAATGTTTTTGTCTTGATTCCTGTCAACAGACTGCGGGCGTCCTGGTACCATGCCTGATCATCAAAACCGGCGACCGGCTGATAGACATAATCAGGTTCCCCGCCCTGGTCATCGTCAAAATTATAATCATCGTAATAATATACCTTAAGGATTTTGGATGTTTCCGCAGGCGGGAACGCAGTGGCCGTATATCCGTGCTGCTCAGCAAAGTTATCAGGACTGCGGGACTCATATAAGCTATAACCGGAACCTGCAATAAGACTATCGGCAAATTGCTGCATGTCCTCACGGTTGAAACCGAAGGGATCATTATAGGTTCCCTCCAGGACAGGTCTGCTGTGCACGTCATATTTTGTAAACAGCCAGTCTCCGG
>Ga0116144_10005713_pt1 | contig 11136 bp, 7 predicted proteins | sample AD_UKC035_MetaG_FD_89746 | JGI IMG/M metagenome (GOLD analysis project Ga0116144, IMG submission 89746) | Active sludge microbial communities of municipal wastewater-treating anaerobic digesters from USA - AD_UKC035_MetaG | ecosystem: Engineered > Bioreactor > Anaerobic > Digestate | place: USA... | reverse complement strand
TTCCGGCGTCATTTCTTTTGTGCCCCGCGAGTGGTGCCGGTGGTTAGGGCGCCTAACCCGCCTCCCAGTCGCCGCAGCGTATCTCGGCTGTTAAAGAGCGCCTTCTTTCAGGAGAGTCATCCCTATTATTCACAACCGCCCGCTAACCCCGATCCGTGGAGCGACGATCACCCTATGGCCGCCGGAAACCAGAAGACCACCGCCGAATTCGTGCCGCTGCTCAACGTCTACTATAACCGCTGGAAGGGTGGGGGGGGGCCGACGTGCATTGGCGTCACGGATGTTGGCATTGGCGGACCGACCGGCGGTTACACCGGCACGACGTACTCCTTCACCGCTCACGTCACGCCCACGGGCGCCACCGCGCCCTTCACTTACACCTGGGCGCCCGCGCCGACTTCCGGGCAGGGGGCGTTGAGCGCGCAGTATACCTGGCCTGTAACCGGCGCCAAGACGATCACGCTCACCGTGGCAAACTGCGGCGGCAGCGACGCGGCCACACACGTCATCACGATTGACCCCAGACCGGTGGCGCGGATCGCTATCTATCTGCCGTTGGTGTTGCGCAATTACACCTCTACCCCGCCCACGTGTCCCGTGCCACTCACCGGTGTGGCGATCAGTGGGCCAGTCAGCGGCGTCACCAATACCACCTACGTTTTCACCGCTACGCCCATCCCGGTCAACGCGACGCAGCCCGTCGCCTATACCTGGTCGCCCGACCCGGAAAGCGGGCAGGGGACGGTCAGCGCGCGTTATCGGTGGGAGACGGCAGGCAGCAAGTCCCTTTATGTGGCTGCCGGCAATTGTGGCGGCGGCACGAATACGGCGACTGCCCATCATACCATCACTCTTCAAGGGGCGTCACCCGGCGATCTCATCTATCCCGCGGACTTCACCTACCTGGGCGCGTTCCGCCTGCCGGATGAGGCTTCCGGCGATATTTCGTGGAGCTACGGCGGGATTGGCATGACGTACTATCCCCACGGCGACCCTGCCAGCACGGATGATTACCCCGGTTCACTGTTCAGCATCAGCGATTACCCCTTTAATAACTACGTCTCCGAGTTCAGCATCCCCGTCCCGGTGGTTTCGGCGCACAAAAATCTGGCTGATTTGCCGATGGCGACGACCTTGCAGCCTTTCGCCGACATCACCAACGGGCGGCAAGAACCCGGCCTGACGGGTTTAGCGGTGGTTGACGTCCAATATTATCCACAGCAGGGCGCGCAAACCAGCGACAAGCTCTACTGGGTGATGTTCGAGTATTACATGCCGGAGGATGAATTTGGACATGGGTGGAGTGAATTGACCTTGTCTGCGCCGCAAGCACAAGGCGCGTGGCGGCTAGGTGATTTCCCTACCGCCGGCGTCAACAAATACTTATTTGAAATCCCCACGGCTTGGGCCGACGCCTATACACCTGGCCTGTATCTGGCGGCGGGACGCGCGCGGATTCCCAATAACGGCAGTTGGGGGCCGGCCTTGCATGCCTTTGGCCCCTGGAATGACGGTAATCCGCCCGCCAGCGGCAGTAGCGTAGCCGCTACCCAAATGGTCTACTATGCTTACGATTATGACAACTATATCAGTGACCACATGGCGCGGGATTACAGTCACGCGGATGAATGGCAGGATGGCGCATGGTTGACCGTGGGCGACCGCAGCGCGGTGATGTTGGCCGGCGTCAAGGGCTTACGCCGTGAATACGAGTTAGAATATTACGGGGATGATAATGTGGATGCCTGCGGCAATAGCAAGGGCTGGCACGCGGAACCCTACTATGCGGCTGTCTTGTTTTACGATCCGGCGCTCCTGGCCGCCTCAGTGCAGGGCGAGATTGAACCTTACGAAATTCAACCCTACGCGATGCTGAACTTAGAAGACTATATGTTCCAACAGGGCTGCCGCCGCCAGACGCTCGGCGGGGTAGGGTACGACCGTGAACGCCGGTTGGTGTACGTGTTGGAGCGCGAAGTCCTGGCCGATGGCGGCAAGCCCATCGTCCATGTCTTCCAACTGTCCGCGACCGCGCACTCCGCCGATCTCACGCCGCCCACCGCGCCGACGAATGTGCAGGCGACGCCAACCGCTGCGCAAGTCGCCCTCACCTGGAACGCCGCTTCCGACAACGCGCATCTGGCCGGGTACATCCTCTATCGCTTCGGCGAACCCATCGCCACCACACCCGCGACCACGTATACTGACGACAAGGTGAATCCAGGAGCGACCTACACCTACACCGTCGTCGCCTGGGACGCCAGTAACAACCTCAGCGCGCCGGCCGCCGTCGTCGCGACCACGCCCGCCGGGGCCGATGAGCGTGTGCCCGTCATTTACGCTATCAAGTACAGCGGCCTCGATGATACCGGCCTGACCGTGCGTTGGCAGACGGACGAACCGGCCACGACGGTCTTGACCTACGAAGTGGCCTATTCTGGAGATATGCAAGTGTATCAGAACGCGACCTTGACCCGCCGACACGAAGTCGTGCTGACCGATCTCACGCCGGAAACCAACTATTTTGTCTGGGCCGTCGTCGGCGCGGACGCCGCCGGGCATACCAACATTTTCCATCTTGAGAACTGGGATTTCTACACCGCCCCCACTGGCGAAACACGGAACTTCCGCCCGGTGCTAAACGGCATCGGTTCCCGGCGCGTCATGCTCGGCGAGACCGTCGCGTTTACGCTCGAAGCCCTTGACCGGGACAGCGACGACACCTTGACCTTCAGCGCCGTCGACTTGCCGGCCGGGGCGACGCTCCATCCCACCACCGGGCAGTTCAGTTGGACGCCGTCCACTGCCGGGACAACCCGCATCACCTTCAGTGTGAGCGACGGGGATCAGGTGGACAGCGAGCGCGTGACAATTTTTGTGGCTGCAAGCAGCCGGTAAGGTTCAAACCGCCCTGTCAAGTTTCTCAAATCTGACAGGGCGTGAGGTGAAAAGTGAACATTGACGACTACTCAAGTCCCCCCATGGTCGGAAACGCATTGCTGAGTTGTCTGCGCCGCCTCCTTTCCTGGGCGATGTTCCTTGCTGTCCCCCTGGTCTTGCTTTATGTCTTTGGCTTCTCAATCAAAACGTCCGAGGAATACGCCTGTGTACTCCAGATAGCCGAAAGCACCCCAGAAATCATCGAGATCACAGGCGAGCCGGTGTCGCCGGGCACGTTCGCGTGGATTTCGTATTTCGAGAGCGGGGGCGGGGAACGCCAGGGGGCCTTTGCGACAGCGCTCACCGGCCCGCAGGGAAAAGGGACGCTCAAGGCGCAATTTTACCGCACGCCTATCGGCGCGCAGTTAGGGGTGTGGTTCAAAACGAGCGCGGGGGAAATCGAGATTTACAACAGCACGTACCCGTGCCCTTAGAATCCCAATAAGGAGGGTTCCAATGAAACGCATGGCTTGCCTGCTATGTTTGCTTGCAAGTTTTTTGAGCCTTACCAAAGCCGCCGCTGCTCCTCTACTCCCCCTCTCCCTCTCTCCCTCTCTCCCCCTCTCCCCCGCGCCTCCCGCTGCGCCTGTCAAACTCATCTTCGTCCACCACTCCACCGGCGGCAACTGGCTGGCCGACCCGAATGAGGATCAACCTGCCGGGGGTTTGGCGTTGGCCTTAATGGAAAACAACTACTTCGTCAGCGCGACGAACTACGGCTGGGGGCCGGACGGGATCGGCGACCGCACCGACATCCCCAACTGGCCGGAGTGGTTCGTCGGCCCGAACCGCGATACTTATCTGGATGCACTCTACAATGAAAGCGATCAGAACGTCGGCGACTTTGGCGACTGGTCGCGCCTGACTGACGATCCGGGCGGCGAGAACGTCATCATTATGTTCAAGTCGTGCTTCCCCAACTCCGACCTGTACGGCAACCCCGACGATCCGCCGCTGGCCGAACCGAACGACTATGACTATACCGTCGCCAACGCCAAAGCCGTCTATAACGCCCTGCTGACCTACTTCGAGACGCGGCAGGACAAGCTGTTCGTCGTCATCACCGCGCCGCCGCTGATGGAGAGCGACACATCCCGCGACCGCGCCGCCAATGCCCGCGCCTTCAACAACTGGCTGGTGAACGACTGGCTGACGGGTTATCCTTATGCCAACGTCGCCGTCTTCGACTACTTCAACGTGCTGACCGCGCCCGACAACCATCATCGCTGGAACGGCAGCACAATCGAGCACATCCAAGCCACGAACAACAACTATTCTGCCTACCCTAGCGGCGATAGCCACCCTTCGACGGAAGGCCACAGCAAAGCCACCGCCGAATTCGCGCCGCTGCTCAACGTGGCCTACAACCGCTGGCAGGCCGCGGGCGTCGTTTCCCCACCACCTGTTGAGAAAACCACCACAACGCCGTCCGACACCGAACCGCCGCCGGCCAAAGTTACCGAAGCCCCGGCGGAGATAGCCATTCCTCTGGTTGTCGGCGCTGCCGGTGTGATTGACGGACTCGAAGGCGATTTTGTATGGCACGCCGATCCCGGCGACGGCGCGACCTTTGAATGTAATCCTGACAGCGACGCCCACAGCGGCGCGACGGCGCTGCGCATCACCTACGCCATCCCGGAAGGCAGTTGGGGCGCGTGCGGGCGCAACTTTGACAACGTCCAGGATTGGAGCGACGCGGCCGGACTCACGCTGTGGCTGCGCACCGATACGCCTGGCGCATGGGTCACGCTGGGGCTGTTTTCCGGCGATCCCGAAGCCTCCACCCCCTTCGAGTTTGGCTTTGAGGTGACGACCGACTGGAATTCCATCTTCATCCCCTGGAGCGATTTCGCGCGCGCCTCGTGGGCGGATGAAAGCGGGCTGGCGGAACTCGATCCGGCGCGCATTGTCGGCGTCGCCTTCAGCTTTGGGGAAGGCAAGGGGAGCGTGTGGGTGGACGAGTTGGCGACCTTCACCGAAGAGACGCCGGCGCTTGAACCCACCGCCCCGCCAGCAACAGAAAAACCGCCCGTCGAGAAACCCGTCACCCCCGAACCCACCGTTGCCGAAGCGAGCGACACGGCGGAGGAAGGGGGGGCCGGCGGCGGGCTGTGCGGATCGGCGCCGCTGGCCCTGTCGCTGCTGGCCGTGGCGATGGTGATTCGGCGGCGGGAAAGCCGACTATGAATTCTCGCGCGGTTGTCGCGCTGTGTGCGATGTTTCTCGTACTATCGGCGTGCCGCGCGCCGGACGTGGAACCGCTTGAGGTCGCTACCGCGTCACCGGCGCCGCGCCCGTCTACCCGGCCCGCGCCTGCCGCCCCGGCCCGCCCGCCTTCCGGCGCGCTGGTCACGCCGGACGACTTCACCTACCTGGGCGCGTTCCGCCTGCCCGACGACGGCGACCGCCCCCGCACCTTCGCGTATGGCGGCAACGCAATGACATTCAACCCGGATAACGGCACGCTTTTCATCATGGGGCACGACCGCATGGCCTACGGCGATCTGCCCGACGGCAACCAGGTGGCGGAGATCAGCCTCCCCACGCCGGTCAACTCGCGCAACGTGGCCGACTTGCCCGCCGCCGAATTCCGCCAGGGCTTTCACAACGTCCTCGCCGGTCGCTTTACCGACCTGGAAGAAATCCCGCGCGCGGGGATGGCCTATCTTGACCATCCGGCAACCGGGCCTAAAATTCACCTGGGATGGGGACAGCACCTCCCGCCCGACACGCCGGTTCCGACGCACGGCTGGTTCGCTCCCGATCTGGCGCAAGCCGATTTTCAGGGCGTGTGGTTCATTGGCAATCAGGACTTTAACAGCGTGAACGGGTACCTCTTTGAAATCCCCGCTGCCTGGGCCGACGCACACGTGCAGGGCCGCGTACTCGCCGCCGGGCGTTACCGAGATGGCGGCTGGTCGGGGATGGGGCCGGCGCTCTTCGCGTATCGTCCGTGGGAGGACGACGGCTCGCCGCCGCCATCGGGAACACGCCTGGAAGAGACCGTGTTGCTGCACTACGCCACCTCGGAAGAGACGGACGCCATCGAGCGCGCGCTCACCGGCTACCAGCATCCCGACGAGTGGGAAGGCGGCGCGTGGCTCACGACGCGCAGCGGCAAATCCGCCGTCATCTTTGCCGGGACGAAGGCGACCGGCGCGAAGTATTGGTATGGCTGGGCCAATCCTACCGGGCCAGACCTGCCGTGCGTGGAGGTGGAGCTGGTGGATCAATTCACCCTGTGCCGGCTGGCGGATGGGACGCCGTGCCCGCCGGAAGACTTGAGGGGCTGCGAAGGCCACAACGATTATCGCGGTTGGTGGAGCACGCGCTTTGACGCGCAGATCGTCTTCTACGATCCCGACGATCTGGCGCGGGTGGCCGCCGGGACGTTGGAACCGTGGGGCCCCCAACCCTACGCGACGCTGGCCCTTGACGACTATTTGTACCTCAATCCACCAGCGTGGGAACTGGACAACGTGGGGCGCGGCGACCAGCGCCGGATGCGCATCGGCGACGTGGCGTATGACCGCGAGCGGGGTCGGCTGTACGTGTTGGAGTTGTTCGCGGACGAGGCAAAGCCGGTGGTGCATGTGTGGCAGGTAGGAGCAGAAACCCCTGTTCCGCCGCGGACGTCGCTTTCAACCCCTACCGCCACCCTAGAGGCGCCCACCCAAGAACCCACATCTACGTCCTGGCCCACCCTGGCGCCCACGGCCACGCCTATCATTCTGCAAGGCCCCGAAGTGACGTATGGAGGCGTCAGCCTGCGCATTCCACCGGCTTGGGAGAATATCGTCTACGCAGAGGCAATCTCTCGAACATTAGAAAATAGGGAATATCACCCGGACTCGGCGTTTTTACAGTATGTCCAGTTTTCCGCCGATCCATCCGGGTATGAGACATTCGGGAGCATCATCGTATATCCGGTGCAATCGGTGGATAGATGGTTCGAGGCAGACAACTGGGAGACCATCGCGGGGGAACTGCGCGCGGCCATTCCTACTCAGGCGCCCGACTATTTTCCCGTTGATAGGCCCGCCTGTATCGTTCTTCAGGTTCAAACGGAGTATCTACATTTTCAGAACGTCTCAGGGGTGCGCGCGGTTATCGCCTGGGGCCAAGACTTGTATCCCCTCTCAAACGAACGGCTATTCTATGCATTTCGAGGACTGGATGATGAAAACCGCTACTATATCGCCGTGACCCTTCCTGTGGATGCGGCGAGCCTGCCGCCATTGCCGGAAAAGTGCGAAAGCAACGGGGAATGTTGTGAGACGTACAACCAAGAGGTGCAAGCCCTGCTCGCGGCAGCGCGTGAAAGCGACTTTGAGCCGAATTTAGCGGCTTTGGATGAGGTGGTGACCTCGTTGAGGATAACGCACCTATCCGCAACTAACGAATAACGACAGTCGTTGCGCAGTTCCCCACGCAGGAGAAGGACTTTACCGCCGAGAACGCAGAGTTCGCTGAGTTTTTTATCTTTTCTCTGCGTTCTCGGCGTACTCTGCGGTGAAAAATTAGAAACCGCGTAACGACTGTAACGACATCTTTCACAAATAATGTTCAAATCACTTTAGGAGGCTTTGACCATGAAACTGTTAGACTTAACCATTCCTCTCGGCATTGCCACGCCCCCGTGGCCGACCTACGAGCCGCTGCAAGTGAAATACTTCAAGCGGTTGGCGCCCAACGGCGCGAACGGGCAGCTCGTGACCCATTCCAATCACCTTGGCACGCACCTCGACGGCGAAATCCACTTTTACACCGCCGGCAAGGACATCGCGTCCCTGGGCATGGACTTCCTGGTTCACGACGCTGCCGTTGTAGACCTTTCTGACGTGGTCGCCGACTACGACATCTACACGTCGGAGATGATCGAAGATAAAGTCGAAATCAAAGAGGGCGACATCCTCATCATCCACACCGGCTTTCACCACTTTGGCTGGGATATGCCCTACGCCGACGAGATCCGCTACATGGTGCAGCATCCCGGCCCCGACCGCGAGTTCGCGGAGTGGGCGAAGCGCAAGAAGCTGCGCTGGATCGGCGTGGACTGCGGCAGCGCGGATCACCCGATGAACACCATCATCCGCAACTGGATGCCGCGCCAGGCCGCGCAGGCCGAGAAGCACTTCCAGCAGAAGTACGGCAAGGGCCTGGCGGACGTCTTCGACGACACGAAGTACCAACTGATGCACATCGAGATGTTCCCCTCCGGCATCATCCACGCGGAGTGCATCGGTGGCGAGCTAGACCTGCTGATCAACCGCCGCGTGCAAATCGGCTTCTTCCCCTGGCGCTTCGTGGACGGCGAATCGTGCATCGGGCGCTGCGTCGCTTTCCTGGACGACGACGAATACGCCGACCTGATGCAGAAGAAAGAGGCCCTTCCCAAGACCAAATTCGGCGATGCGTTTGACCCACAACACGTCGAGAATTTGAATCGGCAAGTGAAAGCCAGACAATAGTTGAAAGTTGAAAGTTGAAAGTTGGCAATGTTCCCAACTTGGAACTTGGAACTTTCAACTTTCAACCCCAAGGAGAATGACGATGATGGCTTTGGAAGGACTCCGTATCCTGGACTTGACCCGCGTGTTGGCCGGGCCGTATGCAACGATGATCCTGGCCGACCTGGGGGCCGACGTGCTCAAAGTCGAGATACCCGGCGTGGGCGACGATTCGCGGAACTTCGGCCCATATCAACACGGCGAGAGCGCGTACTTTATGAGCCTCAATCGCAACAAGCGCAGCATGACGCTGAACCTCAAGTCGCCGCGCGGGAAGCAGATCATCCGCGAGCTGGCGGCGCAGGTGGATGTCGTGATCGAGAACTTTCGCCCCGGCACGTTGGAGAAGTTGGGGCTGGGCTACGAGACGCTGCGCGAGATCAATCCGCGCCTGATCTACGCGGCCATTTCGGGGTTTGGGCGCACGGGGCCGTACAGCCAGCGCCCCGCTTACGACGGGGTGGTGCAGGCGATGGGCGGCGTGATGAGCATCACCGGGCCGGAGGACGGCACGCCCACGCGGGTTGGCACCTCCATTGGCGACATCATCGCGGGCATCTTCATGGCTACCGGAGTTTTGAGCGCGTTGGCGGCGCGCGAGCGCACCGGCCAGGGTCAGTTGGTGGACGTGGCGATGCTCGATTGTCAGGTCGCCATTCTGGAGAACGCCATCGCCCGGTACGGCGTCACCGGCGAAATCCCACGGCCTATCGGCAGCCGCCATCCTTCCGTGGTCCCTCTTGAGCCGTTTGAGACGCAGGACGGGGAATTGATGGTCGCGGTGGGCAACGACACCGTCTGGCTGCGGCTCTGCGAAGCGTTGGAGCGTCCCGACCTGGGCGCGGATCCACGCTTCACGGCCAATCCGTCACGCCTGGCCCACTATGCCGAGCTACGCCCGCTCCTGGCCGAGATCTTCGTGACCCGCACCAATGCGGATTGGCAGGCGCGGCTCGACGCGGTGGGGGTGCCCGCCAGCCCCATCAACAACGTACCCCAGGTGATGGAACACCCGCAGGTGTTGGCGCGGGAGATGTTGGTTAAGGTTCTCCACCCGGTGGCCGGGGAGCTGACTATGGCCGGCATCCCGATCAAACTCAGCGAGACGCCCGGCGCGATGCGCGCACCCGCCCCCACCCTGGGCCAGCACACCGAAGAGGTGCTGCGCGACCTGCTCGGCTACACGCCGGAGCAGATTGCGGAATTGCGGGATGAGGGGGCGATCTGAGGGCGAGGGGCGAGTTAGGAATTAGGAGTTAGGAGTTAGGAGTGGCGGAGTGGCGGATCAGCGGATCAGCGGGTCAGCGGATCACCCTCTCACCCCCTCCCCCCCTCACCCCGTCTACCGTCTACCGTCTACCGAGGAGGAACTATGCAACCTTTCACAGTCGCCTGCGCGCAGTTTGCGGTGACGCCGCTGGCGGTGCGCGAAAACGTCGAGAAGGCGCTGGCCTGGACGGAGCGGGCGGCGCGGGAGACCGGCGCGCGCCTGGTGGTGCTGCCGGAGACGGTGACGACGGGCTTCACGCCGGGCTGCCCGGTTGAGGAGCTATGGGCGCGAGTGGACACGCTCCCCGGCCCGCTGACGGCGCCGGTCGCGGCGGCGGCGCGCGCGCTCGACCTCTACGTAGTCTTCCCCACCTACGAGCGCGGGCCGACGCCGGACATTGTCTACAACAGCGCCGCGCTGTTCGGCCCGGAGGGGCTGCTCGGCGTCTACCGCAAGGCGCATCTGTTCCCCACCGAGCGGCGGGCCGGCGGGGGGTGGTCTACGCCGGGGACGACGCCGGTGGTAGTGCAGACGCCCCTGGCCGCCATCGGCCTGACCATCTGCTACGATGGCGACTTCCCGGAGCTATACCGCTGCGAGGCGGTGCGCGGGGCGGAGGTGATCGTCCGCCCCTCGGCGCTGTTGCGCAGCTTCGAGATTTGGGAACTGACGAACAGGGCGCGCGCGTACGATAATCACGTCTACATCGCCGCCTGCAACGCCATCGGCCCGGACGCCGGCGGGCACTACTACTTCGGCCACAGCATGATCGTCAGCCCGATTGCGCAGACGTTGGCGCTGGCGCGGGGGACGGAGGACATCATCGCGGCGGAACTCGACCCGGAGCCGCTCAAGCGCATCAGTTACGGCTCCGTCAGCCCGATGATCTTCGATCACCTGGAAGATCGTAACCTGGCGGCCTACGGCGATATCCTGACGCCGGCGCGCAGTCGCTTCGAACCGGCGCGGCGCGTGCCGCCAAAGCAATGAGGCTTACAAGCGCCCTTGGGGCGCGCGTAAAGTTCGGAAACAAGGAGGAACGGTTATTGTAAGATTTTCTTGATCGAAAAGAGGGCGTCAAAAACTTATCTATTTATCAATCTAGTTTTACTTTCACGAAAGGAGTATCGCAAATGGCTCAAAAGTCTAAAGGCGCTGCCCCCATCGTCGGCTATATGCCCGAAGATGTGCCTGCGTGGGGCGCAATGTTGAGTTTGGGGTTCCAGCAAGTGCTGACGATGTTCCCGGCAACGGTGCTGGTCGCCATCCTCACGAAATTTGACGTGGGGGTGACGCTGTTCACCTCCGGTCTGGGTACGATTATCGCGTTGTTGGTCTCAAGACGCAAAATACCTCTGTACTACGGCTCTTCCTTCAGCTACATCACCGTCATCATCACCGTGATGTCCAAGTATG
>Ga0116144_10005709_pt1 | contig 11143 bp, 6 predicted proteins | sample AD_UKC035_MetaG_FD_89746 | JGI IMG/M metagenome (GOLD analysis project Ga0116144, IMG submission 89746) | Active sludge microbial communities of municipal wastewater-treating anaerobic digesters from USA - AD_UKC035_MetaG | ecosystem: Engineered > Bioreactor > Anaerobic > Digestate | place: USA... | reverse complement strand
TTCTTGTGTCCGCTCCGGGGCTCCGGCTCCGGATATTACCGCCCACGATTGAGCTATCGAATCAATCCGGCACTCAGCATCCTTGGCAGAGCCGAGTGTCCCGGTATCATCATAATATCCTCGCCGGTACCAGGCGCCGTCCCAGCCATGGGTCTCCAGAGCATGTTGCAGCGTTTTCGCACTCTCTCGACAAAACGCCGCTTCTCTGTCATCACCCATTGTTCTGCAGATCGGTTCGAACGCCGCCAGGACAGCACAAATAAACCATCCGAGCCAGATGCTTTCTCCCTTTCCTCCTGCACCAACGCGGTTGAGGCCGTCATTCCAGTCACCTGTCCCGATCAGAGGCAGACCGTGAGGTCCCGCGGTCACGCCCCTCCTGATCGCGGCAACACAATGTTCGTAAAGGCTGTAACTCTGCTCTGTTGACTCATACAGACCGTACCGTTCCTCCTCATCCGGGTTCAAGGCGGGAGCTTGAAGAAATTGAACCCTTTCCGACAGAATCGCCCTGTCGTTTGTAGCCTCAATGTAGGCCGCCGTTACAAACGGTAACCAGAGCAGATCATCAGAAATGCGCGTACGCACCCCGCGGCCGGAAGGCGGATGAAACCAGTGCAGCACGTCTCCAGACTGGAACTGATGCCGGCTACACCGCAAAATGTGGTCCCTGGTCAGCTCCGGTGCCGCATGCAGCAGGGCCAAACTGTCCTGAAGCTGATCACGGAATCCGAATGCACCGCTGGACTGGTAGAGCGCGCTTCTACCCCAGAAACGGCACGAGAGGTTCTGGTATGGCAGCCAGCGGTTGAGCAAGAAATCCATCGCCTGATCCGGTGTCTGTACCTGCACGCATCCCAGCAACCGGTCCCATTTCTGCAGTGCTGTTGCCCGTGCCGACTGTACCTGATCGGCATGGTCATGCTGTTCAATGAGGTGCAGTGCCTCTTCCCCGTTCCTTCCTTCTCCAAGGAGAAAAGCAACCTCCTCGCTGGCACCGGGAAGTAGGTCGATATGGAGTTGAAGCGCGGCGCAGGGATCATGCCCGGCCTCCACCGTCGAGGAAAGACCTATGCGCTTCAGTGCTGCCGGCTCCTTGAGGCTTCCCAGTCTCCCGATGAACTCGGTCCGATCCGTTGTAAGACCATGAGGCTCTTTGGTTGTTGCCAGAAAGGCAACGTGTTCACCGAATTCAGTATTATAAGGATTCCGCACCAGTAAAGCCCGATGGCTGGCATCATAGTCAGGTATGATATACTGACTCATTACGTCCCGGAACCCGCCGAGGACCCATTCAACATAAAAGGTTACTGTAATTCTCCGTACTCGATTCCACAGATTCTCAACTCCGACCTGAATGATTTTCACCGGCTGATCGGGGGCCATGAAAACACGAACAGTCTGCTTCAGCCCGTGACTCTGATGCTCAAACGTCGATGATCCTGCCTCATGTCGGATGAGATACGCCGCCTGCGCTCCACAGGGAAGCGGCATAGGAGACCACACTTCAGCAGTCTCCTCATCGCGGATATAGAGCGCTTCTCCGGAACGATCTCCGACCGGATCATTGTACCACGGTGTCAGCCGATTCTCACCGCTGTTGAAGGCCCAGGTCATCATCCCGCCTCCCTCGCTCACCAGGCATCCCCCTTGCGAATTGGCGATAACATTGATCCACGGCGCCGGCGGGTACTGACCCGGCTTCAGATAGATCATATAGGCATGTCCATCGTGACTGAATCCGCCCAGGTCATTATCAAACACGATCTTCCCAGGTCTCTCCACCTGGGGAGTCGTCGCTTTTGCGAGCGGTTCCGTTACCATCGGGACGAATGCCGGGAGGTATGCCTTCGCTTTCCGGCTAGCGCTGAGCTGCTTTTCAAGCGATCCCTGAGTGTCGTCTAGAACTGCTCGGGCAGCCGTCGCCAGCAGCACAGTATCGCCTTTGCCAAGCTGACGATTATTAAGAATAAAGATACCCCCTCGCTGCTGCAGCCAGGCATCGCTATTGGTGTGAGTGAGCAGACGGTATAGGCGGCCATGCAATTCCTGAGCATATCCGCCTTCCATGAGGTTGAGAATAACCAGATCAATTCTCAGACCGCGGGCTCGCCAGTAGGTGTGCGCCCGAACCAGTTCCTGCACCAGCGGCAGTCCCTTGTCGGACCGTATCCGCACCAGCATGATCGGATAATCACCTGATATAGCAAAGGGCCACAAGCCCGATTGTCCTTTCTGATTGGATCCCAGCACTGAAGGATCGCCGCGTAGTGCTGCATGTGAATACAGGAGAAGCGACAGGAGCACCTGCACCAGCTCGAGTTCACGGGTGGTCATCTCCAACTGACGCAGCTCACGCTCGCTTTGGCTGCGCGTCTGGCTGAATGCCCGGGATATTGCCGTCCAGACAACGTAGCGACCGGCAAGATCAAGCACCTTACGCCGCGACGGTGCGGCTGCGGTTATATACGCCACTTGCACCGACTGCTTCGCTTCGAGATCTATATCCTGACCAAGAGACATGATCGGATCCAAGGTGGCGCCGCTCTCGTTCGATACCCATGACGAGTTAGTGTCAAACGCAGATGGCTCTCGCATCGTTCTGCCGCGTCCAAGAAAGCGGCCGCGATCAGTCTCACAGGCTCTGGTAAGCGCCACACCGGGTTCCGCGGTCAGAAGATGCAGCAAATAGATGGCCCTTTCAGCCTCTGAGCGAAGACGCCGCCGGAAAACCAGTGCGTTCAGATCCTGCAGATACTCACTCTCAATGAACAGCTTATTAAATGCCTGATGACGCCGATCGGTATCGAATGGTGCGAGAACGACCTCACCATAGCTCGAAATTCTCAAGCGGCGAGCACGGTCACTGAGGTTGGTCAGCGTCAGCCGGCGAATTTCCAGATCATCATCAGGTGGAATCGCGACTTCAGTATGGGCGGAAATATCGTTAGCCTGAGTAAGATACTCCACTTTATGGGGAAGAAATGAAACTTCACACGAATCCCCTTGCGCACCAATGGGCTGAAGCGTCGATGACCACAGCCTTCCGGTCTCTCGATCCTGGATATAGATCCAGGTGCCCCAGTCGTCCAAAGTAGTATCCGCACGCCAGCGAGTAAGGTCGTATGAATGCCAGCGACTTCCGCCTCCACCGGCATTGGTGAGCATGACACCGAACCTGCCATTGGAGAGAACATGAACCAGTGGAAACGCTCCCTTAACCGGCACCGTCCACGGTGTAGCACTGATGTTTGGCGGAGCCTCCAAAGACCGACTCAGCTGCGGCGTCTTCAGATCTTCAGTAGGAACCTGATACGGAATCTGCTCGTGGAGCAGGAGTTCGACAGTGCGGATCAAAGGATCAGATCCAATCCTCTGAACCATGACGCCGTCGAGCAGGTAATTCACTAACGAGAGGAAGATCATTCCCTGATGGTGGCTGTAATATGATTTGACGATTGCCCGTTTTTGTCCGAGTGTCAATCGTGAACCGGTGAAGTCAACGGATTCATAAAAGCCGTACGCTCCCCGTAAGCCAAGAGAGGTCAGACGACCGATATTCTGCACCACGCCTCGGGGCCGCAGCGGTAAAGCCAGAAGCGACGCATACGGAGCCACCACCAGGTCATCTCCCAACCCTCGCTTGAACCCCAATCCGGGCACGCCGAATGCGCGGTACTGGTAACTCTTCCCGGCATCAAACCGATGGTACCCTGCTTCCGAAATACCCCAGGGTACCTGATTGCTGCGTCCATACTCGATCTGGACTTTCACCGCTGCGCGGGTGCTCTGCCCGAGCAGCGTGTTCTCATCATTGACAACAAAAAGGGCCGGCATCAGGTATTCGAACATACTGCCGCTCCAAGAAACGAGACTGGTCATGCCGTTCACGGCAACCAGCGCTCTGCCCAGATGCAGCCAGTGGCTTTGAGGAACGTCGCCCTTGGCAATAGCAAACAGGCTGGCAACACGCGCCTCCGAAGCAAGAAGATCGTAGTAATTACTGTCGGGCTGCTGAGAATCAACATTGTAGCCGATACGAAAAAGCTGGCGTTGAGGTTCGAAGAGATACTCGAAATCCATTGCGGAAGCGTACTCGTCGGCTTCTTGACTAAGCGTTTCAAGCCCGCGCACAAGCCGGTTCCCTGTTATCTCCGCACTATCAAGCGCCTTGGCCATGAGGACGCACCATTGAATACCCCTATCCAGAAGCTCCCGCTCCATCGTCACTGCTTCCAGTTCCGCCTGCACACGGCCCAAAGCTGATCGGGCTTGCCGGCACACGCTCGCAATGTCATGCAGACACGGACACGCCGGCAAGCAGGCGATAAGATTTTTCCAGCTTTCTTTGATGGTCGTATTGTGAGTGCTTAGAATAACTTCCGGCGGTTCAGCAATCAGCTCCAGCCACGGCGAAAGATCATGCAGGCAGCGACGCGTGGTGCTCAAGTGATTATGGACACGCTCGATCCACATCCGTAGTCCGCCGATTGTTTGTGCATCGAGCATCCGGCCTGAACTTTCAATCAGGGCTATTAACCGCCGGTCCATTTCGGGTCGAATTCGCTCATCAAGATCGATGAGCAGCGCTCCCCAGTGCTGCGGAGCGTTTCGAACGTTCAGCACTTTGCTTCGGATTTCATCCCATACTTCCTGCAACGATGTCGATTCAACAGATCCTTCTTCCAGGCCCATAGCAATCCCATCCAGCACGTCAATCGTATCAAGAAGACCCTGCCAGCGCTGCCACTGCATAATTGGAGCCACACACGCGGCTGCGCAGCCCGTCTTAACCGCAAGCAGAGACAAAGCCAGATTCCCGCTGTCTACCGTAGAAACATACCGTGGCAAAAGCGGCGTCAGGCTACGGGTATCATACCAATTCAGGAAGTGTCCTCGATACCGTTCCAGTCGCTTCAGCGTGTCGAACGAATTACGGAGCCGCATACTGAGAACAGGAAGATCGATATAGCCACTTTCGTAGGCTCCCAATGTGGAAGCCAACATGAGACCGATGTTTGTTGGTGAGGTCCGGTGCGCAATACTTCCCAGTGGTGACTCCTGGAAATGGTCTGGAGGAAGCCAATGGTCTTCAGGACCAGTAAATCGTTCGAAGAACAACCACGTCTGCCGAGCCAGACATCGAAGTTCATAGCGTTCACCCTTGTGCAGCGGTTCGGCTCTTCGGGATCCCTTCTGACTGATGGAGTATGCGATATGAGGAGCAATGAGCCAAGCAAAGAGCAATGGTGAGACCAGCACACCTATTCTTGGATGTATCATGGCCAGGATAACTGCTGCTGCACCCGCCGCGACCGCACTGATACCCATGTGCCGCCAGAACAATATCCGTTCTCCACTGTTCCCGAAGAGGCGGCCGGCATGAGCCGCGGTCGTCCACTCAAGCAGATTCCTGTGAGTTACCGTCATCCGAATCACGGTTCTTACTATCGCATCAAGCGCAATGAATGCCTCATAGGGTAAAAAGGTCAGCGTCAGCAGCCACCTCAATCCTTGCATGCCAAACGACGCCTGTCTCAGAACCGTCGACCGGCTTCTAATCCGGCCGATCAGAAACCAGGATACACCACTGAAAAGCGGCACTACCGGAGTAATTAAGACAGCAGCTGTCCATACCAGAGCCGAGCCAGGCAGCAGAAACCATCCGCAGATAAGCAGTGCCAGAAGTGACGGCATCAGCAAGCTTCTAAAAAGATTATCGGCTATCTTCCAATAATCAATCGCAGAAAGAGAGCGCCGCCCCTCCCCTGCACAAAGCTTTGGGGGTGCAAGTTGCAGACATGAAAGCAACTGCCAATCTCCCCGAATCCAGCGATGCAGCCGCTTCGCGTATGCGAGATAGGTAGGCGGATAATCCTCCAGCAGTACAATGTCACTCGCTAATGCGGCCCGGACGTGCAGTCCTTCGAAAAGGTCGTGGCTGAGCAGTGTGTTCTCAGAAATTCGGCCGTCCATGCATGCGGCAAAAGACCGAACATCGTATATTCCTTTCCCCACATAGATGCACTCGCCGAACAGATCCTGATATACGTCGGATACCGCAAGAGTGTAAAGATCCAGCCCCGGATCGCCCGAAAAAATCCGGGAAAACAAGGTCCGCTGTGAACTGGTCGGCTTTATCTCGGTTCTCGGCTGGATGACGGTATATCCGGCACTAATGCTGCCGCTACCAGGATCATAGCAGGCGCGATTCAGCGGATGAGCCAAGGTGCCCACGAGCCGGTGGGCACTGTCTCGCGGTAGGATCGTGTCCGCGTCAAGGGTAATGACGTACTTGATCGTAGGCAGAATACTGAGATCGCCATACTGAACAGAAAACGATGTATCGCTCCTTCCGAGGAGAAGCCTGTTGAATTCCTCCAGTTTTCCTCGTTTCCGCTCCCATCCCATCCATGCTCGCTCACCAGGATTCCAGACGCGCTCACGATGAAAGAGAAAAAACGGTCGTGTCTCGTCTGCTCCTGTTTCTGAGGTACGCAGGTATTCTTCATTCAGCGCTATCACCCCATCGACTGCTTGCGTAACCAGCGCATCGTCCTCCGGATGCTGTTTCGTGCCTGCATCGACAAAATCAGTCAGTAACGCAAAAAACAGCTCTCCGTCTTGATTGCTGAGAAAATGGATCTCAAGCTGATGTAACAACGAAGACACTTCTTCTGCATCACTGAGCAATGCCGGAATAACAACCATAGTCCGATAGCTACCTGGAATACCCTCGCGAAAATCGAGCTTCGGCAAAACCCGGGGCTTCAGGATGTGGGTAAGAATCCAATTCACAATGCCTGGGGCAATACTTGCGGCCGGGACAAATGCCAGCAGGCCGATAAGCACCAATTCTGTCACAGTGGCCTTCGAGTTCATAGCATAGCTGAGCAACCCGAGAAGAATGCCACCTCCAATCACACTAATGCTCCCCAGATATATAATTGTCGCGTGGTCCATGAACCACCGGTATCCCCGCTGCATCAAGGAAGTCCGATATCCCAGGGTGCGTTCCAAGAGCATTCTCCCGGAGTCGATCAGATAGTAGCCAACGTGCTGTTTCCTTTCGATCTCTGCATGGAACAGGCCGTCTCCCTGGCGAGCCAAATTCACAGCATTGCCTGCAACCTCTGACTCAGTATAGGTACACCCTGATGCAAGCTCTTCCACTATCTTTCGGTAACGATCCTTGGTCTGAATATCCATTGCTTGGTAGTAACCAGCCGGATCCTGACTCAGGATATGCTCGACCTTGCTCACCTGCCGGAAGAATACATTCCAGTCCTGAGTCGCAAGATAGCGCAGGCTTATAATTGCATTGGCAACGACGTCTTCATCAGAAGTACGCTTGAACTCCAGAGCGGGTTCATCCGCAGGCAGTTCAAGATTCGCAATGCGACCTACAGTGTGCGCGAGAATGTGAATCACACCTGCGCGCAGCATTGCTGGCAACGCCCAGATTTCTCCTATGGTAAGTTCGGCCACTTCCTGGTAGCCGACTACGAAACTGTTGATCTGATCGAAGGTGAGAGTTGCGGCAGTTAGATGGATAATTTCCTGCGCTACTGCGTAGATGCGGGGTTCACCGGCCTCGGCCCCGCTGAGTTTCGGCAACCGTCGATAAAAACGGGCCGGCATATCCTCCCTGACCTCACGCAGTGCTTGCTGCACAACATAGTAGTTATCGAGGAGCCACTCAGCGGCGTAGGATCGCGTAAACTCTTTTTCGGAAGCGCGGGTAAGGATGCTGCGAGCTTCCTCCAGGCGATCTTCATCGATCTGAAGTGGATCGAGTAACCACGATACTTTCCCAGGCAGCGATACCACCTGATGATGCCCGGCGTATTCATGAGCATAACGCCGCACACGATCTATCGTGGTTTCAGAAACTCGATCAGCGGGTATCGTCTTCTCTCCAGTTGGTGCTAGACGTGCCCTTGGGAATGCCACGGGCTAATGCCCCTTGCTCTCTCGAGCAGCAAGCTCCGCTTTAGTCACCTCAGTGCGCGTAGCTGGCATATCCTGCACGATCAATAAAGGTGTGGTTCCGTAATCAACAAAGCTGGTAGTTATGCCGCCGTAAGCCCACCGGGCCTTTCCCGAATACCCATGAGCGCACAGGGCGACGAGATCGACATCCTCTTCCCGTACTAGATCGTGGAGACTGGCGGCGACATCATCGCTCACGGAAAGGTTCGTCTGAACATCTCCTTCGATCTGAGACTTGATAAATTCGAGGTATCGCCACCCTTCCTCTTGATTGCGGGCGATAATCCGCCCCGCGAGTTCGAGATCCTCTGGTGTCAACGGTGTACGACGGGGCATTTCCGGCCGATGTACTACGTGCGCCAGCAATAGGCTAGCTTGGCAGAACTGGCTCAATCGGACTGCAGGCGCCAAAGCACATTCAGATCTCTTTGAGCCGTCCAGCGGAACCAGAATCTTGCGAAGCGGTGCAATCTCTGACTCCTCCCTCACTAGGTTATATCCCCGGATAATCATAACTGATATATGGGCACGAGCAAGTACCTTTTGCATAACGCTTCCGGCATTCCATCCCGTCAGTCCGCTGCGACCGTGCGAACTGGCGAGGATGAGATCAACATCCTGGCCATGAATGAACTCGATAATGGTATTTGCCGGATCTCCCTCCAGAAGCACATAATCTGCTTCCAGCCCCTCTTCCTGCAAACGCTGCGCCATGGTTGCCAGGTACGATTCTGCTTCGACTCGGCACAGCTGCCACTCCAGTGGGTCTATTGGTCCAGCGCACGCAAACAGCTCCGGCTTCTCAAGAACCCGCAGCAGCGTGAGCCGTTTTCCCATCACTTGCGCCATCCTGCTCATAAACAGTAATATTCTCTCGGCTAGGGGAGACCCGTCCAGTGGAACTAGAATATGTTGAAACATGGTACTTCGTCCTTTCCTGAACCTATATGCAACAGACCTACTAACCCTTCTATAAGCAAGATGCATGTACTTTTGAATACAGTAGATTCCGTATTTTCTCGTGGAAAAACCCTACCCGACAGGCAACAAAGGGGTCCAGGCTGGATAGAAAGGACTAAAGAGTGGGGAGTAAGGAGTGAAAACAAGAGGCATCGGCCGGAACCGCACCTGCAAGCCCTCTATCTAAAAACGGATCTTCTCAATCGGTCTCCGCTCAGGAACGTACACATGGGGAACTTTTCCTTCATTCCACTCCTTGGAAACGTACAGCTCACAATAGCAGGCTCCATATTCTTTGACATCAGGCTCCCGGTAGACACAAGGACAAGTTATATCCTGATCCCATTCGCGATCGCCTGAAGCCAGTCGGCAGGGACACGAGACGTAACCATATCGTTTTCTCTTTTCAAGCAAGCCATTCAGAAGATCATAGGTGATCTCGAGGTCCTGATTGAAATAGTAGCCTTTGGCCTCCTGAGTCTTCTTCAAGAAATCGTACAGCCTTTGTACTTCCTCATCGCTCATAGCCCAGAGCCTCCTTGATCTCATCCTCCTTGTATCCAACGACCGTTTTGTCTCCAATAATCACCGTGGGAAAGGTGCATTTTGGATTCAGTTTTCTTATGTCGTTGAGAACGGCTTCCCGCTCGTCCTTATCGAGCATATCCACATCGGTAACATCGTACTCCACCTGACATTGACTGAGCAGTTTCTTAGTGCTCTTGCAGTGTCTGCAGGTACTTAAGCTGTACACTTTGACAGGTTTCTTCATTATCAGTATCACCCTCCGCGAGACGTGTCGAAATGTTCCTCTGAGGTTACCAAAAGAATACCATCCAGTCGGATAAGGCAATGAAAATATAACCATATTTTCGCACGATGGTCAAACACAACACATCCGGAAAGCAGCATTGCCATGCTACCCTATCACCGACCGACTGTTATGCGAAAGGCAATCCATTCGCCATATGCAGTCTGCGTCTTCGCATTCTTTGACCCGCTCCGTTCCATAGCATTCGGGACTGTGTTCGGCTCGCTGGATGGCCTGGATCACCTCAATTTTGTCCATACGATACGGATTAATTCCTATGTTTTTTGCCATGCGTTTGATATCGTGAAATCTCATGTCGTGCTCTCCTAGAAGCAGGAATGTGTCGCAAGGTCATTGGCAAGGAGTGAAACGACTGAAGGAATCTCGCAAGCGATTGATTCTCAAATTGCCACGCTCTCCCGCTTACAGCGGGATCGCTCGCAAGATAAAAAAATCGCGACACAGCCTCAGCAGGAACGGGGGCGATGCCAACTCGAAGAAACCAGCTGCTCCGTACTGCTTGTGGATCCCGCAACCAATTATACTGCGGCTGTTCACTGCATTCATACTTTATCCGCAGCTACGTGCCCGCGTCCGCACGCACCGATAAGTACGCATACCTCCCTGTTTTTACTGTAACCGCATTGCTGCCGTAAATACACGATTCGGGGTATTTTCCTGACACTGAGGCTGTATTTACTCAAAAACACAAAAACGTATCATTCCTGCCGGTAATACCTTCATCCTACCGCTGCTCCGTAGAACCTTACTTTCTTCCCTCAGGAAGATACATTGCACAAAACGTCAGAGTATGGTACATACTCTCATGAGAGTACGTTCCGCACCCGCATGCATCACTTCTGGTGGACACGTGTCTGTTTCCACGGAATGGAAACAATTTCCCTTGCTGGTCAGGACATGATGAAAGTCAAAAAGCGCATTGTTATCGCCGAAGATCATGCGATCTTACGAGAGGGTCTGAAAGGGTTGCTTTCTGCAAGCTCTGATTTCGCTGTCGTCGGTGAGGCAGCGGACGGCCGCGAAGCAATTCGCTGTGTTACCGAGCATCAACCGGATCTTCTTCTGATCGATCTTTCGATGCCCCGGATGAACGGTACTGAAGCCATACGAGAGATCAAACGACGTTTTCCCCAGATCAAGATTCTGGTTCTAACCATGCACAAGACCGAGGATCATATTATCGTGGCCCTCGAGGCCGGAGCTGACGGCTATCTCCTTAAGGACAACACTCATTCCGAACTGCTTTTAGCTCTCACCAGTGTACTTGATGACAAGTCCTACATCAGCCCCGGGATATCCCGACAAGTGATTCAAGGATTTCTGGAAACGACACGACGATCGGCCTTACAGTTTCCTGGA
>Ga0116144_10005708_pt1 | contig 11143 bp, 12 predicted proteins | sample AD_UKC035_MetaG_FD_89746 | JGI IMG/M metagenome (GOLD analysis project Ga0116144, IMG submission 89746) | Active sludge microbial communities of municipal wastewater-treating anaerobic digesters from USA - AD_UKC035_MetaG | ecosystem: Engineered > Bioreactor > Anaerobic > Digestate | place: USA... | reverse complement strand
GAGGAAGAGAGCGAAGAAAAAGGCCGAGTAGCCGAGAAAAATGAAAGGCATGAATTACCTTTCCTTATGCCGGTTGCGCGGGCTGCATTTTAGAATTCGGATCGGACCGCCGCGCCGCGGATTCTTTCGGTGATGTCCGTGATCTCTTTCAGGCCGGCCGGCCGGCGGGTGATTTCGCCGTCCAGGCGGTTGAGGGTCTGCTTGATCGAGGTGACGATGGACTCGAAGGGGATCCGTCCTTCCAGGAAGGCCGCCACGGCCGTTTCGTTGGCCACCGAGAAGGCGGCCGGCCAAAGGCCGCCCTTCTCCAGGACCCGGTAGGCCAGGGACAGGGCCGGGAACTGTTTCCGGGAGGGTTTGTGGAAGGTCAGCCGGCCGAGTTTGACCAGGTCCACCGGCCCCACGGCCGGCCGGTCCGACGGCGGATCGGGCCAGAAAAGACCGTAGGCGATGGGCATTCTCATGTCCGGCCGCGAAAGGTTGGCGAGCACGAAGCCGTCTTCGAATTCCACCAGGCCGTGCACGGTCACCTCGGGGTGGATGAGGACCCCGATCTTCTCGGGAGGCAGGTTGAAGAGGTAGTGGGCCTCGATCACCTCCAGGGCCTTGTTGACCATGGTGGCGCTGTCGATGCTTACCTTGCGGCCCATCTTCCAGACCGGATGGGCGAGCGCTTCGGTTATGGAGACGTTCGGTCGTCGGCGGCGGAAAAACGGGCCGCCGCTGGCGGTGAGATAAATCCGGCGGACCGGCCGGTCCGGGTTGGATTCCAGGATTTGGAAGATGGCGTTGTGTTCGCTGTCCAGCGGGATGATCCGGACCCGGCGGCGCCGGGCGGTCGCGGTCAGGAGTTCGCCGGCCATGACCATGGCCTCCTTGCTGGCCAGGGCGAGCGGACGTCCTGATTCCAGGATCCGCAGGGCGATGGGCAGCGCATCGGAGCCCGGAATGGCCAGTACGAAAAGATCCACTCCCGGCCAATCGGCCAGTTGATCCAGGCCTCCGGGGCCGGTCAGCACCCGGGCGCCCGGGGCCTGGAAACCCGACTCCGGGGCCGGGCCGCTGAAGGCGACCGCCTCGGGCCGGAATTCGCGCACCTGTTTTTGCAGAAGGTCATGCCGGCAGTGGCCGGAGAGGCCGACCACCCGGAAGTCATCCGGAAAACGCCGGATAACCGCCAGGGTGCTGTTTCCGATGGAACCGGTGGCGCCGAAGATGACGACCCTTTTCATTGGTTATTCTCAGGCGGAGGCCCGGAACGGCTCGCGGTATCGCCGAAACGGCGCTGGCGGGAGGCGAACTCGGCCAGCGCCTTCTTGAATTCCTCGATGTCGAAGTCGGGCCAGAGACAGGAAGTGAAATAAAACTCGGCGTAGGCCGACTGGTAGAGCAGGAAATTTGAAAGGCGCTGTTCTCCGCTGGTCCGGATGACTAGGTCAACCGGGGGCAGGTCCCGGGTGTCCAGGTAGGCACTGAAGCGTTCCCGGTCCAGTTCGGCCGGGTCGAGCCGCCCTTCCCGGGCATCGACGCAGGCGGCCCGGACGGCCCGGAGGATCTCGTCCTGTCCTCCGTAATTAAGGCAGACGGAAAGGTTGACCTTGCGGTTTCGGCTGGTACGGCTTTCGCTCTCCTCGAGAACCGAGCGGATTTCCGGTCCGAAGGCGGAACGGTCGCCCAGGAAACGGATGCGCACGCCCCGGGCCTTCATCTTTTCAATTTTGCGCCGCAACTGGTCGACCAGGAGCGAGAGCAGGAAGGAAACCTCCGGCTTGGGTCGGCGCCAGTTCTCGGTGGAGAAGGCGAAGATGGTCAGGTATTTCACCCCGAGCGATTCGCAGGCCTCCACCACTTCGTCCAGGCGTTCGGCGCCGCGGCGGTGGCCCATCACCCGGGGCAGACCGCGGGCCTGGGCCCAGCGGCCGTTCCCGTCCATGATGATGGCAACGTGCATCAGTTTTTTTGACTCTTGAGAATGGCCGCCACCCGGGCCAGGTCTTCGGGGGTGTCCACTGAAGGACTGTCGAAGGGCGTCACCACCGCGCGGAGTCGCACGCCGTGTTCCAGGGCGCGCAACTGCTCCAGGCGCTCGATTTTTTCCAGCGGCGTCGGCGGCCAGGCGGCGAATTCCTGCAGGAATTTCCGCCGGTAACCGTAGATGCCCAGGTGCTTGTAGACGCTGCTCTCCGGGAGCCGTCCCCGGTTGTCGCGGTCGTAAGGTATGGCCGCCCGGGAAAAGTAGAGGCAATCAGAGTTCCGGTCCAGGACGGTTTTGACGGCGTTGGTATCCTCCCAGTCCTCGGGCCTGGTCAGCGGGGTTACCGCCGTGGCCATCTGCACCGAGGGATCGTCAAAGGATCTGGCCACCGCGTCGATCACTTCGGGTGCGATCAGCGGCTCGTCGGCCTGGAGGTTCAGGTAAACGTCTCCATCCAGTTCGGCGGCCAGGGCGGCGATCCGGTCGGTTCCGCAGATGAAGTCCCCGGCCAGTTTCCGCACCCGTCCCCCGAAGGCGCGGACGGCCTCCACCACGCGGTCGTCGTCGGCGGCCACCCAGATTTCGGCCAATCGTTTTGACTCGCCGGCCCGGCGGCAGATGTGTTCAATCAGGGGGCGTCCGGCCAGGTCGGCCATGACCTTGCCCGGGAAACGCTTGGACTGGTAACGGGCGGGTATGATTCCGATCACCTTCATGGGCGGGGTTCCTTTTGGGGCTTGTCTGTTTCAAGGATTCGGATGATCTCCCCGGCGATAGCCTCGGGAGTCCGTCCGGTGGTTTCGAGACATTGGCCGGCCCGCTGGTAATAAGGGAGGCGTTTTTTCAGCATTTCGCGAATCCGCGTTTCCCGGTCAGGCACGTTCAGCAGGGGCCGGTGGCGCTGGGAAGCGGTCCGACGGGCGATCTCGGCCGGGTCGGCCAGGAGCGCGAAGATCAGTCCGTTCGAGCCCAGGTTGGTCATGTTTTCAGGATCGAGGACCGCCCCGCCGCCGGTGGCGATGACCGTCCGATCGGCCTCGGCCAGCGAGGCGATCACTTCGCTTTCCAAAAGGCGGAAGGCCGTCTCGCCGTCCCGGTTGAAGATCTCGCTTATCGGTCGTCCGGCTCGGGCTTCAATCAGGTCGTCGGTGTCCAGGAACCGGTAGCCGAGTCTTCGGGCCAGGATTTTGCCCACCGCGGTTTTGCCGGTGCCCATGAAACCGGTGAGGACGATTTTCATTGGAAGGCGAGCCGGGGTTCAGGCTCCGTTTTTCCGGAGCCGAAGATCCGGCAGGGTGTCGCCGCCGTACTTTTCCAGGACGGCGTCGGCCAGAACCAGGGCGGTCATGGCCTCGCCCACCACGGCGGCGGCCGGAACCGCGCAGAAATCGGACCGCTCGCGGTGGGCCAGGGACGGCCGGCCGCTGGCGATATCCACCGTGCGCAGCGGCCTGGATTGGGTGGGAATGGGTTTCATGGCCGCCCGCAACAGAAGCGGTTCACCGTTGGTGAGGCCGCCCTCCAGTCCGCCGGCCCGGTTGCTCTTCCTGAAGTAACCGCGGCCAGGGTCATGGAAGATTTCGTCCTGGACCCGGGAGCCGCTTCGGGCGGCCGCCTGGAACCCGGCGCCGATTTCCACGCCCTTGATGGCCGGTATTGAAGCCAGGGCCTGGGCCAGCCGCCCATCCAGCCGGCGGTCCCAGTGGACGTAACTGCCCAGGCCGACCGGCAGTCCGGTTACCGTGATTTCAAAGATGCCGCCCAGGGATTCTCCCCGGGCCTTTACCCGGTCGATCAATTCGGCCATCCGGTTCTCGGCGCTTACCGATCGGCAGCGCAGCCGGCTGGCCTCGATCCGTTCGTAATCGTCGGGAGGATTGAAACGGCTCCGGTCGGTGACGCTCCCGATTCGAACCACCCGACTGTAGATGTTGATTGATAAAGCGGCCAGGAGTTTTCGGGCCGCGGCCCCGGCGGCCACCCGGGCGGCGGTCTCGCGGGCGCTGGCCCTTTCCAGCACGTTCCGGATGTCGCTGAAACCGTATTTGACCAGACCGGCCAGGTCGGCATGTCCCGGCCGGGGGCAGGTGACCGGCTCGGCCGGCGGACCCGGCTCCGCGGCCATGTTTTCCCGCCAGTTTTCCCAATCCCGGTTCCGGATGACCAGGGCAATCGGACTGCCCAGGGTCAGGCCCTTGCGAATCCCGGACAGGATTTCGGCCCGGTCCTGTTCGATGGCCATGCGGCCGCCCCGGCCGTAACCGATCTGGCGGCGGGCCAGGTCGCGGTTGATGTCGGCCCCGGTCAGGTCCAGCCCGGCCGGGAGGCCTTCGATGATTACCGCCAGGGCGGGACCATGGCTTTCGCCGGCGGTCAGGAATCGTAATCGGCTCATATGGATATAATTATAACCGTTTTTGAGACGGCGGTCATATTGAGGCGCGTTCCGGGATGACCACGATACCCTCGTCGTTGACCGTGAACCGATGGCGGTCCGCTTCCAGGTTGTAGCCAATCTCGACCCCGTCCGGGACCCGGACGAACTTGTCGATGATGGCCCGGCGGATGCGGACATGGCGGCCGATCTCCACCCCTTCCAGGATTACGGAATCCTCGATCCGGCTGTAACTGTGCAGGAAGACCCGGGGGGCGACGATGGAGTGGATGACCGTGGAACCGCTGACGATGGAGCCGTTGCAGATGAGCGAATCGAGAATCTGCCCGGTGCGTCCGTTTTCCTGAAAGACGGTCTTGGCCGGAGGCAGGGGCGGCAGGTAGGAACGGATCGGCCAGGTCGGATCGTAGAGGTCAAGTTCGGGACTGACCGAGACCAGGTCCATGCTGGCCTCGTAATAAGCCTGGATGGTTCCGACGTCCCGCCAGTAGCGTTTTTCGTTTTTGCGCCAATCCTGGAACGGGTAGGCGAAGACCGATTTCTTCTCCTGGATGACCCGCGGCAGGATGTCGCGGCCGAAATCGTGGGTGCTCTCTTCGACCTTGGCGTCCCGGATGACTTCCCGAACCAGCGACTCGGTCTTGAAGAGATAGATGCCCATCGAAATGAGCGCTCGGTCCGGGAAGCCCGGGATGGGCTGCGGATCGGCCGGTTTTTCCTTGAAGGCCACGATGCGGTCGTCGCCGTTTATCTCCAGCACCCCGAAGCGGCTGGCCTGCCGGATCGGTATGTCCATCACCCCCACGGTGATCTCGGCCCCGCTTTGATTGTGGAATTCGATCATCGGCCGGTAGTCCATCTTGTAAATGTGGTCGCCGGCCAGGATCAGGACCAGCCGGCTTCTTTCCCGGTCAAGCGTGTAGATGTTCTGGAAAACGGCATCGGCGGTCCCCCGGTACCAATCCTCGCTGATGCGCTGCTGGGCCGGGATGATCGTTACGTGTTCCCCCAGTTCCGGGCTGAGAATGCTCCAGCCCATCCGGATGTGCCGGTCAAGGGAGATGGTTTTGTACTGGGTCAGCACGAATATTTTGCGCAGGTTGCTGTTGATGCAGTTGCTGAGCGGGAAATCAACGATGCGGTAGTTGCCTCCGAAAGGCACCGCCGGCTTGGCCCGGTTCTTGGTCAGCGGGTAGAGGCGCTCCCCCTTGCCGCCGGCCAGCAGGAAGACAATCAGTTCGTTCATGCGGCGTCTCCGCCCAGGAGTTCCTTCAGCTTGGCCTTCAGGTTTCCGACGTCCGGGTCCTTTAAAACGTAGGCGTCGGCCGCCCAGGAGAAGAAACTGTCTTGGTAGCTGTCGAAGGCGGTGTAGAAGACCACCGGCAGGCCCGGTTTGAAGGCCAGCATCTTCCCCAGCAGTTCCAGGCCGTCCATCTCGGGCATCCGGATGTCCAGCACGACCAGGTCGATCATTTCCTTCCTGATCAGGTCCAGGGCTTCCGAGCCGCTTTCAGCCAGGCGGACCCGATATCCTTCCGGTTCCAGCTCTTTCTGCAGGATCGTCCGCTGAGCGTTGTCGTCGTCAACCACCAGAATGGTTTTCATGGTTGGTCCCCCCTTCCCCTTTTTCGCGGCAGCGTTACGACGAACCGGGCACCCTCTTCCGGTCCCCGGCTTTCCACCCTGATGGTGCCGCCGTTATTTTCCACCGCCTCCCGGGCGAAGGCCAGGCCGAGGCCGCTGCCGGTAAGGCGCGTGGTGTAAAACGGTTCGAATATTTTGTCCAGGTCGCCGGCCGCGATTCCATGTCCGTTGTCATCGACGGCGACGATAATCGACTCCCGGGTGAAGTCGGTCGTCACCCGGACCCGGCCTTCGGAAAGATCCCGGATTGAAAATAGTCCGTTTTCAATCAGGTTGAGAAAGACATGGCGCAGCTGTTCCGGATCGGCCATTATCTCCGGGAGGCCCGGTTTGAGGGAGATGGTTACCGGCGCCGTTTTCCGTCCGGTCTCCTCGGCCAGTTTCCTGAAGAGGTCTTCGCTCACCTCGGTGATGAGATCGTTGACGCGGCAGGCGGTAATCTCGGAACGTCCGAGGCGCGCGTATACCAGGCTGTTGTCGACGAAACGGGAAAGCTCAAGGCATTTTTGATAAATCTGGAGGCCCTGCTCCCGGCTTTCCGGATCGGAAGAGGCGCGGGAAATGATCCGGGCCAGGCCGCCGATTACCGCGAGTGGCTCCCGGATCTCGTGGCTCACGTAAGAGATGGAGCGTCCGATCGAGGCCAGGTGGGCGCTGCGGGTCAGGTTGTTTTTGGTTTCGTAAAGCTCGTGGTAGGCCTGGTTGAGTTCCTTCAGTTTCTGATTGAGTTCCTGGTTGATCCGGACCATCTCCAGGATCATGCCGGCTCGTTCGGAGAAGAAGGCCAGCAGCTGGACCTGGCGTTCGCTGACCGGCCGGCCGGAGAAGGCATTATCCGCCGCCAGCATGCCCAGCGGAGCCGTCTGGTCGGGAATGGGGGTCAGCACCACCTGGGGCCCGGAGAAGAGGGCCGCCAGTTCCGGGTGCAGGGCCCCGGTTTCCAGCGGCCGGGTCAGCATGAATACCTCGGCGGATCGGACTACCTGTCCGCAGACCGGGCAGTCGGAGAGGTTGAAGTCGAGTGCGAGCACCGCCCGGTTGAACTCCCCGTTTCGGTCGAAGTGTTCGTAGTTGGCAAGAAGATTGTGAAGGCCGGGCTTGGCGCCGTCCAGCTCGCTCCAGATTCGGCTGGCTTCGGCCTGCGAGTTGGGGCCGATGCCCAGGACACCCCGGAGCCGGCTCCGGGATTCGTCCAGGAGCAGGAGGGCGGCCCGGGGGAAACTGAAGGCACTGCCGGCCGTGGCCGCGGTAAGAATGATGAAGAAAAGGTGTTCGATATCCCGGGTGGAGTGAAGGGCCTCGTCAAGCCGGTAGAGAAGCCCTACCTCGTCGTCGGTCCAGAAGACTTCTTTTCTGATCGGTACGACCATATATCAGATCTGGCGGTTTATGCGGGCCCGGGCTCGCACTCCCTTGTACCAGGATTCGAAAGCCTCCGCGGATTTTTGCTGGATGAGGACGTTTTGAAGCTGTTCGTCGGGAAGCTGGACACCCGGATTCCTGGCCCGGAATGAGGCCAGTTCTTCGGGCGTGACCTTGAGAGCCTCCTCGTTAACGACGCTCGACTGGAGTTTGCTGATGAGAATGGAACGGCGGATCTCCTTCTCGATGCGGATCATCTCTTCGTCGGAGATCCGGTTTACCGCGTCGCGGAAGAGCTGCTCATTGAAATTACCCTTTTCATCCTTGAAAGAGGGGTTGGAACGGACCATGGCCAGCACTTCCCGGTCCGAAACCCGCAGTCTTCGCCGCGCCGCCTCCTGGTCGATCAGGGTCTCCTGGATACTCTGCTCGACCACCTGGTCCTTGATGCTCTTCATCTGGGGGGAATCCTGGGCCGGGTAGCCGCCGTAGTAGTTGCTGTACTGCTGAAGAGCGGCGGCCAGCAGCTTGTTGTACTGGTCGACGCTGATCCGGGTCCGGTTGATGCGCAGCGCGGTATTTTTGCGGCTGCCGCTCACCTCCATGCCCACCCCCCAGATCATGAAGGAGGGGATGATGATGATGCCCAAAGCCCAGAATATACGCTTAGATACCTTCTTCTTGCCCAGGAATCTGATCATGTTTCTCCTTTGAAGATGAGGCTCTCAGAATAATGATGAATTCTCCCCGGACCGGCCGGCTTGAGAAGTGTTCGATCAGGTCGGCAAAGCCGCCGAGCCGGATTTCCTCGAATTTCTTGGTCAATTCGCGGCAGATGGTTAATTCCCGGTCTCCGAGCGCCGAATGGAGTTCGGACATGGTTTTAAGAAAACGATGCGGCGATTCGTAGATCACCGCGGTTTCATCGCGCGTCTTCAACTCCTCGATAATCCGGCGCCGCTTGGACGGCCGGCGCGGCAGAAAGCCGACGAAACAGAAGCGGTCGGTCGGTACGCCGCTGGCCGAAAGCGCCGCCGCCAGGGAAGAGGCGCCGGGTATCGGGACCACCGGGAGGCCGGCCTGGTGGGCCGCCCGGACCAGCAGGTAGGCCGGGTCGGAGATCCCGGGCGTGCCCCGGCTGGAGACTATGGCAACATTCTCCCCCCGGTTCAGGGCTCCCATGATCCGTTCGATCCGCCCTTTTTCGTTGTCTCGGTAAAAGCTGATGAGGCGGTTGGCGGCCGGGCACTGAAAATGACTCAGCAGTTTCCTGGTTTCCCGGGTATCCTCGGCGGCCACCAGGTCGGCCGTTTGAAGGATCTTTAAGGCCCGGATGGTGATGTCGTCAAGGTTCCCGATTGGAGTGGCCACGACGTAAAGAGTGCCAGGGACGTTCATGTCTTTATTATACCCCAAAAAGACGGCGCCGAAAAAGGTGCGCGGCGGTTGTCGAAGAGGGCCGAGCCTGGGGAAAAGACCGTGAACAAGGATAAGACCGGCCGGCGTAATGATTGGGATGCCTGGATTTCAACTGCCAGGGCCGTGTTTTTTGGCCTTTTTTTATTGACGGGGGCCGACGGAAAGGCCGGTTATCTCAAGATTTCAGCCCCGGCCGGCCGGGTGTGATAAAATATGAAGCGTGTTTTTCTACGCGATCCGGAAAGGCCGGGTTTGGAATCAACTGCCGGAGGACAAATGCGCGAGGATATTCTTAAATCCATAATTACCGAAAACGACGAGAAGATAGTGCTGGTGATTGCCGACGGTCTGGGCGGCTTACCGGATTCGGCCACCGGCCGCACCGAGCTGGAGACGGCCCGGACGCCGGTCCTGGATAGCCTGGCCCGGAATGGAGGGGCGGCCGGTCTTTCGGTCGCGATCGGTTACGGCATCACCCCGGGCAGCGGACCCAGCCACCTGGCCCTCTTCGGCTATGACCCGGTGGAAAACCTGATCGGACGGGGGGTGCTGGAGGCCAGCGGCATCGATTTTCCCCTGGAACCGGAGGACCTGGCGGTGCGCGGCAATTTCGCCACCCTGCGGGACGGCCTGATCACCGACCGGCGGGCGGGCCGGATTCCAACCGAGGAAAACCAGCGGATCGTGGAACGGCTGGGGCGCGAATTGAAGGAGATCGAGGGTGTCCAGGTTATCCTGCGGACGGTCAAGGAGCACCGTTTCGTGGTTGTCTTCCGGGGCCCCGGGTTGGAAGCCGGCCTGACCGAGAATGATCCGGAACGGGAAGGCCAGGCCCCGCTGGAGATCAAGCCCCTGCATCCGGCGGCGGCCCGTTCGGCCAGGATCGCGGGCCTTTTCGTGGACCGGGTGGTTGAATTGCTGGCCTCGGAGAAATCGGCCAACTATCCCCTGCTGCGCGGTTTCGCCCGCAAGCCCGCCCTGCCCTCCTTCCGGGACCGCTACCGGCTGAAGTCGGCGGCCATCGCCACCTACCCGATGTACCGGGGACTGGCGCGGCTGGTGGGAATGGATGTCCTGGCCACCGGCGACACCCTGGCTTCGGAGGCGGAGACCCTTAAGAAGCACTACCGGGATTACGATTTCTTCTACCTGCACGTCAAGAAGACCGATTCCTACGGAGAGGACGGCAATTTCGCCGCCAAGGTAAGGGTCATCGAGGAACTGGACGCGCTGGTGGGTGAGATACTGGGTATGAAGCCGGCGGTGCTGGCCGTTACCGCCGACCACTCCACTCCGGCCCGGCTGGCCGGCCATTCATGGCATCCCAATCCGTTCCTGCTGGCTTCGGAGTGGGCCTTGCCCGACCAGCTGGCCGCCTTTTCCGAAAGGGAGTGCCGGCGGGGAAGCTTCGGGGTCTTCCCGGCCACCGAGATCATGCCTTTGCTGCTGGCTCACTCCCGGCGCCTGAAGAAGTTTGGGGCGTGAAGCGGACCACGAAGCAGTGCATCGGGCAGCGCCGCACCGCTTCTTCGAAATCCTGCCCCTTTTCGTAATTCATCCGGGGCAGGTTGTCCTCGATGACGATGGCCCCGGACTTGGTGACCTTGGCGCAGAGTCCGCAGGCGATGCAGCCCACCGGGCAGGTATCCTTGACCGTCTTGCCCTTGTTCCGCGAAGCGCAGGCCACGTAGGTCCATTGCCGGCGTGATATCAGGGTGATCAGGCGCCGCGGGCAGGCGGCCACGCACCGGCCGCAGGCGACACACTTCGATTCATCGATCACCGGCAGTCCTTCCTCGCCCAGGCGGATGGCCCCGAACTGGCAGGACCGCAGGCAATCACCGTAACCCAGGCATCCGTAAAGGCATTCCTTGGGGCCGCCGGCGGTGAGGTTGGCCACCGTGCAGGTCGGGATGCCGGTGTACCGGAAACGCTCCCGGACCCGGCTGCGGCCGCCCTGGCAACGGAGGACCGCCACCCGTTTTTCGACCAGGTTGACCGCCTGGCCGGTCAGGGCGGCGATCTTCTGGTTGGCTTCCGGATTGCTGGCCACGCAGACGCCCGGGTCAACCTTGCGGGCGGCCAGTAATTCTGCCAGGGCCCGGCAGCCGGCCGCTCCGCACCCGCCGCAGTTGGAACCCGGCAGCAACTCCTCGATTTTGGCCACCAGCGGGTCCTCGGAGACCGTGAAGAAGCGGGCGGCGAAGGCCAGCAGGACCGCGAAGGCCAGCGAAAGCCCTCCCAGTATCAGGATGGAAGTTCCGACCATTGGTGTTTTCCTCTCAGAGTAGTCCCGCGAAGCCCATGAAGGAAAGGGCGATCAGGCCGGCCAGGATCAGGGTGAGCGG
>Ga0116144_10005700_pt1 | contig 11154 bp, 9 predicted proteins | sample AD_UKC035_MetaG_FD_89746 | JGI IMG/M metagenome (GOLD analysis project Ga0116144, IMG submission 89746) | Active sludge microbial communities of municipal wastewater-treating anaerobic digesters from USA - AD_UKC035_MetaG | ecosystem: Engineered > Bioreactor > Anaerobic > Digestate | place: USA... | reverse complement strand
CGGAACCGCAGGTCACCTGGTACGCGCATCGCAACGTGCTCGGCGTGGCGGATGAGGAAGCGGCGCGCAGGTTCCTTGTTGAACACGGCCGTGACCGCGGCGTTGTGATCGAAGTGAACGGAATGGGATATGCAGCAACGCACATCATGCGCTGACTACCTCGGCTCGAAGACCACGACACGCAAGTCGTCAATGCGCATGCGCGCGCCGGAGCGGTTCCATAGATAGGCCTTCACCCGGTCCTGGCGGGACCGCACTTCAGGCGTGATGTAATCCACGCTGAACGGGACCCATGTGCCGCGCGGACCATCCGGAACGATCAGGTCCCGCGCCATGTACTTGTAGGTGCCGCCATCATGTTCGAAGTGGATCACCGCAGTGGGCGTCCCGACCGAACTGTCCGCAAGGAGAACGCGTCCGCTCATCCGCAGCCAGGCATGGTCCTTCCCAGTGAGTTCCGCGAACGTGCTTTCGAAGGCCGGTGTGAACGGATGCTCCGCATCCATGGAGAACGCGCCATCGGGCTCATGGTCGTAGGTGTCCAGGTAGCGTTCTGATTCGATGTAGCCTTCCTCTTCCACCAAGTGCTCTTCATTCCCCAAGGGACGTTCGACGAGCAACAGGCGATCCGCTCCAGCAGGCACTTTCGTCCGTGCGAACACCGCCTTGTAGTACGCCTTTGTCATACGCTCCTTGCTGATGATACCGTTCGCCCATTGCCAGGTCTGGAAGAGGCTGAGTATGACACATCCCAAGCAGAAGGCGATCGACACGATCCGCGTATACCTCCTTTCCCAGGCCCATTGCAACACCGCGCCGACTGGCAGCGCAAGTAATACATAAGTGGGCACCATGCTCCGTGAACTGAAGCTGCCGCCGGCATACCACCAGCAACTCCAGCTCGACACGATCCACACATCCACGATCAGGAAGATCAGGACCGCCCAGAAGGCTTGCGGAACGCGCTTCCAAAGCCAGGGGATCCCAGCGACCGCGAGCACCATCAAGGGCGTGTAGATGAACCAGCCCTTGCGAAAGCTCACCAGGAACGGGCGCAGATGCGGGCTGTCGAGGTCGAAGCCTTCGCCCGGGTTCACGTACGAATAGAAGATCCACTGTCCGGTGGTCGCATGCCAGTAGAACAGCTGCGGAGAAACAACGACCAGTAGGATCAAGGCCGCCACCAGCAACTGCGCAAGGTTACCAGTGATCGCGCGCCATTTCGCTCGACGCGCCGCGGCATCGTGCAGGCCCCAGAACAGGGGAACCAGGAAGACGACCAGTTCCGAAGGCCGGATGGTGGTGATCAGGCCGAGGCTCACGCCCATCACCAGTGCCCACGACCAGGAAGGTGTCAGGTGCCAGCGGATGGTGGCCAGCAGCAGGAACGCATAGAGTGTGAAGAGCGCGGGATGGGTGAGCAGGGTGCCATCCCAGGCCGCGAGTTGGAACCAGTTCGTGCCCAGGGCGATCAGCACCAGCAATGCCGCGCTCCAACGGTCATCGAAGAAGTGCAACAGCACCATTCGCAGGAGCACAAGGCCGAACAGTGCGAAGGCCAGGCAGCCGAAGGTGATCGCAAGCTGATAGGGCGCTGAGAAGCCGTCGGCCGGATAGCCCAAGGGTGCGGCGAGCACGTGTGCAACGAAGAAGAACGGCGCGTAGAGCAGCGCCATTCCCGAGCTGTACTTGATCACACGGTTCCCATCCGCACCATCCACCACCTGGTAGAGCGTGGCCGAAGGGGGGTGGGTCGTCATCACCTCGTCCAGCCAGGTGTCATCCTTCAATCCGATATCATCGTGGATGAAGGTCGCCGGCAGGTAGAGGTAGTAGCCGAAGACGTCCCAAGTGAGGACCTGGCGTTGCGGAAAGGACGTCCGGACCGCGAGCGTGATCGCGATCAGCGCAAGGAGTGCGAAGCGGGACAGGCGGCCTTTCATGGCCATGCCACCCTACGCCGGCTTCTTGATCTCGAAGTCCTCCAGGAACTTCGTCGTGAAGTCGCCCTTGCGGAACTGTTCGTTCTGCATCAGCTGCAGGTGGAAGGGGATCGTGGTGTGCACGCCCTCGATCACATATTCGCTCAACGCGCGCTCCATCTTGGTGATCGCCTCCTCGCGTGTCTGCGCGCTCACGATCAACTTCCCGATCATGCTGTCGTAGTTCGGCGGGATGGTGTAGCCCGCGTAAACGTGGGTGTCCACCCGCACACCATGGCCTCCAGGGCTGTGGTAGCTGGTGATCCTCCCGGGTGTCGGTCGGAAGTTGTGGAAGGGGTCCTCCGCGTTGATGCGGCACTGGATGCTGTGGCGCGTGGGCTCGTAATTGAGGCCGCTGATCGGGATGCCCGCCGCGATCTTGATCTGTTCGCGGATGAGGTCGTAATCGATGACCTCCTCGGTGATGGTGTGTTCCACCTGGATCCGCGTGTTCATCTCCATGAAGTAGAAGTTGCGGTCCTTGTCCACCAGGAATTCCACGGTGCCCACACCTTCGTATTTCACGGCCGCCGCCGCCTTGATCGCCGCTTCACCCATCTTCTTGCGAAGCGTCTTGGTCATGAACGGAGAGGGTGTCTCCTCCACGAGCTTCTGGTGCCGACGTTGGATGGAGCAATCCCGCTCGCTCATATGGCAGAAGGTGCCATATTGGTCACCGGCGATCTGGATCTCGATGTGCCGTGGCTCCAACACGTACTTCTCCATGTACATGCCCGGGTTGCCGAAGGCGGCGCCCGCTTCCTGGCTCGCCTTTTCGAAGGCCTCCTCGAACTCCTCCTCCTTCCACACCAGGCGCATGCCCTTGCCACCACCACCGGCGGTCGCCTTCAGGATTACCGGATAGCCGATGCGCTTCGCTTCCTTCTTGGCTACCGCGAGGTCCGTGATCAGTCCCTCCGTTCCAGGGACCACCGGCACACCGGCCGCGATCATCGTCGCCTTGGCCGTCGCCTTGTCGCCCATGGCCTCGATCTGCTCGGGCAGGGCGCCGATGAACTTGATCTGGTGCTGCTGGCACAGCTTGCTGAACTTGGCATTCTCGCTCAGGAATCCATAGCCCGGGTGGATGGCGTCCGCGTTGGTGATCTCGGCTGCAGCGATGATGCGCACCATGTTCAGGTAGCTCTCCTTGCTTGGAGGCGGACCGATGCATACGGCCTCATCGGCGAAACGCACATGCAGGCTCTCCTTGTCGGCGGTGCTGTACACGGCCACCGTCTTGATGCCCATCTCACGGCAGGTACGGATGACGCGCAGGGCGATCTCGCCGCGGTTCGCTATGAGGATCTTCTTGAACATGGGAGACTTCTGGTCTGGTTCACCAAAGAGGCACAGAGGACACAGAGAAGAAGGACGACACCATTAGGGCATTCGGGCCAAGGAAATCGCTTGCGTGCCTCTCAAGCATTCCTCTGTGCTCTCTGTGCCTCTGTGGTGAATGCACTAGGACGGATCGACCAGGAACAACGGCTGATCGTACTCCACCGGCTTGGCGTCGTCCACCAGCACCTTCACGATCCTACCCGCCACGTCGCTCTCGATCTCGTTGAAGAGCTTCATGGCCTCGATGATGCAGATGGGCTTGCCCGGCTTCACCTCGTCGCCCACGTTCACGAACACCGGCTTGCCGGGGCCCGCTGCGCGGTAGAAGGTGCCGATCATGGGCGCCTTGATGGTGACGTACTTGGCATCCGCTGCGGGGGCCGCTGCGGCAGCTGGAGCTGGTGCGGCCGCGGCTGCGGGGGCCGGAGCAGCAACGGGTGCGGGTGGCGGTGGAGCGTAGGCAGGCGCCGGTGCGGCGATCACCTGCACTTCCTTCTTTCCCGCCGGGGTCTTGATGGTGATCTTGAAGTCCTTCTGCTCGATCTCCACTTCGCTCACGCCGCTCTTGGCGACGAATTTGATCAGGTCCTGGATCTGGGAAAGGTTCATCGGTTGCTCTGGGTTGGCCGCTCACACGCCCTCCGATCGGTCAAGGGTCGAGGCGAGGAGGAGCGAAGGTAGGATAGTCGGTGAAGTTGCAAAGAGGTGGCCGTAACTGGCTGGCTATCAGTTGCCATAGGCCCACTTCAACCAGATCGCGCCCCAGGTGAAGCCACCGCCGAACGCGCTCAGGATGATGTTGTCGCCCTTCTTCAGGCGCGACTCCCATTCCCACAGGCACAAAGGCAGTGTGCCGCTGGTGGTGTTGCCATATTTCTCGATGTTCACCATCACCTTGCTGTCATCGAGCCCCATGCGGTGTGCCGTGGCGTCGATGATGCGCTTGTTGGCCTGGTGCGGCACGAGCCAGGCCACGTCATCGGCGGTGAGGCCGTTGCGTTCCATGATCTCGGCGCTCACATCGGCCATGTTCGTCACCGCGAACTTGAACACGGCTTTGCCCTCCTGGTACACGTAATGGTCTTTGCGCTCCACGGTCCGTTCGGTGCTGGGACGCATGGATCCGCCGGCCTTCTGGTGCAGGTACTGGCAGCCGCTGCCATCGCTGCGCAGGATGCTGTCCATCACGCCGAAGCCCTCTTCGTTCGGCTCCAGCAGCACGGCTCCACAGCCATCGCCGAAGATGATGCAGGTGGCGCGGTCCTCGTAGTCGATGATCGAGCTCATCTTGTCGCCTCCCACCACCACCACTTTCTTGTGCTTGCCGCTCTCGATGAACTGGCTCCCGGTGCTCAAGGCATAGAGGAAGCCGCTGCAGGCGGCCATGAGGTCGAAGCCCCAGGCGTTCTTCGCGCCGATCGCATCGCATACGATATTGGCGGTGGCCGGGAACACGCGGTCCGGGGTCACGCTGGCTACGATCATCAGGTCGATCTCCTCCGGTCCGATGCCCCGCTTCTTCAACAGGCCCTTCACCGCTTCGATGGCCATCACGCTCAAGCCCTGGTCCTTGCCCGTGAGGATGCGCCGCTCCTTGATCCCCGTGCGCTCGGTGATCCAGGCATCGCTGGTCTCCACCATGGTCTCCAATACCTGGTTGGTCAGTTTGAACTCGGGCAGGTATCCGTTCACAGCGGTGATGGCGGCGCGGGTCTTCATCAACTGGGGATTAGGCGGGACCAAGGTATTGATGGGAGGGGTAGGAGCCCCGTTCTCCAGGAGGTGGTGTGAAAGGGATGAGTATCGGTGGTTGGTCTCCGGTGGATCTACCGCCGCATCAGCCCGCGCGCGGCATCGGGCGAAGGTGACCTCACATCAACTGACAACGCATCGGAAGAGCGCGCGGCGGTTCACACCAGCGCCTCCCGGATCCGGTCGTTCAGTTTGCTCAGCACCACCTCACGGGTGGCCAGCACCATGCTCTTGATGGCGATGTCGTTGCTGATGCCGTGACCGATGATCACGTTGCCGTTCACGCCGAGCACGGGTAGACCGCCGTAGTTCTCGTAGTTGAAACGGTGCAGGAAGGGGTCGTCCACACCGTGCCCTTCCAGCAGGTCGTGGAAGCCTTCGATCACTTTCAGCACCACGTTGCCGGTGAAGCCATCGCATACCATCACATCGGCCTTGGGGGTGAAGACATCACGACCTTCCACGTTCCCGACGAAGGTGTACTGCGTCTGCTCCTTCATCAGCTCATAGGTGGCCTGGCGCAGGATATCGCCTTTCTTCTCCTCTTCGCCGATGTTGAGGAGGGCCACCTTCGGGGTGGGTACATGGTACACGTGCTCGGCCAGCAAGGAGCCCAGCAGTCCGAACTGTGCCAGTACGTCCGGCTTGCAATCCGCGTTGGCCCCCACGTCGAGCAATACGCCGATCCCGCCACCTTCCTTGGGGACGAGCGTGGGGATACCGGGGCGCAGCACGCCGGTGATCGGCTTCAGGATGAAGATGCTGCCCACGAGCATGGCGCCCGTGTTCCCCGTGCTGGCGAAGGCATCGATCTTACCCGCCTTCGTCAGCTGGAAGCCGAGGCTGATGCTGCTGTTCGGTTTGGCCTGGAAGGCCTTGGTGGGGTTGTCGCTCATGGTGATATCATCCTGGCTGGGGACGATATCGAATGCCGCCGGGTCCGCACCCTCATCAGCCAGCAGTTCACGTATGCGCGCCTCATCGCCGATCAGGACGATGCGCACGTCAGTTGGCAGCTCACGCTGCGCCATGACCGCGCCACGCACGGGCACGGCAGGGCCGTGATCGCTGCCCATGATGTCCAGTCCGATCCTCATCATGCGAGGTCTGGAAGGGAGAGGTTCAGCACAGTGGCTTACTCGGCCGCTTCGCTACCGGACACCACCAACTTGCCGTTGTAGTAGAGGTCTTCCCCCACTTTGTAGGCGCGGTGGCGCAGGTGCGTCTCACCCGTGGCCGGGTCCTTGGTCACCGTGGGGGCCGTGGCCTTGTAAGTGCTGCGGCGGGTGGCCGTACGGGTCTTGGAGAAACGTCGCTTCGGATTTGGCATGGCTCTGCGTGCTTAGGAGCTGCGCTCCTTGTTCTGTAGGTCTTTCAGCACCTCCCACCGTGGGTCGGGGCCGGGTTCTTGGTCCACGACCAGCTTGCTCAGCACCTTCTCCACCTCCGGATCGCACTGCCCGGGGGCATGGACGTGACGGATGGGCAGGGCCAATCGCAGGCACTCGTAGAAATAATGGGTCAGGTTGATGTTGTGGGCCTTGTCGTCCAGGCTCACGAATTCGTCGTCATCGGTAGGGTCGCCGCCCGTGAGGCTGAAGATCTGGCGTTGATCACCCTCGACCGGCTGATCCAGAGGGCCGTCGCAACGGTCGCAATGGACCTTCACGGTACCCTTGGCCGTCATGTCCACCACCAACAGGGAGCTGCTCTTCTCCAGCTTCACGTCCATGGTCACGTGGCCCCCTTGCCACTCCTCTTCGCCCGAAGCGTCGAAGAAGGGCTGCTCCAGCACGAACTGGATATCATGCTCGCCGTCCTTCAGCCCGGTGAACTCAATGGTATGGTCCTTCAGGGGGTCCATAGGGTACTTTCCGACAAACGGACCGCAAATGTAGCTGTTCCGGGCGATCTGGGAGGCGGTGGATCAACGGATCGTCGGGGTGGCCGGATCCGATCCGGGTGGCTGGGGACCTACCCCTCCTTCCGTTCCTTCTCCCGCTTCTGCGGCTGCAGCGGGTTGACCCCGATGGTCTTGTACACCTCCCGGTTGTGGTGGATGTCCACAGCCATCCATACCGCCGCGCGGAAACTGCCCTCATTGGCCACTCCATGCCCGGCGATGTCCAGACCGGTGCCATGGTCCGGGCTGGTGCGCACAATGGGCAGCCCGGCCGTGAAGTTGACCCCATGGCCGAAGCTGAGCGCCTTGAAGGGGGCCAGGCCCTGGTCGTGGTACATGGCCAGCACCCCGTCGAAGTGCTTGTAGCTGCCGTTGCCGAAGAAACCATCGGCGGCGTAGGGGCCCATGGCGGTGATGCCTTCATCGTTCAGGCGGCGCACGGCCGGGGCGATGCGCTCCTTGTCCTCACTGCCGAGGGCACCGCCATCCCCCGCGTGCGGGTTGAGGCCCAGGATGGCGATGCGTGGTGATACGATGCCGAAGTCGCGCAACAGGCTCTGGTGCAGCAGCCGTGCCTTCGCGATGATCCTGTCCGTGGTGATCGCGTTCGCCACGTCCTTGATCGGGATGTGGCCGGTGACCGTGCCCACACGCAGGCCGTCGCCCACCAGCAGCATCAGCACTTCACCATCGCCGCCTGCCAAATGTTGCAGGTATTCGGTGTGGCCGGGGTAGGCGAAACCCGCCTGCTGCATGGCGTGCTTGTCGATCGGGGCCGTTACGAGCACATCGATCTTGGCACTGGCGAGGTCCTGTGCGGCGGCCTCCAGGCTCTTGATGGCGTAGGTGGCAAGCTGGCCGGAGGGTTTCCCGAACTCGACGGCCACGTCCTCCTCCCACACGTTCACGACGTTGAACTTGCGGGGCACGGCGTCGCGCGCGTCGTTCACCCGTTGGAACTGCACGTCATCCAGCTTCAGGGCCTTGCGATGGTGGCTCACCGCATGGGCATTGGCGTACAGGATGGGCGTGATGTCCGCGTGCATGCGGCTGTCCTCGAAGCACTTCAACACCACTTCGATGCCGATGCCGTTGAGGTCGCCACAGGTGATGCCGATGCGGTGGGGGTTGCGTTGATCGCTCATGGGATAAGGCGGGCGCGAGGTCTCGCGCGCCTAACGCGCTGCCGCGCGCTGCTTGATGAATTGGTAGAAGAGCCGCACGCCCACGCCGGTGCCGCCTTTCGGGCGGTAGCCGTCCTTCCGGCTGAGGAAGGCGGGTCCGGCGATGTCCAGGTGGATGTACGGATGGGTGGTGAAGCGCGCCAGGAACTTTCCGGCGGTCTGTGCCCCGGCCAGGTCGCTGCCGAGGTTCTTGATGTCGGCGATGTCGCTCTTGATCTCGTCGTCATACTCCTCCCAGAAGGGCAGCCGGGCCGTACGCTCGAAGACGGCATCCCCGGCGGCTTCCAACCGGCTGAAGACAGCGTCGTCAGCTGTGCCCATCACGACCGTGCCATAGGTTCCAATGGCCCGCATGGCGGCTCCTGTGAGCGTGGCTATGCTCATCACCAGCTCGGGCTTGTAGCGTTCGCCGTAGCTCAGGGCGTCGGCCAGGATCAGCCGGCCTTCGGCATCGGTGTTCATCACCTCCACCGTCAGGCCGCTGTGCATGCGGATGACATCGCCCGGGGCATAGGCATTGCCGCCGGGCCGGTTGTCAGTGGCGGGTACGAGGCCGATCACATGCACGGGCAGTTCCTGCTTGGCCACCAGCGCGATCGCACAAGCCACCGCGGCGGCACCGGCCATGTCGCACTTCATCTGGTCCATGCTGTTGGGCGTAGGCTTCAAGCTCAGACCGCCGGTGTCGTAGACCACGCCCTTGCCCACCAGCACGATCGGCTTCTTGTTCACCGTGTTCTTCGGCTTCCACTCCAGCACGCTGAAGGTGGGCGGGTCGAGGCTGCCCTTGTTCACGGCCAGCAGTCCGCCCATGCCGAGGGCTTCGATCCGCGCCTTCTCCATCACTTCCACCTTGAAGCCGGAGCTCTTGGCCAATGTGCGGATCTCGGCACCAAGCTGCACCGCGTTGAGGAAGCTCACCGGTTCGTTCACCAGGTCACGTGCGGTGCACGTGGCATCCACGATGTCCTCCAGCTCTTCCACGGCCTTGGTGCTCACCTCCTTGGCCACGATGGATAGCTTCTCCACAGTGGGAGCACCTTTCTCGTCGTTCTTGTACTTGCGGAAGGCATAGTTACCCAGAGCAACGCCCTCGGCAAGTGCCAGGGTGAGGTCCGCGTCGTCCTGTGCGCTGATGAGCTGAGCCTCCGTTCGCCTCGCTGCATTGAGATGGGCCACCATCGCATCGCCCGCGCGGCGCGCTTTCTCCAGCTGTCGAGACCGGCCTGCTTCCTGGACCAGATGTACCAGGACAAGACGGCCGCTCACGTCGCAAACGGCCAACTGAGGGTCGGAACCGAGCTGTTCGATCAGGTACTGCCGGTCGCCGCGTTCGAGGTCGAGTGCGCGCAGCTGGCCTACGTCGCTGAGGATCACGAGGGTATCCCGTGCCGCCGCGGGTCGTGTGCTCTTGGAAAGGGTGATCATCGCACTTCAGGAATGGGTGGGCCGAAGATAGCCGTCCACGGGTAGCTGTTCCGTTAGGTCTGATCAGCTCCCTGCGGGACGGGGAACGCACACAATGGTGCATCGAACGGAGGCGTTGAGCGGTGGTGGAATGCCGTACTTTGTACGGTCAACGGATGCGCGTTCTTCGTACACTCCTCGTTCTGGTCGTTCTCAGCTCGGCGATGGTGGCCAATGCCACGCATAACCGGGCGGGGGAGATCATCGTGTGCCACCTCGGGGGCTTGCTCTACGAGATCAAGGTCATCACGCACACCAAGCTCAGCGCTCCGGCCGATCGACCCGAACTGGAGATCAACTTCGGCGACTCGCCGATATGGGACACCATCGCCCGGACCAACATCCAGGACTTCCCGGCACAGGACCTGAGGCGGAGCGAGTACCTGACCACCCACCTGTACGCCGGTCCTGGTGACTTCCAGATCATGATCGATGACCAGAACCGCAACGGTGGGGTCATCAACGTGCCGAACTCGATCGCGCAGTCGTTCAGTGTGCAGACCTTGTTGCGCATCTCCCCGTTGACCGGGAGCAACTGCTCCCCGCGCTTCCTCAACTCGCCCATCCAGGACGCCTGCCTCAACCAGCCCTGGGTTCACAACCCCGCCGCTTATGATCCGGATGGAGACAGTCTTTCCTTTGAAGTAACCGCCTGTCTCGGGCGCTTCGGCCTGCCCATTGCAGGTTACACGTTCCCGGGTCCCAACTACGGCATCGATCCGGTCACGGGGACCATCACCTGGAACGCACCCTCGCTGGCGGGGGAATACAACATCGCCTTCGTCGTGCATGAATGGCGTCTGGTGAACGGGGTCTGGCGCGAGCTTGGTTATGTGATACGCGACATGCAGATCACCGTGGTTCCCTGCAACAATCAACCACCGGTGATCAGTGCGCAGAACGATACCTGTGTGGTGGCCGGGACCTTGTTGAACTTCACCGTGCAGGCCTCAGACCCCAATTCCTCCCAGGCGGTCACTTTGGAAGCGCTCGGCCAGCCTTTCACCCTGGCCAGTTCCCCGGCCAGCTTCATCGAACCCTCCCCCGGGAACCCGGTGAACGGCATTTTCAACTGGAGCACCAACTGCTCCCATGTGCGGTCACAGCCATACATGCTCGTGTTCAACGCCACGGACAACTGGCAGCCGGTGCAACTGCAGGCCTATGAGACCATGATGGTGAAAGTGGTGGGACCGGCACCGGAGAACCCATCGGCCACGCCGGTGGGGAATACGATCGAACTGCAGTGGGATGCCAGTGTGTGCAGCAATGTGGTGAGCTATCGGATCTATCGGAGGAGTGGTTCCTATGGCTTCGTCCCGGATCATTGTGAACTGGGTGTTCCGGCCTACACCGGCTACACCCTGATCGGCACGAACACCGGTCTGGACAACACGAGCTACGTGGATGATGGCGGCCTGGTGATCGGGAACGAGTATTGTTACATGGTGGTCGCCGTCTTCCCGGATGGTGCGCAGAGCTATGCGAGTGTGGAGTTCTGCGCCCTGCTGGACAGGCAGGT
>Ga0116144_10005698_pt1 | contig 11160 bp, 13 predicted proteins | sample AD_UKC035_MetaG_FD_89746 | JGI IMG/M metagenome (GOLD analysis project Ga0116144, IMG submission 89746) | Active sludge microbial communities of municipal wastewater-treating anaerobic digesters from USA - AD_UKC035_MetaG | ecosystem: Engineered > Bioreactor > Anaerobic > Digestate | place: USA... | reverse complement strand
TGCGAACACGTTGATTTCGATACGGCGGCCTACTCAATCAACGTTTGGCCCGCCGGCGGGTGCGAACACGTTGATTTCGATACGGCGGCCTACTCAATCAACGTGTTCGCACCCGCCGGCTGAACAGTTACGACCTGGCGACGTGATCCCATGCACGAAGCTCTGCAACTTGCCACCTTTCGCGGGGCCGTGGTATAATTTGCGCCAGTCCAAAATCGGAGGCATCCCTACGTGTCGACAGTCTTTTTCATCGTTCAGATCATCCTGAGCATCCTGCTGATCGCTCTGGTTTCCATGCAGTCCAAGAACCTGGGCACCAGCGCCATGTTTGGCGGGTCTGACAGCTTCCAGACCAGCCGCCGTGGCTTCGAACGCACCATGTTCAACCTGACCGTGGCCGTCAGCGTTCTTTTCTTCCTAGTGGCCGTGGCTTCGGCCATGCTCTTCTAGGCGCCCGGCGGCGGGCCTCGGTCGGAGACCGGCCCGAGCGGCTTCGGGCGGCGGGCCTCGGTCGGAGACCGGCCCGAGCAGCTTCGGGCGGCGGGGCTCGGTCGGAGACCGGCCCGAGCAGCTTCGGGCGGCGGGCCGCTGGCCCCTTGATCGGTTCTTTTGTAGGTGATCGCCGCGTGTGCACGCCGTGCAGCGCGGCGAACTTTGTTTCAGGACCTGGCCTGTGGGACGAACTATCCGTTGGCAGACATTGCTGGCGCTGCTGGGCATCATCTTGCTGGCCGCCATTCTGGCCTCTACGGCGCGTGAGTTCACCGAGCTGACTGTGCCTGCCAAGGGTGGAGTCTACGCTGAAGCGGTGGTGGGCGCGCCGCGTGCGATCAACCCGCTCCTGAGCTTCGGCAGCGAGCTGGACAGCGACCTGACCGGCCTGATCTTCCAGGGGCTGGTGGCGCTCAACGAACGGGGCGAGCCGGTTCCAGCGCTGGCGGAAAGCTGGGAGATCAGCCCAGACGAGAAGGACATCACCTTCAAACTGCGCCGCGATGTGCGCTGGCACGACGGCGCACCCTTCAGCGCGGCCGATGTGATCTTCACGGTGGGGGTGTTGCAGTCGGACGCCTTCGCCGAGTCCGGCCAGCCGGCATCCACCTACCTGGCGCAGCTCTGGCGCAACGTGTCGGTGGAACAGATCGACCCCTACACCGTGCGCTTTCGCCTGCGTCAGCCGCTGGCCTCCTTCCTGGCCGAGAACACCATCGGCATCCTCCCCTCGCACCTGTGGAACCGCGTGCCGGTGAGCGAGCTGGCGCAGTCGCCGCTCAACCTGCAGCCGGTCGGCGCCGGCCCCTGGCGGCTGACCAGCCTCAGCGCGCAGGGGGCGCGCCTGGAGCCAAACCCCTACACGACCGGGCCGGCCCCCTACCTGGAGGCGCTGGAATTCCGCTTTTTCCCTGACTATGCCAGCGCCTTTGCCGCGTTTCAGGCCGGCGAGGTGAGCGGGGTCAGCCGCCTGACGCCGCAGGAGATGCCCGCGGCCCAGGCCAGCAACGAGATGGAGGTGCTGACCGCACCGCTGGCCGGCGCAACCTTCGTCTATTTCAACCTGACCAATCCTGAAACCCCTTTTCTGGCCGATGTCAACGTGCGCCAGGCGCTGAATCTGGCGCTGGACCCGACCAAACTGATCGACGGCGTGCTCAATGGCCAGGGCATTCCGGCTGACGGCCCCTTCGTGCCGGGCGGTTGGGCCTATGCGCCAGCGGAACGCGGCGCGACGGATCCTGCCCGCGCCGCCGAGCTGTTGACTGAGGCCGGCTGGACCGACACCAACCGCGACGGCGTGCGCGACCGCGAGGGCATCGACCTGGCGTTCGAGCTGCTGGGCGACAACGAGGCGCTGCTCCAGGAGCTGGCCGAACAATGGCGTCAGATCGGCGTGCGGGCCGAGCCGCGGGTGGTCAACCTGGCCAGCCTGGCCGGCGATTACCTCAGCCCGCGGACTTTCCAGGCGGCCGTGGCCCATTGGCAGCTCAGCGGCGACCCAGACCCCTACCCGCTGTGGCACTCGACGCAGATCGACAATGGCCAGAACTACACCGGCTGGAGCAACGAAGGGGCCGATCTGCTGATGGAGCAGGGGCGCTCGGTCAACGACCCTGGCCGGCGCATCCAGCTCTACAGCGAGTTTCAGCGCATCTTTCGTGAGGAGCTGCCGGCCCTGCCGCTGTACTACGATGTCTACGCCTATGGCATGCACGAAGAGGTCAAGGATGTGGAGATCAACCGGCTGAACCGGCCGTGGGAGCGCTTCCGCAACGCCGCGCAGTGGTACATCGCCACACAGCGGGTGACCGTGGAGGAGTGAGGCGGCCATTCCGCCCTCCTTCTGATCTTGACAATCGCTGCGGACAATGGTAAACTTGCCTTCGTAACGAGCCGAAGTGGCGGAATTGGCAGACGCGCTACGTTCAGGGCGTAGTGGGCATTAGCCCGTGTGGGTTCAAGTCCCTCCTTCGGCACCAGGTGATGACAAGTCCCGGATGGCAACATCTGGGACTTGTTGTCAGAGCCGCCGATCCCCTCGCTGGAGCAGGTCGTGAGCAAAAAGCCAGCCCATCTCCCGATCAGCCTGAGGCAGGTGGCGCTGATCGCCGGCATTGCGGCGGTCGCGCTCTTTCTCTTCGGCTACACCAGTCGCCTGATCGCCAGCAGCGAGCTGCGGGCAGAAGAGGCGCTGTGGCAGGAAGAGGTGGCGCTGGCTGAGCAGCGTTTGAAGGAAAGCCAGGATCGGCTGGCCTACGTCCAGTCGAACCAGTACGTCATCGACCAGGCGCACAGCCAGTTAGGCTGGGCCCTGCCCAACGAGGTGGCCGTCTGGGTGCTGGGCGAGGAGACTGCCCAGGTCGATCCGGCCTTCGCCGCCAACGGCGAGTCGCTGCCCTATTGGGAGCAATGGCAGCAGCGCTTCCTGGGCGGAGAGCCGCCAAGTCGCTAGGTTTGACAGAAGGTTATAAAGGGTGTATACTCGCCCTTAGTGATGCGGGGTGGAGCAGTGGCAGCTCGTCGGGCTCATAACCCGAAGGCCGCAGGTTCGAGTCCTGCCCCCGCTACTCCACAAGATGGCTGACAGGTTTCCTGTCAGCCATCTCAATATCAGGCGACGTAGCTCAGGCGGCCAGAGCGAGGGCTTCATAATCCCTAGGTCGGTGGTTCGAGCCCACCCGTCGCCACCAGTGACGACCAGCGGGGCGCCCATCATGGCGCCCCGTTGGCTTTGGAACGCCCAACCCTGATCGCCTGGACCTCTTCCCCCGAACGGTTGACGTCGGCGCAAGCTGTGCAGCTTCCATTGACAGCCGGGCCGGTTGCCCAACCAGCCCGGCTTCTTGTTGTCTTCGCAGGAGCGGGATCCTCGCCGATGCCGCCAACGCGCGCCGTCCAGCGACCGGCTCGCCCGTAGGCAGGCAAACTCCTCACGCAGCAATCCCATGCCCATCAAGAAATCCGAACTCTACTCCTCCCTCTGGCAAAGCTGCGACGAACTGCGCGGCAGCATGGACGCCTCGCAGTACAAGGACTACGTCCTGGTGCTGCTCTTCGTCAAGTATGTCTCGGACCGCTACGCCGGCCAGCCCGACGCGCTGATCGAGGTGCCGGCCGGCGGCAGCTTCGCCGACATGGTCAGCCTCAAGGGGGACAAGGAGATCGGCGACAAGATCAACAAGATCATCGCCCGCCTGGCCGAGGCCAACGACCTGAAGGGCGCGATCGACGTCGCCGACTTCAACAACCCCGACAAGCTGGGCCGCGGCAAGGAGATGGTGGACCGCCTCTCCAACCTGGTGGCCATCTTCGAGAACCCCGCGCTGGACTTCCGCAAGAACCGCGCCGAGGGGGACGACCTGCTGGGCGACGCCTACGAGTACCTGATGCGCCACTTCGCCTCGCAGTCGGGCAAGGCCAAGGGGCAGTTCCTGACCCCGTCGGAGGTGTCGCGCGTGATGGCCAAGATCAAAAGAAAGACCGGCGCGGCCGTTTTACACCGCTGCCCCTGCAAATTCCAGGGTCACCTGGCGCCCCATGCGAGCCTCCAGGGTGATCAGCATCTCCAGGCTGAACTTCTCCCACTTGCCGCGCATCAAATCTGACACGCGCGACTGGCCAACGCCCAGCCGCTGCGCGGCTTCTGTTTGCGTCATGCCGCTGGCTGCGATACGTTCCCGCAGGTCGTTCATCAGTTTGGCGCGCATCTGCAAGATCGCTGCCTCACCAGGCTCAAACCCCAGATCGGTGAAGACATTGCCGCTTGACTCCAAGATCATGTCACTCATGACTTACTCCTCTACCTGTCGATAACGTTGGCGCGCCAACTCGATATCCTCACGCCGCGTCTTCTGTGTCTTCTTGCGGAATGCATGCAACACGTAGATGGCGTTCCTAAACCTGGCGACATACAACACTCGCCATTCACCCAACACGTGAACACGGATCTCCTGGGCACCCGGTCCGACCGCATGCATGGGCCGCCAATCCGCAGGTTCCAGTCCACGCTGAACAGCATAGAGCTCAAAACCGACTTGCCTGCGCGCCTCTGCAGGAAAGTCGCGCAGGTCGTCCAGGCTAGAGCCCACAAATCGCAGCGGCTTCATCATGGCTGATTATACAACTACTTTGATAAACGACCAAGTTACACCCTGACAACGCTGTGCCAGATCCTGGCCGAGCAATGCCCCGATGATTTCGTGAACCGGGCGCTGACGGTCCGTGGCCCGCGCCGGCAGCACATTGCTGCCGCGCCGGATGGAATGATCGACCCGGTTCCCATCGGCGTGACCAACCAAACCGTCGAAGCAGGCGGTGCAATGAGGGGCGAGTGGCCTGCGCGGGCAGGCGTTCCACCTCGGCCTCCACGTCGCGCGCGCAAAGGTCCAGGTGGAGCCAATTGCGCTGGCCGTTGCGTTTCTGCGGCGCCCGGTCCAATCTCAGGTTGGGGCGCCGGCGTGGGTCATTTGCTCAAAACCGGCAAGTGATCTATCATGTGTGCAGTTTGTCTTAGAAACCGTAACGTACTGCACACATAGATGCAAGATGGCCATTCCAAAACACACGCTCGACACGCTCTATCCCATCGCCGAGGCGCAAGCCGGCTACTTTACCACGCGTCAGGCCGAAGCAGCGGGCATCCATCGCGTTCGGCTGGCGCGCTATGCGCAGACAGGCTGGGCACAACGCGTCCGGCGGGGCGTCTATCGCCTCACACACTTCCCCCGCTCGCGCTTGGAAGACCTGTTCATCGCCTGGCTGGAGGCTGGCCCTGATGCAGTCATCTCCCACGATAGCGCGCTGATGCTCTACGAGCTTTCGGACGCGCTGCCGGCCGCCATTCACCTAACAGTGCCGCGCACAGCCTCGCGGCGCCGTCCTGGACTTCGTCTGCATACGAACCAGATCAGCCCGGCTGAGATCGTCAACTTCGAGGGTTTGTCGGTGACCAGCGTGGCGCGCACGCTGGTTGACGTCGCCGTGGCTGGGCTGTCCGATGAACTGGTCGAGCAGGCCGTGCTGGAGGCGATCGACCGAGGGCTGGTGCAACCAGAAGCGGTGCGCCGCGCAGCCGAACGGCGAGGTGTTCGCGTCCGGGAGCTGACCGAACGCGCAGTCAGCAAGAGGAGCCGATCATGATCTACAAAACTGGCGCGGCTTTTCGCCAGGCGTTGGAAGACCGCTTGCTGGCGCAGAGCAGCCGCGAGCCTGCCTCAACCGCCCGCAACCTGGACGGTGACATTCAAGAAGCTGGCAGAAGAAGTAGGCCTAAGCGACGCGACCCTTTCCGCCGCTGGCCAGACAGCGCGCGCATTTTTGGAGCCTGTGCTGCGCGGCGAGGCGAGCGCAGTTTGGTCGCCAGTCGAGCGACGATGGCAGTGAATCCTTGGGTGGTCTTCGATAGTTACGACGCCATGCAGCAGACCATGGTGAGCGGTCAGTCAGTTGGCTTTGTTCAAGGTGAATCTACCAAACACCAGGGTGGGCCAGGCGGCAATGCTTAAGCGCTGACGCAGCGACGGCGACGCGTTCGCCGGCCACGGCAGCGCGCAGTCGATGGTTGCAGCGACTCCAGGCTCAGCGGGACGGGGGATTCACCCCCATGCGCCGCATGACATTGCCACGGGTAAACTGGTGGCGCAGAACTCCGGCGATGTGCAGGAATACCAGCACCAAGAGCAGGCGCGTCAACAGAAAATGACCCTGGATCGTGGGAACGGTGCGATCAAACACCGCCAGATCGACGGTGAATGGGGTTGTACTGTTCAGCGCGTAGGTACCCATGCCGCTCAACCCGATTGCCAACAGGACGATGTACATGCTCCATTGGATGATGCCGTGCAGCCAGATATTCCATTTTTCAGTCATCCCCTCCGGTGTTGGCTGTGGACTGCGCAGACGGATGAAGATGCGCACCGCCGTGGCCAACACGATCAGCAGACCGATCGCCGCGTGGGCGCGATAGAGCATCACTTTCTGTGAAGCGGCGTCGTCCAGTCCGACCATGAGGGTGCCGGCAACCATCAGGCCAATCAACAGGAGCATGGTGCCCCAATGTAACCATTTGGAGAGGGCAGAGAATTCATAGGGGTGGACAGTCTCGTTCATAGGTGTCTCCTTGTCCGACCATTGTGAGATTACAATACGACATGCAACAGTATACGCAAGACACGGTGCGGCGTATTGCACTTGAGCGCCAATGCTTTGTCATTTTGCGCCACTGGTGTAGAATTTGAGCGTGGATGCTTTTCATCAGATACCTGCCATTACCATTTCTGCAACGGCTGCAGGCTTGCAATCGCTTGGCTTCGATGCGGATGCCTTGCTGGCTTCACTGGGCATCGCACCCGACCGCTTGCAGGATCCCTTTAGCGCCCTGCCCGAGGCGTGGTTCCATGACCTGTTTGAACTGGCGTGGTCGATCGAGCCGGGCCCCGACCTTCCTGCGCGCGTAGGATTGGCGACGCCCTTCGGCGCCTGGGGCTTGCTTGACTATCTCGTTGGCAGCGCCGAGACGCTGGGCGCCGATCTGGTCGCGTTGTCGATCTTCTTTCATCTTGTCCTGACGCGGACGCGCCTCGAACTGGACCATGACAACGGCGACCATATCTGGTTTGTGAATCAACCACCCGCGCCGACAGACTGGATCATGGAGCAAATGTCGCTGGGGGTCATGTTGGGAAGGCAAATGCGCTACTGTCCGCAGTTTGGGCTGGAGCGCGTCTATGTTCGAGAGCGTGACCGTGCAACGGCGGCCTTGCTGGAGGCGCTGTTTCAGGTTCCCGTAGAATGCGGCGCACCGCACGCCGGAATGCGCCTGGTACCAGGAATCTGGAATGCCCGGATCCAAACGGCTGACCCATCCTTGCATGCAACCCTGAAGAATTTGGCAGGACGCGTCGAAGTGAAAACCTTCGAGACAACGCCGCTGGTCTTTGCCGTTCGCTCACGCCTGCCAGAAGCCCTGCGCACCGGCCAATTTTCTGCTGAACAGATTGCCGAGCAGTTGGGCTTGCCGCTGCGGACCTTTCAGCGGCGTTTGAACGAGGAACAGGTGTCGTTCCAGGATCTGCTCGATGCCTACCGCCAGAGCCAGGCCATGAAAATGCTGGCACGCGACAACATGACAATGGCGCAAACAGCTTACGCCCTGGGCTACAATGAGCAGAGTTCTTTCAACCGTGCGTTCAAACGCTGGACCGGCAGAACGCCGCGCGCCTGGCTTGCGGAGAAAGAGGCCTTGTAATCGGCCGCTTTTCTCGTGCCCCTGTTCAGTTCCGGCTCTGCCGGGTCAAGAGGTAGAACTGCGATGGAAAACGTAAGGCATGTGGTCTTCGTGCATGGCCTGCTTGGTTTCGGGCAGGGTGAAGTAGACGTTTGAACCGGGCAAGTGGCATTACGAACGACTGGGGGTAGTGCAGCACATTCCGTTGAGGATCTACAACCGCACGTTCCATCGGTTATTTTCTGATCGATGCTGTGGATGAAGGGTGCGCTGCGGACGTCAGCAACGTATCCGGGCATCCAACGCGACCATGATATTGTCCAATCGTGTTTTCCCAATTTCACGGGCGGGCATGTGCCGAGGTGATCTTGACGCGGCTGGCGGCGACCCGGCGAATGGAATTCGCCGGCTGACAACCGGTGATCGCCCGCCTGTGCTGCGTGACGGCTATGCCGCTGATGAGATCACCGAGCTGGACCTGGAGCGGGCCGGCGTCAGCTCATTGATCTGGTCGGCCGGCTACAGCTTCGACTTCGACCTGATCAAGCTGCCCGGCGCCGCCTCAAACGCCGTCGCCTCGTTCAGCGCCTGACGCAGTTCTGCGCTCTCGCGCTTCACCTGCTCAATTTCGTCGCTGTTGTCGTTCAGGCCGGTTGTTATATCACGGATTCCCATATCGCCAAATCATCACTCAGCGAGCGCAGTTCCCCTGCGCGTACCGAAATCCGGTACCTGTACAGTTACGCTGTTGTACGGTCATGAGCATTTCCTACTCTCTATTGAACACCTCCACCGGGCGTGGATAGGGTGCATCCACGGTGGAACAGGCCACAGAGCTGCCTCCGCTCTCACTCTTTTCCAAAATGCTGCTTCACGCTGGCGTGATCGCCGATCACGACGCCCTGGGCTGTGCCGATCTGCACGTTGTACTTGCCCTGGGCCATCTGCTGCGGCTGGACCAGTTGCAGAACCTGCTGCGCGGCCGCGACGATCTCGGGCGCCTGGTCGGCGCCGGCCTCGACCAACGACTTCTGCAATGGTTTCTCCCAGGTCTTTGCGTCCTGTTCGTACTCGGCCAGGGCGGTCTCGGCCGCGGGCTTGCCCTCCAGGCGTTGGAGGACCAACGCCTTCAGGCCCTCATAGGCGTCCTTGACCGCCTGCGACGCCACCTCGGTCGCGCCGGCGGCCGCGCCGGCCGCCAGAGCCGTCATGATGATGCTGACTGGTTCCATGATTTGCCTCCATACAACGGATCGAATGTTCTGCCAGACGTGCAGACGAGCCGCACGTGCGATTGAGCAACGCGACACGAGGACCAGGACTGGCGGCCCGGCCGTCAGGGCCTAGAACCCGGCCACCCGCAACAGCGCCTGGTAAAGATCCTGGTCCAACGTGCCATCTGTCTCATCCACCGACACCCACACCGGCCGCCGGCTGCCGGGGTCTTGCAGGGCGGCCGCCAGCGCCAGGACGATCTGCCGGCGCAGGCCTGGCGTGGCCTGCGCGGCATGCGACGTGCCCAGCGCCTGCAACAGCCGGACGGCCGTGCGCGCCCGCAGCGCGCTGGGGCCGGTCAGCGCCGCGGTCAGCTCCGCCGGCAGCGCCTCGCCCAGCGATGGATCCAGCCGGTTGAAGCGCGCGGCCGCGGCCAGGGCGTCCTTCTGGACAATCTCGGTGTCGCCGGTCAGACGCAGCAGGGCTGTCAGCACCTCGGACGTGATGACGCGCAGGTAGGAGAGAGAGGTGATGGCGAAACTGCGGGAGCTGAAGCTGTTCACATTCCGGCTGGCCTGCAGCAGCAGCGGCGCGAGATCCGCGGCCGAGCGGTTGAACTGCTGCGGCATGGCCTCGGCAGCGCGCGCCAGGCCGGCCAGGGCGATGCGGTGGCGCTGCCAGCTTCCGGCCGCCAGCGCCGAACGCAGCGCCTCCACCAGCAGCGGCCAGAGCGCCTCGTGCTGCATCAGCAACAGGCGCAGGCCCACGGCGATGCGGCCGTGGTAGTGGTCATCCCAAACGTCGTCGTCGGCGCCGGCCGCCAACAGCGCCTGCATCTGGGCGGTTGGGTCAGAGCGCACGGCCGCCAGCTTGTTCACCAGCGCCTGCTCATCGGATTTCGCTTGCCCGTTGACCAGGCGACGCGCCAGCGCAGCGTCCGCCTCCTGCGACGCCGGCGCGGTGGACAGCAGTTGGTCCACCCGAGCCTGCTCTGCCTTGGTCAAACCCGGCGCCAGCCGCGCCAGTGCGCCCAACGCCTGGGCCGTCGCCAGCGGCCCGTCGGATGCTGCGTCCCCCTGCGCCGCGCCCAGCAGCGCCTGCACCACGGCCGGCGGCGGCCGGCGAAAACAGCCCAGGGCCAAGACCACCTGCACTGTCACCTTCTCCGGCGCAGCTCGCGCCACGGCCAGCAGCGCCTCGCCCAAAGCCGCCGTCTGTTCCTCAGGCACTCGGCCCAGCCGCAGCAGCCAGCCGGTGGACTCCAGCAGCGCCTCCTGGCTGCGCGGGCCGGCGGTGTGCAACAGCTCCACGAAGGGCGGCCAGCAGCCGGCCTCCAGGCGATGGATGTGACTCAGGAGCGTGGCGGTGGGTTCCGAAGGCGCGGCGTCCAACTGAGCGACCCAGCCGGCCAGCCAACCGGCGCGATCGTGCACCACCTCACTGAGGGTCCAGCCACAATAGCTGGAAATCAGCAGACCGCCATCCTCCGCGGCGGCGACGCCGGAGGGCGCCGACTCACGGTCGGCCCCGGCCTGAACCGCCAGCGCGACCAGCGCCTCCTGGCCCCAGGCGCTGGCCGGACGTTCTCGCTGCAACGCGGCCCGGGCGCGCCCGCGCAGCAGGTCGTCGGCGTCCGCCAGCAGCGGCACCAGCCGGTCCAGGTTGGCCAAGCTGATCTGGCCCAGCTCGGCCAGGAGGAGCGCTCCCAAGGCGGCGCGCCAACCGTCTGGCGAGCCCAGCCAGCCCTCGGCCACCGATTGCAATCGTGTGCGCAAAGCCGGCTCAGCCCACCTGGGAACCTGTAGCCGGGCCAGCCGATCAGGCGCCAGCGTGGCGGCCACGTCCAGGGCCTCGCCATCCCAGGGGATCCGTCCGGCGCTGCGGCCGGCGGCGCCTGGCTGCGGGGGCAACAGCTCGGCCGCGGACAGCAACGCGCGCCAGGCAGGGTGCTGCAGAACCATGCGCAGTTGCGCCACGCGATCGGCTGCCGCGTCCAGCGCAGCCAGGAGATCCGACGCCTCCGGGTCCTCAGCAAACTGACCGCGTGCACCCGCCACGATGCCATCGATCTCGTCGAGGTCGCGGTCGCGGTCGAGGTCGAGGTCGCGGGCGCGGTCCGGGGCGCGGGCGAGGGCGAGGGCGCGGGCGCGGGCGCGGGCGAGGGCGACGTCGCGCGCGCGGGCGCGCGCGCGGGCGAGGGCAAGGGCGAAGACGCGGGCGAGAAC
>Ga0116144_10005691_pt1 | contig 11168 bp, 5 predicted proteins | sample AD_UKC035_MetaG_FD_89746 | JGI IMG/M metagenome (GOLD analysis project Ga0116144, IMG submission 89746) | Active sludge microbial communities of municipal wastewater-treating anaerobic digesters from USA - AD_UKC035_MetaG | ecosystem: Engineered > Bioreactor > Anaerobic > Digestate | place: USA... | reverse complement strand
TGCGTGACCTCGGCGAGCGCCGCTCCGGTCGCCGCCACGACTTTGCAGCCCTGGACGTAGGTGTAGGTGGCTTGCAGCCGGTGCGCCTGGGGCAGGTATTTGATCAGCCAGGGCGCCAGGGGCAGCATCGAGAGGAAGGTGGCGCGGGCATTGGGGATGGCGGTGGTGGTCTGCCCGCAGCCGACGGTGTTGACCGCCGGAACGCCCAGCCACGCGGTCTGCTGGTTGATCGTCGCGCCGAAGGTCTGCGGGGCAACGTCTTTCATGCTGCGGAAGACCGGCCCCATCATATCCGCCGTCACCCGGTCGCCGCTAGGAAAGTGGTAGACGGGGTTGCCGGCGTCCGGCGGGGAGCTGACGATGAGCATCAAGTCCACCTGCCCGGCGTAGCGCCGCCATAACTCGGCGTGAGCGACGTCCCAACAAATCAACATGCCGATGTCGCCCAGATCGGTGTGCGCCACGGTGATGCGGTCGCTCTCGCGGAAGTAGGCGCGCTCCCAGGCCCAGGGGTACTGTTTGTCGTAGCGCCAGACCCGCCCATCCGGCGCAAAGAGCAGCAGGGCGTTGTAAATCTCGTCTTGGTCCAGGAGCAGTAGCGATCCCGCCAGGTGGATATTTAACCGGGCGGCGGTCGTCCGCATCCACGTGGCCGTCGGGCCGTCCAACGGCTCGGCGCGGCGGAAGTTCTCGTCGCTGTAAGCGTAGCCGAGGTTGAACAGTTCCGGCAGGGCGACCAACTGCGCCCCGGCCTCGGCGGCCTGCGTCGCCAGCCGCTCGGCGCACGCTAACCGATCCGCCAGCGGCGCAACGTTGGCGTCCATCTGAATAGCAGCAATGCGAATGGGTTTGGGCATAGCTAACCTCCAAAAAATAACAGGATTTACGGAATGATAGGATCAGTTGAATTTTTTGTGCAGTATGGGTGAGTGCTTTTGTAGGGATTATATATAGCCTATTGCTCCTCGTCAATTGACTGCGCTACTGCGCTACTGCTCTTGTCGTCATTCCGAGCGTAGCGAGGAATCTCTCCCCTACCAGGCAGAGACCCTTCGCTTCGCTACCCAGAAACTTACCCAAGTTTCTGACTTCTGGCATATCGCCCCCGACGATATGAGTTCTCAGGGTGACGTTTTGAGTCGGGGAGTGTTCCGATACTCAGGTATAATGGGGAGAATCTGCTCAGGCCGATGGATGAATCGGAACAACTTTCCGTTCAATCCGTTCAATCCGTTGAGACTGCTTTGGGAGGAAATTCGACATGGAGGAAATAACTACTTCGGCGGCGCCGCGCCGTTATCCCCGCAAGCCGGACTGGCTGCGGGTGCGGTTGCCGGCCGGTGAATCGCCGGCGTGGATCAAGAAGCTGTTGCAGGAGGGCCGTCTGCACACGGTCTGCGAGGAAGCGCGCTGTCCCAATCAGGGCGAGTGTTGGGGGCAGCGCACGGCGACGTTCCTCATTATGGGCGACGTGTGTACGCGCAACTGCCGCTTCTGCAACGTGCGCACGGGGCGGCCCGCACCGCTCGATCCGGAGGAGCCGCGTCACGTGGCCGAAACGGCGGCGGCGTTGCAGCTCAAGCACGTCGTCATCACGTCGGTGGATCGGGACGATCTGCCCGACGGCGGCGCGGTACACTTCGCTGAGACGATCCGGCAGGTGCGGGAGGCCGCGCCGGGCTGTACCGTCGAGACGCTCATCCCGGACTTCCGCGGGCAGGCCGGGCCGCTGGCGCAGATCATGGCGGCGCGACCGGACATTCTCAATCACAACATCGAGATGGTGCGGCGGCTCTACCCGCAGGTGCGCCCGCAGGGCCGCTACGAGTGGGCGCTGGCGACGCTGCGAGAGGCCAAAGTCTACGCGCCGGAAGACTTGACCAAGAGCGGGTTGATGATCGGGTTGGGCGAAACCGACGACGAGATAATGGAGACGCTGCAAGACTTGCGCGCGCTGGGCGTGGACATCCTGACGGTGGGGCAGTACCTCCAGCCGAGCCGTGAGCACTGGCCGGTGGCGCGCTACTACGAGCCGGAGTATTTCGAGGCGCTGCGGCGCGATGCCCTGGCGCTGGGCTTCCAATGGGTGGAGAGCGGCCCGTTGGTGCGCAGCTCCTACAACGCCGAGGCGCAGGCGGCGGCGTTGCTGCCGCGTTAACTCATTACATTTTCACTAAAGGCTGCTTTCAATCGGACGCAGATGCACGCGGATAAACGCAGATTTTTTAAATCTGCGTCCATCTGCGAAAATCAGCATTCTTAATACAGAGGCGGGCTTTTTCGAGTCATTTTTCCACGAAAATCAACATATCCAACAAGAGGTTGCCCAACAGCGTGACCTCAAACGTGTCCAACTTGGAGATGGTGCCTTGACCCAGCGGTTCCTCGCGGTATGCCAGGGTGAGGCCGCCAAACGCTTTCAAAATGTAGATGATCATCCGTTGAATGGCGCTACGCAGGAACATTGCGTGGTAGGAGGTGTCCTCGGATGTCCACCGCAATCCGGTCTTGGCGATCAACTCGTCGGCGAATGTTTCAAAAACGATCGTGCTGCTCACCGGAAGCGCGCGCAATTGCGCCAGCGTGGCGCGATTGAAACCGGCCGGCAGCGCATCGCCCATCCCCACGTAAGGATAGGCCATCAACCAGTTGGTTTTGTACCACCAGACGCTCAACAGGAACGACAATTGCGTGGCCGGCGGCGCATCCATAAACCCCACGCCATGAGCTGTGAGTTGCCAGCGCCGCGCCGGCGCAGCGAGCAGCAGCTCTCCCACTCCGGCCAACGCATGGAGGAAATATAAGGCCCAGATATCGTCCTCGCTGCGCAATTTACGGGTGTAAGTGTCACTGATATAGTCTAATAGCGGCGGCTCGACAAAAAGTGCGGTCACTTCGCGGATGGCTTTCAACGGCATGTTGCCCGTGCTCTGCGTCCCGACGACTTTGTTGTCGCGCACGTAGGTGAGCAATGTCACCATATCCCGCCGCACGGGGACTGCTTCGATTTGGAGAAGCAGTTCAGAGGTGACATGTTGGCTCAACCAGGTGTTGAGGTCTTTGTTAACAGTTTTGCCGGGTTGTTTGTACATAGATTGCCTCCATTTTTCGTATTTTACATCATGTTGGAGGTTAAGCTATAGCATTGCTTCCTTTTAGGCTAGGGTATAATGGAGGAAAATTTCAATGGTCGAGCGAAAAGACGTTCCAACGTTCTAACGTTGGAACGTTCTGACGTTGGATCGTTATTTTGAAGGAGTGAAAGCATGACCGATAAAGTAATTTATTCGATGATGCAGGTAGGCCGCATCTATCCCCCCAACAAGAAAGTCCTGTACGACATCTCGTTGGGGTTTTTCTACGGCGCCAAGATCGGCGTTCTGGGGCTGAACGGCGCGGGTAAATCCACGTTGCTGCGGATTATGGCGGGCATTGACCCGGATTACATCGGCGAAATCGCCATGTCCAAGGGGTACACGGTGGGGATGTTGGAACAGTCTCCGCAACTGGACGAGGCGAAAACGGTCCAGGAAGTGATCGAGGAGGCCGTGCAGCCCATTAAGGACTTGCTGGCGCGTTACGACGAGGTCAACGCGCAGTTTGGCGATCCGGATGCGGATTTCGACGCGCTGGCCGACAAACAGGCGAAATTACAGGACGAAATTGATCGCCTGGACGCCTGGAATCTGGACAGCCACCTGGAAATGGCGATGCAGGCGTTGGGCTGCCCGCCGCCGGAGACGCCCATCCGTGTGCTGTCGGGCGGAGAGCGTCGCCGGGTCGCGCTGACCCGGCTGCTGCTCACCGAGCCGGACATCCTGCTGCTGGACGAGCCGACCAACCACCTCGATGCCGAGTCCACGGCGTGGTTGGAGCATCACCTGCGCGACTACAAAGGCACCGTGATCGCTGTGACGCACGACCGTTACTTTCTGGACAACGTGGCCGGGTGGATCCTGGAACTGGACCGCGGGCACGGCATTCCCTGGAAGGGCAACTACTCTTCGTGGTTGGAGCAGAAGCAGGAACGGCTGCGCGTGGAGGAGAAGGTGGCCTCGAAGCGGCAGAAGACGTTGGAGCGCGAGCTGGAATGGATTCACCTGGCGCCCAGGGCGCGGCAGGCCAAAGGCAAGGCGCGTGTGACCGCCTACGAGCGGTTGCTGGATCAGGACTCAGAGCGGTACCGCGAAGATTTGGAAATCTACATCCCGCCCGGCCCGCGCCTGGGGGACCTGGTGATTGACTTCGAGGGCGTGCGCAAGGGCTTCGGCGACCGGGTGTTGATCGAGGATTTGAGCGTCAGCCTGCCGCCGGGGAGCATTGTGGGCGTGATCGGCCCGAATGGCGTGGGCAAATCCACGCTGCTGAAGATGATCGCCGGGCAAGAAGCGCCGGATGCGGGGCGGATTCGCATCGGCGAGACGGTGGAACTGGCGTACGCGGATCAGACGCGCGCGCTGGATGGCGAGAAGACGGTGTGGGAGGAAATCACGGACGGACTGGATACCCTGATTTTGGGCAAGCGCGAGGTCAACTCGCGCAGCTACGTGGCCTCGTTCAACTTCACCGGCTCTGATCAGCAAAAGCAGGTGAAGGCTCTCTCCGGCGGCGAGCGCAACCGCGTCCACCTGGCGAAAACTCTGAAAGCCGGGGCCAACGTGATCATGTTGGACGAGCCGACCAACGATTTGGACGTGAACACGCTGCGCGCCCTGGAGGATGCGTTGGAGAACTTCGCGGGCTGCGCCATCGTCGTCAGCCACGACCGCTGGTTCCTGGATCGCGTCGCCACGCACATCCTGGCCTTTGAGGGCGACGGGCAGGTGCGCCTGTTCTTCGGGAGCTGGTCCGAGTATGAGGAAGATCAGCGCCAACGCTCCGGCAAAAGCGGCGAAAAAAGCCGGAAGCACTCGGCGCTGAAGCGGAATTGATAAAACCCCGATCTGCTGATGTCTTTTTACCGCGGAGAACGCCGAGAGCGCAGAGAATGGTAACTTCTCAGCGTTCTTGGCGCTCTCCGCGGTGAAATTTCCCCGCCTATGCCGTCCGCGCGATCAGCTCCGCGACGGACGCCAGCGCCACGTCCACCTCGCCGCGCACGGTGGTGGTAAACACCACGTACTCTTCCCCGATACAGAAGCGCGGGTGTGGGTCAATGTGATAGGCCGCGCCGGCGTAATTCGGCACCTCCGGGTTGTTCACCAACCGCACGCTCTTGCCCGTCTCGCGGTTAAGGAAGTTCACCGTCGAGGGACAGCCCCGGTAGAAACGCGGATTGGCGTCCCCGATCAAGTACTTGCCCGTCGCGGAACTGTGCGAGTGCCAACGGCCCCCCGGCCATGCGATCTCTTCCACGGCCTGCGTGGCGAGGTTCACTCGCCAGACGCCCGTATCGCTCTTGATGCACCACACGTGTTGCCCGTCCGGATCCCACCACTCGTGCGTCAGGCGCGTGGGTGTGGGCATGATGGGGTGGGGCGTCTCTCCCTTGCGGATGAGCCACAGCCGGTCTTCGATGGGGAAGCGCAGGCCCGTGATCGGATCGGGATGGTTCTCCTGCGCGAACAGCACGCAATTCGGATCGGTGGGGCTGAATTGCGCGTGGTTGTAATTGCGCTGGAAGGTGTGCCACAGCTCGAAGTCGCCGCCAGCCACCGGCAGCGCGCCGAAGACGTACTGCAGGCCGACCGCCGCGTCAATGAAAAACGCGCGCCCATCCGCTGAAAGCGTCAAATGCGTCGCTACCCGCTCGACGGGCCGCAGCTTGACCAGTTCTTCCGGCAGTCGCCCCACCAGTTCCGCCGGCTCGCGGGGATCGGGACTGCGCCGCCAGACCGCCGTGCCCATCCCCCAGTACACCGTCCCGGTGGCCGCATCCAGATAGGGCGAGGCGTGGTTGAACTGCGTGTCAGGGAAGTGGCGCACCTCCTGCGTAACGAAATCCACCACGCCGAGCGTGCGTCCCTGCGCCGCCGTGCCCGACGGCGGGAACGCGCAGTAGAACCACAGGTAGCGCCCGTCGCGCGTCAGGCTGCCGTTGACGAAGTAGAACGCCTCCTGCACCGGCGCGACTTTCTGGGTGAGGATGTAACTGGTGACGCCGGAATCCGGGTCTGTCCACGGGGTAAACAGCTTTGACTTTGCCAATTCCAACATTTCGACCTCCAATTTCAAAGGATGCCTGCTTTGCCAAAGGTGAATTTCCCCATTGTAGCCCCTTCCCGTCTTCTCTGCAATGTGCGCGGCTAATGCCCGCGAGGGAAGCGGGGTTTTCGACCTGTGCAATAGCATGACTGAATAGCCTGTTTTCTGTCAGCAGATTGAGCAGATTAAGAGAAAAAAATCTGCTCAATCTGCTGATAAATTTCTCCCTATGGCACAGGTTGAAACTCTTGTCATTTTCACGAAATGGGATGAAAATGGAACACAGTTAGACGGATTTCTATCCTATCATTCCGTGAATCCTGTTATTTTTGAGGAGGCATAAACCATGAAATTGACTCTTGACGTAACGCAACCCGGTTCCCCGCTCACGCCCTATTGGAAGGTCTGCGTGGGCGGCGGGCGCGTCGGCGAGGCGCTGCGCGCCGACTTCCAGAAGCATCTGGCGCAGGTGCAGGCCGAAGCGCCCTTCGATTACATCCGTATGCACGGGCTTTTCCACGAGGATATGATGGTCTACCGCGAGCAAGGCGGCAAGCCGATCTTTAACTGGCAGTACGTGGACCTGGTCTACGACCACTGGCTCTCGGTGGGCATCCGCCCTTTTGTTGAACTCAGCTTCATGCCCTACGACCTGGCGAGCGGCGACCAAACCATCTTCTGGTGGCGCGGCAACGTCACCCCGCCCAAAGACTGGCAGAAGTGGGAGCAGTTCATCACGCGCTTCGTCCGGCACCTCATCGCGCGTTACGGCGCGGCGGAAGTGCGGCGCTGGTACTTCGAGGTCTGGAACGAGCCGAACCTGTCCGTCTTCTGGCAGAACGCCGACTTCGACGCCTATATGACGCTGTACGAGCGCACGGTCAACGCCATCAAAGCCGTGGACGCGCAGCTCAGAGTGGGCGGGCCGGCCTCGGCGGGGTTTGGCGACAAGCCGGGCGTCCCGCCGTGGGGCGAACGCTTCCTGATGGCCTGCGCCGCACGTGGGTTGCCGCTGGATTTCTTCTCCACGCATCCCTACCCGACCCTTCACCCGGTTGATCTGGAAGGGCATGGCTACATGATTTGGGATCGCCCGGAGCGCCTGCTCACCGACCTGCGCGGCACCCGCGACCTGGTGCAGGCCTCGGACTATCCCAACGCGGAGATTCACCTGACCGAGTGGAGCAGCAGCCCCAGCCCGCGCGACCGCTATCACGACACGGCCTTTATGGCGCCTTTCATCATACACAACAACTGGATGGGGCGCGGCTACGCGGACTCACTCTCGTTCTGGGTGGTGAGTGACATCTTCGAGGAAGGCCGCCAGGGCGATACGCCGTTCCACGGCGGCTTCGGGCTGATCAATGTCCAGGGACTCAAGAAGCCCTCGTACCACGGTTACGCGCTTCTCGCGCGCCTGGGGGAGGAAGTGTTGCAAAGCGGCGAAACCTACGCCATCACGCGCCATCCCGGCGGCAAAATTGCCGCGCTGTTCTGGAATTACTGTCATTACAACGAGCTGGGTCAGGACAGCCGCGCCACGGAAACCGGCGATCTCTATCGCCTGTTTGAGGAACACGGGGTGGAAACTTTCGATCTGGCGCTCAGCGGCCTGGGCCAGGGGCGGCTCCGAGTGCAAACCACCGTCTTCGACCGCGAACACGGCAGCGTCTACGATGCCTGGCTGGCGATGGGCAGCCCCGACACGCCTACCCACGCCGACCTGACCGTCCTCCGCCAGCAGATGGAGCTACCGGCGACGGTGCAGCGCCTGCCGGTGGCGGATGGACGCGCCGACCTCCACATCGCCGTCGCCCCACACGGCGTGACGTTGGTGGAACTTCAGGTGGAAGAAACCCTTTAACCGGCGATTGGATGAAAAGGATTTTCTCAACGGATTCAACGGAATTTAACGGATATTTTTCCGTTGAATTCGTTCAATCCGTTGAGATTATTTTCAAGAGAATTCCTCATTAACCGGGGTTCACCAGCGGTTGGATGAAGCTATCACCGCAGGGATTTGGGATTAGGGATTGGGCTGTCCTAATCCCTAATCCCCAATCCCCAATCACTATTTTCAGAGGAGCAAAGAGATGATCACCGAGGCAACCCCTTCAGTATCGTTGGCGGATGTGCGCATCCGCGACCCGTTTGTTTTGCCCGACCCGGACACGCAGACGTACTATCTGCTCACGGCGCTGCCGCCCGGCGAGGGACGCGCGCGGCCCGGCGTGGGCGTCTACACCAGCAAGGATTTGGCGACCTGGGAAGGGCCGACGCCGATCTTTGAGACTCCGGCGGATTTCTGGGCACAGGGGCCGATCTGGGCGCCGGAGATGCACCGTTACGAGGGGAAATACTACCTCTTCCTCACGTTCAACACCGAGCTGCCTTTGCCCGAATCGGCGGTCGAACCGGAGGGACGCCAGCCGGCCTGGCCACCGTTGGTACAGCGCGGCACGCAAATCCTGGTGGGCGACACGCCGCTCGGCCCGTTCCGGCCGTTCGCCAACCACGCGCACACCCCCGCCGACGTGATGACGCTCGACGGGACGCTGTGGGTGGAGGATGGCATCCCTTATCTGGTCTACTGCCACGAGTGGGTGCAACTCGGCGACGGCGCGGTGGAGGCGGTGCGGCTCGCGCCCGACCTTTCCGCCGTGGCGGGCGAGCCGGTTACGCTTTTCAGGGGCAGCAATGCGCCCTGGGTGCGTCCGGGGCAGCCGCACTACGTCACCGACGGGCCGTTCCTCTACCGCACGCGGACCGGCAAGCTGCTGATGCTGTGGTCCACGTTTGGCTGGTTCGGCTATATGATCTTGATTGCGGCCTCCGAGTCGGGCAGCGTTCACGGGCCGTGGGTGCAGCAGGGCCGTCCGCTGTTCATGCAGGACGGCGGCCACGGGATGATCTTCCACCGCTTCGACGGGACGCCGATGCTGGCGCTCCATCAGCCCAACCGCAGCCCGCACGAGCGCGCGCTCCTGCTCGAACTGGAGGACGAAGGCGACACGCTCACCATCGTCCGCAGGCCCGCCGCCGGCGTCCCCTTTGCCGATCCCGACCTGCCGATGGAAGCGCGCATTGACGATCTCCTGGCGCGGATGACGCTCGACGAGAAGATCGCCTGCCTGAGCACCACACCGGACGTGCCGCGCCTGGGCGTTTGGGGCACGGGGCACGTCGAGGGGCTGCACGGGCTGGCGATGGGCGGCGCGCCGGGCAACTGGGGGCGACCGTCGCCCGTGCCTACCACGCAGTTCCCGCAGGCCATCGGCCTGGGCGAGACGTGGGATCCCGACCTCATCCAACAGGCCGCTGCCGTCGAGGGCTACGAGACGCGCTACCTGGCGCAGAGCAAGCGCTTCCGGCGCGGCGGGCTGGTGGTGCGCGCTCCCAACGCCGACCTGGGCCGCGACATCCGCTGGGGCCGCACCGAGGAATGTTACGGCGAGGACGCCTTCCTCAACGGGACGCTCGTGACGGCTTTCGTGAAGGGCTTGCAGGGCGACCATCCCCGCTACTGGCTGACGGCGTCGCTGCTCAAGCACTTCCTCGCCAACAGCAACGAGGACGAGCGCGAGTCCTCGTCCTCGGACTTCGACCAGCGGCTCTTCCGCGAATACTATTCCGTCCCCTTCCGCATGGGCATTGTGGACGGCGGCGCGCGCGCCTACATGGCCGCCTACAACGCGGTCAACGGCGTCCCCTGCACCGTCCACCCGATATTGAAGGACGTCACGGTCAAAGAGTGGGGGCAGGACGGCATCATCTGCACCGACGGCGGCGCGTTCACGCTGCTGATGACCAAGCACCAGTACTACCCCGATTTGGAGATGGCGGCGGTCGCCGTGATCAAATCCGGCATCAACCAATTCCTGGATCGCTACCGGGAGGCCGTGCAGGGCGCGCTGGATAAGGGCTGGCTCGTCGAAGCCGACCTTGACGCGGTGCTGCGCGGCGTCTTCCGGGTGATGATCAAGCTGGGGTTGCTCGATCCGCCGGAGCTGTCGCCGTACAGCGCCATCGGCGCGGAGCCGGAGCTGCCGTGGGAGAGCGAGAAGCACCGGGCGCTGGCCCGGCTGGTCACGCAGAAATCCATCATCCTGCTGAAAAACGCGGGGGCCTTGCTACCGCTCGACAAAAGCGCGCTCAAGACCATTGCCGTCATCGGCCCGCGCGCCGACGAGGTGCTGCTGGACTGGTACAGCGGCGACCCACCCTACGCCGTCACCGCGCTGGCGGGCATCCGGGGGAAGGTGGGGGACGGCGTGACCGTGACTTACGCGAAGGACAACACGGACGGCGAGGCCGTCCGGCTGGCGGAGGCGGCGGACGTGGCGATTGTCTGCGTGGGCAACCATCCCACCGGCGACGCGCCCTGGCTGCAATGCCCCACACCGAGCGACGGCAAGGAGGCCGTGGATCGCCGCGCCATCGCGCTGGAGCAGGAGGAGCTGATCAAGCAGGTCTATCGCGTCAATCCCAACACCGTCGTCGTGCTGATCAGCAGCTTCCCGTTTGCGATCCCCTGGACGCAGCGACACGTCCCGGCGATCCTGCACATGACGCACAACAGCCAGGAATTGGGGAATGCTCTGGCCGACGCGCTCTTCGGCGACGTGAATCCCGGCGGGCGGCTGGTGCAGACGTGGCCGCACAGCCTCGAGCAGTTGCCGCCGCGCCTGGACTACGATTTGCGCAACGGGCGGACGTACATGTACTTCAAGGGCGAGCCGCTGTATCCGTTCGGCTTCGGCCTGAGCTACACCACCTTCGCGTACAGCCATCTGCGGTTGAGCGCGGATCACCTCGCGCCCGACGGCGAGATCACCGTGAGCGTGGACGTGACGAACACCGGCGCGCGCGCGGGCGACGAAGTCGTGCAGCTCTACGTGAAGCACCTGCACTCGACCGTCGAGCGCCCCAAGAAGGAGCTGAAGGGCTTCCGGCGCATCACACTGCAACCGGGCGAGACGCAGACCGTCACGCTGCCGCTCAAGGCGGATTCACTGGCCTACTGG
>Ga0116144_10005681_pt1 | contig 11185 bp, 11 predicted proteins | sample AD_UKC035_MetaG_FD_89746 | JGI IMG/M metagenome (GOLD analysis project Ga0116144, IMG submission 89746) | Active sludge microbial communities of municipal wastewater-treating anaerobic digesters from USA - AD_UKC035_MetaG | ecosystem: Engineered > Bioreactor > Anaerobic > Digestate | place: USA... | reverse complement strand
TTCCGTGGTGGAGCCAGCAGCATGAGTGCCGCTCCCATTCTGTTCGAGGACTTCCAGCCGGGCGCCCTGATGGGCGAGCGCGTGGAGGTCTATGACACAGCGCAGGCCCAACGATGGCAAGCCATCTTCGGCGGTCAACCCGAGGACGGCGCCAACGGCGCAGCCGAGGGCGCCAGCATGGCCGTGGTCAACATGATGCGGGCCTATCTACATGCCGTCGCACCGCGACCTCCGGGCAACGTGCATGCCAGGCAGCAGCTGCGCATGCACGGCCTTCCGCAGTGTGGCGAGTCCATCCGCGTGACCGTGCACTGCACCCACAAGGAAATGCGCCGTGAGCGCCGCTACGTCGATTTGCGGGTGCACGGCACGGGCCGGGATGGGCGCGCCCTGTTCGATGGCGTGATCAGCCTGATCTGGGCGGCATGAACGAGGAGCACTGTCGATGAGCACCGTCACCACATTGACGCTCATCAGCCTGGCTATGACTGAAGAAATCATCCGCTCCTATGCCGAGCTGACCGACGATTTCAACCCCATTCACGTCGATCCGGAATTCGCCGCCAAGACACCGATGGGCCGCCCCATCGCGCACGGCACCCTGTCGTTGTGCCTCGTCTGGCAGTGCCTGCAGCGCAACCTGGGGGCACAGGCGCTGGCCGGCCTGGATTTGCAGGTGCGCTTCATCAAGCCCGTCTACATCGGTGACCTGGTCACGGCAGGCGGGCAACCCAGCGAGGTTGCGCCGGACCAGTACGACATCTGGGTGCGCGGCCAGGATGGCAGCGACCGCATTGTCGGGACCGTCTCCCTGGACGCCGCCCGCCATACAGAACAAGGAGGCATGGCATGAGCGCCAGGAAAAACAGAGGGACTGCCGCCCCCCAGCATTTGCAGGCACTTTACAAAACCATGAGCCTGATCCGCCACGTGGAAACGGCGCTGACGCGCCTGTTCGCCAACAGCGAAGTGCCGGGCTTCATTCACCTGAGCATCGGCCAGGAGGCCGTGGCCGCCGGCATCGCCAGCGCATTGCAGCCGCAGGACTCGCTGGCCACCACCCACCGGGGGCACGGACACGTGCTGGCCCGTGGCATGGATGTCAGCGGCTTCATGAAAGAAATCATGGGCCGCGAAGGCGGGCTGTGCAAAGGCCGTGGCGGTTCCATGCATGTGGCGGACCTCAGCCTGGGCATCCTGGGCGCCAATGGCATCGTGGGGGCGGGCATTCCCATTGCCCTGGGCAGTGCGATGGCGCACCAAGCGCGCAAGACCGGCGGCGTGGCCGTGGCGTTCTTCGGCGACGGCGCCATGGCCGAAGGCGTGCTGCACGAGACGCTGAACATGGCGGCCCTGTGGAAATGTCCGCTGCTGCTCGTGTGCGAGAACAACGGCTGGTCCGAGTTCTCGCCCACCTCGCGCCAATTCGCTGCCAAGCTGGAGAAGCTGGCCGCCGCTTTCGATGTCGGCTATGCCAAGGTGGACGGCAACGATGTGCTGGCCGTGGCCGACGCCGCAGAAGGCGCCACGGCCCGGCTGCGCGCGGGGCGGGGTCCTTTCGTGCTGGAGTGCATGACCACCCGCGTGCGGGGGCACTTCGAGGGGGATGCGCAGAAGTACCGTGACACCGGTGAGCTGGAATCCGTGCACGAGCACGATCCCCTGACCGCCGCGCGCGGCCAGTTGCAGGCCATGGGGGTGGACACCACCGGTATGGACCAGGCCATCGCCGCGCAGGTCGATGCCGCGGTCGACGCCGCGCGTGCCGACGTGCTGCCCGTGCTTGAACACGCCATCCAGGACGTTTACACCCAGACCGCACAGGAGACCGGCGCATGAGCACCTCCACTGAAATGCGTTACGTGAATGCTGTCACACGGGCCCTGCATGACAGCATGGAACAGGACCCCGCCGTGGTGGTGATGGGCGAAGACGTTGCCCATGCGGGTGGCTCGTTCAAGGCCACGCGGGGCTTGCTCGACGCCTTTGGCGCCGCGCGCGTCATCGACACCCCGATATCGGAATCCTCCATCACCTCGGCGGCCGTGGGTATGGCCCTGACAGGCCTCAAGCCCGTGGTGGAGATCATGTTCATGGACTTCATCACCTTGTCGATGGATGCACTGGTGAACCAGGCCGCCAAGGCGCGCTACATGTTTGGTGGCCAGGGCTCGGTATCCATGGTCTTGCGCACGCCCCATGGCGGCGGCCTCTCCGCGGGCCCGCAGCACTCGCAGTGCCTGGAGGCATGGCTGGCTCACGTCCCCGGCTTGAAGGTGGTCTGCCCCTCCACGCCCCAGGATGCCTACAGCCTGTTGCGCGCGTCCATCGCCGATCCCGATCCGGTGATGTTCATCGAGCACAAGGGCATGTATGCCAGCAAGGGGGCCGTGGACACCTCGCTGACCGCACGCCTTGGCGAAGCGCGCATCGCCCGCCCAGGACGCGATGTGACGCTGGTCACTTATGGCGCCACGGTTCCGGTGTGCCTGAAGGCTGCCGATCAGTTGGCCAAGGAAGGGGTGGACGTGGAGGTCGTGGATCTGCGCTCACTCCAGCCCTGGGACAAGGCCACGGTGCTGGAGTCCCTGTCCCGGACCCACCGTGCCGTGGTGGTGCACGAGGCGGTGCAGGCCTTCGGCGCTGGCGCGGAAATCGTCGCCACCATCGCCGACGAAGGCTTCGACGAACTGGATGCCCCCGTGTTGCGCGTGGCTGCGCCGTTCATGCCCGCGCCCTTCGCCAGTTCTCTGGAAAAGGGCTATGTGGTCACCGTGGAGCGCGTGATCGAAGCCGTGCGCAAGACGCTGGCTTGAGCGCGCGCCGCACTTCAACTCCCGCAAGGAAATTTCAGATGCCCGAAGAACTCAATCCTATTTTGTGCGAGCGCCAAGGCCCGGTGGGCGTGTTGACCATCAACCGTCCCAAGACGCTCAATGCCCTGAACACGCCCACGTTGCTGGCATTGGAGTCCGCCCTGACCACGCTGGAGCGGGACGACAGCGTGCGCGTGATCGTCATCACCGGCGCGGGTGACAAGGCATTCGTGGCCGGTGGCGACATTGCCGACCTGAACAGCCGCCAGGGCCTGCAGCACTACGATGAGTTCGCCGAAGTGATCCATCGCGTGTTCCGCCGCTTCGAGGTCTCCGACAAACCCACCGTGGGCGCCATCAACGGCTGGGCCCTGGGAGGAGGCACCGAGCTGCTGCTGACGCTGGACATCCGCTTGGTGGCGGAAGAAGCCAGGCTGGGCCTGCCCGAAATCAACCTCGGCCTGTTTCCCGGTGCGGGCGGCTCGCAGCGCATCATTCGCCAGGTGCCGCTGTGCCGTGCCAAGGAGCTGATGTTCACCGGCAACCAGATCACTGCCGCCGAGGCCGTGGACCTGGGTTTGTGCAACCGCGCAGTCCCCCGCGCGCAGCTGATGGATGAGGCCATGGCCGTCGCCCACCAGATTGCCCAGAAGTCGCCACTGACGCTCAAGCTGCTCAAGCGTGCATTGCGCGACGGTGCAGAGATGCCGTTGGGTGCTGCCCTGGCGCACGAGCAGGCCATCATTGGCCTGGTGCTCGACAGCCAGGATGCGCACGAAGGCTGCAGCGCCTTCCTGGAAAAGCGCAAGGCCCAATTCGTCGGAAAGTAAGCCATGCGCCGCGAAATCTTGGTACCCAAGCTCGGCCTCACCATGTCCGAGGGCGTGCTGGTCGAATGGCTGGTGCAGCCCGGAGAATCCTTCAAGGTGGACCAGGGCCTGTTCGTGATCGAGTCCGAAAAGGCCGCCAACGAGATTGGCGCCGAGTCCGATGGCGTGCTGCTGGAGATCACCGCCCAGGCCGGCGAAACCCTGCCCTGCGGCGCGGTGCTCGGGTACTGGGACGATGGGCAGTCCAGCGAGAGGGATCCTCCCTCCAAGATCGCCCCCCCCGAGCAGGTTGCGCAGCCCGGGCCTGAGGCGGGGATCGTGCCGCGCGTTCCCGTCACGCCCCTGGCGCGCCGCCTGGCGGCTCAGCAGGGCGTGGACTTGGCGGCGGTGCGCGGCTCCGGCCCCCGTGGCCGTATCCGCGCCTGGGATGTGCTGGCAATGGTGCCGCCGCAGGCCGCGCAACGGCATGGCGCCGGCGACACGGCAAACGCCGCGACGCAGACGGCCGCACCGGTCGAATCAATGGCATCGCCCGCCAGCGGCACCCTGCGGGCACCAAGCAACCTGGAGCGCGTCGTGGCGCAGCGCCTGACGGCGGCCAAGCAGCAGGTGCCGCATTTCTACCTGTCGGTGGAAGCCGAGATGAGCGCCGTGATGGCCCTGCGCGCGCAACTCAATGCGGCGCAGACACGCCAGCGGCTGACATTGAACCATTTCGTGCTGGCGGCCGTAGGCCATGCCCTGGAAGCCATGCCCGAGGTCAACCGCGTATGGACGGACGAGGGCATCCTGAGCATCGGCAGCTCTGATGTCGGCATGGCCGTGAATACCGACAGGGGCTTGCTCGTGCCTGTGCTCCGCGGCGTGGGCCAGCAGTCCATCGGGGAGGTCGCCCGGCAGGCCGGCACGTTGATCGCGCGCGCACAAGCAGGCCGCCTGACCAGCGCGGACATGCATGGAGGCGCCATCACGGTCTCGAATGCAGGCATGCACGACGTGACGTACATGACGTCCATCATCAACCCCGGCCAGTCGATGATCCTGGGCGTGGGCAGCATCCGCGAGGTGTTTCGCCCCGACGAGCAGGGCCAGCCCGTGGTCCGCCGCGAGATGGGCATGGTGCTGTCGGCCGATCACCGCGTGCTGGACGGTGTGGCTGGCTTGAAATTCCTGAAGCTCGTGGTGCAGGCTTTGTCGCAACCCATGGGATTGCTGGTGGCGTGATGACAAAACAGGTACACAGTTTTGACCTGGTGATCATCGGTGGCGGCCCCGGTGGCTACGTGGCCGCGTTGCGGGCAGCGCAGCTCCAGTTGCGCACGGCATTGGTCGAGCGCGAAAGCCTGGGGGGCATCTGCCTGAACTGGGGGTGCATTCCCACCAAGGCCCTGCTGCACTCCGCGGATACCCTGCGCCGCATTCGCCACGCGGGTGCCCAAGGCATCACGGTGTCCGAGCCGCAGGTTGATTTTGGGAAGGTCGTCGCGCGATCGCGCCAGGTCTCGCAACGCTTGAACCGGGGCGTGGCGCACTTGCTGAAAAAGGCGGGGGTCACGGTTTTCATGGGCTCGGCCGCGCTGCAGCCAGACAAGCAAGTACAGGTCACAGATGCCCGTGGTCAGCAGCAGTTGCTGCAGGCCGGGCACGTGATTGCCGCCACGGGAGCCCGCGCCCGGGAATTGCCCATGCTGCCTTTCGACGGCGACCGCGTCTGGAACTATCGCGAGGCACTTGCGGCCAAGGCGCTTCCCCAGTCCCTGGTGGTGATCGGCGCCGGCGCCATCGGGATGGAGTTCGCCAGTTTTTACGCCACCCTGGGAACGCAGGTGACCGTGGTCGAAGCCGCACCCCGTGTGCTGCCCGCGTGCGACGAGGATGTCAGTACCTTCGTCCAGCAGGGCATGGCCCGGGACGGCATCCGATTCCTGACCGGCGCAAAGCTGTTGACGGGTCAGGTGCAAGCCGATGGCGTGCAACTGACCGTCGAACAGAACGGAGAACCGCTGCAACTGCGCGCCGAGCGGGTGCTGGTGGCGGTGGGGCTGGTCGGCAACTCCGAGGGGCTGGGGCTGGAGCAGACCCGCGTGGTGGTGGACCAGGGCTTGATCCAGGTGGGGGATTGGGGCGAGACGGCCGAGCCGGGCCTTTATGCGATCGGCGACATCACCGGTGCGCCCATGCTGGCGCACAAAGCCAGCCATGAAGGCATCGCCTGTGTCGAGCACATTGCCGGTCTGCGTTCGGGTGCGCAGCACCACGCACCGATTCCCGCCTGCGTGTACAGCCACCCGCAAAGCGCCAGCGTGGGCCTGACAGAGGCGCAGGCGCGCCAGAGCGGCGCCAAGGTGCGCATCGGCAAGTTTCCGCTGGAAGGCAATGGGAAGGCCATCGCCATCGACGAGGCGGCTGGATTCATCAAGACAGTATTCGACGAAGGCACGGGGGAACTGCTGGGCGCGCACATCGCGGGGCCGGAAGCCACCGAACTGGTGCATGGCTACACGCTGGCGGCCACGCTGGAGGCCACCGAGGCCGATTTGATGGAAACCATTTTCCCGCATCCCACCTTGTCGGAGGCCATGCACGAGGCCGTGCTGGCTGCCTACGGACGAGCACTGCATATCTGATTTTCAAGCCCATGCGTCTGATCGGCGCACCCAACCATTCCAACCACATAGGAGACAACCATGGTTGCATTTCGTAAATCCCTGACCCTGGTGGCGGCGGCCATCGCAGTCATCGCCACGCCGACTCAGGCGCAGGTCATTCCGGCGAACAAGCAGATGCGCATCATCGTGCCGTATGCCGTAGGCGGTACGTCCGACATCCTGGGACGGAAGCTGGCGCAGCAACTGGGTGAACGCCTGGGCCGGCAAGTCATCGTCGACAACAAAGCTGGAGCGGGTGGGGCCATTGGCACAGAAGCCACGGTGCGAGCAGACGCCGATGGCACGACGTTGCTCTTGCACAGCGGCGCGATTGCCACCGAACCCGCCATCAAGACCAAGCTGCCGTATGACGCGGTAAAGGACCTGGCGGCGGTTACCACGGTGGTCAAGGGACCGTTTGCACTGGTCGTGAGCAACGACATTCCTGTCAAGAGCGTGGCGGAACTGCTCGCATACGCCAAGGCCAATCCGGATCGGGTGAACTACGGAACTCCGGGGATGGGCACTTCGGTGCATTTCGCCAGCGAGTTCTTCAAGGCCATGTCCAAAGCGCAGATCACTCATGTGCCCTACAAGGGCGCAAGCGCTGCCTTGACGGCCCTGATGGGCAATGAAGTGCAAATGGTGATCGATCCGCTCGCGACGGCAAAGAAATATGCAGAGGCGGGAAAGATCCGGGCGCTGGGCGTGACGACGGCACAGAGAACGGACCTCTGGCCCCAGATGCCCACCGTCGCAGAGAGCGGCGTGCAGGGCTTTGATGCGGCAGTCTGGTATGGCATGTACGTCCCTGCCAAGACGCCCGCAGCCACCGTAGAAAAGCTCAACAAGGAAGTGGTTGCCATCCTGCAGTCCGATGAAATGCGCAAGTGGCTGAGCCAGGAGGGCCTGGAGCCTGTGGGGGATTCGCCCGCGCAGTCGCAGGAATTCCTTCGCAAGGAAATCGATCGCTGGAAGGCGCTTGCCAAGTCTGCCGGCATCCAGGCCGATTGACGGCCCCTCTCGCGCAGCGGTCCTGCTGTGCCCGATTCATTTCATTTTCAAGAGATCTACATCATGGATTTCAGACTCAATGACGAACAGCGCATGATGATCGACACGGCTCGCCAAATTGGCGAGACGTTCGGTCTTGAGTACTGGCGCAAGCAGGACGCGCAAAAGGCATTCCCCAAGGAATACTGGAAAGCGGTTTGCGATGCGGGTCTGGCAGGCGTTGCGCTACCCGAGGCGCACGGTGGCAGCGGCCTTGGAATGATGGAGATGGCCTTGATCGTCGAGGCCCTGGCTGCGACCGGAGGTGGCTCCACCGTGGGACAGCTGTTCATGATCAACCCGATCTTCGGCGGTGTTTCGATTTCGCGCTTTGGCAGCGACAAGATGAAAAAGGAGTTGCTGCCAAGGATCATCAGCGGCGACCTCAATTGCTGCATGGCACTGACGGAGCCCGACGCAGGCACCAACACGCTGGAGATCAAGACGTTCGCCAGCCAGGACGGTGACGGCTGGCGCCTCAACGGCCGCAAGATCTGGATCACCGGCGTCGAAGCGGCCGGCAAGATGCTGGTGATTGCCCGCACCAAGAAGCTGCAGGATTCCAGCTCCCGCACGGACGGCCTGACCATGTTCATGATCGACGTGCAGCGCGAAGGCCTGAGCCACACCCCCATCGACAAGCTGGGCACCTGCACGCTGGATTCGAGCAGTGTGTTCTTCGACAACGTGCGCGTGGAGCCGGATGAGCTGATCGGCACCTTGCACAAGGGTTGGCGCGAACTGCTCGATGTGCTCAACACCGAGCGCATGGTGACGACGGCGGGTCTGGTTGGCACGGGCGAGCTGGCCATCAAGCTGGCCGTCGACTACGCCAATGACCGCAAGGTGTTTGGTGACCGCCCCATCAGCGCCTACCAGGGCCTGCAGTTCCCACTGGCGCAGTGCCATGTGGACGTGGAATCCGCCCGCTTGCTGAACTACAAGGCGGCGACCAACTTCGATATGGATCTGCCCTACAGCAACGAGGCGAATGCGGCCAAGCTCATCGCTGCACAGGCCGTGGCCCGTGCCACCGAACGCTCCATGCAGACCATGGGGGGCATGGGTTACGCCAAGGAGTTCCATGTGGAGCGCCTGTGGCGCGACTGCCGCCTGTTCAGCTTCGCGCCCGTCTCGGAAGAGATGCTGCTGAACTACGTCGCCAACCACGAGTTGAAGATGCCCAAGGGCTATTGAGACAGGGCGACGGAGCGTCACGAAGATCCCGTGCGGGGCCCATGGGCATTGCACGGCAAAGGCGAACAAGGAGTTACCCCATGGTTTCAGTTTCGGCCAGTGTTGCCTGGTGGGCGCGCACGCAGCCCGAGCGTCTTGCGCTGGTGTATGCAGGGCAGCGTTTGACCTACGCGAACCTGCAGCAACGCGTGGAGCATGCAGCCGCCCTGCTGCGGTCGCGGGGCATCGCCGCAGGCGACGTGGTTGCGCTGCTGATGAAGAACAGTGCGGCATTTCTGGAACTGTCGCTGGCCATCTCGCATGTGGGCGCCGTGCTTCTACCCGTGAATTACCGCTTGGGCGCGGAAGAGGTGGGATACATCGCGGGCCATGCGGGAGTGAGGCTCCTGTTCGTCGACGAGGAATTGCAGGCGAGCGTGCCCGAAGGGCTGTCCGCTGTGCTGGTGGATGCCAAGGCGCAGTGCGACAGCCGCCTGCTTCACCCGCCCGCCGAGCCCCAGGTGCCTGCGGCCCACACCGCAACGCCTGACACGCTGTACCGACTGATGTACACCAGCGGAACGACGGACCGTCCCAAGGGCGTGATGCACACCTACGGGAACATGGCCTGGAAGTGCATGGACCACATCACGGCGCTGGGAATCGGTCGCGACGACCGGTTGCTGGTGGTGGGCCCGCTCTACCACGTTGGCGCCTACGACTTGCCGGGGGTGGCGCTGTGGCTGGTGGGTGGCGCGCTGGTGCTTGAGCGCGATTTCGATGCCGGGCAGACATTGGCGCTGATCGAGCGCGAGCAAGTCACGGGGGCCTGGATGGCACCGGTCATGCTCAACCGTTGTCTTGCCAGCCCGGCACGTTTGGCACACGCGCTCGACAGCCTGAAGTGGGTCATCGGTGGCGGGGAGCGCACGCCAGAAGAGCGCATCCGCGAGTTCGCCAGCGTGTTCCGTGCGGCACGGTACATCGATGCCTATGGCCTGACCGAGACCTGCTCCGGAGACACCATGATGGAGGCGGGACGCGAGATCGAGAAGATCGGCTCCACCGGCCGCGCCCTGGCCCATGTCGGACTGGCCATCATGGACAACGATGGCCAGCGGTTGCCGTCGGGTATCGAGGGCGAGGTGTGCCTGCGCGGTCCCAAGGTCACGCGCGGCTATTGGCGCGACGAAGCCAAGACCCAGGCAAGTTTCTGGGGCGAATGGTTCCGCACGGGCGATGTCGGGTATCTGGATGCGGAAGGCTTCTTGTATCTCACGGATCGCAAGAAGGACATGATCATCAGCGGTGGCGAGAACATTGCCTCGTCCGAGGTCGAGCGTGTGCTGCACCAACTGCCCCAGGTGGCCGAGGCCGCCGCGGTGGGCGTGCCCGATGCGCGTTGGGGCGAGCGCGTCGCGGCCGTGGTGGTACTTCGCCCTGGCACAGGCCTCACCCTGGAGGAACTGCGCAGCCACTGCGCCGGGCGGCTGGGAGGGTTCAAGACGCCCAGGCAACTGGAGTTGCGCGAAGCGCTTCCCCGCAACCCGTCCGGCAAGGTGCTCAAGCGCGTGCTGCGCGATGAGCTGGCCGGCAAGGAGCATTCATGACCATCGATCTTGCTGGGAAAACGGTGCTCGTTACGGGCGGGGCCAGCGGCATAGGGCTGGCTTGCGCGCGGCAATTGGCCGCATGCGGTGCAAAGGTGGTCATTGCCGACAAGAACCTGGACGCAGCGCAGCGGGTTGCGGGCGAGTTGAATGCGCTGGCCGTGGCGATGGATGTTGGGGAAGAAGCATCCGTAGACGGGGCGGCGGCAGACATCGAGGCGCGGCTGGGTTCCGTGGAAGTGCTGGTGAACTGCGCTGGCGTCCTACAGCGCACGTTGCCGCCGGAAGAGTTGACGCTCAAGGAGTGGGATTTCGTGTCTCGCATCGACCTGCGCGGCACCTACCTGTGTTGCGCGCGTTTCGGTGCGCGCATGGCGCAGCGCGGCCATGGCGCGATCGTGAACATCGCTTCTGTCGCCGGGATGCGTTCCGGACCGCTGCATTCCTATGCGCCCGCCAAGGCTGGCGTGATCAACCTGACGGAGTGCCTGGCGGGCGAATGGGGGCCCAAGGGTGTTCGCGTCAATTGCGTGTCGCCCGGATTCACGCAGACACCGGCACTCGATCGCGGCTTCGCGACCCACACCTTGGAGGCCCAGGCCTTGGCCCGCCACTCAGCGCTGGGGCGCCTGGTCCATGCCGACGAGATCGCACGCGCCGTGACTTTCCTGGCCTCGGATTGGGCCTCGGCGATCACCGGCATCAACCTTCCCGTGGATGCGGGCCACCTGGTGGCCGGATCGTGGGATTGCTACGGAGGATTGCGATGACATGGGGTCCCATCCAGTCAGGTGGCGGCGTGGTGCGCCCGGGATGAATGCCATGGACCGCAGAAGAACGCCGCCGCAGAGCAGCGCTTCAACCCGTTCAGTCTCCAAGCCATGGCATGGAGTGAGTGACTGAAATTAACCCAAGAACTTTTTAGGAGATAGCCATGAACCAATCCGTGTTGCGCAATCGTCGGACAAGCCTTTCTCTGCTAGCGGGGGCGGCGGCGATGGTGTTGTCGTGGGGTACCGCCGGGGCCAGCGAATGGCCGGCCAAGCCTATCA
>Ga0116144_10005680_pt1 | contig 11186 bp, 8 predicted proteins | sample AD_UKC035_MetaG_FD_89746 | JGI IMG/M metagenome (GOLD analysis project Ga0116144, IMG submission 89746) | Active sludge microbial communities of municipal wastewater-treating anaerobic digesters from USA - AD_UKC035_MetaG | ecosystem: Engineered > Bioreactor > Anaerobic > Digestate | place: USA... | reverse complement strand
ATGATCTGTTATTTGCTAATCAAATCTCCATGTTGTTGAATTAAGAAATTTACCTTCCAAATCCCCCTTCCGTACAGGGGAATACAGGGGGGCTTTTTGTTACGCTTTGTAAAATCTTCCCTGACCCCTCTTTAGAAAAGAGGGGGTGTAGTGCTTAAGTCAACGACAATGAAGTAAATCTTATAATTGACGCACAATGAATTTCCCCAAGCCAAACGCAGTCTGCTTGCCTGTGTGCACTTGTTCGCAAAAACGAAGCAACGGTATGTATTCCGCGAGCTGCCCTTCGTAAATGACGCTGCCGATCATTCCTCCTATCAGCATAGCCTGTTCCTGGCGGTTGGAATAACGCCTCCAGTCAAACCATTTTATGTCTGAATTCATAATCCGCACTTGTTCGGCGCGCTTTACCATGCCGCGATAATCCAGCGGCGGCTCACCACCGCCATAAAGGGCGAGCAGCGAAGAAGCTCTTCGAAGCATGCTTCGCGTCAGAACATGAAACGGCAATTCAGCGTGCAAAGTGTTCTGATACTTTAGACGCAGCGGCGTCTCCAATTTTATCTCTATTTGAAGATTATCCAAAATTGAAGGCTGTTGCAGAAGTTCTATGGACAGTTCAGGCAGTGCAAGCGGCATGTTGATTCTGCCGTCGGCTTTGGAATAGATGACGGCTTTTTCCATCGTTACCTGTTGAAGTGAAAAAGAAGCCCGCCTGCCGTCGATTTTTTTGCCGATGCCCATTTGCCCCATTTGATCGAAGGCGTAAATAAAATATGGCAGATAGTCGTTGATTGCACCAAAGACCAAAAGAATGAAGTTCAATGTATCGTTACGGCGATAATTTGTTTTGTATTCTGTTGGTGGTTCAATGACATAAGGATGTGGGGGAGCGGCGATACGTTTACGTCCGGTGGAAACCTCCGGGGCGGGTGACATCTCAAAAATATTGGGGTAGATGCATTTAGGAGCTAAAAGACAGTTCCTGCAGTCCTGCTTTTTCAGAGCGCAGACGACTTTTTTCAGCGCGTGGCCAAAGATACCCCTAATAGTCGACCCTTTGTATGGTGGCAAAGCAGCGTCGGTCTCAAAAGCACAGGTGAACGAGTATCTGCCATATTTCACGATTCGAATCCATTCCCACCGGTATTTTTATAAATGAACACTTTCAAGTATGCCTGATACTGCATGTAAGTAAGCATGAAGACAGCGGAATTGCAATCATTTAATTTAAATGATTATAAAAAAAATTTTTTTACAGGACAGGAGAGACTTATTCGTGGGGCTTGATGATTACTTTGATCGATTCCCGGCCGTCGAGGACCAGTTGGAAGCCGCGGGCGATGTCGGCCAGCGGCAGGCGGTGAGTGATCATGTCATCCACGGTGACATTGCCGGCGGCGATAAGCTGCATTGATTCCACGATGTCCGGGGGGCCGCAGTAGTACGAGGTAAGGATTGTAATTTCCTTCATCCAGAAATCATTGACCGGAACAACAACTTTTTTATCCGGTGCGGGAACGGCGAACAACACGATTACGCCGCCCTTGTCCACGGAGTTCCAGGCATGCTCCAGGGCGGAATCCGCCGAAGCGCACAATAATACGACATCGGCTTTCCTGCCGGTTTGGGCGATCAATTGCTCCGAAACGTTGTCTGCGGCAGGAATAACGATATCCGCGCCCATCCGCCGGGCGCACTCCAGTTTCATCGGGTTGATGTCTGCGGCGACAACCGTGCAGCCTCGGGCCCGCGCGAGCTTTACATGCAGCAGGCCGGACATGCCGCAGCCGATTACGAGCACAGATGAGCCTTTTTTTACCTGGGCCAGCCGCTGCGCCCGGACGACGCAGGCTAACGGTTCAATAAAGGTGCTTTGGTCGTAGCTGATCTGCGGCGGCAGCAGGTAGGCGCCGTTCTCTATGAGAATCTGCGGGACGAGAATGTATTCGGCAAAGCCGCCGGGAAGCCGCTCCTTGATTTCCGAACATTGGGGATAGTGGCCGTTTTGGCAATAAAAACATTTCAGGCAGGGCACCTTGGGGGCGACAAATACCCGGTCGCCCGGCTTAAATTTCTTGACACTGTCGCCGACTGCCACGACCTCGGCGCCGATTTCGTGCCCCTGCACCAGCGGTGCCCGTGGGAGGCGGTACCATTCAACAATATCGCTGCCGCAGATGCCGCAGGAGATGACTTTGATGAGCATTTCCTGCGGGCCGGGGGCAGGCGTCGGTACTTCTGCCAGGCGAATGTCCTTGTTGTTGTACCAGTAGGCGACTTTCATTGGTTCTTTAATGTGTTGTAAAGATCAAAGGCATGCTGCGGCGTTTCGTTGTTGTGGACGACCGCCCGCACTGCCTGAATCATGGCGACCGGCGCTTCCGACTGGAAAATGTTGCGCCCCATGTCAACGCCCGCCGCGCCTCTCTGAATCGCGTTGTAGGCCATGGTCAACGCATCGAGCTCCGGTATCTTTTTGCCGCCGGCCATGACGATCGGCACGGGGCAAGAAGCGGTGACGGTTTCGAAATCCTCGTCGATATAATAGGTCTTGATGTAGTGCGCGCCCAGCTCCGCGCATATGCGGCAGGCCAGCCGGAAGTACTGCGCATCGCGGGCCATGTCCTTGCCGACGGCGGTGACGGCCAGCGTCGGGATGCCGTAGCGGTTGCCGATATCGATCATCCTGGTCATGTTGATGAGCGATTCTTTTTCATATTCGCCGCCGATGAAGACCTGAACAGCCATGGCGCAGACGTTTAAGCGGATGGATTCTTCGATGTCGACGGCAATGTCCTCATTGGACAGTTCCTTGAGTATGCTGGCACCGCCGGAGACGCGCAACACGATAGACTGGGAAACCGTCGGTGGTACGACGCTGCGCAGAATGCCGCGGGTCAGCATCAGGGTGTCGGCGTAGGGCGCTAAAGGAAGGATATTGATGTCGACACGCTCCAGGCCGGTTGTCGGCCCCTGAAAGTAACCGTGATCGATGGCTAGCATTACCGTCCGGCCGGAGACGGGATTAAATATCCGCGCCAGCCTGTTTTTTATTCCCCAGTCCAGCGAGTTCGAGCCTTTCAGGAAAAACCCTTCCGTCGTTTGGGGGATATCCGTATAAAACATCTTTGGTTCTTTGATTTCGTCGGTGTCCGCCATTTATCTTGTTCTCCTTTTCTTTTTGAAATCCTGGTGGAAGAAGGTATGTTGCATTTTTTGCGCGCTTTTATAACTGCTTCATCTTTATTATAATCCGGCTTTTTTTGCAATATCCGTCATTTTTCGCCTGCAAGAGAAGTTCCGGTATAAAGGATTTGCTTAATAAGGATTGCTTAAGGTATATATGGCGACCTCGTAAAAAGGCCGGATGCTGCGTTACGCTACATCCCTCGTCACTGCAGCGTACCATAAGTACGCTTCATTCCTCGGTATTTGCGTGCCTTGCCTGCGACCTTTTTACGAGGTCGCCTGAAAATGTTTATTTTACGATTTCTTACGAGTTCATCTATATATGACCGCTTTTGAAAACGAGTTTCCGGCGCTATCGCCGGGATGAACATAAAACACAAAAAAATGCGCCTAAGGACCATTACTTAAAGGAGAGAATATCATGAAAAAAATCGGCTGGTCGATATTACAAAATAATTTGCCGCGTTGGGCGGTCTGTGGATTGCTCCTCTGTTTGCTGTGCCTCGGCGGCTGCGCAGGCAGTCTTTACAGCGTGAACATGAATTACGAAGCAGTCGGAGTTAACATACCGGTTTACCTGAGAAACGACAACAAGAATCTTCAGGCCGCCATCACTGTGGCCGAATTTACCGATGCGCGGAAGGTTGATGATTCAATAGTTATCGGCCATGTCGTAGAAAAAGACGGTCTGAAAGTTCTGATAGTGCCCAAATATACAAAACCGACACAAGCCGTAGCAAACGGCATAAAAAGATACCTGGCGAAAGCCGGATATAAAATTCAAAACGACGCTGGAAAATGGAATGCGAAAGAGGCAGCGCCAAAAGCGGAAAGTAAACTTGTGGTCGGCGGCAGCATCGACCAGTTGGAATTAACCTGCCGAAAGGGATTTCCTACGGATTCTTATAACGCGGTGGTAAAGCTGACCCTTGTCCTTACCAGTCCGGCAAACGGAAATGTGCTGTACCGGGGTTCCGTGGAAAGCAAGACGGCGCTGGAGCATGTATCTTTTTCCGAGGCCCGGCTGGAGGAACAGTTGAATATTGCTCTGGGCGACGCCATTGAAAAGATTTTTGAGGATATGAAACTGGCGCAGAAGATCAAAGAGGCCCTGATATAGAAATAAAACAGCAGATCGCATGGGTTTGCTTACACATTTCTAAAGATGGGCTGGGGGGAGGTTTTGCAATGCGCAATAAAAAAATGCTCGTATCCCCCTTGCGATACTGTGTTGTCATGTTATTCTCAGGTTTTAGCCGAAGAAACTCGTGTAGAACAAGGGGTTGCAACCCCTTGTTCTGTGGTTGGATTCTCTTAAAAAGGGATGGGGATAGTAATCTTCGGGCGATAGACTTTGGATAAAGAGGCAGGGGAGGAAAAAGGTTTTATTAATGAGAAAAGCGGTGTTTTACGGAATTGTCTTATTCGCGGCCTTGACTGCTCTTGTTTGTACGGCCGCCGCCAGGGAATATACTTTGTGTGACTTGTATCATCATGCTTTGAAAATTTCTGAAAAAATTAAATACGCCGAGGAAAACCTTTACATTGCCAAAACCGGCAAGGATAAAGCGTGGTCGGTTTTAATTCCCAAATTAACGGCCTACGGCACATACAACCAGTATTCGGAAAAGAAATATGGTAACTCCTCTTCCAGCTCCGGTCCAACTCTCATCCAACCCGACAATTCCGCCAACTGGGGCGTACGCGCGGATGAAACTTTTTCGTTGAGTGCCCGCGAGTTGAACGCTCTAAAATATGCCGGACAGAACATTACAAAGAACGAGTATGATCTGGATGCTACAAAGTCTGATTTTGTTCTGGCGATTGCTTTTGCTTATTACGATACCTTAAAGGCGAAGAAGTCTCTGGAAGTTGCCGCGGCCAATATGGAGCGTCTGACGCAATATCGGGATTCCGTGGCCAAGAGGGTGAAAGTCGGTGAACTCACGAGAACGGCGCTTTTGAGGGCGGACGGCGAACTTTCGGGAGCGCGCTCTGAATATCTCCGGGCCACCAATTCTTTCAAAAGTGCCCGCGCTACACTCAGCAGGATCGTTGTCATCGAGGATGATTTCCGGCTGAAGGAAACAACCCTGCCTATAGAAGAAGATGTTGACTTCAATAAACTGCGCGACGCCGTTGCGGATACACGCTCCGATCTGAAGAGTTACGAAATCCAGAAGAAAATGGCCGCAGAGCAGGTGAAGTATGCCCGGGGGGCATTCTGGCCCAATGTCGGTTTATTTGCCGTTTATAGCGGCTACGATCAGGATCCCGTTACATCAACAACGAACAAGGAGAGTGTTTTGGCCGGTGTGGCCGTGACTTTTCCTTTTTTTGAAGGGGGGCTGAGAATAGCGGATTACAGGGAGGCCAAGGCCAAAGAAAGGCAGGCTAAGCTGGCCTATGACGAGTTCAAGAAAATTGTGGATATAGAATTACAAAACGCCTATCTGGATCTGCAGACGGAGCAGGGCACCTTGAAGTTTCTGGAAGATCAACTCATCTTTGCAGAAGATAATTTTAACGCCGTCATCAGGATGTTCAACAACGGGCTGGCCACAAGCCTGGACGTAATGGACGCCAATTCGCTTTTGCTTTCGGCGGAAAAAAACGCAAACGAAGCACGTTATAATTACCAGCTGGCCAATCTCCGAGTGAAGCGAACCAGCGGCACTTTGCTGCAGTTTATTAATACCTGTAAATAAAAAAGCCTGAGACGGCTGTTTCCGGGAGGAACGTTGCATGATTTCAAGGAAGGCTGTTCACAGCAGCATTAAAAATACTCCAGAACAGCACAGAGTATACCTGCCGTTCTTAATATTTGCCGCCTTTATCTTCGTATTGATTTGCACCGGCTGCGGCAAGGAGAAAAAGGCGGAGGTGGAAAGGTTGGTCAATGTCAAAACTTCTCCGGCTGAAAAAAAGAGGGTTCAGCCTTATCTGGAAACAACGGGTACTCTGAAAGCCGAGGAGGAAGTGACCGTCAGTTCGGAGGTGGACGGCATTGTCAGAAAAATAACAGTTGAAGAGGGATCCCGGATACAGCAGGGAATGCTTCTGGCGGCCGTCAATGATATTGATTACGGCCTCGAATATAAAAAATCGGAAGCGGCGCTGAAGCAGTCGCAGGCGTCTCTGGCCAATGCCCGGGCGGAATTTTCACGCAAGCATTCTCTTTACGAGGAAGAGCTCATCACCAGGCAGCAGTTTGATGATGTTTCAACCAAACTGGCTCTGGCGCAGGCGGAAATGGAGCGGGCGAGGGCGGCGCTGGGAGCCTCCAGGGAGAAGCTGGCCAGGACGAAAATATATTCGCCGCTTACGGGAGCAGTCAAAGAGAAGAAAATATCCATCGGTGATTATGTGCGCAACGGCACGCCGCTTTTTGCCCTGATCAAAATCGATTCCTTAAAACTGAATTTCACCATCAGCGAAAAAGACGCCGCGGCGCTGAAAATAGGACAGGAAGTCGTTTTTACGGTTGATGCTTTCGCCGGTCAAAAATTCAAGGGCAGGGTCAGTCTGCTCTATCCGAATGTGGAGGAAAGGACCCGGACGCTCCAGGCGGAAGCCGTTATTCCCAATGCTGATCATCTGTTGAAGCCGGGATACTTCGCCCGCACGCAGATTTTTACGCAGGAGGCGCGCGAGGCAGTGGTTATCCCCGTTACGGCGCTTCTCTACGACGGCCCCACCATCCGTGTTTTTGTGGTCAACGACAAAAAAGCGCACGAAAGAATTATCAGGATCGGCAACAAATACGGCGAGGATGTGGAGGTTCTCGAAGGCCTGCAGGAGAAAGAACAGGTTGTCGTGATTGGCCAGAACAATCTGTCGGAAGGGGTAAAAGTTAATGTGGCTCGCTGATACATCGGTCAAACGGCCGGTTTTCGCCACCATGGTTATTCTGGCCCTGGTTGTGCTGGGCGCCGTCAGTTATCCCTTCATCGGTGTTGATCTTTTACCGAAAATCGATTTTCCGATTGTCACCGTCACCACGAGGCTCAGTGGCGCCAGTTCCGACGTTATGGATGTGGATGTCACCGATCGAATTGAAGGAGCCGTCAATACCATCAACGGGGTGAAGAGCATTACTTCCACGAGTTCGGAAGGGATTGCGCGCACGACCATCGAATTTGTCCTGGAGCGCAATATTGACCTGGCCGTTCAGGATGTGCGGGAGAAAGTATCCGCGATTCGGAGTAAATTGCCGGATGATATTGACGAACCGCGGATCGCCAAGGTGGATCCGGACGCAACGCCGATTTTGTCGCTCAATCTTTCCGGAGACCGTTCCGTTCGCGATCTGTCCACCTACGCCGATGAAGTTCTCAAAGAACAGCTTCAGCGCATCAACGGCGTCGGCGACGTTATTTTCTACGGTTTGCGGCTGCGGCAGGTGCGCATCTGGGTGGATGCCGCCCGAATGCAGGCGTACCAGATATCTCCCGGCGATATTACCACCGCTCTGACCCGCGAGAATATTGAACTGCCGGGCGGCCGCATTGAGACCGGCACCAAGGAATACACGGTGCGCATCAAGGGCGAATTTGAAAAAATCCCCGATTTTAATGATCTGATCGTCAGCTATTATAAGGGTGCGCCGGTGCGCATCCGGGATATCGGCAGAGCGGAAGACGGCATGGAGGAAAAAAGGTCCCTGGCGCGGTTCAACCGCGTTCCGGCCGTCGGCATGTCCATTCAGAAGCAATCGGGAACAAATACGGTGGAAGTGGCCAACCGGGTCAAGGCGGAAGTGGAAAGAATCAACAAAACTCTGCCTCCGGGAATGAAACTGAATTTTGCCATGGATCAGTCGCTTTTTATTGTCCGCTCCATTAATGAAGTTCAGTTCCACCTGATCATCGGCAGCCTCTTTGCAATTCTGACTGTCTTCCTTTTCCTCAAAAATATAAGGACTACGCTCATCAGCGCGGTGGCGCTGCCCGTTTCCGTCATCTCCACGTTTGCGCTGATCAACGCCTTCGGTTTTACTTTTAATAATATGACGATGCTGGCGTTGTCGCTTTCGGTGGGTTTGCTGATCGATGATGCGATTATTGTCATCGAAAATATTTATCGCCATGTGGAAGACGGGATGAGGCCGCGTGAAGCGGCGACCTTCGCCACTTCCGAAATCGGACTGGCCGTCATGGCCACCACCTTTGCCATCGTGGGCATCTTTCTGCCCGTTGCCTTTATGAAAGGAATCATCGGCAGATTCTTTCTCCAGTTCGCCCTTACCATTGTCTTTGCCGTCTTGGTTTCCCTGCTCGTTTCTTTTACGCTAACGCCGATGATGGCTTCAATTTTTCTGAAGCAGCATCAAAAATCTCTGCCCAATTCCCTGGCCGCCGGCGGCGGGGAGTCAGGCGGGATTCCTCCCGACCGGCGGCCGGTCTGGAAAAAAGCCGGCGATCTTATGGAGCATTACTATGCAAAGCTGGAAGAGTTCTACCGCCGCGTTCTGGAATATACGCTGGGTTACCGCAAAACCGTGCTGACGGGTGCTTTAATTATCTTTGTTTTGAGTCTGGGATTGACCTTTGTTATCGGCAAGGAATTTGTGCCGTCAGAGGATCAGAGCGTTTTTATGATCCGCATGGAGGCGCCGGTCGATTATTCCGTTGAGCAGATCGAGAAGTATCTGGGCACGACGGAAGCCATGATGCAGGAAATTGAGGAAGTAAAGTCGGTTTATTACGTTCAGGGGTACGGGGGGTACGTCAACCGCGCCCTGATGATTTTGAACCTGAAGCCGAAGTCCGAGCGCAAAAGAAGTCAGGATGATATCAAAAAAATAGCGCGCATTAAACTGCGGCAAATTCCGGGATTGAAAGTTTCCGCCGAGGATATTTCGATGGTCGGCGGCGGGATCAGGAATGTGCCGATTCAGTACAGTATCCGGGGGCAGGATTTGCAGGCCCTGCAGAATTACGCCAAACAAATAACGGCGGAGTTTTCCAAGCTGCCGGGTGTGGTGGATGTGGATACTTCTCTGGAAGTCGGCAAGCCGGAATACAAGGTTTATGTCGACCGCGACCGGGCTGCGAACCTGGGAGTGGATGCCGCCACCATTGCCGAGGCCATTAATCTCCTTGTCAGTGGAGAGATGGACATCGCCCGCTATAAAGATGAAATCCGCGGCAAGCGTTATGATATCCGCGTTCGTCTGAATCCGCAAGACCGCAACAGCGCCGACAGTTTGCAGCGCATGTATGTGCGCGCCCGGGACGGCAATCTGGTGGAACTCTCCAATGTGGTTAAAATCCAGGAGGGCAGCGGCCCCGGCGTCATCAACCGCGTCGACCGGCAGAGAGCCGTAACGATTTTCGCCTCGCTGGAAGATAAACCTCTGGGGGAGGCAAAAAATGAGCTGGACGACATCGCCGGTAGAATTCTGCCCCCTGATTATTTGCCCAAATACCAGGGAACGGCGGACACCATGACGGAGTCCTTCGGCTACCTGCTTTTTGCCCTGCTCCTGGGGGTCATCATGGCTTACATGATTCTCGCTGCGCAGTTTGAAAGTTTCATCCACCCGGTAACAGTTTTGCTGTCCATGCCGCTTTCGTTTGTCGGCGCCTTCGGCGCCTTGTTTCTTACAGGTAAAACAATCAACATTTACAGCCTGATCGGTCTTATTCTGCTCATGGGATTGGTGAAGAAAAACGCCATTCTGCTGGTGGACTATACCAATGTGCTGCGGGAGCGGGGGCTGCCGCGTCGGGAGGCGATATTGCAGGCGGGCCCCATCCGGATGAGGCCGATTCTCATGACGACCTTCGCCATGGTGTTCGGGATGCTGCCGATTGCCCTGGGGGTCGGCGAGGGTGCGGAAACGCGCGCTCCCATGGGCATTGCGGTTATCGGCGGTTTGATGACGTCGCTGGTGCTGACGCTGGTTGTTGTTCCGTCCTGCTACGAGCTGCTCGACGACTGGCAGACAAAAATAAAGAACTGGAAAAGAAAGGACGGGCAGCCGGCCGAATAACAGGGCATTGTTGTCCGTTCTGATCGCTAAGCTTTTGTGTTGAATTTTGGCGCTGATTAAGCGATACTTTACCACTATGGGCGGACAAAAAATTACACGACGACAAAAAGATATTTCCCGGCTCATCAGGGAGAAGAAAAGGATGCGGCCGGTAAAGGACGAAAAAATCAAAAATCAGCCGGTCAGAAAACAGGAACGCTGACAGAACAAATAATTTATATTTAAAATAACTACAAGGGAGGGAAAATAATGGGTAAATCAATTAAGGGCTCTCAGACGGAGAAGAATTTGCTGGCGTCTTTTGCCGGTGAATCGCAGGCGAGAAATCGTTATACTTTTTTTGCCAGTGCCGCCAAAAAAGAATGTTTTGAACAAATATCCCGTATATTTCTGGAAACGGCGGAAAACGAAAAGGAGCATGCCAAAGTATTTTTCAAATACCTGGAAGGGGGGGCTGTAGAGATAACCGCCGCCTATCCTGCGGGCGTTATCGGTGATACCAAAGCCAACCTGGAAGCCGCGGCGGAAGGTGAAAAGGAAGAATGGTCCGTTCTCTATGCTGCATTTGCTAAAACCGCCCATGAGGAAGGCTATCCCGAAATCGCCAAGTCTTTCGAAGAGATTGCCGAAGTGGAACAATTCCACGAACAGCGTTACCGCAAACTGCTGGCCAACGTGGTTAATAATGAAGTATTTAAGAAAGCAGCGCCGGTCAAATGGCACTGCATCAACTGCGGGTATATTCATGAAGGAACGGAAGCACCTGAAGAATGCCCCGCCTGCCGTCATCCGCGGGCATACTACGAGGTTTTGGCGGAAAACTATTAATTTCAATCAGTAATCAAAAATAATTTCTCTACAGAACAAGGGGTAGCTACCCCTTGTTCTTTTATTGGCCCGTCGGGTGGAGCAGACACAGCGGTTCCAGCGGCAAGTTCCATCGGAGCATAACAAATTTATTTCCGCGAGGCTTTATGTACCGGTTTTTGGCCGACGT
>Ga0116144_10005677_pt1 | contig 11187 bp, 9 predicted proteins | sample AD_UKC035_MetaG_FD_89746 | JGI IMG/M metagenome (GOLD analysis project Ga0116144, IMG submission 89746) | Active sludge microbial communities of municipal wastewater-treating anaerobic digesters from USA - AD_UKC035_MetaG | ecosystem: Engineered > Bioreactor > Anaerobic > Digestate | place: USA... | reverse complement strand
GGTATTTATTACTACAATCTTCGCATCGGCACTGCAGCTAACCGGATTAGTGAACGGGGTAAAATTGTATTGATCCGCTAACCACCGCAGCGAGGTGCTGGGTATGTAAATTAATGATACGTTCAGTTTTGAATTTGTTTATAAATTCAAAACTGAACGGAGTATAATCAATGATGGTGCCCGCCCGGGCCGTGTACGTGGCCATGCGAAATCTCATCGGCACTGGCATCGCGAATTTCGATTACCTCAACTGCAAAGTTAAGTTCAACTCCGGCCAACGGATGATTGGCATCAACGGTAATAGCTTCCAAGCCAACATGCGTTACTGTAACTACCTGCCCCTGGTTGGTTTGAAATTGCATGCCCACTTTAACTTCCTGCGTTCCAAAAGCGGAACGGGGTACTTTTTGCATGAGCGATTCTTCTTTTACACCGTATCCTTTTTCGGGGGCTACTTTTATATTGAACTTGTCGCCTTTCACTTTTCCTTCCAGTCCTTCTTCCATTCCGGGAATTAAATTTCCGATGCCGTGGATGTAGTACAAGGGTTCGCGGCCAGAACTTGAATCGAGAACTTTACCATCGTTATCCGTTAAGGTATAATGGATTGCGGCTACTTTGTGCTTGGTAATTTGCATGGTTTATAATATTGGATGAGTGGCAAAGATGACCTTTTTTTACAAGTTAAAGAAACGCAGGCATCAGGTTGGTAATAAACCACCTAGTATAAAAAACACATGCCTGAATGGTTAAGGCAACGCAAAAGCCACATACGCATCGCCCGGTTTGGTTCTCAACTTTCCGCCACCACAGGCAATTACCACATATTGCTTTCCATTTAGTTCATACACGGCCGGAGTGGCAAAACCTGAAGCGGGTAAGGTGTATTCCCATAAAAGCTTGCCACTTATTTTATCGAATGCTCTGAACTTGTTATCGCGCGTAGCAGCAATAAATACAAGACCACCGGCCGTTACTACCGGTCCGCCATAATTTTCAGTTCCGGTTGGCGGAATACCGCGCGCTTTCAGTTCAGCATATTCACCTAATGGTATTTTCCATTCAAACTCACCGGTGTTCAGGTTAATCGCATTTAAGGTTCCCCACGGTGGACTGATAGCCGGGTATCCATCGGATGAAATGAATTTGGTGTATCCGCTTAAGCGATAGGGAATAAAGTTTACACTATCAATCGCTGCAATGCTTGTTGTAAATTTTTTGGCTTGTTCTGCCTTTTGATCCAACAGGAAAGAAGCCAGCGCCTGCACTTCTTCCGTTTTTAACTGTTGAAAAGCCGGCATCATTCTGCGGCCGGTATTCATAAGTTCGGCAATGTCTTTTGTAGTGTATTTTGATTTTATATCGATCAGGGTTGGGTTGTTGCCTGTGCCTTTGCGATCGGCACCGTGGCAGGTAGTGCAATGTTGTGTGTACAAACGCTGTCCGGCCATTAGCCAGGTTTCTCCTTCTTCTGTTGCTGATTTATTGTCCAGCATCTTCATCACCCACGCCATTTCATTTGCATTTACATATAGGATTCCGGTAGCCGGATCAAATGCCGGGCCGCCCCACTCGCCACCGCCATCATAACCCGGAAAAATTAATGATGGTGTTTTACCCGGTGGAATAAACATGTTGCCAAAGCGATAACCCAACATATCGCGGTATAACCGGGCACGTGCGGTGTCTGCTAAATAGGGATTGATATCATCTAATGTTATTGTTTGCCGCGAGAAAGGCGCGGGCTTTACAGGTATTGGTTGTGTGGGCCATATTTTTTCACCATCCAGTTCGCTGATCGTATCTACCGGTATTTCTTCAATATCAAAAACGGGTTTGCCGGTTTCGCGTTCAAACACATAGACCATTCCGTTTTTAGTTGTTTGCGCTACAGCCTCAATCTTTTTTCCATTGTGATTTAGTGTAACCAACACGGGTGGAGCAGGTAAATCCTTATCCCACAAATCGTGATGCATAAACTGAAAATGCCAGATACGTTTGCCGGTGTTGGCGTCCAATGCCAGCAAACAATTGGCAAAAAGGTTGGCACCTTTGCGTTTGCCCCCGTAAAAATCATAAGCGGCCGAACCGGTGGGCGCGAATAAAATTTCACGTTCTTCATCCAGCGAAAAGCCACCCCACGCATTGGCACCACCTATGTGTTGCCAGGCATTTTTATCCTCCCAGGTTTCGTAACCAAACTCGCCCGGTTGTGGTATGGTATGAAAAATCCATTGGCGTTTTCCGGTTATAACATCGTATGCGCGAATATGGCCCGGGGCACTGGGTGGTGCTTCGTTTACACGGGTGCCCAGTATCAGTAAGTTTTTATAAACCATGCCGGGCGAAGTACTCACAACAAATAAGTCTTTTGCATCGCGATCCAAGTCTTCGTGTAAGTCGATAAAGCCACCCTTGCCGAAGGTGGGAATTGGTTTGCCGGAGGTAGCATCAATGGCATAGGTGAGCGAACCGGCTGTGAAAAAAATTCTTTTATCCTGTTGCCCGTCTGTCCAGTAAGTAACCCCGCGACTGTTAATCATAATATGAAACGCGGTACGGTGGTGGTCAAAATCAGTTGGTGCATTCGCATCAAACACCCACTTTTCTTTTCCGGTAGCGGCATCAATGGCAAAGAGTTTCATTTGTGGCCCCACGCCATACAAAGTGCCATCGATAACGATTGGGTTGCATTGAATTTGCGAGCCGTTTAATGTGTCGGCATCACCGGTATGATACATCCACGCTACCTGCAGGTTAGTTACATTGGTGGTATCGATTTGAGTAAGGGAAGAATATTTGATGGCTTCGGATGAGCCGTTGTATGCATTCCAGGATTTGTACTCTTTGGGTGGGGTGGTGCAACCAAACACTAAAATGGCAAAGAAAGCAAGCAGACGCATGGATGAAAGATTTCAGGTTAGTAAAAATAAGCAATCCTTTTTACCGTTACCTTTGGTGATTAATTTTTTGAATTCGGATTCTAACGCTAATTGAATACTATGAAAATGAATATCCTGGCAATTGTCCTATTGTTAGCCTCCTGCAACAGCAAGGAATCCGATAAATTTCACTACGCAAAGGATGCTGCTGTTGCTGAAAACGCACGGGCAGTAAGTTTTAATGTCGAAATTCCTCCTACCGAGCAACCCGCTGAGCCCCTGGTGGAACGCAAACTCATTCGCAATGGCAACATCGAGTTTTTGACGAGCGATGTAAAGAAAACCAAAACAGAGATTGAGCGCATTGCCAAAGAACAAAAGGGTTACATCTCGGCTGAGAACGAAAATAATTACGGCAACCGGTTTCAGGTAAACCAAACGCTGCGCATTCCGGCCGATAAATTTGATGAGGTAATGAAACAACTGGAAGGGTTGGCTGAAAAAGTAGAGAATAAAAATGTTAACACCGAAGATGTTACCGAAGAGTTTATTGATGTAGAAGCGCGCCTCAAAACCAAAAAAGAACTGGAAGCCCGTTACCTCGATTTATTAAAGCAAGCCAAAACCATAGCGGATATTGTTTCCATCGAAAGCCAGGTTGCAAACGTACGTGCCGAAATTGAATCCATGGAAGGGCGGTTGAAATATTTGACTAACCAGGTTTCGTTTAGTACGCTGAGTGTTTCCTATTACCAGGAGACGGCCGTAGGTTATGGGTTTGGTTCCAAATTTTTGAACGCGCTGAAGTCGGGCTGGTTTAACCTGGTTGATTTTGTTTTCTGGTTGCTTCGCCTGTGGCCGTTTGTATTGGGGATAACCGCGTTGGTGGTTTGGTGGGTGAGGAGGAGAAGGAGTAGGGGTTGATAATTCTTTCTTTCTTAATCCCTGTGCATCATCACCCGCCAGTTGAATAATTTTTCTTGTTGCTATTTTTTATTAAGAAAAGGATTAATCCAATGAACGGTGTCAGAACCGCCATCACATACAGAAGTGTTTTTGTATCGGGATGGAAATTAGATTTCTTTGTCCTTACGATTGTGTAAATCATCACAGCAATGTTAAACAAGAAGAAAAGTGTCAATTTTGTCATGTAACTCATATTGTCCTTGTTATTTCTTAGTCTCACTTCCTACATCAACACCCGCCTGGTTGCTGATGTGTTATTTTTATAGCTCGTTTTGTGAACTCAGCTTCATTTTTTAGCGGTTAGTCCAACTGGTATCATTAAGTCTCCTTTATCATACATATTTAGATAGATATCTAAGGTGTCTGATGAACCTATCCATGTTAACCTATATCGGTCAAGCATACCTGAGTTGTCTATAGGTCCGTTGGGGGTTTTGAAGGGGCAACAGCTACCTGCTCTAAAATATTTAATTTCTTCTCCATTCGGTCCGAGAAGTGCATTTAGAAATCTCCTTTCGTTTCGCGGTCCACTGCTCTCTTTACTTCCACCTACTTTGATTGGGTTGGATTTGTCATAGCCGTAAGATTTGTCGGTAGTTGTATTGATCAACAGGTATGTATTGTCGTCTAAAAAATTAATTTCTGTTGAGCGGGTGTCGCCCTGCCCCGAATTTGGTGTTGTTCCAGTCTTTTGGGCAGCACATCCAATTAAGATTGTTAGCCCGGTTATAATGATTGGCCTATTCATAGTCCGAAAGCAAATATGTAATTGAGTTGCCTCATTAGTGAAAGCTAAAATCGTAAATATGCCTCTCTTTCCTAAATATAACACTATTCATTAATTCAAAATACTATTTGCGTCCGTTTACCCTTTACTTTTTATGCAGCACCCAAATTTCATCATAGTACAACTCCTCGCTGTCCACCATTTCCCGAATCACTTCAATAAACACTTCTTTCTCGGCAGGGTCAACAGCTAATTCAAGTTCGTCCACCGTCATGGGTTTTTGTTTCAGTAAATAATTAATTTGTTGTTCATAGTCTTTAAACAACGCGGTGTTTTCTTTCTTGTGCTTGTCAATGCACACATCGCACCGGTTGCAATTTGTATCGGTAAATTCATCGAAGTATTCCTGAATCATTTGCATTCTGCATCGTTGGCTTTGGGTTGTGTAGTTAATCATTGCTTCCATTTTGTCAAGATGAAGTTTGCGTCTGCGTTCAAACTCCTTCACATCGATGGATAACTTTGCGGCATCTTGCCGTGCTGTAACAAAGGTAACCTGGGGGCTATCGTTTACCGGTTCGTAAATCAATACCTGCAAGTTGTGTAATTGTTCTAACTCAAGTTTCACAGCGCCAACAGGCAAACGAAGCATTTGGGCTACCTGTGTTTCTGAAATAACGGTAAACTCAGTGTACAATTCACCACCATAAAGCCGTAGCAGCGCTTTGATAACTGGATCGAACCGGGCATGTGCTACCTGAAATTCGTATAGTTTTTTATGATCGAACGAAAAGCGCAACACGGATGGCCTGTAAAAGCTTTCGTTAAATTCAATCAATCCAAACTCTTCCAGTTTCTTTAATGATGGATAAACTTCCGTTGATTTAAGATTCAGCCTTTTACAGAAAACTTCTAAATCAAAATCAAAACTTTCGCCCTGGCTGCTACCCAAGGCCACGTGAAAATAATTGGCCAACGCCTGATATGTGTTTTTTAAAACGGTTAATGCGGGTTGAGCCTGTTCAACTTTTAGTTTTAAGGAATCAAGATCAGTATCGTGATACAGGATGGCGGCATAGCTTCTTTTGCCATCGCGGCCCGCACGGCCTGCTTCCTGGTAATACGATTCCAGGTTTTCAGGTAAATCCATGTGCACCACTACCCGCACATCGGCCTTGTCGATACCCATTCCAAATGCATTGGTGGCTATCATTACACGGCTGCGATTAGACACCCAGTCGTCTTGCCGCGTAGTGCGTTCGGCATGAGTAAGTCCCGCATGATAAAATGTGGCGCTAATCCCATTTCTTTTCAAAAATGTTGCCAGCACAACAGTTTCTTTGCGCGATCGCACATACACAATGGCTGAACCCGGAACTTTTCGCAGCACTTCCAATAATTTTTTCTCCTTCAACTCCGACTTTCGTATTACTAACGACAGGTTATCGCGGGCAAAACTTTTTTGAAAGACAGCCGGTTGTTTCAGTTGCAACTTTTCGATTATGTCGGCTTTTACCTGCGCGGTGGCCGAGGCCGTAAGTGCAATAAACGGAACTTCTGGATGCGCCTCCCGCAAGTCAGCAATCTTCAGATAAGGAGGCCGAAAATCATATCCCCATTGCGAAATGCAGTGTGCTTCATCGATGGCAACCAGGCTCACTTTCATTTTTTTTACCCGCTCTTTGAACAACTCCGTTTGTAAACGTTCGGGCGAGAGGTATAAAAATTTTTGTTGACCGTAAATGCAGTTGTCTAATGTAATATCAATTTCGCGGTAGTGCATACCGGCATGCACTGCCACCGCAGCGATGCCTCGTTGTTTTAGTTGCTTTACCTGGTCCTGCATCAATGCAATAAGGGGTGTTATCACCAGGCAAATACCATCTTGCATCAGGGCGGGAACCTGAAAGCAGATAGACTTGCCACCACCGGTTGGCAGGATGGCTACTACGTCTTGCTTGTTCAGCACCGCATCAACGATTTGATCTTGTGTAGGACGAAAGCGGGTGTAGCCCCAATACTGCTTTAATATGTCGGTAGGTGCAGGCATGCTTCTACCATTTTATTTCCTGCTTGTTCAGAAAGGATGCAATCCCTTTTTTACAATCATCAGTTGCACGCGCTTTTGCATTTTGATTGGCAGCAACGTTCAGTGCATCTTCCAGCTTCAGGTTTTGTACTTCGTTAATCAATTGCTTGGTTAACTGCATACTTTGCGATGAGTTTTGGGTAATTAGTGTTTGGGCAAATTGGTTTACCCGCTTTTCCAGTTCGCCAGCGGGTACTACTTCCGTAATTAATCCATACGCCCGAGCTGTATCGGCTTGTATGATGTCTCCGGTAAGGAGCAAGTGCCGGGCTTTCTGTTCACCAATCTTTCGGATAAGAAATACAGAAACCAGTGCCGGAATAAACCCGATGCGCACTTCGGTATAACCAAACTTTGCTTCGGGTACAGAAAAAGTAAAATCGCATACAGTGGCAAGTCCGCAACCACCGGCCAACGCATGACCTTGCACCTGTGCAATCACGATTTTTTTTAAGGTATAAATTTTCAGAAACAACTCTTTAAGGTGGTTGGAATCTGCCAGGTTTTCTTCAAACGAAAAATTTTGAAGTTGTTGCAGATAGCCCAAATCGGCCCCGGCACAAAACGATTCGCCATTGGCTTTGAGTATTACAACCTTAACCTGGTTATCCTGTTCGGCTGTAGTGAATGCCGCCTTCAGTTGAGTAACTAACTCCGGGCTCAAGGCATTTCTTTTTTCGGCCCGATTGAGCGTGATGCTGGCAATCTGATTGGTAACGGTGTAAAGTACGAAACTCATAAAATCATTAGTTGTTTAGAACGAAGGCGCCCTCATCAGCTACTGCGTGTACCTGCCACGGTTTATTTTGCTGGGCCTGTTTCCATCGGGCAATATAGTAGCTGCTGTTGGTTCCGTCTAATATTAATTTAGTTGTTGCCGGTAAATGAACGGTATCGCGAAGAGAAAGTGCATGATTACTTATAACCAGGTAATCAATGGGTATGGATGGTATCGGTTGCCCGCGCTTGTCCATTACTGCAATGGTTTGGTTTTGCCAGCGATACAACGGGTAGCCGGAATAAATTTTCTCAAACGGAATTTGTTGATGTGTTTCTTTTACACCGTGTTGAAGACGATTGGGTAGAATGTGGAAACGCGTTCGTTCTGTATCCTGCAATAAGGCGCTATCTGCACGGTAATAACTTTTACCCTGGCTAATCCACTCCATGGCAGTATGGTTCGAAACACTGTAAACTACAAACTGTTGCACGTTTAGATTTTGATTAAAATGTTGAACTTGTGAAAGCAGCAGTATCGCACAGAGGAAGATTGTAAGCCCGATCAGTTTCATTCTTCTGTATTCCAGCATCAGGATGAGCGAAAACAAAATACCCATAATAACCCAGCATTGAAATGTGGTAATGTGAATACCGCTTATGATGCTGAACGGTAATTTCTCGGTTGTTATAACGGTCCAATTCAACAGTTCAATTAACCATTGCAGCAACCAACCCATTAAATCGGCCATAAGTGGAATCCAACTTAGTGTAAGTAATAGGATACCGCCAACCAATACTGCAGTGGATAGTGGAATTACAAATAAATTGGAAACCAAAAAATAAACCGGAAACTGATGAAAATACAACATGCCTAATGCAAACGTGGCAATCTGTGCGGCAATGGAGATGCACGTAATTTCCCAAATCCAATTGCCAATGCTAGAATCAACCAACCAAAGGTTGTAGAGGGGCCTTTGAATATACACTATTCCCAGCACGGCCAGGTATGAGAGTTGAAACCCAACCGACATGATCAGGTACGGATCGTACAATAATAAGACGAAGGCCGATGTGGCCAGTGTATTATAAATATTAGTGCGCCAGCCTAACGGTTTGGCCAATGCAACAAACGAAAACATGGTAACGGCCCGTAGCACCGATGGTGAAAGCCCGGTAACAAAGGCAAACGACCACAACAAAAAGATACTTATTGCAGCTACCAACCACGCACTTCCCTGAAATTTTTTTAGTGGTTTGAATAGAAACAGGATAATTACATAGATAATCCCTACGTGCATTCCTGAAACGGCCAACACGTGCATGGCTCCGCTGGCCGCGTATGCACTCAGTAATTCATTATCAATACCTTCGGTTACACCCAAAATTAAGGCCATCGCCACGGCTTGATTCTGATCGCCTTTGATATTGGTATGAATTACGGTACTGGCCCAGTCGCGCACACGATGGGAATAATAAATAAATCCCTTTCGGGCTGGGGGTGCAACAAATTGTACCTGGTTTGCTTTTAAAAACTGCTGGTGGTAGATGCTTTTGAATGTTAAAAATCTCCGGAAGTCAAACTCGTTTGGATTGGCAGGTGGTTTTAGTTTTTGGGGAGTTCCTTCAATCAGCAGATGGTCGCCATACAGCCACGGAATTTTAGCTATTGATTTTTTAGAGATATATAAGACTACCTTGCCGGTAACCGGTTTCCAAACCTGAGTTTTTGCCTGCACCACTTCTGCATAAAGTTTCCAGGAGTTTGCTTTTGATTCCGGAGCGCTACGAACAATACATTCGTAGGCGGTTATGCCATCAAGATGAATCAGGTTATCGGGGTGGTTGCTCTTTGTATTTTGATAAAGATGAATGTATCCAAAAATAACCAAGGCAATGAAAGAAGTGATCCCAAACGCCACCTGATATCTTTTTTTTCTGCGACTAATCAAAAAGAAAATGAAGGCCAGAGCGCAAACAACTACGAGCAGGAGGGTTGCGGTGGAAATGCTTAACAACTGCGGTTGATAAATAGCCAGCAGAATGCCACACACCAGGTACAGTGTTATTCGCACCATTGCATATGGAACCCACTTTTGCATGTAGTGAAGGTAGCAAAAATACAGGTTGCACTAAAGGTGTTGACTAAGGCAGGTAGCCTTCTATTACTATCATTTTAGTATGAGCTGTGCGTTGCCGAAGTTCTTTGGCAATGGCGTATTCTTCAGAAGCCCACCAGGCTTTGGCCAGCACTACAGAAGGAAATTCCAATACCACCATGCGCTCGGGGTTCCAATCGCCCTCCAGGCATTCGGTTTTTGCACCCCGTACTATAAACTTACCCTGAAAATTCCTTAATGAACCCGGAGTGAGTTTTTTGTAGTCTTCATATTCTGCAGGATTATGAATGGACACTTCAGCAATGATATAGGCAGGCATTTAAAAAAGGTTAGTGGTAAATTATATTATTGTTTTGATCTCGATCCGATCCATTTTTCAAGTTCTACCAGGTGAAAGACCAAAGCCGCAGCGCCAATGCAAGTTATCAACTCAACCGCAGTTAAGGAGGTGGTATTGAAAATGGTTTGTAACCAGGGCACATAAAGCAGGGCAAGCTGTAACGCGGCAGTTATTATAATTGTACCCATTAAAACCGGGTTGCGGAACAGGCCATGTTTAAATATATAGGTTTTTGAGCTGCGTATAGCTATTACATGAGCCAACTGCGAAAGCGACAGCGTGGTGAAAACCAACGTTTGCCAGTGTGCAATTTCGTATTGAATGGCCATGAATTGAATAAGAACGCAAACCAGGCCAATTGTCAATCCAACCCAAAGAATGTGGAAGCCTACACCATTTGAGAAAACATTTAAGTTTGCTTTTTGAGGGGGGCGTTTCATTATGTCGGCTTCTGCAGGTTCATAAGCCAGGGCTATACTGGGCAACCCGTCTGTTATCAGATTAATCCACAGGATGTGAATGGGAAGCAGAGGTATGGGCAAGCCAAGCAAGGGCGCAAGAAATATTGTCCAGATTTCACCCGCATTTCCCGTCATGATGTATTTGATAAACTTTTGAATGTTATCAAAGATTCTACGGCCTTCGCGCACGGCTTTTACAATGGTTGTGAAGTTGTCGTCCAGCAATATCATATCCGATGCCTGCTTCGAAACATCGGTACCGGTTATGCCCATAGCCACTCCTATGTTTGCCATTTTTAAAGAGGGGGCATCGTTTACTCCATCTCCGGTCATGGCAACAAAATTTCCCTGTTTTTGCAAGGCCTTTATAATCATTTGTTTTTGTTCGGCACTCACACGGGCATACACATGTATGCGGTTCACTTTTTCAGTAAGTTCTTCAGGGCTCATCTGGCTCAACGCCATTCCGGATACAGCTTCTTCGTTTTCGGATGCAATGCCCAGTTCGCGTGCGATGGCAATGGCTGTTTGTGGATGATCGCCCGTAATCATAACCGGAGTTATGCCTGCGGATTTACAATCGTTAACGGCTTCGTACACTTCTTGGCGCGGTGGATCCATCATACCAATTAATCCGATGAAACGGAGGTTGCGTTCCAGTGCTTCATTTTCAAGTTGATTGGGCGTAATAATCTTACAGGCATACGCTAATGTGCGCATACCCTTGGCGGCAATGGTGTTTGCACGATGCAGGATGGGTTCGGTATCCACTACCTGGCAGCAGGATAATATGGATTCTATTGCACCCTTGGTAATAACCAATACCTGATCGCCAAAGGTGTGCGCGGTGGTCATCATTTTGCGATCACTGTCAAAAGGAATTTC
>Ga0116144_10005671_pt1 | contig 11202 bp, 14 predicted proteins | sample AD_UKC035_MetaG_FD_89746 | JGI IMG/M metagenome (GOLD analysis project Ga0116144, IMG submission 89746) | Active sludge microbial communities of municipal wastewater-treating anaerobic digesters from USA - AD_UKC035_MetaG | ecosystem: Engineered > Bioreactor > Anaerobic > Digestate | place: USA... | reverse complement strand
GGGTACATGTTCGATGCCGTGGTGGGCTTCTATATGGATGGCAAAAGATCGCTGTGGGAGATTGCCAAAGAAACCATGCTCGAAACTCGCGATGGCAGCCTGGAATATGTGCATGCGTATGTGCAGCTCTTGCGATCATTCGGCCTTGTGGAAATTCACGAGGCGTGAGCTTAAGATCAGAGGAAATTATGTCGCTTCTCAATGGTAAAACAGCCCTCATCTTTGGGGTGGCTAACGAACGGTCCATTGCCTGGGGCATTACCAGGGCCTTTCACGAACACGGCGCCACCCTCGGCCTGAGCTATGCCGGTGAGATGTTGGAGCGGCGTGTTAAGAGCCTGGCCCAAACCATCGATTGCAATTTCGTCGAGCCTTGTGATGTATCCAGCGACGAGGCCATCCAGGCCCTGGCAGATAAAACTGCGGCGGCCTTTGGGCAGGTGGATATCCTGGTGCATTCGATCGGTTTCGCCAACCGTGAAGAGTTGAGCGGGCCTTATTACCGCACCAGCCGCGAAGGCTTCCGTGTGGCAATGGATATCAGCGTTTATTCGTTTACGGCCCTGGCGCGCGCCTTTCAGCCTTTGCTCAGGCCGGGGGGGGCCCTGCTCACCCTGACCTACTACGGCTCTGAAAAGGTGGCCCCTGGATATAATGTGATGGGCGTGGCCAAGGCGGCCCTGGAGGCTTCGGTGCGCTACCTGGCCTATGACCTGGGCCCACAGGGCGTGCGCGTCAATGCCATTTCTGCCGGGCCCATCCGCACCCTGGCGGCAGCCGGGGTGGCCCGTTTCAAAGATATGTACCGCCACTTCAACAAGCTGGCCCCCTTGCAACAGCACGTGGGGATCGAAGACGTGGGCAGCATGGCAGTGGCGCTCTGCTCAGACCTCTCAAAACGCGTCACCGGAGAGGTTGTTTACGTGGATTCAGGGTACAATATTGTTGGCGTGCCTGAGCCGCCGGAATGTGAATAGAGGCTTATGTTCCGAAAACGCAGTGACTCTTCTTCTACCCCTGATACCACTTCTGCTGCCGCACCGGCTGATCGCATCACATCGGTGCTGAGCTCGGGCATCTCGTGGAAAGGCCAGTTGGGCGGCAGCGGCGGTGTGCGCATCGAAGGCACCTTTGAAGGGGAAATTGCCCTGCGCGGTATCCTGGTGGTTGGCGAGACCGGGCGGGTAACCTGCCAGGTGTTGCGCGCCAACACCGTCATCGTGGCGGGCGTGGTCAAGGCCGATATCGTATCCGAGCGGTTGGATATCCGTTCTACGGGCCGCGTGTGGGGCAGCGTGGTCACAGCCGCCTTCTCGACCGAGGAGGGTGCCTTCTTGCGCGGCCAGGTGACCATGGAAGAAAAGGTGGATATTGGCGTGGGTCCAGCCGACGCAGCCTCAGAGCCAACCTCAGAGGGCGATGGCGAAGGGCCTTTGCTGGCTGAATAACCTGCAAATCAGAGATTTTACCGCTGAGACGCGGAGTTCGCTGAGTTTTTTGTTTCTCTCTGCGTGCTCTGCGTCTCAGCGGTTATCAAGTACCCTTCATTCGAGGTCTAATTCTTTGCCCAGCAGATAATGCCCAAACCAGGTCAGGTTCTGGTGCATCACGGCGTGGTTCTCGCGCGGGCGGGTGATGGGATGCCGCATGCCGGGGAAAATGAACAACTCGACCGGCACGCCCATTTCCTTCAGCCCGCGATACAGTTCCTTGGCATTCGAGAGCGGCACGCGCTGGTCATCTGAGCCGTGCTGGATCAGCATCGGCGTCTTGGCCTGGGCTAGCCCGCTCATGGGCGAGGTCTTTTCGTAAATGCTGCGGTCTTTGAAGGGCGAGATAGACAGGTATTCGTTGGTGAAGTGGGGAATATCGTTGCTGATGTGGTAGGTGTACCAATCTGAGATGCCCGCCCCCACCGAGACGACCTTGAACTTGTCTGAGTGCAGTCCGGCAAAAGCCGAAATGTAGCCGCCCTGTGACCAGCCCATGCAGCCCACCCGCTGGGGGTCGATCCAGCCCAGGGCATCCAGGTGGGCAATGGCGCTTTCAAGGTCCCACAGATCGCCCACGCCCAGGTTGTTCACGTTCAATTCCAAGAAGGCCTGGCCGCGGCCGATCGAGCCGCGGTAATTGGGCTTCAACACCAGCACATCCTGCTGTAGGAATTGCGGCACCGGGTAATAGCGGCGCTCTTCATAGCTGACCAGCACTTCGGGCGAATAGCCGGTCGGCCCGCCGTGAACGACAAAGACCAGCGGGTACTTCTTGGTGGGGTCGAAGTTGGCTGGTTTTCGCAGCACCCCCTCGATCTCTGTGCCATCCTGGCTTTTCCAGTGGATGGTTTCCACTGTGCCCAAATCCCACCCCCGCACCTGCTGCCCATAATTGGTGAGCGGCTGGAGGGGCCAGTGCGCCCCATTGCCCGGCCCAGTGGCGAAGGCTTCGGGGAAAGAGGTGGCGTTAGCGGCGATCAGACCAATGCGCCCGGCCGCGCAGACGTGGAAATCTTCGTCCAAAGAAAATCCGCCAAAATCAAGCGCTGTGATCTGCCCATCCGGCGCGATGCGTGCGACCTTGACCACCGTCCCATCTACATAGCTGGCAAAGATGCCGTCTGCCACCCAATAGGCCTGCATCACAAAACGATCCAAAGATGCCGTCAGGCAGTGCATCTGGGCGCGTGCGGCTTGCTCATCGGATGCCGAGAGCGCCGCCGCCACATCTGTCACCCACAGGTCAGGCTGGGTATAGAAGTGGTTGTCGCGGCCCTGGAAGTGGAGCAGCAGCCGGGTGCCATCTGGAGAGACATCTTGAATGGAGCACTGCGAGGGGAAATTGAGGCGTTTCAGGGTGCCCAGGTAGGTCAGTTCTTCGGGGGTTCCGGCAGGCTCTGCTTCGGCTTTATCGGCCGGTTTCTCAACCTGCTTTTCCTTCTTCTCTTGGGCGCGGCGCAGGTGTTCAGCCAGCGCGGCTGGGGCGTCGATCTGCAAACAAAAGACACTGGTCTCAAGCCAGTATACGTAGTCGTCCCGCCGGCGGCAGTTCAGGTACACCGACTTGTCATCTGGCGCGGGGATCATGCTGCTGATGTACAGCGGCCCAGGCAATAAGCGGCTCAGCTCTACCACCGGCTTTTCAAGTTTCTCTGCTTCTTCTTCTGTGGCGGCGCGCTGCCGGGCCTCATACTGGTGCAGCGCTTCCAGGCCGGTGTAGTACAAGGCTGAGGCGCTGTCTTCTTGCTCAAAATGCCAATAACTGCCGAAACGCCCGGTGCGTTCTTTCTTCTCTGCACGCTCGGGGTCTTCTGCCAGGTAGAGCAAGCCCCCGGCAAAGGGTTCGAATTCTGCCACGCCGTCTTTGTGAGACGTCACCTGCCAGCCTTCGCCGACCAGCCCTTCGTACAACCAGACCTGGGGTGGTTGCCCCTCATCGCCAGATTTCAGCAGGGCCAGCGTGTCATCGTCCACCCATTCCACCTGGCTGACGCTGCCGCTGCGGTTCAGGCGGCGTGGAGCGGCTTTGGATGCGCTGCGCGCCAGGTCTTGCACATAGCAGATGTTCTCGTAACGGTTGTCCCTCCAGTTGGTGGTGTGCGCCAGGATGGCGGCTTTGCTGCCACTGGGAGACAGCTTGACTTCGTAGGGGATTTCGAGCGCCAGCATGTCGCGCAGCGTGGGCTGGTAAGGGGAGGTGTTTTCGGGCATGGATTTTCCTTATCGTTCCAGTGGCAGCACCACCACCGGAACTATGCATAAAGATTTGAATGTCTCAGCCATATCGGGGCTGCCGATATCGGCACCAACGTGCATGGGGATGGCGATCTGCGGCCGGATGTCGGCGGCAGCTTTGGCGGCCTCTTCGGCGGTCATCACATAGGTGCCGCTGACGGGCAGCAGGGCGATATCAGCGTGGGTCTGGGCCATCTCGGGGATGTGGTCGCTGTCGCCGGCATGGTAGACGCGCAGCCCTTCCAATGTGAGCACGAAGCCCACCAGCTTCAGGTGCGGCGGGTGGAACAGGTTGCCCGGGCTGCGGAACTTGTTGGTGTTATAGGCGGGCACAGCCTGTACCGTGATGCCCTTCACCTGGAGCGTATCACCAGGTTGCACCTGCATCACCTGCCCGATTAGCTTGGCCGCCGCGTCGGGCACGGTGACGATGACCGTCTCTTGGCCCTGGATGCGGGCCACATCTTGCGGTGAGCAGTGGTCGCCGTGGTGGTGGGTGATCAGGATCAGGTCGGCTTTGGGCAGGTCCCTGGCCGGCAACTGGTAGGGGTCTATATAGATCACCAGCTTCTCAGCCTCGATGCGGAAGGAATCATGTCCTAGCCAATGGATGTGCTTGACCAGTTCTTGTGCGTTCATTGCGTTCATCTCCTTAGAGAATTGTCATGGCGCAGCCGTCTGAGCGCGGGTCAGAGCCCCCACATAATATACCCGTCTGTGGGTTGCGGTGGATGATCTGCCCGCGACCAAAGACGGCGCGTGCGTAACCGCTAACTGGTTTGACCGGGTGGCCCATGCGCTGCAAAGTAGCCATGGTTTCTCCTGGCAGGCCCTCTTCCAGGCTGACCTGGCCGTTCATGGTGTCGTCGCTGATGCAGAAGCGCGGCCGGTCGAGGGCTTCCTGTGGGTTGAGGCCATCATCCACCAACCCCACCACCACCTGCATGTGACCCTGCGGCTGCATGAAGCCGCCCATCACGCCGAAGGGCGCATAGAGCCTGCCATCGGCCTCGTAGGTCAGCATACCGGGGATGATGGTGTGGTAGGGGCGCTTGCGCGGCGCCAGGGCGTTGGGGTGGGTCGGATCCAGGCTGAAGTTGTAGCCGCGATTTTGCAGGCTAAAGCCCCAGCCTTTGGGCACCAGGCCGGTGCCAAAGCCCATGTAGTTGCTGTTGATAAAGGAACAGGCATTGCCTGCCGAATCTACTGCGCATAGGTAAACCGTATCTGAGCCAGCGGTAGGCGTGCCGCGCTGGTGGTCGAGCGTGGCGCGCTGGGGGTGGATCAATTGGCGCCGTTCAGCGGCGTATTCTTTCGAAAGCAGCCATGCCAGCGGTGCCGGCTTAAAGGCCGGGTCGGCGGCGTACCAGCGTGTGTCGGCAAAGGCCAGGCGCATGGCTTCGATGAGCAAGTGTAGGCGCGGCGCTCCGAGCGGGTCTTGCCCTGCCAACTCGAAACCCTCCAGGATGTTCAGGGCCAGCAGTGCCGCCAGGCCCTGCCCGTTGGGCGGGCATTCCCAAACCCGCAGGTTGCGGTAAGGCACGCTGATGGGTTGTTCCCAGGTGCTGGTGTGGGCTGCCAGGTCTTCCACGCTCATGCAGCCGCCGGCCTGCTGGATGACGGAGGCAATCGCCTCGCCAATCTCTCCCTGGTAATAAGCTGCTTTGCCGCCCTCAGCTACCGCCCGCAGGGTGCGCGCCAGGCCGGGGTTGCGGAAGAGCTCGCCGGGGCCTGGGGCGCGGCCATCAATGGTCAGCTCTGCGCCATTGGGGGCCTGGCGCAGCCGTTCGACGCCGCGCTCCCAAAAATAGGCTGTCACCGGTGCCACCGGAAAGCCCTCTTCGGCCAGGCGCACAGCCGGGGCCAGCACGGTGCTGCGCGGCAGTCGCCCGTGGCGTTCCAACAGGTCGCACCACCCGGCGCAGGCCCCTGGCACGGTGATGGTGTGGGGATGGTAGGGCGGCAGGGCCTGGGACAGGCCTTCTCGCGCCAGGCGTTCCAGGCTCAGGCCGGCTGGGGCGCGCCCAGAGCCGTTCAGCGCGCTGATCTGCCCGCTGGAAGCTTCGTAGTAAAGCGCAAAGCAGTCGCCGCCCAGGCCGGTGGAGGTGGGTTCGGTGACGTTCAGCGCTGCAGCGGCGGCAATGGCGGCATCGGCGGCGCTGCCGCCCTGGGCCAGCATCTCTAGCCCGGCGGCCACTGCCAGCGGCTGGGATGCCGCCACCATGCCGCCCCGCCCGTAAACCGGGGAGCGGCGGGAGTGGAAGGAGAATTCGGTGGGCATGTGCTGGTTAGGGGACTTCGACCACAGCGCGCAAGTGCACATCCACATCGCAGATGTGCTTGATCATCCATTCTTCCAGGGCCAGGTGTAGGGCCATCACTTCTACCATCGTGGCCCCTCCCTGGTCAACCCAGTTCTGGATCTCAGCCAGCTTGGCGCGGAATTCGGCATGTTGTTCCAGGTTTTTGGCCTGGGTGGCACAGTGGTAGCGCTGCATGTAGGCTTCTTCGCGTTCAAAGTGGACTTCGGCATAGTCGGCCAAGAAGCTTAGAGCGCTGCGCAAGGCAGCCTGGCCCTGCCCATTGACGATCGCCTCTTGGAACATATTGAAGCGGTGGAACCATTCCTTGTGTTGTTCATCAATTTCTGATAGGCCGGTGGTCATTTCTTCGTAGTTCCATTTGACAGTCATGAGCTTCTTTCCTCCTGTGTGGAAATTATACAATGAATTGTTTTCTTGACAAAGCAGAACATATGTACTAGAATGAATTTCCACCCAGAATCTAAGGAGAACATAAAATGGAAAACACGATCGTTGCCTATTGTGGATTGGTTTGCAGCGCTTGTTCAGCTTATATTGCCACGCAATCCGGCGACCCGGCGGCGTTGGAGCAGGTGGCGGCGCAGTGGCGGGAAGAATACCATGCCCCAGATATCACAGTTGAATCGGTGATGTGTGATGGCTGCCTGACCGGCATCCACAAGTGCGGTCACTGTGCAGAATGTGAGATCCGCGCCTGCGGCGTGGTGCACGGTGTGGTCAACTGCGCTTACTGCGCCGAGTATGATGCCTGCGAGAAGATCCGGGGCTTTTTTGCCATGGTGCCGCCGGCACGCGAGACGCTGGATGCCATCCGGGCGGCGCGATAAGCCTGCGGAGGACATATGGATGTTTACGAGGCGATCGCCAGTCGCCAGACCATCCGCGACTTTGAGGCGCGGGAGATACCGATGGCGCTGCTCTGCAAGCTGATCGATGCAGGGTTGAAAGCCCCCTCCAACGACCACCTGAGAAGGTGGGAATTTGTCATCATCCAGGATCGGGCCAGGCGCAGAGCGCTGATCCAGTCGATCCGCGCCCCTCAAGATACGCAGGGAGCGACAAATCTGGTCAACGAGTGGGGGTTGGTCGAGCAATCTCAGAGAGAGATGTATATTGATGCCATCCCAAAGCAGCACGCCATGCTGTTAGAGGCGGGGGCGCTGGTCATCCCCTATTTTTACACCAGCGGCCCGCTCTTGCAGCCCGAAACGCTGTCTGCGTTGAACAGTTTTGCTTCCATCTGGTGCTGTATCGAGAATATCCTGGTGGCGGCAGCCAGCGAAGGCATCTATGGGGTGACACGCATCCCCTTCGAAGAGGAGCGTAATAGCTTGCGCCGCCATCTACACATCCCGCAGGGTTATGAAGTGCCTTGCTACCTGGCATTGGGGTATCCCAAAGGCGGGGCAAAACGGATGAAACAGCATGAAATCCGCCTGGAGGACAAAATTCACCTGAATGGCTGGTAGGAGGTTAGCCGGTGTTTGCTGGCAGCAAACACTTCTTCAGCGCAGCGATCTGCGATTCCCGGAACTCCTGCACTACCTGGTATTTTGTCCCAGCTACGTCAAAGCCGTGAAAAGCTCCCGGGACGACGACCAGTTCGCAGGGTACGCCGCAGTCCAACAGCCTTTGGGCGTAAGCGACATCTTCATCATAGAACAGGTCAAGCGTGCCGACCCCAATCCAGGCTGGGGGCAGGCCAGTAAGGTTCGCCCGCCGGGCGGGCACCGCGTGAACCGGAATCAGGGCTGTGCCGTAGTGTTCTCTCAAGTAGGCCTGCCAGCCAAAACAGTTGCTGTCTAAGGTCCAAACCAGGCGTTCCTGTTTTGTGAGGTCTGTGCGGGTGCAGGTACGGTCATCGAGCATCGGGTAAACGAGCAGTTGGAAGGCAGGCTTGATCTCCTGCCGGTCGTGAGCCATGTGTGCCAGGGCGGCTGCTAAGCCTGCTCCGGCGCTGCTGCCGCCGATGGCGATGCGGTTGGCATCTATACCCAACTCTGCCGCATGCGCCCCCATCCATATTAACGCCTGGTAGCAGTCCTCCAACGGAGCTGGAAAGGGGTGTTCCGGCGCCAGGCGGTAATCTACTGAGACGACTACCAGCCCCAGTTGGCGTACATAGTGGATGCAGCCGGGGTCATCTTGCTCGGCTGTTCCGATGATGTACCCGCCGCCATGCATCCAGAGCAAAGCCGGGGCGGGGGCGTTGCCATCCCTAGAGCGGTAGATGCGCAGTCGGATCAGCCTCCCCGCCTCTTGGCTGGGGATGCGAATGTTTTCGATATGGATATCTTTGGGGGCCTGGAGGAGGCGCAGCAAGGGATTCGCACAACGCCAAAGCCAGAGATTCTCGCGGCTGAAAGAGAACCGTGGGAGCGTTCTGGCGATGTTGTGCAGCTCGGGGTGGATTGCAGATATTTTCTCCATTAAGGTCAGCTTCCAGACGGCCCAGCCAGCTTGTGGATATCTGGCCAGCCATAGGCCATCTCGTAGATATCCAGCTTGAAGTATTCGTTGTTTTCCCAGGGCTTTTTGCCCACCAGCACCCCGCCCAGCTTTTCGTAAAAGGCGCGTGCCGGGTTATCGGCCAGTACCCATAGGAAGAGGGATTGGCAGCCCTGGGCGTATAATGCCGCGCTCACCGCAGCAACCAATTGGCGGCCCACATCCTGCCCCTGGTAGGTTTGACACACGTGTAGGGCCACCAGCTCGCTTTCGTAGGGCGGCATCTCGCTTGAAGGGGCGCCCAAGGCATAACCAATCACCTCATCTGCATCGTCTACTGCCACGTACAGCACCGTGCCCTGGTCGGCAGAGGCCAGCAGACCGCGCCAATCTCCTTCTTGTTCTTCGTACGTAAAATGGTCCAGATATTCTTGGGGGAAGATGGGGGCATAGGCGGTGCGGTAGCTGTCTACCTGCACACGGGCGATGCCGGGGCAATCACTTTCGATGGCTTTACGAATTTTCATGTTCGGAAGTTCTGATTGCATCTAAGCGTTCCCGGTTCTCATAAGGTCGGATGAAAGACAGGTAATCGTCTTCGGGAATTTCTTCACCCACGCGCTGCCTGATCTCTTCATATGCCACGATCCGTTCGGTCAGTTTCTTGCAAGTGTACTGCATACATTGGGCACAGTGATCCAGTCCTTGTTCGATCACGCAGGACCGCACCGGGCAACTCTGGTCGATCAGTTTCGGAGTTCCTGGCGCCATGCAGCCATCACACAGGATCTGCTCGGGCGGGATGCGAAAGCCAAAGTACTTGTGCCAGCCGTCGCTCAGCTTTTGTTGGTTGGCGGGGTTCTTCTCGACGTTGGGCCGATAAGCCAGGCACAGGTCACAGCGGTAGCCGCAGCGGGTGATGATGGGTTCCATTCAGGGCAATACTTCGATCCCTGCCCCTGCCACCACCTCGCCGATCTGCCACAGGGGCTGCTCGATTTGGGCGGCCTTCGCCAGCAGGGCCTCTGCCTGGGCAGGCGGCACAGCCAACAACAGCCCGCCGCTGGTCTGCGGGTCGAAGAGCAGCATTTGCGAGGCTTCATCGATCTCAGGGGCAAAGTGCACCTCGGGCCCAAAGTACAGGCGGTTATCGGACGCGCCGCCAGGGAAGATGAATTCTCGGGCATAGCGGCGCGCCCCGCTGATGAAGGGCACCTGGCTGAAGTGCAGGCTCAGCCCTGCGCCTGAGGCCTGGCCCATTTCGATGGCGTGCCCCAGCAGGCTGAAACCGGTGATATCAGTGGCACAGCGCACGCCGAATTCCAGCGCCAGCTCAGAAGCCTTCTTGTTCAGGGTCTTCATCCAGCCCACCGCCTCGGCAATATCGGCCGGTTCGGCCAGGCCGCGTTTGAGGGCGGTGGTGGTGGTGCCAAAACCTAGCGGCTTGCTGAGCAAAAGGATATCGCCGGGCTGGGCCCCGCCTTTGGTCAGCAGGCGAGCCGGGTCGGCAAATCCCAATACCATTAGCCCGTATTTGGGTTCTTGATCTTGGATGGTATGCCCGCCGACGATGACCACGCCGGCCTGGCGGGCAGTCTCGGCCCCGCCGCGCAGCACCTCGCTGATCATCTCAGGGGGCAGGGAGGGGGGCAGTGCCGCCAGGTTGAGTGCCAAGAAGGGGCGCCCGCCCATGGCATATACATCTGAAAGGGCGTTGGCGGCAGCGATGGCGCCGTAATCGTAGGCGTCATCTACCACCGGGGTGAAGAAATCCGTCGTGACCACCAGGGCGCGTTCTTCGTCCAGCTTCCAAACAGCGGCATCATCAGGGTCGCCCAGCCCTACCAACAGGTTGGGGTAGTCTGAAGGGTTGAACAGGCTTTCAATGGGGCGCAGGACCTGCGCCAGCGTTTCCGCGCTTAGCTTGGATGCTCAGCCGGCGCAGCTTGAAAGCGTGGTCAGGCGGATCTGCCGTCCAGAGGGGGATGATTCGGGGTTGGTCATAGGGTCAGGTTAAATCCAAATAGAATTCTCAAGGCGAAAAAGGCCACTGCGCACAGGCTGATCATGAAACACACCAATCCAATGGCGGTGATGCCCCAGGCCAGGCCGCGATCTTTACCTTGCATCAACAATGCCGCGCCGACGCCGGTTCCAACCAGGCTGAGCAGCAGTACGCATAACAACGGCAGAAAGATGGCAAGTGTGCTGATGGCCATTTACATGCTCCCTGTGCGGGCCATCATGATGGCATAAACCAGCACAATGCCCAGGATGGCGACGATGCACAGCACGCCTGCCACCAACACAGCAATGGCAATGCCGCGCTCTTTGTTCTGCGCCAATAAGATGCCTCCCCCTGCCAGCGCGGCCAGGCCGATCAGCAGGCCGCAGATCAATGGTAGTAAGAAGGCTGGGATAGCAGTCGTCATTTCACTCCTTTATGGTGCAGGAACCGTGGTTTCGTCGCCGGTAGGCAGGGTGGGCAGGGTCAGCAGGTAGGGATTGTCGTTGGGCACCAGCATCACCTGGATGCCCGGTGACAGATGGCCGATATATTGGTACAACAACAGGTCGCGGTTCTCACCCAGCGCATCGGCGATGAGGCGCAGGGCTTCGGCCTCGGCGTTGGCGGCGATGACGCGTGCCTCGGCTTCGGCGTTGGCGGCAATGATCAGGGCTTCTGCGTCACCCTGGGCGCG
>Ga0116144_10005668_pt1 | contig 11209 bp, 10 predicted proteins | sample AD_UKC035_MetaG_FD_89746 | JGI IMG/M metagenome (GOLD analysis project Ga0116144, IMG submission 89746) | Active sludge microbial communities of municipal wastewater-treating anaerobic digesters from USA - AD_UKC035_MetaG | ecosystem: Engineered > Bioreactor > Anaerobic > Digestate | place: USA... | reverse complement strand
GCGTTCGCCGGCCCGCCGGTGTGGCACTGGCTGCCGTCGGCCATGGTGGAGACTGTCGATACCGCCGGGTCGGTTTGCATATTCACCCGGATTACGCACCGGCGGCCCTGAGCGCCGTTTCAGCAGGGGCGATCGGGTTTCCCGAGATCAAAGTCGAACTGGCGGTGATGGCGGATCGCGAGTAGGTGCACGGTCTCGGGCAGTCGTGCGTAGAGGATCAGGTAGTTCGTCAGTACGTACTCGCGGATGCTGCCTGCGGCGTCCAGAGCGCTCAATGACTCGATCACCGCTTCGCGCTTGAATTGCGCTTCCATCGAGTCGGCGGAGCGGGCGAGATGATCCCGTCCGATGTCGGGATGCCGCTCAAGCATGGGGATCACGCGTTCTGACAACTCATCCAGCAGTCGATCGAAGGCCTCGGGTACTTCGGCTCGAGTGAGAAAGGCTTCGATCTCATCCAGATTGCGCTCGAAGTTGCGCGTAATCCGCACCGCAATCGGCCTGCTCATGCTCGCGAGCGCACCTGCTTGCGCTCCGCCAGCACTTCCCTCGCGTCACGTGTGCGGCCGGACGCAAGGTCCTGCAGGCCCCGCTGCACTTCGTCCAGCATCACCAAGTGGAGATGGGCTTGCTCCAGTCGATGGTAGTAGTCGAGCCGGTCAGCATCGACGAGCGCAACGTAGCTCTCACCGTTCTTGGTGATGATCTTCTCTGCACCGGCTTTGACCTGCTCGGCCAGTTCGGACAACTGCGCGCGCGCTGAAGTCAGCGACACGATGTCTTGGGCTGTGATCGTCATGGCAGAACCCCGATGTACAGAATTAAGTACTGAATTCTAGAGCATCGAGCGGACGGCGAACATCACCGTTCTTCAGGCGTATCCAGGTAGTGCAGGATGTTTGAGGCCACCGCTTCGGGCTGCTCCGGCAGCAGGGCGTGGCCGGCGTTGGCGATCAGATGGCGGGTCGCCCGTGCGCCGAGCTGTGCCGCGAGCTTCTCCGAGTCCGCGGGCGCGGCGGCCGTGTCGTCGGCCGGCTGCAGGATCAGCATCGGGGCCGAGCCACCATGGCTCCAGCTCGAATAGGCCTGCGCGGTGGTCGCGCGCGTCTGGTGCAGCGCCGCGAGCGGATACCAGCCGGTGACCCAGGCCGCCGGCACGGTTTCGCCGGCGAAGAAGGCGAGCGCGATCGCCGCCTCCCGCGCCGCACCATCGAAGCCGAACACGGCCTTGCGGATCGCCGCGTTGATCTCGGGCGGTGGCGGCTTGCCGCCGCCCGCGGCCAGCAGGACGAGCTTGCGCAACCTTTCCGGGTGCTTGAGGGCGAACACCCGGGCCACCCGGTTCCCGTACGCGTGACCGATCACCGCGCGCGCGGTGGCGACGCCCTCGGCGTCGAGCACGGCGGCGACGTCGGCGGCATAGTCGGCCAGGCTCACGTCCAGGGTGCCGAACGCGGACCCCTCGATGCCCCGCGGCTGAATGGCCAGGCTGCGATAGCCGGCATCCGCCAGTGCCTCGGCCAGGCGGTTGAAGTCGGCGGCCGAGCGGGCGAAGCTGGGCAACAGCACCACCGCGTCCCCCTGTCCGAGGCGGTGATAGACCAGGTCGCCACCGGGGCCGGTGATCACGACCCGCTCGCCGGCGGCGGGCTCCGCCGGGCGGTCCTGCAGGATCGCCCCCAGGCCTGCAAGCAGCAGCATCAGGATGACGACGGTGAAGATCGCGCCACCTTTCAGGAGAAGCTTGGTATTCATCATGCGAAGGCCTGGTTTTCCAATCTCTGGGGTGGTGGATGGCGACGGACCCGGTCTTGCGTGGGCTGCCCGTGCCGTGGGTGGCGTCATCTGCGTGACGCCGGAGGGGGACGCTCTGCGTCGCCCTGCATGCGGGGATTGAGCTCGGGGAGTGTGGCGTCCAGATCCCGCGTCTTCGGCAAGGCAGCACGCGCGCGCTGCACCGCGTGCCACAGCGCAGCTCCGTTCCAGTGCGCCGGGCGCTGTGGCGCCTGCGGGCCGTGCAGATGGCGCACCAGCGCCTCCATGGCCTCGGCGCAGGCGGCGTCGGCGTGAATGCGCCGTCGCGAGGCTGGATCCAGGGTCTGTAGCCAGGCACGCAACGCGGCCACGGCCTGTGCGGGCTGGTTCTGCAGGCAGGCACGGCGCAGGCGCCAGCGGGCCGTCGTCTCGCTTGCGTGCACACGCTGCAACGGGCGGCGGAGCGCCGCGGCGAGCGCGCTGCGGTGTCGCCAGGCCCAGGTACCGAGCGCGAGCGTGAGTGCGCCGGCGGGTATCCAGCGCCAGGCCTGCGCGGTGACGGCCCGATGCGAGTCGTCCGCCTCGTCGGCCCCCAGCCCGCTGCCGGGTTCGGCGAACGGGTCCGCGGGCATCGACGCCGCCGAGACCGTTACCGTCCGGCCGGGCAGCTGGCTGATGCGCACCTTGCGCTGGTCGAGATCCCACCAGGCCAGCTCGACGGCGGGCAGATGCAGCGTGCCGGGCGCTTTCAGCACGTACGTCGCGACGTGCTCGTGGGCGGTCTGGGCGGAGTCCGCTTCCGCGGTGCGGGCGGGCGTGCTGTGGCGCTGCAGCTCGGTGCCCTCGACGCTCGCCAGCGCGGGCACGGTCGGCGGCAGCGGGGAAGGGGCGTCGGTGACGAGCGTGATCCGGCGCAGCAGCATGTCGCCGACCTGCCAGCCCTGGTCCGGGTCGGGCGTGGGCACCCACTGCTGCTGCAGCGCGAGCGCGCGCGCGGCGACGAAGGGCTTCAGCCCCTCGGCGCCCTTCGGCACGCGCACGGCCAGACGGAGCGGCGCCGGTGGCGATGCGCGCAAGGGCCGGCCATTGCCGCGTCCGGGCAGGATCTCGAGCGCTGCGGGCGGTGTGAGGACGAGCTCGCCGGGTTGCAGTGGATGGACGCGGTAGCGGCGGATCAGACCGGTCCACCGCCGGCCGTCGATGTCATCGAAGCCCGCTTCGGGCGAACCGCCGATCTCCTCGATGATGGCAGACCCGGTCGTCAGCGTGGCGGGAAAGTCGACCGGCGCCTGGAACCAGGTGCTGACCCAGACCTCCAGCCGAATGATGATCGGCTCGCCGAGCTCGAACGCCGCGTCATCGTCCCGCCCCGCCGTATCGACGGCCCAGCGCAGGCGCGCCTCGGGGGCGGCGCGATCGCTGGCGAGGATGTGCCCCGGGACTGCGGCGGCCGCCGCGAGCAGCGCGGTCATGCGCAGCAGCTCGCGGCGCCGGGCATCGGGTCGGATCGGGCGCGTATTCATCGGCCTGCCGATCCGGTGTGCCCGGGGGCAGACGGCTGGGCCTGCAGGGCGAACTTGCGTCGCAGGAAGGCGGCCGGGCTGGTGTCGAGGCGGCGCAGCCAGGCGTCGGCCGCCTCGGCCTCGGCGGGTGGTTCGGTGCTGCGTTCGCCGTCCGCTCCCGGCTCGTCGCCCTCGCCGGGAGCGGTGGAGGGCTCGCCCTCGTCTGCGGTCGTGGGCGCGGACAGCAGGCTGCGCACGCGCGCTCGGTCGGCGAGCGCCTCGGGCCAGCCCGGAACGCGGATCAGGGCCTGGTCGTATGCGGCCAGCGCTTCGCCGTAGTGGTCGAGGCGGGCGAGCGCCTGCGCCTGGTTGAACCAGGCCGCCCCCGAGTCAGCCTGCGCGAAGGCCTCGGCCGCGGCCTGCCAGCCCCCGGCACGGGCTGCGGCGATGCCGCGCCAGAGCGGGTCGTCGAAGAGGTCCGCGGCACGCGCCGGGTCGCCGCGTTCCAGCCACAGGTGGCCCTGCTGGTCGCGGGTGAGCCAGAGGTCGACGAAGCCCTGTGACAGGCGATTCGTCCAGCCCGCATCGTCATCGCCGGCGTGGGCAGGCGAGGGCATCGAAAGCAGGGAAAGCACGACCGTGCCGGCGAGCACCGGGCCGCAGAAGGCGCGCCAGGGGACGACCCAGCCACGGCGGAAGGACATCAGCAGAGCGAGCAGGCCGGGCCAGACCCAGTCCGCACCGCGATCGCGCCAGCGCGTGTCGGCCGCCGCTGCCGCCTCGGCCTGCTGGCGGGTGATGAGGGCCTGGATGCGTTCGAGGTCGCCCTCGTCCGCGGTCACGCTCACAAGGTTCGCGCCGGTGCGCGCGCGCAGGCTGCGCAATTCGGCGACTTCGAGGCGGGCGCGGCGCTGCGTTCCGCTGGCCTCGGTCGCGGACCCACCCTCCGCGTTCCGGATCGGGCCGCCACGCTCGGTGCCGATCGCCCACACGATCAGGCGGTGGCGGGAGGTGGCGGTCTCGCGCTCGGCGCCGGGCTGTTCCGCTTGCGGCCAGGCGGTGGTCAGGAACAGCACCGTACCCGGCAGCCCGCTCCGCTCCAGCCAGGCATGCGCGAGCGCCAGCGCGGCTGCGGGACGCGCGCCGTCGGCGGGCATCAGCGCGGTGGACAGGACGTCGATGTAGGACGCGAGGAGCAGGCGGTCGTCGGTGGGAGGCAGCACCAGGTGGGCGCTGCCGGCATAGACGATCAGGCCGGTCGGTGCGTCGCCGCGGCGCGCCAGCAAGGCGTGCAGCTTCGAGCGCGCCCAGGCCAGCCGACTCGGCGGCAGGTCGGTCGCATCCATCGCGCTCGACAGGTCGACGACCACCATGAGCGCGGCCTGTTCGCGGGCGAGGGGTGGGGGCTCGCGTTCCCAGGCCGGACCTGCGAGTGCGACGCTGAAGCAGGCCACCGCCACGGCGAGGGTGTCGGCGGGCTGCACCCCGCGCCGGCGGCCGCCATGCACGAGCAGGTGCGGAAGCAACTGCGGGTCGATGACCTCGCGCAGCGCACGCATCTCGTCGCGGCGGCGCCCAAGGACGACCAGCAACAGCGCCGGGATCAGTCCGCCGAGTGCCCAAGGACGCAGCCAGTGCGCGGGCAGGAGGGCGTCGAACCATTCAGTCATCGCGGTTCGGCCCTTGTCGGACCACGACGCGCGCTGCCCGCCAGCCGCGCAGCGCGGCAGCGGCCTGGTGGGCGATGATCAGCGCCAGCGCCGCCGCCACGAACCAATGAAAGAGCGGGCGCCGCGGGCGCTCGGCCGCGAGCGCCTGGTCGCGGCCCTCGAGGGCGTCCAGTTCGCGGTAGATGTCGGCCAGGCCGGCGCGGTCGTCGGCGCTGAATGCGCGCCCGCCGGTGATGGCAGCCCAGGCGTGCAGTGCCTTGAGGTCCGGTTGCTCGCCGGCCGCTGCGCTGGCGGTGCCGATGGCGACAGTGTGGATGCGTACGCCGCGCCGGGCGGCGATCTCGGCCGCCTTGGCCGGCGGGATGCGACTGCCGGTGTCAACCCCGTCGGTCAGCAGCACCAGGGTGCGCTGCGGCGCCGCCGACTGCTCGAAGACCTTGATGGCCATGCCGATCGCGTCGCCGATCATCGTGCGCGAGCCGGCCATGCCGATCTGCGCTTCGGCCAGCAACGCGCTCACCGCCCCGTGGTCCCGCGTGAAGGGCGCCTGCACATGGGCCTGCTCGGCGAAGACCAGCAGGCCGATACGGTCGTGCGCCCGCCGCGCGAGAAACTCGTCGAGCACGCCGCGCACGACGCTCAGGCGGTCCACCGGACGGCCATCGGCATCCTTGAAGTCGGTGGCCTGCATGGAAGGCGACAGGTCGATGGCCAGCAGCCAGTCGCGTGCGGACTGCACGCGCGGAACCGGCGGCTCCAGCCAATGGGGCTGCATCACCGCGAGCACGCCGGCGCTCCAGGCCAGGCCGAGCATCAGCCAGCCCCATGCGCCGTGCGCGCGGACGATGGCGCCGGCACGCGGGCGCTCGCCGCTGCCGGCGACCGCGAGCGCGAAGAAGGGCACCCGCAGCGCGGTATGCCGTTCCCGATGCGGTGGCAGGGCGACCCACAGCAGGGCGAGCGGCCACAGCAGGGCCGCCCAGGGATGTGCCCAGTCTACGTTGGCCAGCCAGTGCGCCCCCGGCCACGCGCTCATCCGCGCCTCCCCGGGCCGCCTGCGTCGTGCTCGACGCGATGCGTGCGGATCCAGCGCTCCACCAGGTCCAGGCTCGGCTCGAGCTGCTCCCAGGGTAGCGTATCGGCGGGGCGATACGCCCAATCACCCAGAACCTGGCCCAGTCCCTGGCCCACGCCACTCGAGAACGGTCGGGCGGGGTCGCCCAGGCTGCGATCCAGCCAGGCATGCCAGTCTGCGCCGTGAAGCGCGGCGACTTCGGCGCGCGGCGCGTGGGCGAGGGCCAGCCGGCGCACCAGCGCAGGGATCTGCCGGGCGGCTGCGAGCCGAAGGGCGGGGTCCCGCATGGATGCGCGCAGATGCTGAAGCTCCGCCAGGGCCGCCCGCCGGTGCCGGCCGGCCCGCCAGCGCCGGAAGGTTCGCCATGCAAGCACGGCCAATGCCGTCAGCGCGACGGCGGCAAGCACCGTCCAGCCCGGCGCCTGGGGCGACCAGGCGGGAACGGGCGGGACCTGCAGCGGGTGAAGCTGGTCGAGCACGGCTCGGGCGTCGATCGCGGGCGGCATGTCCGCCGCCTCGTGGGGCAGCAGGCGGGGTGCGTCGAGGGTCTGCATCGATCGTTCAGCCGCCACGCGGACGCGGCGCACGCGCGGCCGGGTTGGCCATCCCGCGTGCCAGTTGCAGCAGCGCCGGTTCGCTGGTGACGAGCGGGAAGACGACGCAGCCGATCTCCCTGCGCAGCGCGAGCAGGCCTTCCATGCGCGCATGCGCGATCTCGGCAAGGCGGCTGCGCACGGTCTCGTCGGTGTGGTCGACCGGAAGCTGGAGGCCGCCGTCGGTGACGACCACGCGGACCGCGCGCGCGGTGCCGGGATCGTCGCGGATCGGAAGCAGGACCAGGTCGTTGTGGCGGGCGAGTGCGATCAGCTGCTCGCGGCTGCGCGCGCCCATGCCATCGAAGTCGGACAGCACGACGATCACGGCGTCGCGTGGCGCCCTGGCGAGCAGTTGCGCCAGGGCGGCATCGAGCTGCTCGGGGTCAGCGGGGCAGGCGGTGTCGGCGCGCAGCCGGTGGTTGCGGGCAACCAGGCGGTCGAGCAGGCGCAGCAGTGAGCGCCGGCCGCGACCCGGCGTGATCGCGTCGATGCCGTCGTCGCCGAACACGAGCCCGCCGACGCGGTCACCCGCCGCGAGCGCACGCCAGCCCCAGATGGCCGCGGCCTCGCCCGCCACCACCGAGCGCAGCGCGCCGCGCCGGGCGAAGAACATCGAGATGCGCTGGTCCACCGCCAGCCAGGTGGGACGTTCGCGCTCCTCGCCATACACCCTGAGCTGGGTCCTGCCGGTGCGGACGCTCGCTCGCCAGTCGATGCTGCGGGTGTCGTCCCCCGGCAGGTACTGGCGCAGCTCGATGAAGTCCAGGCCGCGGCCGCGCACGCGGGCGCGATGGCGGCCGGCCAGCTGGCTGTGGACCGGCGCGCCGCCCGCGGGCCAGCGCAGCCGGCGGACGGGATGTTCCAGTGCCAGCAGATCGCCCAGCGCGAGGTAGACGCCGGGCGTCGGCACTGCGCCGGGCATCGGCGCCGCGCCCGCGGCGGACGCCGGGCTGCGCGCGCGCGACCAGGGCCACCCGCCGCCGGGCAGCAGGCGCTGGAGCAGGGTCATGGCGCGGCGACCAGCGCGGCAATGCGATCGATGATCGCGTCGGCCTCCACCCCCGCGGCCAGGGCTTCGTGGCTGAGTACCAGCCGGTGCCGAAGGCAGGGATGGAGCACGGCGAGCACGTCGTCGGGGCCGACGAAGTCGCGCCCGTGCAGCCAGGCATGGGCGCGTGCGCAGCGGTCGAGCGCGATCGTGCCGCGCGGACTGGCGCCGGCCTCGATCCAGCGCGCCACCTCCGGGCTGAGGCGCTCCGGCGTACGCGTGGCCTGGATGAGGTCGACCAGATAGGTGTCGATTGCAGCCGACACATGCACGGCATGGACCGCCCGCCGGGCGTCGGCCAGCCACGCCACGAACGCGTGTTCGGGCTGCGCCCGCCCGGCTTCGGGCGCGCGAGTTAGGGCGCCGAGGGGGTCAGCGAGGGGGCCCGCATCCGTGTCGTGCTGGCACTGCGCAACGGCGAGCCGCCGGCCTTCTTCCTCGCGCACCAGGTGCAGGATGTCGCGTTCGGCATCGAAAGCCGGATAGCCGACCCGGGTCTTCATCAGGAAGCGGTCCGTCTGCGCCTCGGGCAGGGGATAGGTACCCTCGTGCTCGATCGGGTTCTGCGTCGCCATCACCAGGAAGGGCCAGGGCAGGGGATGGGTCTTCCCGGCGACGGTCACCTGGCGCTCTTCCATCGCCTCCAGCAGCGCGGACTGCACCTTGGCCGGCGCACGATTGATCTCATCGGCCAGCACCAGCGGGGCGAACACCGGGCCCGCCTCGAAGACGAAGCGCCCCTGGCCGGGCGCGGTCTGGTGATAGACCTCGGCACCGATGAGATCCGATGGCAGCAGGTCGGGGGTGAACTGGATGCGCGAGAGGCGCAGGTCGAGGGCCTGCCCGAGGGCCTTGATCGCACGCGTCTTGGCCAGCCCGGGCAGGCCCTCGAGCAGCAGGTGACCGTCGGCGAGCAGGGCGATCAGCAGCGCGTCGATCAGCTCGGGCTGACCGACGATCGCCTGGTCGAGCTGCCCGCGCAGGCGTGCGAAGGCAGCGTGCGCGGTCTCGCTCATTGCCCTCCCATCCGCAGCGAGCCTCCCTTCTGCCGCGGCGGACAGGCCTGGAAGCTGGCCATGTGGGCGCCGGCGGCGTCCGCGACCTGGCCGCCGAACCCGATGCCCATCTTCATGGCGAGATCGTTGCTCTTCTGCCCGCCATGCCGCTCGTAGGGATCCATGCGCAGGTTGAACACCAGCGAGCTCGGCTTGTGGCTGTCGAAGAAGCCCTCGCGCGTTTGGAAGTGGCTCTTCCACGCACCGATGCGGATCGCCGTGTACTTGCTCTCGTCGTAGTAGTGGACCACGTTGCGCGCCGAGGGGGCATTGCCCGTCCAGTGCGTCAGGTTGTCGACACCGTCGATGCAGACGCCGTCACGCTCCTTGAGCCTGGCCGCAACCTTGTCATGGCCGGCGGCGCTGGCCAGCGTGGTGAACATGTCCTCATGGGTCTGGATGCCGTTCGAGACCTTGCCGGCGGGGATCTTCGCCGGCCAGCGCACCAGCATCGGCACGCGCACGCCGCCTTCCCAGGTCGTGGCCTTTTCGCCGCGGAAGGGCGTCGCGCCGGCGTCGGGCCACCAGGCGACCATCGCGCCGTTGTCGGTCGTGTAGACCACGATCGTGTCGTCGGCGATCTTCAGCTTGTCGAGCAGGTCGAGGAGCTGGCCGACGTGGCCGTCATGCTCGATGAGCCCGCTGCCGTAGACGTCGAACTCGCTGGAGAGGTCGCTGGCGAGGTGACGAGACTCGGGCTTCAGGTGCGTGTAGATGTGCATCCGGGTGGTGTTCAGCCAGGCGAAGAAGGGCTCGCCCGCCTGCGTGGACTGCGTGATGAAGCGCTTGGTGCGGTCCAGGAACTCCTCGTCCACGGTTTCCATGCGCTCGGTGGTGAGCGGGCCGGTGTCGCGCACCTTCTGCTTGCCGACCTTGCCGAAGCGGGGGTCGACGGTCGCGTCGTCCTCCTTGCTCGCCACGCTGTCGATCACGCCGCGCGGCCGGTAGCGCGCATTGAAGCCGGGATCCTTGCGCCACATGCGCAGTTCCGGCTCTTCCTCGGCGTTGAGGTGATAGAGATTGCCGTAGAACTCGTCGAATCCATGCACCGTGGGCAGGTGCTCGTTGCGGTCGCCGAGGTGGTTCTTGCCGAACTGTCCGGTGCGATAGCCGAGCTCCTTGAGCAGTTCGGCAAGCGTCGGATCGCGCGCGTCGAGCCCGACCGGCGAGCCGGGCATGCCGACCGTGGTCAGGCCGGTGCGGATCGGCAACTGGCCGGTGATGAAGGCCGCGCGCCCGGCAGTCGAGCTGGGGTGGGCGTAATGATCGGTGAACAGGATGCCTTCGCGCCCGATGCGATCGATGTTGGGGGTGGGCACCATCATCCCGTGGCTGTAGAGGCCGACGTTCGAGTAGCCGATGTCGTCGCCCATGATCACGAGGATGTTCGGCCGCTTGGGCGCCTGCGATTGTGCCTGCGCCTGCGCGCTGCCGAAGCCGGCGATGGCGGCGGCGAGGGCCAGGCGTTGCCAGCGGCGTTGGGGGTGTCTCATGAGGTCTCCTCTCTCGGGTTGGGGTCCTGGGGGCTTACCTGCCGAGGCGGCGCCGGATGGCGGGCATGTCCCTGCGGACCTGTTCATAGAAGTGGGCGAGGCCTTCGCACAGGTAGTTGAGGCCGGTCTCGCCGTCGGGCGCACGCAGCAGCCGGTTCTTCGGGCATTCGCCCCAGCACAGCTGCAGCTGCGGGCAGCGCCGGCAGTGGCCGGGCAGGCTGTCGTGCTTGGCGAGGCCGAAGCGGATCTGCTTGTCGGCGAAGGCGAGGTCGCCCTGGTGGGCCTCGCGGATGTTGCCGAGGCGGTATTCCGGGTAGACGAAGTGGTCGCAGGCATAGAGCTCGCCGTCGTGCTCCAGCGCCATGGCCTTGCCGCACACCGGCGCGCTGGTGCACATCTGCGCCGGCAGGCCGAGCGACTGCGCCACCGCGGTCTCGAACACGTTGATGTGCAAGCGGCCGAAGTCGTGCGCCAGCCATTCCGCCCACACCGCACACAGGAAGTCGCCGTAGTCGCGGGCATCGACCGACCACTCGGTGACGATGGACAGTGGGTGATCGGGCCGCGTGCGCGGGGTGCCGAGCAGCGGCATGTCGGCCGGCCTGGCCAGCCCGGGCGCACGCAGCTTGAAGTCGCGCGTCTCGACGCAGGGCGTGAACTGGATGCGGAAGCTGCCTGGGATCGCGCGCAGGCTGCGATAGACCTCGAGCGGTGCCCGTGCCACGTCGCGATTGACCACGCACAGCAGGGAGAAGGGCACCTCGGCCGCCGCCAGCCGGTTGGCCGCGGCGATGACGCGGTCGTAGGTCGGCTCGCCGCCCTTGGTCGGGCGGTAGCGGTCGTGCAGTTCGGGCGTGCCGTCCACGCTGAGGCCGACGACGAAGCCGTGCGCCTTCAGGAAGGCGACCCATTCGTCGTCGAGCAGCAGGCCATTGGTCTGCAGGTCGTTCTCGATGCGCTGGCCGGGCTTGCGGTGGCGCGCCTGCAGCTCGACCACGCGGCGGAAGAAGTCCAG
>Ga0116144_10005661_pt1 | contig 11219 bp, 8 predicted proteins | sample AD_UKC035_MetaG_FD_89746 | JGI IMG/M metagenome (GOLD analysis project Ga0116144, IMG submission 89746) | Active sludge microbial communities of municipal wastewater-treating anaerobic digesters from USA - AD_UKC035_MetaG | ecosystem: Engineered > Bioreactor > Anaerobic > Digestate | place: USA... | reverse complement strand
TCATCTCCGCGTTGTACGACTTCCTGGCTTCCGAGGAATACCTGCGGAGCCCGTATGGCAAGCACGAACTCGTGGGTGCGAACACCTTCATGCTGAACCTGCTGAAGAACAACCGACAGGAACTTTCGCTCACGGCGAACGCGGTGCAGTTCGACAGCACCATCGCACGTACGACCCGCATGCTACAGGACCGGACGCTGCTGTTGGAGAACGAGATCACCCAGCGCACCTCGGACACCGCCTTCATCGAAGTGACCCTGACCAACCTGGCCGGGCACAAATTCCCGAGCGGCTATCCCGCGCGCCGTGCCTTCGTGGAACTGGTGGTGGAGGATGCCGACGGTGACACTCTGTTCCGCAGTGGTGGTTGGGATGGGACCTATGAGGTGATCGGCCACGACGCGGATTGGGAACCGCACCATGATGTGATACGGGACCAAGGGCAGGCGCAGATCTATGAGATGGTGATGGCGGATGTGAACGGGAACAAGACCACGGTGCTGGAGCGTGCGAAGGAACCGTTGAAGGACAACCGCCTTGCTCCACTGGGCTTCACCTCCACCCACTTCACCTATGACACGGTGCTGGTGGCTGGTGTACCGGTGACCGATACCGACTTCAACCGCTACGAAGGAGGGGCCGAAGGCAGTGGAAGCGACAAGGTGCATTACCACGTCCCGATGAACGGCTACGCGGGGACCATCACGGTGCGGAGCCGGGTGTGGTACCAAAGTGCGCCGCCGCGTTGGATGGAAGAGATGTTCGCGTACAATACCCCGGAGATCGATCTGTTCAGGGACATGTACGCTGCTGCGGACGGAACGCCGGTGCTGGTGAAGGAGCATGAGGTCATCGATGTTTCCACCGCGATCGATGATCTGAGTGAACTCGGCGTGCGGATCTTCCCGAATCCGATCAGTGATGGCCAGCTGCGGATCGATGGTCTCGACCAACGGGTGCTCGGCATCCAGGTATACGACGCCCACGGTGGGCTGGTGCACGAGCTACGGCCGGGTCGGAATACCCGCATGACGATCCCGCTCGTTGGTGCTGGCACCTACCTGGTGGTGGTCCGGACGGCGGAGCAGCGCTTTGTTGAACGCGTGGTGGTCCTGCGATAATATTCCATAAGAACCTCATGCGAACGATCCTCCTGCTACTCGGCCTGACCTGTTCGGTCGCTCATGCCCAGCACGCCATCATCCAGGGCATCATCGACGGCATGGAGATCGATTCGATGCTCACCTATGTGGAGGAGATGTCCGGTGAGGTGGCCGTTGAACTCGGCTCCGGTCCGGTGGTCATCAATAGCCGTCACTCCGACCATGCGGGTAATGCACTGGCGCAGCAGTACTACGAGCAGAAACTCGCCGCTTTCGGCTACTCCACGGTGGCTCAAGCCTTCAATGCCACCGGGCGGAACATCCTGGCGACGAAGCTGGGTTCGGTCCATCCGGAGGAGATCGTGCTGCTCTGCGCCCATTACGATGCCATGCCACCCGGAGGGCTGTACAATGCGCCTGCGGCGGATGACGATGGCAGCGGATGCGCGGCATTGCTCGAGGCCGCGCGGGTACTGCATGACATACCGTTCGAGCGCACCATCGTGTTCGCACTCTGGGACCAGGAGGAGCAGGGGAAGATCGGTAGCATCTACTACGCCAACAACATGGCCGCGAACGACGAGGAGATCATGGGTGTGGTGAACATGGATGCGATCGCTTACGATGGCAACGGCGACAGGAAGGCGCGTGTACATGCCCGGCCGATGGCGAATTCCATGGCCATCGCCGATACCGTGTTCGCGATCCTGGACCGGTACGAGATCGACATCGACCTCTTGCTGACCAACCCCGGAGCCACGTACAGCGATCATGCCTCGTTCTGGTCGGCGGGCTATGGTGCTGTTTTGATGATCGAGGAGTTCAGTGGTGATGGGAATCCGTACTACCACACGCCCAATGACAGGATCCAGCACTTCGATGTGCCCTATTTCGAGAAGATGGCGAAGCTCTCCGTGGCGAGCATGGCGGCACTGGCGATGCCGTTCGATCCCACCGCCTCGGTGGCTCACCACTCCGGAGCGCAAGGCGTAGCGCTTACAGCCTATCCGAACCCGACCTCGGACCGGTCCCAGGTCGGGATCAACGTTGCCGAGAGCGGGCGTGTGCGCGTGTCCGTCCTGAACGCAGTGGGCCAGGAGGTGGTGGTGGTGCTTGATGCGGTCCTTCCCATCGGTGATCGATCGATGGATCTGGACCTGTCTGGCATTGCCCCGGGTGCATACACCGTACGAGCGGCGCGAGAGGACGGCTCCTTCAACGCCATCCGGTTACTGAGAACGCCTTGATCACTGCTTGGTGAACCGATGCACGGTGGCCCGCTCCGGTGCTTCCACGACACGGAGCAGGTAATTGCCAGGAGCCAGCGCCCCGACATGGAGCCTGGACTGCTTCCCTTGTCCGGCATTTTCGGTGATCAAGGTCCGGCCGTCCAGGCTGATCACCTCGAAACGCACGATGCGCCGGTCACCGGTCTCCACCAGCAGGTGGTCTTTCACGGGAACGGGGGAGAGCCTGATCGGAAGGTCCTGTGCTGGCTCCGCCACGCTGTTCGGTTCCAGAACGAAGATCCTCCCGGTCTGTGTGGCAGAGTGACCTTCGCTGGTACACATGTAGTTGTAGATGCCAGGTATGGTGAAGGTGTATGAATATTCCCAATCATCATTGGAGGGATCGCCGTTGGTGAAGCCTTCCGGATTCGCAGGGTAGAAGAAAGTGGTCCCGTTCACATTGTGGGTCCCATACGCATTGGACCAGGTCACGATATCACCGACCTCGATGGTCAGGATGTTCGGGGAGTAGTAGGGAAGGTCAGGCCCGAGCGTACTGCCGCCGACCTCCACGAAGTGCTCCGTTTGGGCGGTGGAATGGAATGGAAGCGCCGCGATGGCGAGAATGAATGGAAGTCTCATGCGTGCGTTGGATGTCCTGATCGGTGAGGGCGAAGCTATCGCCTTTGGGAGATGAACGTTCGCCGCCCATACACCATTCGAGGATGCCTACTTCCCCGCAGGCTGCAGGTGGAGGTCGATGTAGCTGAGCACCTTGTCCATCAGGTGCACCCGGTCCTTTCCACGCACGTTGTGACCATGGCCGGGGTACTCGAAGAAGTCGACCGGTACACCCTTGTCCACGCATGCTTTCAGAAAGCGGAGGGCATGTTCGGGCAGGACCACATCATCCTTACCGCCCGTGATGATCAACAGCGGGTCCTGGAGCCGGTCGGCCAGGCCGGTGAGGTTCGTGGCACCATAGCCTTCCGGATTCTCCTGCGGGGTGTCCATGTACCGTTCCGTGTACATCACCTCGTAGAGGCTCCAATCCATCACCGGACCGCCGGCGACACCGACCTTGAAGGTACCGGGGTGACGCGTCAACATCGCTGTGGTCATATGTCCGCCGAAGCTCCACCCGTGCACGCCGATCCGCGTGGTGTCCACGTATGGAAGGCTTCTCAGGAAGTCGACCCCGCGCATCTGGTCCTTCACCTCCAGTTCACCGAGGTGCCGATGGATGGCCTGTTCGAAGTCCCTTCCGCGGTTGCCGCTGCCGTGGCCATCAACGGTCCAGACGAGATAGCCGCGCTCCGCAGCCTCGAGCATCCAATGCGAGGCACCACCCAGGAAGCTGTTCGTCACCAACTGAACATGGGGGCCGTTGTATACATAGATCAGCACCGGGTACTTCACATCCTCCTGGAAATAGCTCGGCTTGATCAGACGCGCATTGAGGCGATCACCCATCTCACCGGGAATGGTCAACAGTTCCACGGTGCCCACGGTGTGGCCAGCCAGCGGGTCCTTCGAGGTGAGCAGTTCCTTCATCACCCCTCCGGTCCGGCTGTCGCGAAGGACGATCTTTCCGGGTACGCTCGTGCTGCTCCATGAATCGATGAGAACAGCACCATCACTGCTGAGCTTGCCATGGTGACTGCCGGCCTCCTGCGTGAGTCGGCTCACCTTGCCCGATCGGAGTTCCACGCGGTAAAGGTGGGTCTCGTTCGCTCCGGAAGGACGCCCGGCCTGGATCGTTCCGGTGCCCTCCACGATGACGATGGTCTCCTTCGGATCCCATCCCACCACATCGGTGACCGACCAGGACCCCTTGGTCAGTTGCCTCACCTCCCTTTTCGCCACATCGTACCGGTAGAGATGGTTCCATCCGTCACGCTGGCTTTGCCAGATGTACTGCCCGTTGCGTGTCTTCAGGAAGTGCGCCGGATGTTGCGGTTCGAGGTAGATGGAGTCGGTCTCGGTGAGCAGTGTCGCGGTCTCCCGTCCGGTGTTCGGGTCGTACCGGACGAGGCGCAGGTTCTCCGTGGTCCTGTCCAGATGCACCACCTGCACATACTGACCGTCCGCGCTCCAGCTGATGTTCGTGAGGTATTGGTCCGCCGGGGTGCCCGTTTCGAGGAAGCGGGTGCTTCCACTCTTCAGGTCGTAGATGCCAATGGTGACGATATGACTACTATCCCCGGCCATCGGGTAGCGGATCTTGTCGAAGGTGCTTGGCCGCGTGCTGATGTCCTCGAGGTGGTAAGGTGTCACCATGCGTTCATCCATGCGGTAGTAGGCGAGCTTCTCTCCGGTGGGTGACCAGAAGGTGCCCTTGGTGATCCCGTATTCCTGGCGATGGACACTTTGGCCGTTCACGATGCCATCCGAACCGTCCGTGGTGATGCGGGTCGGACCTTGTTCACCCTCTTCCTGCACATACAGGTCCTTGTCCACGGTGAAGGCGATCGATCCGGTCCTCGGGTGGAAGTCCTCGTTGGCGGCATCCTCCGGCAGCTCGGTGACCACCGTGCTTCGGCTTCCCAGGGTGTGCACGTGGTAGCGTCCGTGGTGCCAGAAGCGGAAGTGTTCCGGGTCCAGCCAGGTCACGGGTGGGATGGCCTTCAACTTGACGGTGTCCGCCATGGCGGTATTGAGCGCAGCCAGGTCGATGATCGGAAGGTCGACGCTCTTGCCCAAGGTGCCGCGCATGAGCTTGTCCTCCTTCACGTAGCTGTACGTCGGTGAGGCATCGATCCATTGCAGGCCCTTCATTCGTTCCGGAGCGAGGTCGGTGCCGGCCTTCATGATGGCGTCCCGCAGGGTGAGCGCCTGCTGCGCAAGAACGAAGAAGGGGAGGACGAAGGCGAGCAGTATGGCCGTGGATCGGTTCATGATGGGAAGTTCTGGGACGAAGATGGCGATCCGGTTCATTCCAGCGGCGGCCCGAACGCCGGGTCGTTGAGGAATGCGGTATCCGTGAGGGCCTCGAGGAAGTGGACGAGGTCCTGTCTGTCCGTGCTATCGAGTTGCACCACACCAAGCTTCCAGGCATACATGTGATCGTCGAAATTCGCTGTGTTCAGGTGGACGCCTTCCGCATAGAAGTCGACCACCTCCTCCAGCGTGGCGAACCGACCATCGTGCATGTAGGGTGCGCTCACGGCACAGTTGCGCAGGGTGGGTGTCTTGAACCGGCCCATGTGCCACGCCTTACCGGAGACACCGCCCAATCCAGGATCCGTGATCACACTGTCCAATCCGATGTTGGCGACAGCGTGGTCCTGAAAGAGCGGCAAGCTGTGGCAGTCGGCACAGTGCGCCCGGCCGAAGAAGAGGTCTTTTCCGCGGATCTGGGTCGCTGTGAGCGCGGTGCTATCGCATGCGTAATGGAAACGGTCGAACGGCGAGTCGAAGGATATCAATGTCCGCTCGAACTGGGCGAGTGCGTAAACGACATGCAGGCTGTCGATATCCATGGTGCCGAAGGCTTGCAGGAACTGCTCCTCGTAGCCCGGCCGCTCCTTCAGCCGTTGTACCACTTCGGACCAGCTGTTGAATTGTTCGCGGTGGTCGCGGACCGGCTCGAAAGCCTGCAATTCAAGCGTCAGCCCACGCGCATCCCAGAAGAAGAAATGGTTCCAGGCCAGGTTCACCAGCGCCATGGCGTTGCGCGTTCCTTCTCGATCGCGGATCCCCCTGGAATACCGGCGCGGATCGCTGAAGGCATGTTCCTGAAGGTGGCAGCTGCTGCAGGCGATGTCACCATCGCGCGATAAGGCCGATTCGTAGAAGAGGCGGCGGCCAAGCGCGATGCCTTCCCTGGTCAACGGGTTGTCATAGGGCAGGAGCGGGGCATGTTCCTCGGTCACGGCCCATTCCGGGTAGGATAAGTCCATTGGGGTCGGGGCTGCGGCATACGTGGCCGCGATCGGCCGTTGTCGTTCACATCCCACCGCCCACAGCACCGTGAGGAGCAAGAGGCAGGTAAGAACGCGATCGCTCAACACCATCAATTCGGATCGCTGAACGCCGGATCCGTGAGGAAGCGATCGTCGGTAAGGGCGTGCAGGAAGGCGACGATGTCCGCGCGTTCCGCTGCGTCCAGATCCACCAGGCCGAGTGTCCAGCCGAACATGTGGCTGTCCAGGTTCGGGGTGTCCAGATCGACATTGTCCCCATAGAAGTCGAGGACATCCTCCAGGGTGGCATGGCGGCCATTGTGCATGTAGGGTGCAGTGACGGCCACATTCCGAAGGCCTACGTTCTTGAAGCGGCCGCGATCCTCCTCCAGCCCGGTCACTTCCATCAAGCCCAGGTCAGGATCATTGCGATTCAGGCCGATGTTCTGAAAGTTGTGGTCGTTGAGGCGTGGTCCGAGGTGGCAGTCGCTGCAATGCGCTTCGCCGAAGAAGAGTTCCATGCCACGGACCTGTTGTTCCGTCAACGCGTCGAGGTCTCCATTCTGGACGTACCGGTCATACGGTGAGTCGAATGACAGCAGGGTGCGCTCGAACTGTGCGATGGCCATCACCACCTTCACGCTATCGATCACATCGGTGCCGAAAACGGTCTTGAACAAGGCGGGATATGCGGGATGCGCCTGCAACCGTTCCACCACCACCGGCCAGGAGTTCCGCATCTCGCCAGGGTCACGCACGGGCCGGAAGGCCTGGTCTTCCAATGAACTGGCGCGCCCATCCCAGAAGAACGCGTGGTCCCAGGCCAGGTTCTGCACAGGCATGCTGTTCCGGCGACCTATGCTGCCATCCGTGCCGATGGAGAATTGGCGTGGATCGCTGAAGGCATGCTCCTGTTGATGACAGGTGGCACAGGACATGGTGAAGTCGTTGGAAAGCGCCTTTTCGTAGAAGAGTTTACGGCCGAGCGCGACGCCCTCCACGGAAAGTGGGTTGTTCCCTGGCAGGTTCAACGGGTGGATGCCATCCTCCGCCCAAGCCGGGTAGGAGAGGCTCAGCGGTGTAGGGCCGGTTTCCTCGCCTGGCATGGTCGGATCCTTACGGCAAGCAGCAAGGATCAAGATCAAGCTCGTCAGAAGCGCTGGGACGAATGTGCGTGCCGACATCGTAAGCGAATTTCGGAGATCGGCGCGTGCTCGACGGGGGTTCAAGAGCCTTCCTCCTCATGAACGAGGAAGCCTAAAGGATGTTCACCTCGCGCTCCAGTTCCACACCGAAGCGCTGCTCTACCGTCCTGAGCACGTGGGCGCTCAACTCGAACACCTCCTTTCCGGTGGCGCCACCTCGGTTCACCAGCACCAGAGCCTGTCGGTCGTGTACGGCATGGGTGCCACGGTCGAGGCCTTTCAGACCGGCGCGTTCGATCAGCCAACCCGCAGCCAGCTTCACCATGCCCGGGCCGGCCGGGTAGGAGACCAGGTCCGGGTGTTCCAGGTGGATCCGATCGGCGAGTGCCTGCGGGACCACCGGGTTCTTGAAGAAGCTTCCCGCATTCCCCAATACGGCCGGATCGGGCAACTTGCTGCGTCGGATGGCGATCACCGCCTTGCTCACATCCTTGATCGTTGGTACATCGATCCCCATGCGGTCGAGTTCCTGCTGGATGTTGCCGTAGCTCGTGTTCAGAACGGGCTTCTTGCTCAACCGGAAGGTGACCGACAGGATCACGAAGCGGTCCTTTCCAGCGCGCTTGAAATAGCTTTCCCGGTAACCGAAGGCGCAGGCTTCCCGGTTGAAGGTGATCACCTCGCCGGTGCCGCGGTCCAAGGCTTCCAATGAGCTGAAGGTGTCCTTGATCTCCACACCATAAGCCCCGATGTTCTGCATGGGTGCCGCGCCCACCTTGCCGGGTATCAGAGAGAGGTTCTCCACGCCGCCCCAACCTTGGGCCACGCATTGCAGCACGAATTCATGCCAGATGACACCGGCCCCGGCCTTCACCCACACATGATCCGCATCCTCCTGCACCACGGCGATGCCGGGCATTTCGTTCAGGAGCACCGTGCCTTGGAAGTCCTGCGTGAACAGGATGTTGCTGCCTCCGCCAAGGATCAAGAGGGGGGCGCCGCTCACCTCCGGTGTGGATAGTAGGTCCCGCAGGCCATCCACCGTATCAAAGCGTGCCAGCCGATCGGCTTTGGCGGCGATGCCGAAGGTGTTGAGGGAGCTAAGGTCGGCGTGGTGTTGAATGGCCATGGGAACGAGGGCAAGTTTACTGGACCGCCACCCGTTACTTTGGGCGAGCGCCGCGTGGCTTGTGCACAGCCCTTCGGTGACAGTCCATGCCCCGCGCCATCGTCGCCGTCACCAACGACCTGAGCACCGACAACCGGGTGCACCGGACCTGCATGGTGTTGTGCGACCTGGGTTACGAGGTCTTGCTGGTGGGTAGGCAGTTGCCCGGATCACTGCCGCTGGATCGCCCATACGCCACCAAGCGGATGCGGCTGATCTTCCGGAAGGGTCCGCTGTTCTATGCGGAATACAACAAGCGCCTCTTCCTGCTCCTGCTCTTGGCCCGCTTCGACCTGGTCGTGGCCAATGATCTGGACACGCTCAGCGCCTCCTTCCTCGCCGCGACATGGCGCGGGAAGCAGCTGGTCTATGACAGCCATGAGTTCTTCACCGAAGTGCCTGAACTGGTGGAGCGCCCGCTGGTACGACGGATCTGGCTCACCATCGAACGTTGGATCTTCCCCAGGCTGGAGCACATCATCACGGTGAACGACAGCATTGCACGGGCTTATCGGGAACGGTACGATAAACAACTGGCGGTGGTACGCAACATCCCCATGCCACGGGAACTCGGTCCACTGCCGAACCGCGCCGAACTCGGACTTCCGCAGGACCGCTTCATCCTGGTCCTGCAGGGAAGCGGCATCAACGTGCAGCGGGGTGGGGAGGAGGCGGTGCTGGCCATGAAGCACTTGCCGGATGCGCTCCTGTTGATCATCGGCGGTGGCGATGCCTGGCCCGTGCTGGAGCGGATGGTCAAGGAGCACGACCTCGAGGACCGGGTGCGGTTGATCGGCCGCATGCCCTACGAGCGCATGATGCAGTACACGCGCCACGCGGACCTGGGACTGTCGCTGGACAAGGACACCAATCTGAACTATCGGTACAGCCTACCCAACAAGCTGTTCGACTACTTCCGGGCGGAGATCCCCGTGCTGGTGAGCGACCTTCCCGAGGTGGCCGGGATCGTCCGGAACTATGAGGCCGGTGTGGTGATCGGGCAGGTGGAGCCGTCCGTCATCGCTGCTGCGGTGCGCACTCTTCAGGCCGATCCCGAACGGCACGAGACGCTTCGACGGAATGCTATTTTCGCAGCCGCTTCGCTGGACGGTTCCCGCGAACAGGACGCGCTGAAGGCCGTCTTCCAAAGGCTTGCCTGAGCAACACGTGCATATCATCAGTTTCGATGTACCCGCCCCACCGGACTACGGCGGTGTGATCGATGTCCACTTCAAGGCGAAGGCGCTGGCCGAGGTCGGAGCCAAGGTGCACCTGCATTGCTTCGAGTACGGTCGCCACCGATCGAAGGAGCTCGAACGCTTCTGCTCGTCCGTGCACTATTACCAGCGGCATACTGGGAAGCACCAGCTCCTGAACTCGCTGCCCTACGTGGTGGTGAGCCGGCGCAGTGACGCGCTCGTGACCCGCCTGCTGAAGGACGACCACCCCATCCTCTTCGAGGGGCTGCACAGCTGCTATCATCTGGGTGATCCACGGCTGCACGGCCGCAAGCGCCTGGTGCGGGCGCACAACGTGGAGCACGACTATTACATGGCGCTGGCCAAAGCCGAAGGGAACGCGTTCCGACGCACCTACTTCATCAATGAAGCACGGAAGCTGCAGCGCTTCGAACCGGTGCTGAGCGAAGCCGACCATGTGCTGGCCATCAGTCCCAAGGACCAGGCCTATTTCGCAGGCCATTTCAAGAACGTGGTGCACATACCGGCCTTCCACGCCTGCGACAAGGTGGAGGTGGCCGATGGTATGGGCGACTTCGCCTTCTATCACGGTGCGTTGGGTGTGGCAGAGAACGACCAGGCAGCGCTCTTCCTGGTGCAGAAGGTCTTCAAGAACTCACCCGTGAAGCTGGTGATCGCGGGCAGCAACGCCAGCAAGGAACTGAAGCGCGAGGTGGAGAAGGCGACCAATGTGGAACTGCGCGAGAACGTGGGCACGGCAGAGATCCACACGCTGGTGCGGCAGGCACAGGTGAACGTGCTACCCACCTTTCAGGCCACAGGCATCAAGTTGAAGCTCCTGCTCTGCCTGTACACCGGTCGCCACGTGGTGTGCAATACGCCCATGGTGGAAGGCACGGGACTAGCCGAACTGTGCCACGTACACGACAGCGCCGAGGCCATGCATACGAGCATCCTGGCCTGTATGGGTGCCCCGGCGAACGGCCAGGCGATCGAGAAGCGCATGGAAGTGCTGGAAGAGCGCTTCAGCAACAGGCACAACGCCGAGCGGATCCTGCGGTTGCTATGACCTAGTTCGCCGCCGCTGCGCTCAACTCCAACAACTTCGAGTCCTCGCAGCGCACCACCCGCGTATTGAACTTCTTCATGTGGGTGTAGTCGTGCGTGGCCATGATCACGCTGCGGCCGCTCCGGCTGATCTCGAAGAGCAGGTCCAGGATCTCGCCCGTGGTCTCTGGATCCAGGTTACCGGTGGGTTCGTCAGCCAGGATCAGTTCGGGGTCGTTGAGCAGGGCACGGGCGATGCTCACCCGTTGCTGCTCCCCGCCGCTCAGCTCGTGCGGCATCTTGTAGCCCTTGGTGGCCAGGCCCACCTTCTCCAGCACTTCCTGCGCGCGGGCATCCATCGCTTTGCGGTCGGACCAGCCGGTGGCGCGCATCACGAAGAAGAGGTTCTCGTTCACGGTGCGG
>Ga0116144_10005659_pt1 | contig 11223 bp, 7 predicted proteins | sample AD_UKC035_MetaG_FD_89746 | JGI IMG/M metagenome (GOLD analysis project Ga0116144, IMG submission 89746) | Active sludge microbial communities of municipal wastewater-treating anaerobic digesters from USA - AD_UKC035_MetaG | ecosystem: Engineered > Bioreactor > Anaerobic > Digestate | place: USA... | reverse complement strand
TTGATGGCGGAAGAACTTCATCGCTTTGATAAGTGATATAAAATTGATCGCTCTTGGCTCCTAAAAAATCAAAACAAAGTCTGATCACGCTGGTTCTTCTGGGAATAATGCTGATCTTGTATTTTATCTTTGGGAGAAACAAAGATGAAAATCAGATTGACAAAAGGCAAAAGGAATTTCGTTACAATGAAATTCGCCTCACTGATCACGCTAAATGCAGAATGGATTGCCGTTCTATTGATGAGAAGGAGATTAAAAATATTTTAGCTAAAGGCTCTATTAATTATAAGAAGAGTGACTTGAAAGATAAACCTTGTCCGACATATGCTGTGGAAGGGATATCTGATGACAACCAACACATACGTGTGATCGTTGGCAATTGTAATAAAGAAGCTGTCATCGTTACCGTTATAGATCTCGATGAAGAGCATGCTTGTGATTGCGATTGATAAAAATTAAAATGATGCAAAAAATTCAAAACTATATTAATGGTGAATTGATCGCTCCCATCAGTGGCGAGTACCTAGAAAATTACAATCCGGCCACCGGTGAAGTATACAGCCTCATACCCGATTCCAACGAAAAGGATGTTGATAATGCTGTAAAGGCCGCCAAAGAAGCTTTTCCTACCTGGTCGACAATGGCTAAACAAAAGCGTTCTGCAATTCTAATTCGTTTAAGTGAACTCATACAAGCCAATCTGGATAGATTCGCTCTTGCTGAAAGTGTTGATAATGGCAAACCTGTGTGGCTCGCAAAATCAGTAGACATACCACGTGCTGTATCTAATTTGCATTTTTATGCTACGGCTTCTTTGCATACTCATACCGAAGCTCATGGAATGGAAGAAACAGCATTGAATTATACCCTTCATACTCCCGTTGGTGTTGCCGGTTGTATTTCTCCCTGGAATCTTCCTCTCTATTTATTCACCTGGAAAATCGCCCCTGCTTTAGCCGCAGGCTGTACTGTAGTTGCCAAGCCAAGTGAGATCACTCCTATGACTGCCTACATGCTTTCCGAATTATGCAATGAAGCCGGAATGCCACAGGGTGTTTTGAATATTGTTCACGGACTCGGAGCAAAAGCAGGCATGGCTATCGTATCACATCCTGATGTAGCCGCAATAAGTTTTACAGGAGGAACAAAGACCGGTGAAGTGATTGCACGCACTGCTGCACCGATGTTTAAAAAATTAAGCCTCGAGCTCGGTGGGAAAAATCCGAATATTATTTTTGCCGATGCTGATTTCGATAAGGCAGTACATACCTCTGTTCGTTCTTCTTTTTCCAATCAGGGAGAGATCTGTTTATGCGGTTCAAGAATTTTTATTGAACGAAGCATCTATGAAAAATTTAAAAATGCTTTTGTAGATGAAGTAAAAAAACTGAAGGTCGGGGACCCATTGAATGATGATAATTGGATCGGAGCCATAGTATCCCGCCCACATAAAGAAAAGATCCTTTCTTACATAAAACTTGCACAGGAAGAGGGTGGAAAAATCCTTTGCGGAGGTACAGAAGTTGATCCCGGAGGAGCTAACTCAACTGGCTATTTTATCGCTCCGACAGTCATCGAAGGGCTTTCTTATGATTGCCGGACAAATCAGGAAGAGATCTTTGGTCCTGTTGTTACGATCATGCCTTTTGATACCGAGGAAGAAGTATTGACCTATGCCAACAGCACACAGTATGGATTAGCCGCTACCCTCTGGACGCAAAATCTCACAAGGGCTCATCGCATGAGCGCAAAAATTCAAAGTGGGATCGTCTGGGTCAATTGCTGGCTCCTACGTGATCTTCGTACACCTTTTGGTGGAATGAAAGGCTCGGGTGTTGGACGTGAAGGTGGCTTTGAAGCTTTGAAGTTTTTCATGGAAGAAAAAAATATTTGTGTGAAGTTTTAATTTGTATCCGAATATTCATCAATGCCCTGGCTCGACAAACACCTCTATCTAAAAAAATCTAAGCTTCCCAAGGCCGGAAAAGGGTTGTTCACTAAAACTGATATTCCAACTGGCACACGTATCACGGAATACAAAGGTCGTCTGCAAGCATGGAAAGATGTAAAGCATGAAGACGGATACAATTCATATATTTTCAAGCTGAGTCCAAGATTAGCTATCAATGCAAAAAATTATTTAAAAACATTTGGCAGATATGCTAATGATGCACGAGGAGCTGGAAGAATAAAAGGACTAAGAAATAATGCAGATTACATTGTAGAAGGAAACAAATGTTATCTGGATGCCATTCGACCTATTAAAAAGGGTGAAGAAATTTTTGTAGAGTATGGAGGGAACTTTTGGAAATTGGCCAAAAAATTAGAAAAAGAAAAACTCAGAGGCTTGTAGATAAACAGAGGAAAGTTGGAATTATACCAAAATGATCCTATTCAACTGCCTTTTATTCCTGTTCAGCTATTTATTGAAGCCCGGATAAAAGAATAGGTATAAATTTATCCTCCATAAAAAGGAAATCATCTACATAAACACTTTTATGATAAAGCATAGCATCTCATTTTTTGCAATATTCATATTCATTCATTTAGGTATTTCAAAAGCCCAAAACTTCAGCATCATCGACACCCTCCCAACAGGTGCTTATGGTACTGCCACCTGGGGTGATTTTGACAATGATGGTTTCAAGGACCTTGCTTACCTGTCGCAGGTATTGCCTGATGCCGCCTGTCAAATTTATCATAACACAAATAATGTATTTACAGAAGTGTCACAGCAATTTCCTCTGCTGTTCAACCCTGCTGCAAAATGGGCGGATCTCGACAATGATGGCTTTGATGACCTGGTTGTTTGCGGATTAGATAGTGTGTTCGTCGAAAAAACTTTTGTGTACAGAAGTTTAGGAAATGGAACCTTTGTTTCAATGAATCATGCTATACCGGGTCTCTCCGTCGGCAGTATTGACATTGAAGATTACAATCATGACGGACTGCCTGATATAGCCATCAGCGGATACGGAGTTTCTCCGGGCCTGGGTGCTTACATATTTAAAAACACAGGTTCCTTTACATTTGTAGATATCAATGCTCCAATAGTGCCGATGCATGGTGGTGAACTGACATGGAAAGATTACAACTACGATAGTCTCCCTGATTTGGTGGTGAATGGCGAAGAAAGTGTCAGTGCTCACATAAGATTTTATAAAAATCTGGGATCCGATGTTTTCCAGGAAGAGTCATTCAATTTCCCGGGGACAATTGGAACCGTTGACTGGATAGATTTTGACCTTGATGGCTTTGATGATCTTTTCATTACCGGTATTGATAGCAGTTTTGTACAAAATGCAAGTACCCTATACAGAAATGACGGGAGCGGAAATTTTACTTTAGTATCTCCTAATATTCCGGCTTTCGGCGAACCAAGTGCAGTCACCATTGCAGATTTCAACAATGATTCTATTCAGGATATTTGTCTCGTTGGTGGCAACAGCCAGTTCAATTCATTTTCAGTAATCGCTTATGGCCAGGGAACTTCAACTTTCAATTTTGCACCTCTTCCAAGAGCTGTTATCGACAATCTTTTTGTTGAAGCAACAGACATGGATTCCGATGGTGATATGGATCTTGTGATGAGCACCTATATTCTCAGAAATGATGGAGCAATAACAGGTTTAAAATCTGTTTCTGAAAATTCGAATGATGGTATTTTGTACCCGAACCCCGCTACAAGTGAATTAAATATTCTGTCAGCTAAAAAAGTTAGTTCGTTTTACATTTATGATCTGCAATCACAATTAGTACTTGAAAACAAAAGCGAATCTTCCCATTATAACATCCCTACCAAAAATTTAACACCCGGCATTTATTCCATCAGAGTCGTTTTTAGTGATGGAGAAGTGTTGAATAAACTTTTTCAGGTTTCGCATTGATAAACAGTGGCCATTCTCATTCATTGCCATTCATCCCCTTTTCCTGGTGAAGAATGAATAATTTTACCTTTAAAATCCTCTTTTCTCAAATAATTATGGCCTTTTTGGGAAACATTACCGGCTTGTTTGCGTAAAAGGCAAGTTTGTATTTCTCCTTAACAACTTACCCTGAATTCACAATCATCTGTGGTAAGTTCAGAGGAAGCTTTCCGGGTCCTTTTAAAAAATTACTAATTTCGTTTTATATAACCGATCAAGCCATGATGCGAATTTTATCACTCTGTCTACTTTTTTGTATTAGCTATTCACTTTCAGCGCAGGTCACGTCTATCAGCCCTGCTGTCAGCAATCCTTCACAAACTTTAAGCACAGTTATCATGCTGAGCAGTGGTGTTATGCAGGCTACGGCTCCAAGTCCAAATCAGGCAAGTGATATTTATCTTGTTCAGGCGGGCGACACTATTTTTTGTGATTACTTTGACAGCACACAGGTTTATCCCGGCAGCGGAGCTAATTCCGATTCACTGTGGTGTGACTTTACAATTCCTTCGAATGCAATGTTAGGCTGGTATGAGGTTCACGTAACAACTTATTTCCAGGATACAAATCCACCATTCGATACTATTCCGATTGACAATATGCTAGGCTACGGAATGGTTGTTGCCGATCCGAATGCATGTGATGTTCCTTTTAATACATCCGCAACAGCAATTACAACAACAAGCGCACAAATAAACTGGGATGCAGCAGTGATTGCAGATACATTCAGGGTCAGATATAGAGAAGTTGGAACTTCCAACTATTTGTATAAAGATGTTGATGGTGCAGGAGGAATTGTTAATACTACTCTGAGCAATTTATTTCCGGGAACAGATTATACCTACGAGGTAAGTACAAAATGCCTTGGTTATAGCAGTACTTATAGTATCATCGATAATTTTCAGACAACAATTGCAGGTGCAAATTGCATCATACCAAATCAACTTGATACGTTTGGGGTGACTGCAACAGATGCGACATTGCTATGGAATCCATTGGTAGTTTCAGATACTTTTATCGTTCGTTATGCCTTAAACGGTACATCAAATTATTTATACAAAACAATTGCCGGTGGTGGTGCAAACATGACAACTATCACAGGACTAACACCTGCCAGAGCTTATAAATTCCAGGTAGCATCTGTTTGCCTAGGTGTGAGTAGCGGTTATAGTGCCAATTTTGTTTTCAACACACTTGGACCTTGTGCTAAACCACACAGCCTTACAGCAACTAACATTACAAATTCTTCAGCCGAGATCGGTTGGACAGAATTAGTCACAGGAGATAATTTCCGTGTACGTTATACAATAAACGGGACATCAAATTATAAATATCAAACTGTTTCGGGATCTGTCTATTCAACAACCATTACAGGACTACTTCCGGGAACAACTTACAATTACCAGGTAAGTACAATGTGCAGTGGTGCCGGCACAGGATACAGTTCTATCGCTTCTTTCACCACTGTCTCATCTGCCGTCAGCTGTATCAAGCCTTATGGGATTTCATCTTCAAATCTGACCAGCAGTACAGCACAGATCAACTGGTCAGTTTTTGTTGAAGCAGATACATTCAGAATAAGATACAGGCTCAATGGTGCAGGTCAATACTTTTATAAAAATATCGATGGCGCAGGGGGAATTACTAACGGTACCATTACAGGCCTTTTACCAAGTTCATTGTACACATATCAGGTAAGCTCAATCTGTCTTGGTGTAAGTAGCGGATATAGTAGCACATTAAACTTTACCACTACCAGCGGAGCCATTGTATGTGGTGTTCCTTCCGGCGTCGCGTCATCCTCGATCACATCTTCTACTGCATTAATCAGCTGGAACACATCAGTTACTGCAGATACTTTCCGATTACGATTTGCTGAAAACGGCACAAGTGTTTACCGTTATAAAGATATAGCCGGTGGCGGATATTCAACGATGATTGATGGCCTCTCTCCTATAACTACCTATGACGTTCAGGTTAGTTCTATTTGCAGCGGAGTAAGCAGTGGCTACAGTTCTGTTCACACCTTTAGCACAATTGCAGGAACAGTACCTTGTGCAACACCCTATGATCTGAATACAACTTCAATTCTACCAAACAGCGCAACGATAAGCTGGACTCCCGACATTACCGCAGACAGTTTTATGGTCCGTTATTCAGTGCTTGGCACTACTAATTATGTCTGGAAAAAAATAACAGGCGCGGGTGGTGTATTCTCAACTTCATTAACGGGATTGACGAACAATACCAGCTATCAATGGCAAGTTCGGTCCATTTGCAACGGCGTGAGTGTCTCAGTTTATTCTGCGTCCTACTCTTTCGCTACTCCACTCGTTCGACTTGCTAAACAAGATCCGGTTCCGGCAGAAGAACATTTTGTTCTATATCCAAATCCGGCTGACGAAAAATTCTTTATTCGTTTTAATGCAGTGAATGATGAGACTTGTATATTCTATCTGGTTGATCTTGCAGGAAGAATTGTCCACCGGGAAGAATTCACTGCAGTAACAGGAGAAAACATCATTGAAATTCCAAGCCAAGAATTTGCACAAGGAATATATTCCGGAATCTTTGATTCGCCTTCTTTGAAAAAGCAGGTGCGCGTAGTCATCCGCTAAACCAGTATTGCAATTTATTTAATGCAGGATAAACGAAGTGGATATTTTTTGATTCTTGTAATTCACAACGTTTAGGGCTTAGCTTTACAGCTTGTTAGCGCCCAAGCGGATTTTTATGGCAGAATCTTCATTTTTAAAAACACTTCGCAAGAACTTTTCATTTGAACCTACCTCTGATCAGGAAAAGTTGATGGAATTGATGGATGATTTTTATAACTGCGAAGCTCAAAAAAAAGCATTTATTTTAAGAGGATACGCGGGAACCGGGAAGACAACTTTTATTCAGGCTCTTGCCAAAACTTACTCTCATTTTGATTATAGCGTAGTACTACTCGCCCCTACCGGGAGAGCTGCAAAGGTGATGAATGATTATACGGGAAAACAGGCTAGTACACTACATCGCAGATTGTATGACATGGGTATTGCCAAAGGCGGAGGCCTAAGTGTAAGGCCTGCTAAAAACAAGATCCCAAAAACGGTTTACATTGTTGACGAAGCTTCCATGATTGCGGCGAATGATGATAAAAGCCTGTTCAAGGGGAGAAATATCCTGAAGGACCTTTTCAAGTATGTGTATAGCCAGGAAGATTGTTTTTTGGTTTTCATTGGTGATACCGCTCAACTACCTCCCGTTGGTGAAGAAGATAGTCCTGCCTTGGATGCCGATTATCTGGAAAGAGAATTCAAGATGCAAGTTTATTCTCTTGAATTGAAAGATGTTGTGAGACAAGCAGAGGAGTCCGGAATTCTCATGAATGCAACTGCTCTGAGAATTCTCATCAATCGCTGTGCAGGAGAGCCGGTGTTTAAATCAAATGGCTACCCGGATATTGAACGGGTAGAAGGTGACCGGTTGATGCAGGCTTTACAAAATGCATATGAAGAAAATGACCCGGCGAGTACCTTAGTGGTCTGTCGATCCAACAAACAAGCCAACCGATACAATGATTTTATCCGGCGGGAGTTACTGCATTTTTATGAGCCGCTGAACACAGGTGATAGATTAATGGTTGTTAAAAATAACTACTACTGGCTCGATCAGGACTCACAGGCAGGATTTATTGCAAACGGGGATATCATTCGCATCAAAGATATTCTCAGAACGGAAGAAAAATTTGGTTTTCATTTTGCTGATGTAAGAGTGGATTTGCCCGATTATCCTCATCAGGAAAGTATCGAAGTAAAATTAGTGTTGGATACTATCAGCTCCGAAACCCCGGCCTTGTCTTTGGAAGAGAACAAGAAGTTATTCGAAGCGATCAATGAAAAATATAAAAAAGTAAAAAAAACGGCAGAAAGATTAAAATCAATATATGCTGATCCCTATTACAATGCACTACAGGTAAAGTTTGGATACGCCATTACTTGTCATAAAGCCCAGGGAGGTCAATGGCCATTTGTGTTTGTTGATTCAGGTTTTGTTCATGAAAGCTCCGCTACTACTGATCTTTTGCGCTGGCTCTACACTGCGGTAACCAGGGCTTCAAAAAAGCTGGTCCTTGTTAACATGCACGAACGATTTTTTCGGAATTAGTTGGGAGGAAAAGAATTTTGTGAATACCTTTAAAATTCTTTAACGACCACAAGCTTATACTCCATTGCTCAAGCCTTCAGTACAATCTATATCGGTAAAAAAATTCAAAGACGATCTTACCCGGGAAACTAACGACTTACTTGCCGTTGAGGAGCCGCTTGAAATAAGATTATCTTACGGAAGAAAAAATGATCGCAAACAGAAAAGTATTTCTGTAACCATGCGAACTCCCGGTCATGATTTTGAATTGGCAATAGGATTTCTATTTACTGAAGCCGTTGTAAATAGCAAGGAAGAAATTCTTAGCATTAAATATTGTGAACAGGAAAGAGGAACACCTGCTGAACAAAATATTGTCTTAGTGGAATTGCAAGAAAATGTATTTCCTGATATAAAAAGACTCGAGAGAAATTTTTATACAAGTTCCAGTTGTGGAGTGTGTGGAAAAGCTTCAATTGATGCAGTAAGAAATGCAATCCCAAAATCCGGTATTTCAGAAGATCAAAGATTTTTTGTGAGCTCAGAAGAAATTCTTGCTCTCCCCGAAAAGTTATATGCGGAACAATTAGTTTTTAGTCATACCGGTGGCTTACATGCTGCCGCTCTATTTGATGACAAGGGGGAAATCCTTCTCCTGAGAGAAGATATTGGAAGACATAATGCTCTTGACAAATTAATTGGTGCCTCATTACAATTAAAAAAGATTCCGCTTAATAAAAATTTGCTATTCCTGAGCGGACGATCAAGCTTCGAGCTGGTACAAAAAGCAGCGATGGCAGGAATTAAGATTATTGCTTCAGTGGGAGCTCCAAGTAGTCTGGCTGTCTCGGTGGCAAAGGAGTTCGGCATTACACTGATTGGATTTGTACGGGATAATCGATTCAATGTATATTGCGGACAAGAACGAATTAAAGACTAAAAATGTCTGAAAAAACTGATAGCAGCCAACTACCCAATCCGGAAAATCCGGATAAATTAAGTGATGCTAAGATCCGTAATCCAAAGACAGTTGCAGCGGGGATGCCCGGTGTTTTTGCTGCAGCCGGACATGTTTTTTCTGAAATGAATCCCGCGAGAGGAATTCAGGCATTATTAAAACTCAATCAAAAAGACGGTTATGATTGCCCCGGTTGTGCATGGCCCGATCCTGATGACGATAGATCGGTCATCGGAGAATATTGTGAGAATGGAGCAAAAGCTATAGCTGAAGAAGCTACTTCTAAAAAATTGGATCCTGCGTTTTTTAGGAAACATAGTGTCAGTTCCCTATCACGGTTGAACGATTACGAAATAGGTAAGAAAGGAAGAATCACACATCCCATGTATTTACCCGAAGGTGCGGACTACTATGAGGAAATTTCCTGGGAACACGCTTTCGAAAAAATTGCTGTGAAACTAAATTCATTGTCATCACCGGATGAAGCCATCTTCTACACTTCCGGAAGAACCAGCAATGAAGCAGCCTTTCTTTATCAGCTTTTCGTGAGGGAATTTGGAACCAATAACCTGCCGGACTGCTCAAACATGTGTCACGAATCAAGTGGCACGGCATTGACAGAATCGCTTGGTATAGGAAAAGGTTCAGTGAAACTGGAAGATTTTTACGACGCAGAGCTGATCATTATTCTTGGACAAAATCCGGGGACGAATCATCCCCGAATGCTTTCCGCATTACAAAAGGCTAAAGATAATGGAGCGAAGATCATTGCAATAAATCCTCTTCCTGAAACAGGGCTCATCAGTTTCAATGATCCACAAACAATTAAAGGTATTCTTGGCATTAAATCTAAACTGAGTGATCTGTTCCTGCAAGTGAAGATCAATGCCGACATGGCACTTCTTAAAGCGATCATGATCTTGCTTGCTGAGGAAGAACGTAAATCTCCCGGTTCTGTTTTTGATAATAAATTTATCAAAGAGCACACTATCAACGCGGAGGCGTACCTTAAATCTTTGGAAAAATACACACTAGAAGAACTTTCACAAAATTGCGGCATCTCTGTTGAACAAATCCGTGAAGCAGCTGATTTGATTCGTCCTAGAAAAAAAATAATCGCATGCTGGGCCATGGGTCTGACACAGCATAAAAATGCTGTTGATACAATCAAAGAAGTTGTGAATTTGCTCCTTCTTAAAGGAAGTATTGGAAAAAAAGGCAGCGGTACATGTCCGGTGAGGGGTCACAGTAATGTTCAGGGTGATAGAACTATGGGCATATATGAAAAACCCTCTGCTGAATTTTTAGCAAGAATTAAAAATGTGTTTAAAATTAATGTCCCCGAAAAACATGGCTATGATACTGTAGAATCTATCCATGCCATGTATGAAAGAAAAGCAAAAGTATTCATTGCTATGGGTGGGAATTTTCTTTCAGCAACACCGGATACCGGCTATACAGCAGAAGCACTCAGAAGATGTGATTTAACCGTGCACGTATCCACAAAACTAAATCGCAGCCATCTTATTCACGGAAAAGAGGCTCTCATTCTTCCTACTTACGGAAGGAGTGATAAAGATATTTGGAATGGAGAAGATCAATTTATAAGCTGCGAAAATTCAATGGGTGTTGTTCAAATGTCCAGAGGAAATTTAAAGCCTGTATCTACACATTTTCTCAGTGAGCCTGTTATCGTATGCATGCTTGCTAAAGCATTGCATGGAAATAAATCAAAAATAAATTGGGATCTGTATCTTCAGCACTATGATCATATCAGAGATGCAATAGAAAAAACGATTCCGGGTTTTGAAAAATACAATGAAAGAGTAAGAAGCCCGGGAGGCTTTTACTTGCCAAATTCATCACGGGAAAGAAGTTTTTCAACTTTCAGTGGAAAGGCTGAACTAAACATTGCAGAAGTCAATCAGCATATTCTTAGATCAGACGAATTACTAATGATGACAATCAGAAGTCATGATCAGTTTAATACAACGATCTATGGAATGAATGATCGATACAGAGGGATCTACAATGAGAGGCGAGTAATTTTTATGAATGAGAAAGACATTAGCTTATTAGGCTTAAATGCAAATGAAGTAGTTGATCTTGTTTCTGATAAGGACGGAATACGAAGAATAGCACATAAATTTTTAGTAGTACCATTTAGTATTACCGAAAAATGTTGTGCAACTTACTTTCCTGAGACCA
>Ga0116144_10005654_pt1 | contig 11228 bp, 7 predicted proteins | sample AD_UKC035_MetaG_FD_89746 | JGI IMG/M metagenome (GOLD analysis project Ga0116144, IMG submission 89746) | Active sludge microbial communities of municipal wastewater-treating anaerobic digesters from USA - AD_UKC035_MetaG | ecosystem: Engineered > Bioreactor > Anaerobic > Digestate | place: USA... | reverse complement strand
CGGGTCTGGTACTCTTTCGCTGGGATGCTCCGCTGTTTTTCGCCAATGCGGAAATATTCCGGGATCAGGTTTTGCGCGCCGTGGCTGAAGCTCCGGCCCCGGTTAAGTGGGTTGTGGTCGCGGCGGAACCAATAACCGATGTGGACGTTACGGCAGCCGACATGCTTACCGGCCTCGATGCCGCGCTGGATCAGGCCGGCATGGATTTATTTTTTGCCGAAATGAAAGGACCGGTTAAAGACAGGTTGAAGCGCTATGGCTTGTTTACCCGACTGGGCATTGATAATTTCTTTCCTACGATTGAGCAGGCTGTGGAACGGTATCTGGCTACACACAAGATCGATTGTAATATTATTCCGGCATTAATAAACGAAAGGGGAAAAAGAATGCTTACCGAAAATAATCTTGAAAAATACGCCGATGTGCTGTTGTGGGGATTGAAGACGGCCAGGAAAGTCGCCATGAAGAAAAATGAAATCGTGCTTATCCAGTACGATCTTGCCGCCTTGAAACTGGCGGAAATACTGTATGCGCGGCTCCTCGATCTCGGCATGCGGCCGGTGCAGCGCATGATTTCCACCTGCAATATGGAACTGAGCTTTTATCAGAAGGCGAATCCGGGGCAGCTCACCTTTATCGCCCCCGGTGATGAAGAACTGTACAAAAGCATCAACGGCCGCATTTACCTGCATGCGCCGCAGTCGCTCACCCACCTCAAGGACATCGATCCGGCCTGGATCGGCAAAGCTATCGTTTCCCGCAAACCGCTCAAGGACATACTCGACAAGCGTGAAGAATTACGCCGGTACGCCTGGACGCTTTGCATAGTACCGACGGAGGAACTGGCCCGCCAGGCCAAAATGTCTTTAAAGCAATACTCGACGCAGGTAATAAAGGGCTGTTACCTTGACTGCGACGATCCCGTCGCCCAGTGGCTGCAAATCCACAAGGAGGTTACGGCCATCAAGAAAAGGCTCAGTTCCCTGAAAGTAAAGTACTTCCACATGGAATCGGCAAATCTGGATCTACGCATCACGCCCGGCGACGAACGCAAATGGGTCGGCGTTTCCGGCCATAATATACCCAGCTTCGAGATCTTTGTCTCCCCCGACTGGCGCGGGACGGAAGGAATTTATTATGCCAATCTGCCCTCCTTCCGCAGCGGCAATTACATCGAAGATGTCCGCATTACCTTTGCCAAAGGAAAGGCCGTCAAGATCGAGGCCAAAGTCGGTGAAGATTTTGTAAAGAAACAACTGGCAATGGACGCGGGGGCGCGTCAGGTCGGAGAATTTTCGCTTACGGACAAGCGCTTTTCCCGGATCGACCGTTTCATGGCGGAAACACTGTTTGATGAGAATTTCGGCGGGAAAAATGGCAACTGCCACATCGCACTCGGTTCGTCCTACAGCGACACATACAGCGGCGACCCGGCAAAGCTGACGCCGGCTCTCAAGAAAAAACTGGGCTTTAACGATTCCGCTCTGCACTGGGATCTCGTCAATACCGAACAGAAAACAGTGACCGCTCATCTGACGGACGGCAGAAAAACGATCATCTACGACCGCGGCGTATTTAAAATATAAAACTTGAGTTGGTTAAACAGAACAAGGGGTTGCAACCCCTTGTTCTACATGAAGATCATCCGGTAATTCAGTGTTATGTTTTAATGTAAACCGTTCTGATGAATTAATCTGACTCCGGGATAAGGAACGTCGAAACAGGAGACAAAACTGCAGCGCAGACTGCCGATGAAGGCCGTCTTCCTGTTTTTCCCGCCAAAGCAGATACTGGCCGGTGCATGCAGTATCAAGCCTTGTGGATCTTCCACGTAGATTCCCAGTTTTCTATCGGGGGTGATATAGCCAACCGTGTTGGCTGCGGGAAATGTCACCCAGAGATTACCTGCTTCATCAAAAGCTATTCCATCCGGTACGTATTTAGCCCCGAGAACTTCAGGACCGTAAACCTCTTTCGCACCGAGAGATCCGTCTTCGTTTATGGGGTAACGCAGAATTCGCATATTCAGGGTCTCGGCGACATAAACAAATTTTTCTTCTTCATCCAGAGCGACGCCATTGATAAAGCCCATGTCGTCGGCGGCAATTCGCGGCTCTTTGTCATTTTCCAAAACAATAAGACAGCCGTCGGGAACAGGCGGACGCAAAGAGGGTTCCCTGTAAGGATAGTCGGTGGAACAGGATATCCAGAGTCGCCCCTGCAAGTCAAGAAAGGGGGAATTGGGCGAAAATATCCTCTCGTCATCCTGCGGGTCATCCAACAGAACAGATTGACTGCCGTCGCCGGCCAACAACTGGACTCTGCCGTTGCTCATATTGGCGATGATACAGTTTCCCTTCCTGTCCAGGCAAAGGCCGTTCGGGGTTCCGCCCAGTGTTCCGAAAAAGGCGGTATCGCCTTCCGGGGAAATCCGGGCGCAGCATCCTCGGGCATCCGTCGTATAGATATTCCCGTCATCCGCCACCATAACGCCTTTGGGCCTTATCAGGCCGGAGCCAATCATTCTCACCTCTTCAATACTTATTTGCGTAAAGTCTGATTTCATGTAAAAATTCCTCTCCATAGAGACTAAGTTTATGTTCCCCAACTCCACTGATGCCGAGCATTTCAATGGCATCCCGGGGCCGGACCGCCGCCATTTCCAACAGTGTTTTGTCTGAAAACACAACATAAGCCGGAACATTATTTTCATCGGCCAATGCTTTTCTTAACGCTCGCAACCGCTCGAAAAGTTCGTCGGCTACCGCCTGTTTCTGGGGCAGCGCTGCTATGGTTTCCAGTTTCTTTTCAAATTGAACGGGCTTTGTCAGCAGGACATCCATCTGCGCCTGCAGAATTTTGCGACTTAAATCGTTTAACTTCAGCGAATAAGCGTCATCGTAAGCGATATCTACAAACCCCGAATTTAAAAGTTGAAAGATATAATCCTCCCATTCCGCAGAAGTAATATCACGTCCCACACCAAATGTCTTTATGCGGTCATAGCCGTTTTCCAGGATATGTTTATTATGAGATCCCCGCAGAATGCCGATCAACGTTGCTATGTTGATTTTTTGACCGGTGCGGGCAACGGCGGATAAGGCTTTTTGCGCGATGATGGTGCCGTTTATTCTTTGCGGCGGATTTTTGCATACGTCACAATTCCCGCAGTCACCCTGCGGCTGCTCGTTAAAATAGCTAAGCAGAATTCGGCGGCGGCAAATTTCGGCTTCCGCATAACTCTTGATACGTTCCAACTTTGCCAAAAGGAGTTCCTGTCTTTGGGTCGGTGCATCGCTGATCATGTCATGATGAGTTTTAACGTCGGCGTAGCTGTAAAAGAGCACCGTATCGGCGGGAGCGCCGTCACGACCGGCCCGACCGATTTCCTGGTAATAACTTTCTATATTTTTCGGCAGATTGTAATGAACGATCCAGCGAATATTTGATTTATCAATGCCCAGCCCGAAAGCAATGGTGGCGCAGACAATTTGGATTTTGTCACGGATAAAGGCATCCTGGATTTTACTGCGATCTCCATTGTCCATACCGGCATGGTAATAAGCCGCCCGATAGCCCCGATCACAAAGCTTTGCGGCGATGTTTTCCGTCATCCTGCGGCTCAGGCAATAAATTATCCCCGGTTGATTTTTTCTTCGCGATAAAAAACGTAGAATCTGCTCGAATCTTTTACGCCCCGAATACACCGCGAGACTTATATTCGGCCGATCAAAGGAAGCGATAAACTGAAATTCTTCCGGTATCGTCAATTGCCGCATAATGTCATTGCGAATCACCCGGTCAGCCGTCGCAGTGAGCGCAATCAGCGGAACATGCGGAAACTTTTTTCTCAAACTATTCAACTTCATGTAATCGGGCCGGAAATCGTGCCCCCACGCGGAAATACAATGCGCCTCGTCCACGGCAAAAAGAGAGATGCGCAATTTTTGTAAAAGGCCGATCGCAGAAGCAGTCGCCAGTCTTTCCGGTGAAATATAAAGCAGTTTGATTCTGTTTTGCAGACAAAGGCCGACAATTCCGGAATTTTCGTCTTCCGTCTGAGTACTGTTAAGAAATGCCGCCGCAATGCCGTTTGCCTTGAGGGCGTCCACCTGGTCTTTCATTAATGCGATCAACGGCGAGACAACGACAGCCGTACCTTCTTTAAGAAGTGCAGGAATTTGAAAACAGATGGATTTTCCTCCACCTGTCGGCATCAGCACCAGGGCATCTTTACCTGACAAAACATGGTCGATTATTTCTGCTTGCAGCGGATAAAAGGTTTCATAACCAAAGTATTTTTTCAGGGCTTCTTGTTTCTTCATTTTGCATTAGAAATGGACTTACATCCCCATCCCTTCAATAAAAGCCAAAACATTTTTCCCTAAAACTCCGTGGTTGTAGCCGCCTTCCAAAATGCCGAAACAGCCGCCATTGTTGCGCCGGGCCGCTTCCCGCACTCGTTGCCCCATGAACCTGTAGTCCTCCGTTTTCAACAGACCTCCCCAATCCTGCTCGTGGTTGTCGAAGCCGGCGGAAACGGCGATCATATCGGCATCGGTTTGCGCAAGCTTCGCTTCCACGCTCTTTAAATATTCGTTGCGATTTGCTGCTGTGGGATTCAGAATCGTTATGTATTCCTTGCTCCCCAGAATATTTACATTGCCGTCGCCGTAGTGCAGATCGAAATCAAGAATAAAAGCTTTTTTTATCTTCCCTTCCCGATGCAGCTTTAGTAAAGCGATGGACATATTGTTGAAATAGCAAAAACCCCAGGCGCTTCCCGCCGAGGCGTGATGCCCCGGAGGACGGATAACGGCGAAGCACGGCTCGGTAAGGGCCGTTTCGGCGGCCAGAATAGCTCCTCCGGCGGCCAGGGCGGCGATATCGTAAACGCCTTCGCGCTCCACATCCCGTATATGATGAGGAGTGTGAACTTTGAGGATATCTTCTTCGCTAGCGGCAACCGGTTCAATAAATTTTACTTTGCCGCGCAGGGCGATTTCTATAGCTTCGATTCTTCCGGGGGCGGATGCGGGATCGGACGCATAAACCTGTTTGTATTCGTCAGAATAAACAACCTTCATACAATCCTCCTTTCAAATAGGCTAAAGGGAAATAGACTGAAGGCTAAAGGCTGAAGGCTGTACGGATAAAATTTAATTTACCATCCGGCCTGCAGCCCTTGTCCTTAAACCTTAAACCTTTACCCTTGAACCTTTAGCCTTTAACCTTGAACCTTTAGCCTTCAGCCTTCAGCCTTCAGCCTTCAGCCTGTCTTTAAAAACCCGATTTCCCTTAAGGCGGCAAGAGAATTTTTGGCCACGGTCATTTTATATAAATCTTCAGGTTTAAACCAACCGGCATCTTCAGCATCATCGCCGCCTTTCGGCTCCCCTGATACGTACTCCCCGATATAATCGACGACAACGAAGTGATATTTGACTTTCCCCGCATCATCGCGTTCCAGATAGTCAAAAACGTAGGCACAAACGCCGACTTTTATAGTTACGCCCGTCTCCTCGAAAATTTCCCGGGCGACGCATTCCTGCAGCGTTTCGCCCAGCTGCAATGTTCCGCCGGGAATAGCCCACTGGCCGCGATTGGGCGCCACTCCGCGCTGAACAAGCAATACCCGGCCTTCATGGATTGTAATTCCCCCGACACCAACGCGCGGAACCAGAGGATAAATTTTATTGAGTTCCTGCTCCATTTACCCCTGACCTTTATTTATCCGGAAGGAAAACCGGCTTTCAATCCAGGGATCGCGTTCTTCATTGAATACTTTTTCGATGAATTTTACCCACTTATTTTTTCCAATCAATAATACGGCCGAGGAACGGGTGCCGTAGCCGGGACTCTTGACAAAAATCGACGATAAAAGCTTTTCCCACTCTTTACTGATGCCGGTGGACGGGAGCTTATTGTCCGGTGCAAGTTTGCGATCAGCCAGAAGATCGAAGAGCGCCGCCTCCAAATCGGCGCCTTTTTTATCCATCGCCGCCGCCAATACCTTTTTGCCCCTGGTCACTTTCTGCCAGGGGGTGTCCAAAAGACGATTGCTCAAACCGTAAACTCCGGCCTTGAGCTTCTGCAAATCTCCGCGGTTGGAGTAGACAAACAGATCTTCGTTGTCTCCGCAAAGCAAATTGAAGCCATTGTATTTGCCGGCCCGTCTGGAAATTTTCTTTATATAATCTGCAGCGCTTTGCGAATCAAACAAATAATTTTTGATCAAATTGCCCCGGGTGGGCGCCCCGTTTTTGTAGGCGGAGGGATCACGGTAATTAGTTATGGCGGCGAATTTGCCTTCCCTCGTTATCCCCAGCCAGGTGCCGCCTTCCTCCAAATCGCGGCCGGCAAGGATGTGCGGCGCTTCTTCCCAGAATTCGACAGGCGCTGAAGGACGATCGTAGAATTCGTCTCTATTAGCGGCCAGAACAAATGGATACGCCGGATGCATCTTATAGGCAAAGAGAATTAAGCACATGTTAAACCTCTATTTGGTTCTTTACTCCATTTCTTTCACAGCAGATAGAAGGACAGGGAAATCTATACTACAGCTTTAAGTTTTTGCATAATTTTCGTCATAGTTTCCCCGGCGGAGTGATCGATGATAACATCGGCGAGATCATCCTGCTCGGTTGGACCAATATTAATTATAACAAGTTTGGCGCGGCCGCGCTTTGCATAAACCGGCATGTATGCCGCCGGATACACAACCAGCGAAGAACCGATGACGATAAACAAGTCACATTCCTGCGCTTCCCGTGTTGCATCCATCAATGTTTTTTGGGGCAGAGCCTCGCCAAAAAAAATAACATCCGGTTTTAATATGCCGCCGCAATTTTCACAGTCCGGAACGTAATCTTCAGATTTAATTTCCTCTATCAGTGAATCCACCGGATATCTTTTTCCACACTCAAGGCAAACCATCCATTCCATATTGCCGTGCAGTTCATAGACAAAATCCGGATCATTGCCCGCTTTCTGATGCAGGTTGTCGATATTCTGGGTGATCACCGAACTCAGTTTTCCCATCTTCTCCAACTCGGCGATGGCCAGATGCGCTGCGTTCGGCTGGGCGTTGGCCAGCAAACCGCCTTCCAGGAGAATCTTCCACATCTTGCGGCGCGTTTCACCGGATCGCAAATATTTATCAATTGTAAAATCATCAGGATCAAATCTTGTCCAGAGGCCGCCCGGACTCCGAAAATCAGGGATTCCCGATTCCGTACTCACACCGGCGCCGGTAAATATGACAACCTTCCGGGCAGCGGCGATCATTTGCGCTACTTTGTTTATTTTATCTTCCATTAAAACATTCCTTTTTTTATATTGATGGATTCGCAAAGAGTCATAAAATCAACAATTTTCAGACGACCTCGTAAAAAGGTCGCAGGCAAGGCGCACAAATCATGAGAAATGGGGCGTACTTAACGTACGCCGCATAGCCTGCCCCGTGCTTGACACGGGGAGTGATGAAGCGCAACGCAGCATCCGGCTTTTTTATGAGGTCGTCAATATTTGTGGCTTAAAATACACTAAGTCCTTTTAAAATCAAACCAAAAAAATAAAGACTTTACGTCGTTTATGCTGTTGCAATGCCGGCGGGTTAGCTCCAACTCAATCTTCGGCAAAGGTCAATAAAGAAACAAATTTATTAGAACTGGAAATTATATTTGATTGATCTTAATAAAAATACTTAAGGATGGCTCTTACGCTCAGGCTAAGCGGATGGCAAAGAAGCGTAGCGGAATTTACCAGTCTGGATTGATCCGTTGTTGGCAAACCATAATGTTTAGTTTACAGTAAAAACCATCCACTTTTAAGCCTCCATCGAAACGCCTCCGGCGTTATATACCAAAATGACATCTCCGGGCAGTTCCACTGTTTTTTGCATATCAGGAATAAGGTTGATAATCTCGTCGTCGTTATCAGGCCGGAATCCGCTGAAAAGTACGGCTGAGGGATGAATGTGTTTCCTCACAGCTTCCAATGGCTCCTCGGTTGGCACAACAACAATGTCGGCTTCGATGCGGCCCTTGGTGAGCATTTCAGATATTTCCTTTTCGATGTTCTCAACATCAGCCTTGGACGGTACGGTGCGAATGATTCGAATTGGATGATCTCGCCATTCGCGATTTTTCTTGAGCATAAAGGACAACAACAACATCAATTCGACGTTTTGAACTGAATCCCACCAGATATTGATGAATCCATCCGGAATATAGTTTTTTTCATCTTCCCTATCGGCGGCAATAATAATTAGGCTACGCTTCATCTCCTTGACTGTGGCAATTGCCTCCCAGAACACCTCAGACTTTTCCGGATCGTCGCTCCAACCAAGTAAGACGGTGTTGGGCCTCATGCCGCCGATCCCATTGCATTGAATAAGAGCTTTGACGGCAGCATGCAGATCTTCTTCGACAATTACAACAGGAAAAGCAGGAAGTTTTTCCTTGAGAATGAACTTTCGCATAATATTCTCCGCTTCTTGCTGATGTTTATAAAGCTGTTCCAAATCCCCTTTGATGACGTGACCCAATGTAACAATACCGCTGCCGATTGTGAACCAGCAGGCGTATTCAGCCAGATGCAGACGGCCGGAAGTGTCGCCGAAGAGGGTAAGAATCGAAGGTCGCCAGTTCTTGGGGTGATAACGCTCCCTCTCCAGGCGCAACAACGCATTGCGCGCAACCTGGAAGGCAAGACCACCGTTAAGATCACCCCACTTCACCTGGATTTCCGAACGGGTGATAAAGAAGTAAAAACCGCCACCTAGGACTAAAGCCACTGAAGCCCAAAGAGCATTGATCAAAAACATCAGGCCTATGCAACCAACGGCTCCAAGGAGAGCCACTGACCAATGATTGAAGCGGAAAGTCGGCCGGAAACTGGGATTGCTTGAGCGCCCTTCGTAAAAACAGGCTAAATTTACTGTGGCATAGGTCATCAAAAAGAACATGGTGATAACCGGAGCAATGGTGTCTAGATCCCCTGCCATGACGCCAATCTGTGCAATAAAGAATGTCAACACAACAGCGCGCCGTGGCTCCCCAGATAGTCCGCTGCCTCGACCAAACCAACGAAGGTGTTTGAAAATATTGTCGCGGGCAAAAGCTTGAAGGATACGCGGTGCACCCATCATGCTGCACAGGGCTGAGGAAAGTGTGGCAGAAAATACTCCAGCGTAAACGAGAGCTGGCGAGAAGGCATAATCTTTCATAACAAATCCTTCTCCAAGCAGTTCCGCCCGAGGGACACCTGCGGCTAATATCAAGGCTATGGCGACATAAATGAGCCCCGAAACGCTGATGGCGGCAAATGTACCGTTGGGAATAGACCGTGCCGGGTTCTTCAGCTCACCGGACATGTTGACGCCGGCCATGATACCCGTTACAGCCGGAAATAAAAGGGCAAAAACGGAAAAGAAGGAGAATTGCGGCGACCACTGCGGTGTTAAATTACCGACAAGTATCTCCGGCGAAAATCTTGTCCCCGCACCTATAAAAAAGGACAGAATAGATAACATCAGGACGGCGAGGATGCCGTACTGAATCCGAATGGTCCAACCTGCACCGATATAGACACAGACAAAAACGACGATATTGGTGAGTGTGGCGAACGTTCTGAAGGAAAGTCCGAGATCGGGAAAAGCGGAAAAAACAGCTTCCGTAAAACCAACCACATAAAGGGTGACCGCAACAGCCTGGGCAATGAAGAAAAAAATAGCGATGACACCACCGAACTCCACGCCGAGACTGCGGCTGATCAAATAGTAGGCGCCGCCGCCCTTTACACGCATATTGGTCGCTATGGAAGCGACAGATAAGCCCGTGATCAAAGAGATTGCTTTGGCGCCCAAAAGGATCAGGAGCGCATTCCATAGCCCGGCGTATCCTACTACCGTGGAAAAACGCAGGAACATGATTACGCCAAGAATTGTCAGCAGACTTGGTGTGAAAACGCCGCCAAAGGTGCCGAATCCTTTCGGCCGCAGGTCATTTTGAGGTTTTTTGTCATTCATAGCAGTCTTGCCAAAGTTTGAGCTCGATCCGCAGCTCTTCAAGGCCGTCGCGTCTGCAGTCAATGGTTATGAGTCAACAATGCGAAGCGCCCCCACTTTTGCCACTGCCTGCTCACAGCAACAATCGCCTCCTCAATGATAGTTTCCGTCAACAGCCTTACCTCGAGGCTTGACGCTACCGGCCTCTCCTGCGGTGCGACCTGTGCATTGCTCGTTTTGTGGTTCAGAAAGCTACGCCAAGCCTACGCCCTCTTTTCAGCGCTGTTGCAACTGGAACACAACAGGACATGGTTGTGTATTCCATTATCGCCGCCCGCAATAGCAGGCACTAGAGCACAAAGCGTCCGGTACGCGATTCCCACGCGATGCCATTGCCGCAATAGGCGCAAAAACTACTTAAGATGAACAATTATCAAATTGAAAAATATCAATTTTCACCAATAAACTGTTGCAGTCTGTTTAAAGCGGCTTCTTTGCCCAACACGGCAAAGAGCCGGTCGAGTTCCGGGCCGTGGACACGGCCGGTGAGGGCGGCACGAAGGGGCATAAATAATCCCTTGCCTTTAGCGCCGGTTTTTTCTTTAACGAATTTCAGGGCTGCGGGATATATTTCCGCGGCTTGTGCCGTATTCGCCTGCAGATACTCGACGAAGCTCCGCACCACCTGGCGGGCGCCTTCTTTCTCCAGCACCTGTTGTGCTTCCTCCGAAAGAGCATATTTACCGTCGAAGAAGATATCGATGTGCTTTCCAACCTCGGCCAGCGTGATCAGATCATTTTTAATTAAATCCACCGCCGCATGAAACCGCACCGGATCGAGGGCGTCAATCTTATAACCTGCCTCTTCCAAAAAAGGCCTCAGACTTTCCATTAATTTTTCCGTGGGGCAACTGCGAATATAAACGGCATTGAGCCAGTGCAGTTTTTCTTCATCAAATATTGCGCCGCTTTTGGAGGCGCGTTCCAGCGCAAAACCGGCGATCATCTCCTCACGGGACAGTACTTCCCGGCCTTCGGTAAAAGAGCTTCCCAAAAGCCCCAGATAATTTGTCAGTGCTTCCGGCAAGATTCCCTGCCTGCGGAATTCGCCAACGGAAACCGAACCGTGGCGTTTGCTCAGCTTGGCGCGGTCTTTGCCCAGAATCAGGCAGTGGTGGGCAAAAGTCGGCGGTGTAAAGCCGAATGCTTTGTAGAGCAT
>Ga0116144_10005652_pt1 | contig 11230 bp, 12 predicted proteins | sample AD_UKC035_MetaG_FD_89746 | JGI IMG/M metagenome (GOLD analysis project Ga0116144, IMG submission 89746) | Active sludge microbial communities of municipal wastewater-treating anaerobic digesters from USA - AD_UKC035_MetaG | ecosystem: Engineered > Bioreactor > Anaerobic > Digestate | place: USA... | reverse complement strand
GATTGTTGATAAACTTGTCCATGAAGCCTCTGAGTTGATAAAGATGGTTGCTGAAAACTAAGTTTATCTCCTTTGAGGCTTTTCGTCTGTTTCTGATGTCCGAACTTTTGTCCGGACATCAGAATTTGGAGTTGACAATTCTCATTCGATGTTATAATGACATTATATGCTGCTCACCTGTGATTAAGCTGACAGGGCGATACTCCGCAGCAAACCACCAGATGGATTGATGGCTTCTACGGGGATATTGCTTTCGCCATGAAAATCGTCTGAGCAGACATCAACCTAAACGTAAACCAAAAACAAAAGGAGATTTATCCCATGGCAGAAAAGAAAAAGAAGAGCCTTCTTGGCGGTATTGTGGATGCATTGACCGACCGCGACGAGAAGGCCGCCGCCGCTGAGGCCGCGAAGGCTGAAGCTGAAGCCAAGGCGAAAGCCGAAGCCATTGCCAAATCCAAGGCCGAAGCTGAAGCTGCGAAGGCAAAAGCCGATGCTGCCGCCGCTGCCAATGCCGCCAAGGCCCGTGCCGACGCCGCTGCCGCCGCCAAGGCTGCCGAAGCCAAAAAGAACCTGGAAGCCGCTTCCGCCCGAGCTGAAGCTGCTCGCAAGGAGACAGAGGAACGCATCGCTGCCACAGCCGCCGCCGCCGCCCGCGCTGAAGCCGCCAAACCCAAGATCAAAACTGAACATACCGTCAAGGCGGATGAGACTCTGAGCCATATTGCCCTCAAGTATTACGGCTCGGCTCTGCCCCCCTTCTGGACCTATATTTATGAAGCCAACAAGGACGTGATCGGGGCCAATCCCAATTACATCCGGCCTGGCAGTGTTCTGAAAATCCCCGAGCTGACTGACGAACTGCGCGCCCAGCTCCAGAAGTAGGCTTTGGTAATACCATGCCTCGAACTGCAACCCGAAAAATCAACCTGGCCAACGTTTTTCAAACCGTAACACAGGTCCTGAGCCAGAATCAGGCCAGCCTGAACCAATCCGATGAGGTCAATCACGACCATGGCGATAACATGGTGCAAACCTTTGAAGTTATTGTCCAGGCCATGAAAGAGCGTAAAAATGCCACCCCGGCAGAACAGTTGGAATATGCCGCCCAGTTGCTGCGTCAGCAGACAAACAGCGGCTCCAGCCAAATTTATGCCAACGGATTGCAAAACGCAGCCACCCAGTTCCAGAATCGTCCACTTAACCAAGGCAATGCCATGGAACTGATCCAGGCATTGATGGGGATGGGTGGACAGACTGCTGAAACATCTGGCAGTGCTCCATCTGGCGATATGCTGGGCTCACTGCTGGGTGGGTTGATGGGTGGTGGAGCCTCGGAGCAGCAACCGGCTGCTTCCTCGGGTTCGGCTGGTTTGGATCTGCTCGGCTCGCTGCTTGGCGGACAGACGGGTCAAGGCGGTCAGAGTGGTCAGAGTGGTGGCGGCGTGAACCTTGGCCAGTTGTTACAACTTGGCATGGGGTATATGCAGGCCACCCAAAACGGCGCCAGCCCACTGCAGGCGCTGACCCAGGTATTGCTTTCTTCCGGTAGCCCACTTTCTGGTCGTGGTTATCGCGCCGAGTCTGGTGCACTGGTGATGCAAACCCTGATGCAGGAGATGGTGGGGCAGCGCAAGCCGGCCCGCTGATTCCTGTGATCGTGTCGATCAAAAGCTCCCGGTCCAAAGCCGGGGGCTTTTTTGCTGGTGCGCCCAGCGGGCAGCGATCATTTCGAAAGAAATTTATCCGGTGTTTTTCCAATAAAAAGCCCGCGTCACAACGCGGGCTGGTTTTTGAGGTCGCCGCCTGAACCGACAGACGACTTACTTCTTGGATACCTGCACAGCAATTTTACGGGGTTTCATCTCTTCAGCCTTGGGCAGCCGCAGGGTCAGCACGCCGGCATCGTAACGGGCTTCAATCTTGTCGACGGTAATCAGCCCCGGTAGCTTGATGGTTCGACTGAAGGCCCCGCAGCGTCTCTCGCGCAGATGTAACTTGCCCTGCTCCAGGTCCTTATCATCGACGATTTCACCCCGGATGGTCAGCAGGTTGTCCTGGTAGGTGATTTCAATATCATCAGGGTTGACGCCTGGGACGGTGGCTTTGATCAGGAATGCCTCGTCCTGCTCAACCACATCCAGTGCCAGACTCCAAGTCATCTGGGGTTCATCCACATCCTCGGTGGGTTCCACCATGGATTGCATTACCCGACTCATGGCCCGGCGCATTGCATGTGCTTCACGGAAAGGATCATATCGAACTAACATGGCAGCCTCCTGCTTGTGTAAAGGTTTGTTGAATTGATTGGCCAGCATTTTTTTGTTTTGCTGACAGCTTTATAATAGCCCGGACACGTAAGAATCAAATCAATAGAATATTTGAAAAATATCAGAGATTGGGCGCTTAAACAGCTTGTCATTCCCGGCGCTTCATGCTAGGATGAATGCAGGATCGGGCCACGGGCAAGCAGTTGAGCCTGTATCCTTCTCAATGGAGTATGAAACCATGGAACTCAAACAACTGCAAGAGATCCCATTGTTCCGAAATTTAACTGAAGGCGATCTGCGCGAAGTATCGCTTTTGCTGGAAGAAGTTGAGATAAAGGCCGGGGATGTATTCATGCATGAGGGGGATGCGGGCGATAAACTGTATATCATTGTGTCCGGACAGGTCGAAGTTGTGAAGGCGCTGGGGACCCCCCAGGAATTACCGCTCCTGCGTTGCCAGCCAGGTGATTTTATTGGCGAGATGTCCTTGATTAACCCCGATGGGCTGCGCACTGCCAGTGCCTGCTGTAGTGGCCCGGCCCGACTGCTGGTGTTGCATCAACAGGATTTCAATCATTTGATGGAAACCCGCCCGGCGGTTGCCATGGTCATTTTGCGTGAGTTGTCCACCCGACTGCGTGAAACCAGCAATTCGGTCATTCTCCGACTGCAGCAGGCCAATGACGAACTCACCCATGCCTACGACATGACCTTGGAGAGTTGGGCCCTGGCTCTGGCGTTGCGGGATAATGAAACAGAAAGCCACACTCGGCGCGTGGCTGACTTAACCACCCACCTGGCGGCCGAGTTGGGTGTGCGCGGGGAAGATCTGATCCATGTCCGGCGGGGTGCCATTTTGCACGATATCGGGAAAATCTTTGTGCCGGATTCCATTCTGCTCAAACCTGGTCCCCTGACCGACGAAGAATGGAAGGTTATGCGGATGCACCCGGTGTATGCCCAGCAAATTCTGGCACCCGTGGGGTTCCTTCAGAAGGCGGCAGAGGTACCCTATAATCATCATGAACGCTGGGATGGCACGGGGTACCCACGAGGTGTCAAGGGAGAAGCCATCCCGTTGGGAGCGCGGATTTTTGCCGTCATCGACGTCTGGGATGCCTTGGTCAGTGACCGGCCTTATCGTAAGGCCCTGCCGGAGGAAATGGTTTTGGATTATTTGCAGCAGCAAAGTTCATCACATTTTGATCCCCAGATTCTGCAAGCCTTCCTTGATTTTCACCGGTCCGGCAAGATAAATGATCATATTGGCTAAATAAAATGAATATTCGGGTTGGCCTTGAATATGCTTTTGAAGGACGCTGGCTGGCTTGGGCATTGGATTATCCGGGCTGTTTTGCCTACGGTCCCGATGCCAGCGGAACCTTGGTTCAGGTGGTGCCTGCCCTGATCGCCTACCAGGACTGGGTCGCCCGGAACACCAGCCATTCCTGGCTGGCGAATCTGGGGGATTTTGACATCCGATTGACCGAGGTCTGGCAGATTTACCGTGTTGATGCGGATTATGAGATCGTTTTGGAAGAGGGATATGAAGTCAATGCCTGGTTTCAGCAGGACTGGCTGCCGTTAACCCGTGTGGATGTCCGGCGGGCGGCGCAACTACTGGATTGGACACGTTCCGATCTCTTGAGTGTCGTTGCCGGCTTGACCGATGCACAATTGGATGCCGAGTATCCAGGCCAGAGATGGAGCATCCGCGGAATCCTGTCTCATGTGGCAACCGCCGAGTGGTGGTATCTGGATCGTTTGGGATTGGCCAGTTTGGCCCGTACTGCGCTGCCCAAGGACCCCTTGGAACGGTTAAGCGTTGTCCGTCACCAGCTGCAATCCGTTCTGCCGGACTTGGAGGGTGTTGAGCAGGTCAATGGAAAGCTGGGTGAACTATGGAGCCCGCGCAAACTGGTGCGCCGGGCGCTGTGGCATGAACGCGATCATGTCAATCATATTGTGCAATTAATCGCCATAAATGATATTCAGTCCTGCCAGGGGGCGTAAACAGGCCATTTGCGGGAGCCAATACTTGAGCAATCCTCCGCAACCCAGGAACTCAAATGAAGCCCAACTGGGGGAATGGAGCCCAACTGGGGGGCGGGGCCAGGTATCCAGCGGGAAAAGCGTGGGGGCGGGCACTTAGCTTGGGTTTTACCAGTTGGGGGGAACAAAAAAGGCGGCTTACTGGAGCCGCCTTGTCGAACTGTTATGAATGCCTGGCTAGATCCGTCCAACAAACCGTTCAATCCGGCGCAGGGCTTCTTGGATTTTTTCGTAAGATGTGGCGTAGGAACAGCGCAGGAAACCATCTCCACCCAGGCCAAATGCGTTCCCTGGCACTGCGGCCACTTTTTCTTCATGGAGCAGCCGGGTGGCAAAAGTGTCATCATCCAAACCGGTGACAGAAATCTTGGGGAAGCAGTAAAAGGCTCCTAGGGGTTCAAAGGTGGGCAGCCCGATTTTGTTCAGACCATCCACAATCAGGCGGCGGCGGCGATCATATTCCTTGGTCATTTGGGCCACGTAGGGTTCACCCTCTTTCAGGGCGGCCAAGGCACCGGCTTGTGCGGTTGTTGATGTGCACATCACCGTATATTGGTGAATCCGCACCAGACCGGTGAGGATTTCCTTGGGTGCGCAGGCATATCCAATGCGCCAGCCGGTCATGGCGTAATCCTTGGAAAAGCCACCCAGCAGGACGGTGCGCTTGCGCATTTCTGGAAGGGCAGGGAAGCAGACATGCTGATGACTACCATAGACCAACCGGTCGTAAATTTCATCTGAAACCACAATCAGGTCGTGTTCTTCAGCCATTTTGGCAATTTCGAGCAGGCGGTCGCGGTGGGCTACCGCCCCGGTGGGATTATTGGGGAAGCCAAGCAAGATCGCCTTGGTGCGGGGGGTGATGGCCGCGCGAATTTGCTCAGGATCCACATCAAAGTTGTTCTCCATTTTGCAGGGAATTTCAACAGCTACACCACCGGCCATGATGACCTCAGCCTGGTAGGAGACAAAGCACGGGGTGGGAATGATCACCTCATCACCAGGGTCAAGAATGGCGGTGAATGTTAGGTAAAGGGCTTCTGAGCCACCAACAGTGATGATAATTTCCGTGGCGGGATCATAGCCCACACCATAGAGCCGTTGGATGTGCTCGGCCAGGCCCTGACGCAAATCCATGCGCCCGGCATTAGAGGTGTAGTGGGTTTCGCCCTTTTGTAGTGAGCGAATCCCAGCATCAATCACGGGCTTGGGCGAATCAAAATCGGGTTCACCGATACCCAATGAGATGACATCCTGCATGGTGGCAGCAATGTCAAAGAACTTCCGAATGCCCGAAGGCTTGAGGCCAGCAATCGTTTTGGCAATGTAAGAATCACGCATTTTTGGGTTTCTCCTGAGGAATTAAATCGAGTTGATACGCCATTCGTCGTAAAGTTCGCCGTAAAACAATTCGAACATCTGCCCATTGACAGTGCGAACGCGAAAACACTTGCCACCCGGAATGCGCCAGGTGGATTCCACCGTGGCAATATCCAAACGCTGGCCATCCCAGGTCAGCGCAATGGGCCGCTCGGCATACTCGAATCCGGAATGACACTCCACTGGCTCTTTCATAAATTTATTTGCGAACTGTCGCCAACATTCAGTTTGCTAGGCCGCCCGTTTAACCGCACGGCTCGACCGATGATGCTGCCTTCCAGGACCAGGTTTTCGATGATGGTGTCGGTGTCCACGATGGTGTCGCGCAGCACGCTGCCGCGCACCTGACAATTGGCCCCCAGCGAAACGTGCGGGCCAATGACTGAGGCTTCAATTACCGCACTGGGATGGATGGCGACTGGCGGAATAATCGTCACACCGGCGCGAGGAGCCGGGGTACTGCTGCGAGTATTTTCCAGCAGCCAGCGATTGGTTTCCAGCAGGGCGTCCGGGCGGCCGGCGTCCAACCAGACCTCAACGGATTCCGTCCGCAGCCGGGCTCCCTGCTCAATCCATAGGTTGAGCGCGTCGGTGAGGAAAAATTCGTTCTTTAACTTGACCCCCCGGCGGATCTGCTGATCGAGAATATCGATCAACTGCTCGCCGGAGCGAAAATAATAGAATCCCACAACCACGCGATTGTTGTCCAGTGACTGGGGTTTCTCAATCAAGCGGGTAATCAGGCCGGCGCTGTTAACTGCAGCCACCCCAAAGGGACGGGGATCCGGCACCGGTTTCACCCAGGCAATACCATCCATCGGTTCGTCCAGCACTTGGGATAAATTGGTCTCAATCAGGGTATCCGAAAACGACATCAGCACCGGACCGGTTAGATGTTCCCGGGCCAGCCACAGGGCATCCGACTGACCGCGCATCTGTGGCTGCACAACCAGGTGATAGGGTTTGTCGGGATGGTGCTGCTGCATATGAGCTTCAACCTGTTCTTGTTGATACGGTCCCACAATCAGGACATATTCCACAGGTTGACCAGCCGGCAGGCTGTTGAACTGGGCCAGCACATGGTCAAGCACAGTTTGTCCGGCCAGAGGAATCAATGGCTTGGGCTTGCTCCAGGTATGCGGGCGCATCCGGCTGCCATAACCGGCCATCGGGACAGTAAGTTTCAGTGTCTGGCTCAACAGATTTCCCTCCGAAATGGGCATGACAATTGAAAAGGTCAGGCAACCTTTCTCATTGTAGCATTTATCCGCCCTGACGGGCGTCATCATTGCGCGGGAGTTTCTTCACGATTCAACCGGGGTCTCCTCGTGGTCCGGTGACCAGAGCGTCTGGATTTTTCAAATATTCATGTTTATGCTGCCGGCGGCTGGGCGGATTTCCGTGGTGCAAAAATCAGGCGGAAGAGGTGAATGAGGCCGCGTACCAGCGCGGTCACCGGTACAACAACCCAGTTGATGAGTTCGGAAAATATCCCAAAACCCTGACCCACCCAGACGATGGCCGGGCGCAGTTTGTGCAGTGGTTTGATGTGGGCGTAGGCCAGACAAAGGCCGACCGTGATCAATGAGATGGCAAAACGCTGCCAGTCGGCAAATTCGAAAATGCCGAATTCTTCCAGCAGGAGCTCAATGCCGATATTGAGAATCAGGATGTACGCAGCCGTTTTCAGGATGGGTTCCTTTTGTACGGCGTAGCTGAATAACCCGGCCGCAAAGCGCATCATCAAAATTCCAATGGCTACACCGAGCATGACCACCCAAAGCTTGTCCGATAGCGAGACGGCTGTGACAACATTATCCAGGCTGAAGACCAGATCCGCCAGCTCGACTGAAACCACCACTGACCAGAAGCTGCCGGTTTTCAGACGGCGGATTTCACCTTCCTCGGTTTCCACATCCACCGTACCCAGATTTTCGAAAGCAAGATGCATCAGGTAGAGGGCGCCAATGATTTTAAGCCAGGGATTGTTGACAATCAGGCTGGCCAGCAGCAGCATCACGCCACGCCCCACATAGGCTCCCAGAAGCCCCACCCTCAGGGCGGCAGTGCGTTGGTTGCCCAGCAGTTTGTTCAGGGCATGGCCAATGCTGCGCAATGCGGTTGGCCATTCAATGGGCTTATCGTCTGGCAGTGGGGTGACCATGGCCCCAAGCACGGCGGCATTGTCAATCGAGAGCAGGCCCTCCAGCACAATCAATTGCAGAATGATCAGAGGAATAGTCCAGTCCATAAAATTGGCGGGCCGGATCTGCCGCTTTCGGGCGGCATTATAGCCCGCAGCCTCCTTTCAAATATTTCAAATATCAAACAGATGATAAACTACAAAAAGTTTGGTGCTGCTTGTTCCAAATGCGGCCGCGATACGGATCAGCCCAACCAGCGCCTGTGCCGGGCAGGGTTGTGGAGGCATTGGAGCAATGACTGAGGAGCCCGGTCTGGAGAGGTGAACGGTTTGCCGGACTTTGGAAAAAAGATTGATAATTTTCGACGTTGTGAACGCTGTGATTATACTCTGATAAATCTGATTAATATAGTGATTTATTTCATATTTTTAACCTCCAATTGGCGTTAATTGTTAATGCTCTCATCAATTGCAGGCTCACGGAATACCACTTGTGTACAACCTGTGCGGCTTTTCTCCGCAGATTTTTCCTGCAGATTTACTGCCAGTGCCGCTGTACCGCTTGTGAACAGGCCGGCTGTCTCTGTCAATTTTTTATGTCGGGGATAGTGTACAAGTTAGTGTACAATTAATGACGATGTTTCCCCTCCGGTTATCTTCCCGCTTGAAACTTGGACTATTGAATGTCCTGGCTTGGGTACCGTTTTTATTGTATGTGGGTTTTGTAATATCCACTGGTCGGGGCCCGGTGGATTATGAAACTTTTCGTGAAATTGGCGGCCGGCTCGTCCAGGGGGCCCCCATTTTTGTGGACAATAGTTATTATCCGTTTCCAATAGTTTATGTTTTTGCTTTGCTCCATCTTTTGCCACATCCGTTGGGTGCCATTCTCTGGCTGCTGACGCCGGTGCTGGCTGCTTGGTGGATTGCGAGGCGCAAGCCTTGGGTGCTTTTGTTCGGCCCTCTGGCTGCTCATTTCTTTGGTGGACAATCAACGGTCTTTGCCATGGTGGGGTTATGGGGATACCTGCGCCGGCAGGATGTGACGCAGGGTGCGGGAGGTTTCTGGTTGGGTTTGATTGCCCTGAAACCACAATTGGCGGTTTTCCCTGTTTTGCATGCCATCAGGCGATGGTGGCTGGAATTTCGCAAAACCCACCGTCCTCCCCGCCAGGCGCTGACATTTTTGGGGTTGGTATTGGCCGGATATCTGTCCGGCGTGCCATTTGGATGGAACTGGCCCATCCAATGGCTCACCAATCCCCGGCCGATCTTTTTCCGGGCCCAGGCGGGGATCATCCCGCGCTCATTGGTGTTGCTGGGAATGGATCCCAGCTCGGTATTGTTTTTTGGGGTTACGTTTCTGCTGTTGGGATTTCTGTTTTGGGGTGTCTGGCGTTTGAACGGCCGAAAAATGTCCTTGGCGCTATGGCTATTCTGCACGGCTTGTGGATTTCCTTTAATACATGACTATGATCTGATTCAACTGGTTCCTTTGCTTGATACCCGCCAACTCAAACGTTGGGCCTTGATTGCCTCCATCCCGCTGTGGATCGTGATGTTGTGTGCCTATCAGAACGATCAAGCCTGGTTTGCTGTCACACTTATTCCCCCCGTGCTGGTTATCGTGTATCTGTGGCAGGCCAGACAATCACCTCCGGCGGCGTCTTAAGTCATTACGGGGGCAGACTCTGAAAAAGTAGCTATCGATGGCCAAGTAAGTCGGTCTGAAATAATGTGGCGGCGTGGGAAATCTGTCACCGCGGGATTAAGCCGGATGGTGTCATGGAGGATGTGACAGTCCAGCGGTTGATCAGGCGGCGGGCTACCAGGTTTGCGGACCTGCCCAGGCCAGACTGACGTTCTTCATCTGGGCCGACCTGGCCTGATTCGGTGTACAATCAATCCATGAACCGTTACCGTTACCCATCAGAATCCGTCATTTTAGCATTGACGGTTGTTGCCATCATTGTTGCGGTTGGATTAACGGCGGGGGCAACAGTGTGTATTGCGCCCTTAGTTCTTCTCGCCATTGTATTGATGTCCTACTGGCAGTCAAAACAACATCACAATGAGCTGATGCAGGCGGCTCAGCCCGTCACCCTGACCGAAACGCCCCGCCTGGCAGAACTGGTTGCTGACAGTGTCACCCGGTTAAACGCTCCCCCGGTCCAGACCTATGTGGTCCGTTCCAACCAGCGCAATGCCTATACCTTTGGATTGACCCGTCCCAATGTCGTGGTGCTTTACTCATCCCTCTTTCAACTTATGGATGAAGATGAAATCCGTTTCATCGTGGGACACGAGTTGGGGCATGTGGCATTGGGGCACACGTGGCTGAATACTGTCTTGGGCGGAATGGGGGGGGTGCCGGTTTCATTGGGGGCTGCAATTATCCTGACTTTCGCCTTTCGCTGGTGGAACCGAGCTTGTGAATACTCTTGTGATCGCGCCGGATTGATTGCCTGCGGCAACCTGAATAAAGCCATCTCGGCCCTGGTCAAGCTGGCGGCGGGGGATGTGGATACCGAAGCCGAACTGCAGGCGGCCTTGCAGATGGTGGAGGCTGAGGATGATTCCACTTGGAACTTGCTGGCCAACACACTTTCCACCCACCCCTTGATTGCCCAGCGGATTGCAGAACTGCGCAAATTTGCAATTTCACCGGAATACCGGGCGCTGTTTCGCAGCTGATTGGGGCCTGGTCCATGAAACCGGCTAGTGTGTTTGAAAAGCTCAAAGAATTTTCCCCCAGCAGTACACAATATTTAACTGGACGCGGCCTTAGTCTGGCGATTGGCATGGTCATTCTGGGGGCGGTTCTTTGGTCTGCCGTGATCGAGCGCGAAATTCCTGATTTGTATTTTGATTTGGCTTCAATTTTTCTGAGTGTTATCGGGACAGTGACCAATTTCTTTGTCATTGTCTACAAGGAGATTCCGACGCGTAACGCCACAATCAGGGGGTGGCTGGCTCAATTTTTCGGTGTTATGGGGATATTCTTTTGGATTTGTGTGGGGTACCTGGGGCTGCAAGCTGTTCTGGATCGGTTTATGTAAGGATTGTATTTTTCTGCCCCGGAAAATGACTTTTGCCAGTAACATGGCGGGATATTTTAGACACAAATGCTCTGTGATTATCCACGCCCCTGAGGCCGACCAAATTGGGAGAGTATCGAAATTGATTATTCGTTTGGTGTCCATGTGTTGACAGATAAGAACATTAGTGCCAGTATCAAGGCATGAAGTTGAGCGTTTATGCCCAGCAACCCGGTATCTCGGATCGCACTGCCTGGCGCTGGTTCAGAGCTGGAAAGGTCGCCGGCTGCCAAGCGGATACCGGCACGATCATCGTGACAGAGCCAACCGTTAAAGCCACCACCACT
>Ga0116144_10005651_pt1 | contig 11230 bp, 10 predicted proteins | sample AD_UKC035_MetaG_FD_89746 | JGI IMG/M metagenome (GOLD analysis project Ga0116144, IMG submission 89746) | Active sludge microbial communities of municipal wastewater-treating anaerobic digesters from USA - AD_UKC035_MetaG | ecosystem: Engineered > Bioreactor > Anaerobic > Digestate | place: USA... | reverse complement strand
TGACGGCCTTATCGTCGAAGGGTATGAGGATACCGAGAAACTCGGCGAACTCACGCTGGATGCCACGAGTGCCGCGCTCCTCGGCGAATTCAGCATACCGGAGGGTGGTGGTTATGTCGCGAAGAACGGCATCCGCGGCCACAGCGCCGCGAACACCTACACGCTTTTCACCGCCGATCTTTCGGCCTATGCCGGCAAAACGGTGACGATCAGTTTCCTGTTCGTCAGCGACTACATCACCAGCCACTTCGGCGTCGCGATAGACGATGTCACGATAACGACGGAGTGACCGGTCCGTCTAGCGCGGGAACGGTAACATCACCCCATCTTTCTTAACGGTGTCGGCAATGTTGCCGCTCACCACGACGATATCGCTCGCGCGGGTCGCCGCGATGGCGGCGTTGCGATGCCATTCGGAGGCGTGGAACACGACACGCGGCAGAAAAAAGAGGTCGGTCCCGGGCGTCGCATCGTCGAGCGCGCAGAGCAGCAGCACGGGAAAATCGGGCCTGATCGGGGTCCCCGGCTTCATGAAACCGGCGGCATGGGTCCCGGCGAACGGCTCGGCGAGCCAGAAATAGGGCGGGGACAGGAGCGTTTCGAGACACCACTTGTCGATACCGACGATGAGCGGCATCTTCATCGCCGCGAGGTCGGGCAAGCCCTCGATCACTATTATCTCTTCGGGAACAGCCATGCGTGTATCTTGGAGAAGATGTTGTGCCGACCACGGGCCCACTCGACGATCTCGTAGACGAACATCACGCCGACGACGGTGAACAGTATGTAGTCGAACATTTCCATGTCGTTCCCTCTGCGAGGAAGCAAAGCATATACCGGTAAGTGGAAAAAACCAAGAAGAAAAATGGCGGGAGGGAAAGAAAAGAACAACGCTACAGCTTTCCTTGAGGTGTGCTTTCTAATGTGATATAACTACAGCGTGAAGAACGGATGGTGAGTCTTTAGGGAGAGTGCCGATGGATCTTGCAGGGAAGAAAATAGCGGTCCTGTTCGAGCGCGACTACTACGAGAACGAGATATTCTACTATCAGCACCGGTTCGCCGAGGAGGGGATGGAACTCCATTTCCTGACCCGCCTGTGGGGCCAGCCGTCGCTCACCTTCGTCGGCCATGAATACCAGATACCGATGGAATGCCGCGAGAGTTTCGAGGGGATGTCGGACGACGAACTGCGCAGTTACAGCGCCGTCATCGTGCCGGCTGGTATCGTCGCCGACCGGCTTCGCTATACCGAAGACATAAAGAAACTGCCGCCGGCGTGCGAATTCATGAGCCGCGCGTTCGCCGAGAAGACCATCATCAAGGGGATCATCTGTCACGGCATGTGGCTGATGGCCCCCATCGCCGAACTGGTGAAGGGCCGTCGCGCGGTGGTTCACAACAACCTATTGGGCGATGCGAAAGCGTACGGTATCGACTATGTGGACGAGGATGTCGTGGTGGACGGCGATCTGGTGACGGCGCGGACCGGCGGGCACTGTCATCTCTTCGCCCGCCGGATCATAGAACTTTTGAGAACGGGTGGCGCGGTTGTCTCCGATGGCCGCCGGAGGCGATAATGCTGCATTGGTCCATGGTGTGATCCCCCGACCGGCAACTATACTTTTGGTGTCGAAGGTAAAGAACTTGCGATCATAAGATACGACAGAACGAAAAGGGAGAACACCATGTTCAGAAAGATCATCGATGATTATCACACGACGCTGTTCCTCGGCATCATGCTCGCGTTACTCGGGATCATCGAGAGCGCCCGGAATGTTCTGATCTCAGTGCTGGGCATGCCGATAACCTCGCCTCTTATCCTGTTGGGACTCGGCGTGTTCAATGTGATACTGGCGTTCGCCTTTTTCATCATGGGGGCCCGCAATATCGAGGCGGCCGAAGAGGTCGCGCATACTCCTCGTCCCGCCGGTAACGAGAAGCTGCTTGCCGAACGGATCGCCGAACTCGAAACACGACTTTCCCGCCTGGAGCGGGGGGCGAAGGACGGTGTATCATGAAAAGACCCGAATACTTTATCGAACCCGGCCGACCCTATCCTCTCGGGGCGACGGTCGACGATACCGGGGTGAACTTCTCGCTTTTTTCCGAGAACGCCACGGCGATCGAACTGTTGCTCTTCGCCTACTCAAAAGAGGACCACCCCTTTCTGATGGTACCGCTCGATCCCGCGGTCAACCGTACGAACCACTTCTGGCATGTCTATCTTCGCGGTCTGAAGCCGGGCGTTCAGTACGCATATCGTATTTCCGGCCCGTGCGAGGTCTGTGAAGGGCACCGCTTCAACCCCAATAAAGTGATCCTCGATCCCTACGCGAAAGGGACCTGCAGTCATCGCTGGGAGCGCGGCGCGGCGTGTCATGACGGCGACAATCTCTCTTCGGCGATGCGCGGCGTGGTGATAGATCCGCGCGGCTTCGACTGCGGAGCGACCCGTCCGCCGCGGACCCCGATGAAGGATTCCGTCATCTACGAGATGCATGTCGCCGGGTTCACGCGCAACCCGAATTCGCGGGTCGACCGGCGCGGAAAATTCCTCGGCGCGATAGAGAAGATACCGTATCTCAAGGAACTCGGGGTGACCGCGGTGGAATTGCTGCCGGTCTTCCAGTTCGATGACCGCGAGATCCTGCGAACTCTGCCCGACGGCACCGAACTCAGGAATTACTGGGGCTACAGCACGGTCGGCTACTTCTCTCCCGAGAACAGCTATTGCGTCAATCCCGCTGAGGGCGAACACCTCAACGAATTCCGCGAAATGGTCAAGGCTTTTCACGCAGCCGGTATCGAGGTGATCCTTGATGTGGTCTATAATCACACCGACGAGGGGAACCATCAGGGACCGGTCTATTCTTTCAAGGGTATCGACAACCGCGTCTATTACCATCTGGTCCCCGGTGACCGCCGCTACTATATGGACTACACCGGCTGTGGCAATACCGTCAACTGTAACCATCCGGTGGTGCAGAAAATGATCACCGATTCGCTCACCTTCTGGGTGACCGAGATGCAGGTGGATGGTTTCCGCTTCGATGAGGGTTCCATCCTTTCGCGCGACGAGGAGGGGAGGCCGATGCGTTATGCGCCGGTGCTCTGGGCGATAGATCTCAAGGAACGGTTCGCCGACACGAAGCTCATCGCCGAGGCGTGGGATGCCGGCGGTCTCTACCAGATCGGGACCTTTCCCGGGTACCGCTGGGCCGAATGGAACGGGCGATTCCGCGACGATGTGCGCCGTTTCGTGAAGGGCGATCCGGGCGTTGTCGGAGCGGTCGCCTCACGCATCGCCGGTTCGAGCGACCTGTATCAGCACGAACGGCACACGCCGCTCAACTCGATCAACTTCGTCGCCTGTCACGACGGCTTCACGCTGTACGATCTCACGGCGTACAACGAGAAACACAACGAGGCGAACGGCGAAGGAAACCGCGACGGCATCGACGACAACCTGAGTTGGAATTCCGGTGTGGAGGGTGATACTGGTGATCCGGAAGTGCTCGCGTTCAGGAAGCGGCGCATCAAGAATTTCGCGGCGATACTGCTCCTGTCGCAGGGAGTCCCGATGATCCTCATGGGCGATGAGGTGGGGAAAAGCCAGCGCGGGAACAATAATGCTTACTGTCAGGACAACGAATTAGCGTGGTTCGACTGGGAACTCGTCGAGAAGAACGTCGACCTGTTCCGTTTCTTCAAAGAGATGATCGCCTTCCGCAAGGCGAACGCCGCGTTGCGAAGGGGCGCGTTCTTCGATGGCTCGGTCAACGCGCGGGGCCGCCGCGATATCGAGTGGCACGGGTGCCGTCTCGGAGCGCCGGGCTGGAACGATCCCGCGTCGAAGGTGCTCGCCTTCACGATGGGTGCTTTCGCCGTGGGGGAGCCCGACATTCACGTCATGATGAACATGGACCCGCAGGCCCTCGACTTCGAGGTGCCGCCCGCCGTTCCCGGCAGACGGTGGTGTCGTTTCGCCGACACCGCGCTTTCCGCGCCCCAGGATATCTCTGAACCGGGGAAGGAAACGGCGGTAGCCGCCGGTGATTACCGAGTAAAGCCTTACAGTGTCGTCATTCTGATCGAACAATAGGAGGAAGTCATGGATGCCAAAACGCTCGCCTTCACGTTCTCCGACCTCATTCAGGGGTATGTAACGAACTTCGACTGGGACAAGCAGACCTTCGGCCTGCGGACCTCCGACGGTCGGGAATTCTCGGTGACGCTCACCGCGAACACTTATGCCGAGATGGTACGCAATCTCGACGAGGCATTCATAGATTGCACCTCCCAGATAAAGGATATGCTCGGGAAGGACCGTTTTCTGTATGTGTACGGGGTCTTTTATCCCGAGAAAGAACTCTCCTTTGAGGCGAAACATATCGTGTTCCTCGGGCGCAACGAGGGCGAGTTCCGCTTCGAGAAACAGGATTGGTGGATACGGCAGGTGCGCTGTCTGGGCGATTTCTACCTGAAGGCACAGTTCGACAACGGCGCTCCCGATTTCAGCAAGTACCGTACGGAACTCAATCTGGAGGGGGGCAAGGACGGCAGTTTTCGGCAAGAGACCGATACCATCAGTCGATTGGTCTACGGCTTCGCCTCGGCATTCCTGATGACGGGTGACGACCGCTACCTCGATGCGGCCGAAGCGGGAACGCGTTATCTGAGGGACCATATGCGCAATGTCGACTCGTCGGAAGATATCGCCTACTGGTATCACGCCATCGATATCAATGGTGACCGCGAACGGAAAGTGTTCTCCAGCGAATTCGGCGACGATCTCGACGCGATCCCTGCGTACGAGCAGATCTATGCTCTGGCCGGCCCGACCCAGACCTATCGGGTGACCGGCGACCCGGCCATCCGTCGCGACATCGAGATGACGGTCAACCTGTTCGACAAGTATTTCATCGACCGCAAACGGGGCGGCTACTTCTCGCACATCGATCCGATCACCTTCGATCCTCGGGCCGAAACGCTCGGTCGGAACCGCGCTCGGAAGAACTGGAACAGCGTCGGCGACCACGCGCCGGCTTATCTCATCAATGCCTATCTCGCCACGGAGGATGAGCGCCTGCGACGGATGCTCATCTACACCGCCGACACTATTGCGACCCGTTTCCCCGATTACGAACACTGCGCGTTCGTTCAGGAAAAGTTCCACGAGGACTGGTCGCACGACACCACATGGGGTTGGCAGCAGAATCGCGGCGTAGTGGGGCACAACCTCAAGATCGCGTGGAATTTGACCCGCATCATAAGTTTGCCCGGCCTGGAAAAGGATAAGATCGCGACCTATACCGCGTTCGCGGGTAAGATCGCCGAACTCATGCCGCGACACGGCGGCGACGCACAGCGCGGCGGCTGGTACGATGTGGTCGAACGGATGCTCGCAGACGGTCAGAAGTTCCACCGTTACGCATGGCATGACCGCAAGGCCTGGTGGCAGCAGGAGCAGGGGATACTTGCTTATCTCATCCTTGCCGGAACGGCCGGGAGCCCCGAACATCTTAAACTCGCCCGAGAATCGAGCGCCTTTTATAATGCGTGGTTCCTCGACCACGATTCGGGTGGCATCTATTTCAATGTGCTCGCCAACGGCCTGCCTTATCTGCTCGGGACCGAACGCTTCAAGGGCAGTCACAGCATGAGCGGTTATCATTCTTTCGAACTGGCCTATCTGGCGGCTGTCTACAGCAACCTTCTGATCACGAAACAGCACCTCGATCTCTATTTCAAACCCTATCCGAACGGGTTCGCGGACAATATCCTGCGCGTTGCTCCCGACATTCTTCCCGCCGGATCGGTGAAGATAGAGAAGGTCTGGATCGACGGCAAGGAATACGGCGAATTCGACGCTACGGCGCTGACGGTGAAACTGCCCGTCACGAATGACCGGTTCAAGGTGCAGGTGCGTCTCGTCCCCACCTCCACGGTCGAACATTTCTGGATAACGGTCGATCGCGACGGCGATGTCGTCCGGGCGACCCTTTCGGGCGATCTCGATCATCTGGCGATACACGGTTTCCGCAAAGCGTGCGCCGCCATCGCCGCGGAAAATCCGCGCAAGGTGGCGTTCGTCATGAAGGATCTGAAGAGCATGGTGCCCGAAGGCGTCCGCACCATGATCTTCGAGAAACAGAAGATGGCGATCGATTCCGATCTGTATATTGTCGGTGCCAACGAAGAGATACGCCAACTGTTCGATCGGGACGAACTCTCGGAGGAGATAGTGCTGCTTGAAAAATACGATCTTTCCCGCATGAGGTGACCATGTACGAGCTCTTTTTCGTCTTTTTCGCCACCGCGACGGTGATGGCCGTCGTTCTCGGGTGTATGATGTTGATGAGGAGAAAGGTGAGTCACGCGGTCATGGAGAAACACAACGACGTCGCCGGATTTATCTATTCTGTTATCGGCGTCGTCTATGCCGTCCTGCTCGCGTTCGTGGTGATCGTCGTATGGGAACTGTACCGTGAGGCCGACGCGAAAGTGCAGGAAGAGGTGCGATACATGTCCTCGTTGTTCCGGGATGCCCGGGTCTTCCCGGAGCCGCATCACTCGGCGATACAGGCCGAGATCATGAATTATACGGATCTCGTGATCGATGAAGAATGGCCGCTTCTGCGCGATGGTAAGGCGGATGATAAAGCGCTCGATTCGCTACATCGGATATTCGATCTGTACACGAGGATCCAGCCGCAGAACGATTACGAACGTGTCTGGTATCAGGAGACCGTCGAGAAACTCAACGACTTCAGCGATGCGCGCAACCAGCGGATCCTTGCCGGCAGAGCAGCGGTCCCCGGATTCATGTGGATCATCCTCGTGATCGGCGGCATCATCGTCATCGGATTCAGCTTCCTTTTCGGTACCATAAATACGTGGGCCCATATGCTCATGGTCGCCCTGCTCGCCGGCGTCGTCACGCTGGTGCTGCTGCTGATCCTTGCTCTCGACCACCCCTATCGGGGGATCATTCTGGTGGGGCCGGAGGCTTTCGTGGAACAGAAAGCGCATTTCGAAAAATACCTGTCATCGCAAAAGTGAACTGATCCTTTTCCATTTTCTTAATTTCGTTGCTTTTTTTGACCGATTGTGCATTATGGGGCCGTCGGTTCGTCACTACCCCTTCATTGCGGGAGGCCGCCATGAAGAACACCCTTCTGATGCAAGAACTCCGCGACATGCTTCGCGGTGAACATTACGATGACCTGCGCACCTACTGTCACTCGAACACCCCGCAGGTCATCGCCGGCTTTCTCGAGGCGCTTGACCCCGGGGAGATAAAAGAGGTGTTCTCTATCATCGATCGCGAAACGGCGGCGGCGATATTCCACCATTTCGAGGACGAGGTCAAGGACGCCCTTCAGGACATCATGAGTGAACAGGAATTCTCCGAACTCCTGTTCGAACTGCCCGAAGAGGTCCAGCAGGAACTCATCGAGGACCTGCCGGACGACGAGCGCAAAACGGTCGAGTCGTACATCGACCTTTATGAGAAAGTGGAGGAAGAGGAAAAGCGCAAGATAGAGGAGGACGCGAGAAAAGAGCGGCAGATACTGATATACGATGAGGACGGGGAGATACTCGAGAACCTCACGATCTACAAGTCCACACCGGAGGGGTTGAAGGAATTGCCCGCCGTCGAGGACGGTTGCTGGATCAATGCAGTGATGCCGTTCCCCGAAGAGGTCGATTACCTCGTCGAGCGTTTCAACATACCTCACGATTTCCTCGCCTCGGCGCTCGACATCGACGAGAGGGCGCGCATCGAAAAGGATGACAACGCCACGCTCATCATTACACGCATGCCGGTATACGACGAAACGAATAAGAGTCTCATGTACGCCACCATGGCGGTCGGCATCATACTCGTGAACGGCGTCATCATCACGGTCTCTCCCCGCCGGAACCTGGTCCTTGAAGAGTTCATCGATGGCGAGGTACGTCACTTCAACACGCTCGATCGCGAACATTTCATCATGCAGATACTCTTGCGTGCCACGTTGCTGTTCCTGCTCTACCTCAAGCAGATGAACAACATCGCCATGGTCATTCAGAAACATATACTCGAAGCGTCACAGAACAGGCAACTCTCCAAGATGCTGAGTCTCGAGAAGTCGCTCGTCTATTTCGTCACCTCGCTCAAATCGAACGAATTCATGATGACGCGACTCAAGCGGATGGGGCTGATCCGCGAGGACGACCTGATGGATGATCTCTGGGAAGATCTCGAGATCGAACATAAACAGGCGGTCGAAATGGCGCAGATATACTCGCATGTCATCAGCAACATGATGGGCGCCTTCGGCTCCATCATCTCCAACAACCTCAACCTCGTCATGCGCATACTCACCTCCTTCACGATAGTGCTTACCATCCCGGTCATATTCGCGTCGTTCTATGGCATGAATGTGCCTAACTTCCTCGAAGATAATCGCTATGCGTTCGGCGGGATCTTTGTCCTTTCACTCGCCGTGTCAGGTATCGTTATCTACTTTTTCAGGAAACGGCACTGGCTGTGACCCCTTTTCAACAAGGGCTTTTTGTAAAACAAGAAAAAAATGCCCCCATGAAAATAGGGTTGTTATCTCATGGTGCCTAGAAAACAGGTCAAAAACGGCATAGATCTTGCCGCCCGAAAAAATGTGAAAAATGTTGTTCGATAAAAAATCGAACTTCCCGCTATTGACGATTTTTTTGATAAAACAAACATTTTTTTCGTAATACGCTGTAAACACTGTATAAAAATTTTTGCAAAAAACAGAAGAAAAATTGCAAAAGATAAAAAAATCCTTACAAATAGGAATGTTGCATCCGCCACTAGCCACGGAGGGGTACGGCGATGAAGAAACCGGTGGTTTCCAGCGAAGAAGAGGTCCCGCTCCCTACTAACGAGGCCGTCCCGCTTTCCGAGGCCTCCATCTTCGACATCCTTCCTCCGAAACAGCAACCTGCGCCGGTCGTCTTGGAGCCGCGAGCGCTCGCTTTCCTGCGCGAGCATTTCCCGGCGGCCGAGGAAAAAGACTGGGCCAACTGGAAATGGCAACTGTCCAACAGCATCACCTCTCTCGACAAACTCAGCGCCATCGTGAATCTCAGCAAGGACGAGATGCGCGCTCTATCGGGTAAAGGAGGGGTCCTGCCGCTTCGCATCACGCCGCATTACGCGAGTCTTCTGGCGAAGAATGACCCGCGTCAGCCGATCCGCCGCAGCGTGATCCCGGTCACCGCCGAGCACCAGCACTGTTTCGGCGAAGCGGCTGATCCGCTGCACGAGGAGAACGACAGTCCGGTATCGGGCATCGTGCACCGGTATCCCGATCGCGTCCTGTTCCTCGCTACCGGTTTCTGCTCGGCCTATTGTCGTTACTGCACCCGCTCCCGCATGGTCGGCGACGCGAACCGCATGCACCAGTTCTCGACGAAGATCTGGGACGAGGCGATCGATTACATCCGTCGAACCCCCACCATCCGCGATGTCCTCATATCGGGCGGCGATCCGCTCACGATGCCCGACGCGAAGATAGAGTATCTCCTGTCCGCGCTTCGCAAGATCGAGCATGTCGAGATACTGCGCATCGGCACGAAGGTCCCCGCGGTCCTGCCGCAACGCATCACGCCGAAACTGGTGAACCTGCTTAAAAAATACCATCCGCTCTTCGTTAGCGTTCACTTCACCCACCCCGACGAAGTGACGCCGGAGGTCGCGCAGGCCTGCATGCGTCTCGCCGACGCCGGCATCCCGCTCGGTTCGCAGACGGTGCTCCTCAAAGGCATCAATGACGATGTGCCGACGATGGCGCGCCTGTTCCATCAACTGCTCAAGATACGGGTGCGTCCCTATTACCTGTACCAATGCGATCCGATATTCGGGTCGGGTCACTTCCGTACGACGGTCGAGAGAGGACTCGATATCATACAGGGGCTTCGCGGTCACACCTCGGGATACGCCATACCGCAGTTCGTCGTGGACGCGCCCGGCGGCGGTGGTAAGACCCCGCTCCTGCCCGACTACTGGCAGGGCCGCGACACGGAGTATGTCTACATGAAGAATTACGAAGGCAACCTCTACCGGTATCCGAATGTCCAGCGCCCGCTGGAGAAATAAGCACGATCCATGAATGTCGGGTTCACCTACGACCTCAAGAGTGATTATATCAAAGCGGGTTTCACCGAAGAAGAGGCGGCCGAGTTCGACGGCATCGAGACGATCGAGGGTGTCGAAGGGGCGCTCGTGTCGCTCGGTCATCGCGTCGAACGGATCGGCACCGTAAAAAGACTTGCCGAACTGCTCGTTGTCGGCAAGCGGTGGGACCTCGTCTTCAACATCGCTGAAGGGGTGCAGGGCATCGGGCGCGAAGCGCAGGTCCCGACGCTACTTGATGCCTACGACATCCCCTATGTCTTCTCCGATCCGATGGTGCTCGCGCTCTGCCTGCACAAGGGGATGACCAAACGCGTGGTGCGCGACGGAGGCGTGCCGACCGCGAAATTCCATGTCGTCGCCGACGAGTGCGATATCGCCGAGGTGCGGCTTGAATACCCGCTCTTTGCCAAGCCGGTCGCCGAAGGTACCGGCAAAGGGATCGGCGCCTTCTCGAAGATATCCGATGCGAAGGTGCTTCGGGACCGCTGTCTCGATCTGCTCGGAAAACACCGTCAGCCGGTACTCGTCGAAGAGTACCTGCCCGGGCGCGAATGCACGATCGGCATCGTCGGCACGGGCCGCGACGCCCGGGTCGTCGGCGTCATGGAGGTCGTGTTCAAGCCGGCCGCCGAGAAGGAGGCATACGGTCTGCACAACAAGAAGAACTACAAAGAGATCATGGAATATGTCGTTCCCGAGAAGGCGCTGTACGAGGCCTGCGGCGAGGTGGCGCTCACGGCGTGGCGCGTGCTCGAATGCCGCGATGGCGGTCGGGTCGATGTGCGGTGCGACCGTCACGGCGTGCCCAACTTCATCGAGGTCAACCCGCTTGCGGGCCTGCACCCGATAGATTCGGATCTGCCCATCCTCGCGCGATTGAACGGCACCGATTACCGCGCTCTCATCGGCATGATCATGGATTCCGCGTTGCGCCGTATCGAGCGCGAACGCCGATGAGCGACCGGCTCATCGCCCTGCTCCACAACCCGATCCCGCCCCACGCGCGTCCCGATGACGCCGACCTCATCGCGGAGATACGCGCGGTGTCCGGCGCGCTTGACG
>Ga0116144_10005650_pt1 | contig 11233 bp, 10 predicted proteins | sample AD_UKC035_MetaG_FD_89746 | JGI IMG/M metagenome (GOLD analysis project Ga0116144, IMG submission 89746) | Active sludge microbial communities of municipal wastewater-treating anaerobic digesters from USA - AD_UKC035_MetaG | ecosystem: Engineered > Bioreactor > Anaerobic > Digestate | place: USA... | reverse complement strand
CTTATCTTGCTCAGAAATAAAGAAGCCTATGATTTTGAAATGGTCTACTTTAATTCTGATGGAGAGCCAAGCAGTATGTGTGGAAATGGCGGACGTTGCATCATTTCTTTCGCACGTAAACTCGGAATTGCCGGATCTACAACTAAATTTTTAGCCGCAGACGGGATGCATGAGTCAGAATTTGTCAAGACAGATCCGGATATCGTCAGGTTGAAGATGAAGGATGTTGAGAATTTTCAGCACCTTGATGAAGGCTGGTATGTGGATACAGGATCACCACATTTGGTGATCAATGTGGAGGGTCTGCAGGAAATGGATGTCAAAACAAAAGGCAGGCTCTTGCGATACTCAGATCGATTTAGGGAAAAGGGAGTGAATGTAAATTTTGTTGAACATTTGGCTGATAGAATCTCCGTAAGAACGTATGAACGAGGCGTGGAGGATGAGACATTATCTTGCGGTACAGGTGTTACAGCCAGTGCTCTTGTCTCCAGAGCCAATAGCCGGCCGGGTGATACCTCAGGTTTTACTATCATCAGTACCCAGGGAGGTGAATTAAAGGTGCATGCAGACAAACATGCAAATGGATTCAAAAATATTTGGTTAGAGGGGCCTGCTAATTATGTTTTTAAGGGAGAGATTGAAGTTTAAAATTCTTTCGTCCTGATAAACGCTTTTGTGAATCTATGTATTATTAAACTGAAATTGTTTATAAACAGTTGATCGCTGCAGGCCGCATTATTTAAGCAGTTTTCGTACATTCGTAACAGTTTAAAAGAGAAATATTATGCAGCTAGTAGGGGAACTCATTCAGTTAAGAGCTTTGGAGCCTTCAGATCTTAAGTTACTATATCGATGGGAAAATGATTCATCGGTCTGGAGTGTCAGTGGGACATTAGTTCCGTTCTCTAAGTTTGTGTTAGAAGAATTCGTTAATCAGGCACATCAGGATATATATACGAATAAGCAGATCCGATTGATGATTGATCTTAAATATTTTGATGAAGAATCAGAAGAAGAAGTACAGTGTATTGGCTGTGTTGACCTTTTTGATTTCGACCCAAAAAACAAAAGAGCAGGTGTTGGAATATTGATTGCTAACCAGGCAGACAGGGGAAAGGGTTTTGCTACGGAGGCCTTGCACTTGATCATAGATTATGGATTTGATGTACTCGACCTTCATCAATTATATTCCAATGTTCGGGTAGATAACGAAAGTAGTGTTGCCTTGTTTAAGCGACTCGGTTTTGAGATCACCGGATTGAAACAGGACTGGATCTATTATCAGGGAAAATTCTATGATGAATATAATATGCAGTTGATCAGAAAATAGTTTTTTTTGAATTGAGACTTGTATGATAAAAGCCCCAATCAACCTTTCAAATATTTTATTCAGGTTGATTGTCATGCAGGCTTTATGGCTTTATTTGTCCGGCTGCACAAATAGCCATAAAGAAGGAAAGAATGAAACAGAATATGCAAGCTTGAATGATAGTACTGAATATGTTGGAATGGCAACCTGCAGGCAATGTCATTCAACAATTTATGACAGCTACATTCAAACCGGAATGGGGCAATCATTTGGAATAGCCGAAAGGGAAAGATCATCAGCTGTATTTAGTCCGCATTCAATAATCCGGGATTCAGTCTTAGGATATCAATATCATCCATATCTACAATCTGATTCATTGTACGTGTTGGAATTCCTTATGAATGGCAAGGATACGAGCTATCAAAGAAGAGTTCATATAAACTATATTGTGGGATCCGGTCAGCATACTAACTCACATATCAGAAATGTAAATGATTATCTATATCAGGTTCCTGTCACATATTATACTCAAGATGGGAAATGGGATCTTCCGCCGGGATTTGAAGGCGGATTCAATAGTCGATTTGGCAGAAAGATCGAGTTGGAATGTATGAGCTGTCATAATGCAATGCCACAATTAGTATCAGGATCAGAAAATAAATATCTAAAAGTACCAAATGGAATTGATTGCGAAAGATGTCATGGTCCCGGTGGCCGACATGTTGAGGAAAAATCCAGGGGGATATTTGTTGATACTAGTAAATACATTGATTATACTATCGTAAATCCGTCAAAGCTTTCGATCAATCTGCAAATGGATGTCTGTCAGCGATGTCATATCCAGGGAAATGCAATCCTGAATGAAGGCAAATCCTTTAGTGATTTCAGGCCGGGAATGCCGCTATCATCAGTAATGAATGTATTTATGCCCGTGTATGCCGGAGATGATGACAAGCATATTATGGCATCTCATGCTGAGCGGCTGAAAATGAGTAAATGTTTTTCTTCTTCATTGGAAAATTCAGCTACGTCAGAACAAAAGAATAACCTTAAGCCATATAAAAATGCTTTGACATGTATCACATGTCACAATCCGCACGTCAGTGTTAAACACACCGGCAAGGAAGTTTTTAATGCGGCCTGCTTATCTTGTCATTCATCGTCTGTAATTGAACCGGATAGAGAAAATTCTAAAAATCAATCGGCATGTACAGAGAGTGAAAGCTCAAGAAGAGCTGTCGGGAATAACTGTGTATCATGTCACATGCCCTCGAATAGCTCTATAGATATCCCTCACGTTGTTAGTACCGATCATTATATTAGGAAGCCTGTTACATTGAAAGACAAAGCACAGATCAGGGAGTTTGTCGGTCTTGTATGTATTAATAATCCTGATGTTGATTCTGTCACGAGAGCAAAAGCGTTTATTTCTTACTATGAAAAATTTAGTTCGAATCCCGGCTTTTTGGATTCGGCAAAAGGACTAATACCTTCTTCAACGAAAGAAGATATTGAAAAGCATTTTAAAGTATTGGTTCATTGGGCATTCCTTAAGGGCGATTATCCTCAGTTGCTACATTACAACAAAGTTGCCTGGGGTGCAGCAGGATTCAAAGGCAGAGTTGAGGCATCCAATAGTGATGCATGGACATCCTATCGGATTGGGCAGGCATTTGAACAAGTGGGAGATCCGGTTGCTGCTGAAATAAATTATCAGCTTGCGGTGGACAAGGCTCGGTTCCAACCGGATTTCAGAATTAAACTTGCCTCCATACAGCATGACCTCAAGAAAGTGGATGAAGCAATTAACAATTATCAATTCATTCTTCGTGAAAACCCTGAGTTTGTTCCTGCATATACCAATTATGGTTTTTTGTTGTTATCAGAAAAAGGTGATGTAAATGGAGCAAAAATCATGTATCAAAAAGCACTTTCACTTGATCCGTTAAATGAACAGGCGAGACTAAATATGGCAGGATTACTAATTTACCAGAAGAAGTATTCGGAAGCTAAGATCTTGATAAAAGAGATAATGAAATTATACCCGAACAACTCACAGGCAAGAAGTCTTTATGCAAAATTTAGTCAGATAAAATAATAAAACTAAAGATTATCCCTAAATGGTGGAGCAAGCATTAACCATTTGATTAACTTCGCGTAACATTAAGTTTACAGGCCGAGGCTAATTTCACAAAAAATTTACAATGGCCGAACACAAATTAAACATACTCCTGGTTGATGATGAACCGGATATATTGGAATTTTTGAAGTATAATCTTCAGAAAGAAGGTTATAACGTTTCGGTCGCGGGAAATGGGAAGTTGGGAATAGAAATTGCCAAGAAGGAACATCCGGACCTTATTATTCTTGACATCATGATGCCCGAGATGGATGGTATTGAGACTTGCAGATTGTTGCGTGAATTACCTGAGTTTAAGGAAACAATGATCGTATTTCTGACAGCAAGGAATGAAGACTATTCGCAAATAGCCGGCTTTGATGTTGGGGCAGATGATTTTATCATCAAGCCGGTGAAACCAAGGGTGCTTTTGAGTCGGATAAATGCATTATTCCGCAGGTATCAAGGGAAGCATGGCTTGGTGGCTCATAATGAGAATGTATTGATTGCAGGAGAACTTCAAATTGACAAAGAGCAATACCTCGTTACAAAAGGAACAGAAAAGGTAGAACTTCCCAGAAAAGAATTTGAATTATTAGCCTTGATTGCGTCTAAACCGGGAAAAGTTTTTACGCGTGAAGAAATACTTGACCGGGTCTGGGGTACCGAAGTTGTGGTTGGCGACAGGACAATTGATGTACATATCCGTAAGTTACGTGAAAAATTTGGAGACGATATGGTCAAAACCGTTAAGGGTATCGGATATAAATTCGATCTTTAGAACTTTTCTTTGCTTGAAAAAGAAGATTAAATTGTGGGCTTAATATGAGCATGAAGAACCCAACGCCCAGAAACATTGCCTTGATTGCTTCGTTGATCATTGCAGCCATAGTCTTTATGACTCAGATGATCTGTTGGCTCGGAGGCTGGATCATTACCACCTGGATACCGGTTGTCATTTCCGTAGTGCTGACTTTTTTATCCTGTTATTTTATTTTTATTTATCTGCTAGAGATCTTTATCTACAGAAAGATTAAACTAATTTATAAAACGATTAGTCGTTTCAAGGATTCAAAAGAGAAGGCAATCGAACAACTGGTACTGAAGACAGACATCATCGGAAACGTAGGAAAAGAAGTTGAAGAATGGGATAAAAACCGTTCAGATGAGATAGCTGAGTTGAAGAAGTTGGAGCAGTTCAGGCAAGAGTTTTTAGGGAACGTTTCACATGAATTGAAAACTCCGATTTTTAACATACAGGGATACATTCATACTCTTCTTGATGGTGGGCTGGATGACCCTGAAGTCAATATTCATTACCTGCAAAGGGCAGCCAAGTCGGCCGAAAGATTATGTTTGATCGTAGAAGACCTTGAAGAAATTTCGAAACTGGAAACAGGAGAGCTGAGTCTTGATCTGAGAACATTCGATTTGCACGATCTTGTTCAGGATGTTTTTGAATCTCAGGAGCTTCATGCAAAGGAGAAGAAAATTACATTAGGGTTCAAAGAACAAATTTTAAACCCTGCATTTGTCGTTGCTGACAAAGAAAGGATCCGACAGGTATTTGTTAATCTAATAGTGAATTCAATTAAGTATGGTAGAGAGGGTGGAAGCACTCTCGTTGGATTTTATGATATGCATGAAAAAGTATTGACTGAAATTACCGATACAGGCATCGGTATAGATCCGGTACATCTTCCCAGATTGTTTGAGCGTTTTTACCGGGTAGATAAAAGTCGTTCGAGGGATCAGGGTGGTACAGGTTTAGGATTGTCAATCGTAAAACACATTCTTGAAGCACACAAACAAAGTATCAATGTCCGCAGTACAGGTGGGGTTGGAACTACTTTTTCATTTGCTTTAAAAAGGGCAAAATAGATTCTTTTATTGCGTGTTCATTTAGTGGACAGAATCAAAGAGTACTTTTAGAAAACGACTTTCTATGAAGAATTTGGTTTCTACTTTTTTTCTTGTTGTATTATTGATTTCCTGCGAAAAAAAGCAAATTGAGTTTTCGACTTTAAGTATAAAACTTACAGATAATCCAGGACCATACGATAGCGTTCTGGTCGATATTGTAGGTGTTGAAATTCATACTGATGTAAACGGATGGCAAAGTCTCCCAACACAAATAGGTGTTTACGATCTGCTATTGTTGCAAAATGACGTTGACACAATTTTAGTGACACCACAACAAATTCCTGCAGGGAAAATAAGTCAGCTTCGCCTTATCCTGGGAAGATATAATAGGGTTGTAGTTGGTGGTATCAGCTATCCGCTTGTATTGTCAAGTCAGGATGAGAGTGGACTTAAACTTAATATTCACAGGACGCTTATGGCAAATACTCCATACATATTGCTTATGGATTTTGATGCTACGGAAAGTGTTCATATCACAGGAAATGACCAGTATAAGTTAAAACCTGTTGTACGTGCAGAGTTTCAGTGAGTATAATTAATTATCATCCAGTATTTTTTTCATGCTGAAATGCTTAATAACTCCAAACAGGAGATATGAATCAGCAACTACCGTATAATTATTCTTCAAGTAAAAATTGAGTGCCGGTTCTCTTGCATCAAGGGTAATGGTTTTTATTCCACGGGATCTTGCCTCTTCCTCAATTCTTTGTATGATCGCATGTCCAATGTGCATATTGCGAAATTTTTCGAGCACTGCCATCGATCTGATCTGACCTTCAGTTTCGGAATTAAGTTGAAGTCTGCCTGTTGCAATTCCTTCACCTGAATTTGAAATAACCAGCAAATGAACAGACCTATCTTCCCATTCATCCCGGGTTGACTGCGGCTGCCGGTTCCAGGGTTTTCTTAGGACTTCATAGCGAATGTCATAATAGTTTTTCCACTCATCTTCGGAATTGGGTTCAATTATTTTGAAGCCATCAGGTAAAAAGCTCGTTCTGCCGGTCATTTATTATTCAATTACAGTATTTTTCATTCCTTGTTCCAGGCTGATAAATTCATCATTTGCCATGTATGGCATCCAGGTGATGATAAGCTGGAACATCTCGTCGGTTGTCCGCATGCTACCATCCCTCTCAGACACCCGCCGGGGAGGATGAAATGGATTCAATGGATTTGCATTTGTATTGTCAAAAGTTGCTGTAGCAACGATGGTATATCCTTTAGGTATTTTTACTATGTTCTTAAAAGTGTAAAAGTACTGCCATCTAAAATCCCATTCAGGAATTCTGATGAGTCTTATGGTATCTCCACCGGGTCCAATTGCATAAGCCAAAAACTTTTTACCGAGTAAATGCATGTGCGGATTGATAGTAAGAATTGACATGTCTTTGGGAACCAAATATCTTGTACTAAAGGTAGAAATACTGTCAGGTTGTATGATTAAAGGTGGAGTCACATCTGTAATACCTGAAGTCCCCAGTATCATTTCTTTTACCGGGCGTCGTGGTGGCACAGGGCTGTAAAAGATATTAAAAGTTGTCTGATCTGTTGTGTCAACCGGACTGGGGCCATAGTGTATGTTATCAAGTAGAAGTACACCTCTTCGGCGAACTTTATAACCGCCGATACCATCAGGATATGCAGTTACTTCGACACCCGGCAAATAATTTGTGACAGAAGGTGTAAGTAAAGGGTAAGTATCATCATCATTGGGGAGATCCAATAATTCGTATGCTTTGTGCTTGTCTGTTTTTTCGGTGTCGACAAAAGGTTTTCCTGAAGTTAGTGAAGTTTTTTCATTTTCTTCATATTGAACCAGGTGTGCATTGATGTGATGGACTAGTTTTTTATTTCCCGGAATAATTTCGATAGCGCGGATAAATGTGTCTCTGGGTAATTCGTATGGCACTTTCATCATATAGAACTTATCCATGTTATCACCTTTCAAAAACACAGGGGACTGAATTTTAATCACCAGATCAGGTGTTCCAAGAGTACTTTCAGAGGGATAATCAGGAGGTGCAGGATATAAAGATGGATCCCCTTCAGGTGCTCCATTTTCAATCCAGCGATCGATCATTTTTTTTTGTGAAGGACTGAGCGCTTTTTCATCTCTGAATGAAACATAATCCGGATCAGCAGGCCAGGGAGGCATGAGTCCTGACTGAATACTCAACTGAACAGTTCGCAGTTTTGACTTTACATCCGTATAATTAATTAGATCGATTGGAGCTGCTGAGCAGGGGCGATGACAGGGTGTGCATTTTTTGTGAATGATGGGAGCGATATGTTCGGAAAATGTTGGATTCTCAATTTCTTTATTGTCTTTAGTTTTTGACTTGCAGGAAATAGCTATGGTATAGACAAGAGTAAGCAACAAAAATAATGTAAAAAGACTCTTATTTACTTTTAGAAACATAAAACAGTTTGAAGCAAGATGTTTATTCAATAATACAGCCGATGGCTTTTGTTTCTTTCACAAGGATTACTTTGTTCTCTTGAATAGCTACAAGTGCATCCCTGAGGTCGTGTTTTGTAATTACAGCTCTCTTTTTTCCCAGAGCATACATCCAGTCATCTATTCTTCCTTTATACAAGATATTGCCAATATTATCAACAACAAATGCCGATGGAACTATTCCCGCATGAAAGGCTTTTACGAGCAAGTTTTTGGGATCCTGTAGTAGTGGGAAATTTATCTTATAAGTTTTCTGATATTCCTGCATCTCTGAAACCGTATTATAGTTTCCCGGAAAAACACCATAAAAATTAATATTAGCGTCTGTGAATTTTTTCTGCAGATCTGATAATGTCTTTGAGTAGCTTTCACAAGCAGGACAATCAGGTAGCAAAAAGACAATCACACTTGCTTTATTTCGTTTTAACTGAGCAAGTGCGAATGGTTCATTCTCCAGGTTCTTCAGTTTTAAACCAAAGATACCTTCAAGACCGTTTGTTGAAAAGGCCAGGAGTAAAGGAGCTATGAGTAGCAATAGATAATGCTTCTTTAACTGGAACATCAGGTATGAATATATTAGTAAGTTAGCAACTGATCTCCATTGTTATGACTGAGATGGTAGCGGATGATTTTATGCACGTCGCGGTTGTCTTGTCTTGGAACAATAACATCACGCAGTACTTCAACTGATTGTCCTGTAAATTCCGGTTCAAAGAAACCAAAACCACGGTATCTGCCTTCTTCAATTTGTACAACAGTTTTTTCGGAACTTGTTCTTCCCGCTCCTATGATCATAAAATTCGGGTTTTGATATTCCAGACTTTTTAATGCATTTAATACTCTATGATTGTATTCTTCGGCATTTTCTTTTCCTACACATGCTCCTTTGCATCTGTTAATACTGTATTGGAAACAAGCATGTGAAACATTGTACAAGCCGGTCAGCTTTTGACAAAGGTTGAATTTTTCTACCAGACGTTCGAGTGTGGAGGTAGCTTCATCATTAGTTCTTGTGATCAATAAAGGTTTATCTTTCGATTTTACTTTACCTGCAGAAAGTTTAATGTATCCTTCTTCCGTCTCTGTTTGAAAAATTCCGTAGCTGTAATATGAACTCTTTTGGGAGCGATTAAAAATCGGTTGATTTACTTTAATCTCTTCTGATTCCAGAAGTAGTGCCACTAATTCATTTCCTGTCACTTCAAAAGAAATGTCGCGTATGGCGTTTCGCATTTCAATGGCCTTCCTTGTTTGTTTGTTGGCAAAGTGCATCAGAACTCTTTTACGGATATTTATACTCTTACCAATATAGATGACTGAATTATCCTGATTATGGAAATAATATACTCCCGGACTTTCCGGAAGTTTATCCAGTATGTTCCGGTTGAATTCAGGAGGAAAGCGGAGATGCAGGTAATCGTTTTTTGTGAAAGTTGAGAATACGTTTTTCTGCGGGTCTTTAGAAAGCAGAAGTTCGAAGAGCTTGACAGTTGCCAGCGCATCTCCGGCAGCCCTGTGTCGGTTAAATAATGGAATTCCAAGCATGTCGCACAAATTGCCAAGACTATATGAGCGGAATCCGGGTATTAGTTTCCTGCTTAGCCTGACAGTACACAGGTAGTCACGTGTAAAAGTGTATCCCAATGATTTGTATTCATGGCTTATAAACCCGTAATCAAAAGGAGCATTATGTGCAACTATCGTAGCACCTTCAGTGATTTCAAGAATGTTTTTTGCTATTTCATAAAACTTAGGTGCAGTTTCTACCATTTCGTTGCTAATCCCGGTAAGTCTTTCAATGAAAGGAGGGATGCTGCATTCGGGATTTACAAGAGTTGTGTATTCTTTTACGACTTTCTTCCCATCATGAAGGTAAATTGCTATTTCCGTGATTTTGTCATGGATTGCATTCCCTCCGGTAGTCTCAACGTCTAGTATGGCGTACATGTCTATATGATACGAATTTATTAAATTTTGTCGAATATTATTTCAGGTAGGCATGAATTTAGTTGACAATTTTATAAAAATCGGAATAAAAAAAAGCACAGAAGCTTGTTTCTGTGCTTTTTTAATTAGGGTTTGTTATGATCACTCAACCATAAAAATATCGCTTAGCAATGCATTGCCATTTTCATCTTCAAGCACATAAAAATAGTTTCCGGAAGCCAATCCTTCTCCGGAAATATTAAACATTAGTGTATTATTTCCTGAAATCGGATCTGCACTAATAGTACGGATGAGGCGTGAACCAGCATCGATGATCTTTAATTTCGGATTTGAGATAGACTGGTTTGTTTCAATTCTCAGGTTTGCATTCGATCTCATTGGATTAGGATAGAATATCTTGTCTGAGATAAGCGATGAAATTTCTTCTACATCTATAGTCTGCGAGCTGATGGATACGTTATTCAATGATGTGCTTCCGGATGCAGAGAAACTTCCACCAACAACGATCTTACCGTTGAAATTAGCGATAGCTAAAATGTCTCCATTAAAATTACTTCCCTCAGCGAAGAACGGATTGTTACCGTTTTGAGAGAAGAAATGTGGCAATGTAGCTGTTGAAGATGGCGACTGCGTGAAAGCACCGCCACCGAATAGTTTTGTTGGTGTTGCATACAAAGCATGCACGGAGGCATTCAAATTATTTATTGTTGAAATAATACTGGTGTTGGATGTACGGGCAATCTTTTGAGTCGGTGATGTGAATTCCCCTCCGATGTACAAGTAGCCTCCATAAGGATACAAAGCATTTACCGTATTATTTAATCCTGATAGTTCCTGCCATGTATTGCTCGCTATGTCCAATCTCTTCAAATAGGATGGAGAAAAAGCTCCGCCAATGTAAATAGTACCATTAAATTTGGCGATGGAGTACACAACATTTAAAGGATTGCTACCAACTTGAGCGAATGTGGATCCATTTAGTTTTGCAATTCTGGAAACAGCCGGTGTGCCTGAGTTATTGAATGCACCTCCGATATATAGATCAATGCCGTCACTGAAAAGAGTTCGAACAAAATTATTAAGACCTGAACCTATCGGGTCCCATGTATTTGTTGTTGTATTAAGTACTGAAATATTTTTAACAGAGGTTCCAGTACCATTGGCTGAGAATCCTCCTCCTGCATATAGCTTCCCAGCATGTACTGCAAGTGCATTTACAGAATCGTTTAAGCCATTGCCTGCAGTCTCCCAGAGATTTGTTCCGGCATTCCATTTTGCAACGTTATTTGTGAATTTTCCACCTGCATAAATTTCACCATTGAACACAGTTAGTGCTCTTACACGGCCATTCAGACCGCTGCCAAGGGGTCCCCATTGAGCCTCTGCAATACAAGTACTTAAAACTAAGGATAGAAAGAGTATTATTTTCTTCATGATCAGATTTTATGTTTTTTTTGGTTTTTGCAATTTT
>Ga0116144_10005648_pt1 | contig 11234 bp, 18 predicted proteins | sample AD_UKC035_MetaG_FD_89746 | JGI IMG/M metagenome (GOLD analysis project Ga0116144, IMG submission 89746) | Active sludge microbial communities of municipal wastewater-treating anaerobic digesters from USA - AD_UKC035_MetaG | ecosystem: Engineered > Bioreactor > Anaerobic > Digestate | place: USA... | reverse complement strand
GGTCGGCACCGCTCAGGTCGGCACCGCTCAGGTTGGCACCGCTCAGGTCGGCACCGCTCAGGTCGGCACCACGCAGGTTGACATCGCTCAGGTTGGCACGGATACCACCCTCCTCGCAGAACAACCATTTCTCATGTAGTTCAAGTGCTGTTTTTAATTCCTCTGCGGTAATATTTCTCACCTATTCTCCCTCCAATTTTTTTCAACTCTGGCGGTCAGGCATTTGTCCGCCATGTCGAGGTGCTGCGCCTTCTCGTAATCGGTCCAGCGCATGACCTCTCTTTTTTGCTCCGGCGTTATTTCGGTAAGCCGGGCCTCGTTTTCCTGCTGTTCCTTGTACTGACACTGCCCGATTAGCCCGAGAATGCAGACGGCAATCAACACAGCGAGGACGGGAAAATACGCTCTCAGGTCAATCATGTCGGCTCCCCTTCGAGGACCTCCTCCATCCTCTCGTGCAACCGTTGCTGGTATTCGTGTTCTTCTTGCTCCCGCTTCAGTTTCGTCGCGCCCATCACACAGCAGACGCCGAGAACGCCGAGGAACAGGCCGACAAATCCGATGCAAATCAGTTCGAACATGGTGCTCACCTCCAATCGAATGAAATTTTTTGATACGGGATGGTCGGGGGCACCAGGTACGGCTTCTTGATGAGATCCCGACAGGCTCGGCAGTAACACTTTCCATCCGTGTACTCCCGACATTGCGGACAACGGTGTACGGTGTGCTTTCTGGTTGCCATATTCCCTCCTTGTTATCGTTTCCCGTATTTCGCCTTCAACCTTGCCACGGTAGCCCGGCTCTCCGCCTTCCTTTGCTCCGGGGTCGCCGCGGCCAACTGCTCCGACCGCAGGCTGATGACCGGGCCTACCAGGATTGATAGGAGTCGGTTCTGTTCCTGAAGCAACTCGATGATCTTTTCTTCGTTGTTCATTTCGTGATGTCCTCAAGCAGGCCCATGACGTGTCGCATGATTTCGTACTTCAGAGCCTCAAGCCTTTTCTTTTCGTCCACGCTCAGAACGTTGTCCGACATTGCCTCGCGGTATTCCTTGGACAGCTCGCCCAGGTGTTCAATGGTCTCGATGATGGCTTCGTTGAAGGGGTTCGGCCCCGTTCCGACATCCGGCAGGCGAACGGCTATTCGGCCGCACGCGGCTTCCATGAAATCCAGCAGAGAATAATTCCCGGTCGCGAGAGTGAGCGGGATGATGTCGCGGCCACGGAGATGGCTTTCCTCCTGGGACTCGTTCGCGGCGTTGGCGAGGTAGGTGTAGCCCTTGCCGATTTTGTCGGCGAGTTGCTTGGCTGGAACGGCCGAGTTGAAAACTACTTCGTGAAGTGCACCCTTGAACGTCTGAATCATGGAAATTTCCCTTCGATTACACTGGAATCACTTCATTTTCGGTGCTACACAGATACCAATAGGGAGATCCGGGATAACTTGACCAGTTGCAGTGACCAGCATCCCTCTTTTCCAGTAGGGACAGAGCGTCGGCTCGCAGAATCGGCCGGAGATGTGGCATATGAGGGATTTTTGGAGTTGTTCGCCTGACATGGTGGTACCTCCTTCGCGGAGAACGTGTTGCTATGCGGCTTTTTCCATCTTTTCGAACAGCGCCGTCCGGGCGAGAGCCGCCAAGGTCTTGAAACCCAACTTCTCTGCTACGGCTTTCGCTGCTTTTTTCTGTTCTTTTTCAACTTCAAACTGTATTAATGGCCTGCGTCCCACGGTATCACCTCCTTTATTGATTGATTTTTACTGTTGTTTTGCATATTCTTTACACACATTTATACATCAACCAAAGTAAAAGTAAAGTGTTTTTTACATTACTTTCTATTATTTTTTTCTAATTGCACATTGATTTCGCTTTGCTACTGTTTTACTTGCTGTAATTCAAAGCGTTTGCCCTGCTGTGAAAAGCAAAATAAAGGAGATACCCTCCCTGATATAGTTGTTTCAATGGGGAGGGTAGGGTGAAAAAAACATTGAAAAGGGAGTTTGATATGAGGTTGGGGGTAGAATTAAGGAAGTTGCGAAAAGCGAAAAGAATGACCCAGGCGCAACTTGCCGAGGCGCTCGAAACGAATGAAAATTACGTTTCAGCTATCGAGCGGGGCGCTTGCGGTGTCGGGCCGGATGTGTTGGGGAGGTACTGCGAGTTTTTTGGAATAAAAGAGGAGGATCTTGCCAAATTAATCCCCAAAAAAGAAGGCGGGGACTACCCGCCTTTGGTGCAAATGATTATTGAGGAATTGTTGGAGATGCCTGACTCAAAGAGGGCGCGGTTTCTGGCGGAATTGAAGGCGGAGAAAGAGAAGGACGTTCAACAATCATGAGGACAATGCTCTTAATGTCGTCAGGCAGGGTTTTGTCGGATGTTATCCTGGCCGCGATCTCGTCGCGCTCATGTTCGGAATAGGCGTCAACCCCTTTGATTAATTCGCGCAATTTAGCGCCTCGGTCACTTCCAGGTCCGTTTTCATCAGCTACCATGTGAGTTGTATCCTCCTTGGTTGATGTGATGCCGTTATATAACCAGTTACAATTTTGTTTGGCAACTGTTAATTTTTGGTTTTGCTAAATATTGAAGAAATGTAACGGAATGCAGTTTACCACTCAAGAATGACACAATACGTCGCAAAAGGGGGGGGCCATTGAAAACTTTTCTGATAATGCTATTACTTTTGATCCCGGTTGCTACTTTTGCCGGAGAGTGCAGGGTTTACGAATACACCGAAATCAAGGACATGAATGAAGAGGAACTATCGGCAGCAATGTTGAAAGCCGAGGAAAATGCTTTGATTTGGATCACAGCCAGCAACAAGTCGCTGGATATTGCAGTAAAACATGGGTCAACCCCTGCCGATGACCGTGCGAGAGCCGAGGAAGACAAAAAGTTTAATATTTGTCTTGATCAAGAAATGAGATTCAGAGATATGCTCAAAAAGAAATACCCGGGAAGCAAATACCTAAAGAAATGACCTACCCATCCCTCACCACCCCCGCCCTGTGCGACACACCGATAGTCCTGGAGCCTGACATGCTGCTCGCCGTCAGCTTCCAGTACGGCAAGGGCAAATATGCCCGGCAGGCCGCCGCGCTTGCCCGTGGAGCGCGTTGGTACTCGTTTCGAATGGGAATGCATGTCTGCGGGTTCGAAAAGGGCCTGGAAGGCGCGCTGCGCGCAATCGCCATACTGGACTACGTGGGGCAGACGCGGGGTTGTCACTGTTACACCGGGACGCCGATGCTGTGGGGCTCCGGCAGGGTGAAGGGCGTCCTGTACTGTTATTGTGGCGCGCTGAACTGCGACCACCGGGACGCATGGTGCTATACCGTCCAGGGCGGGACGTGGGAGATGCTGGCAGGCCTCCCGATCCGCGAGCTGCCGTGCAAGAGGATAGCGGGGTATTTCTGGTCGAGGCTACCGACGTGGAAGGATGTCCCGTCCGAGCTACAGGCCGCCGCTGTGGAGGCGGGCGTTGACTGGTGTCCGTGCTGGCGGGACAGGATGCGAGGACTGGTGAAACTATGAGCGTCACCCCTCACCCGAAATTCCCCGGCGCGTGGATAATTCGCTGGTATCCGGAAGGGAGGAAGAAGGACCCGAAGACGGGGAAGGCTTCGAACAAACGCGAGCGGCTTGTCTTTGAAGGAACCTACGCCGAGGCTATGGCACAGTACGCCGACCTCCTGCAATCCGCGAAGAAGCCGGCCACCACTCTTGCCCCTACCCTTGAGCAGGCGTGGGAGGACTTCTGCTCCTACTACAAGAACCACGTATCAGAATCCACGTACAGGGATTATCTGGCAACGTGGGGCAAACACCTGAAGCCCTTTTTCGGGCAGTATCGGCCGGCGCACCTGACGCAGACCCTGGTGGAAAAATACAAGACCCTCCGCGCCACACAGAAGACCGTCAGGGGGGATTTCCCGACGAAGAAGACCGTTACCAAAGAGCTATGCTATATCTCGTCGATGTGCACCTGGATGGCTCGGCCTGAAATCGGCAAGGCAAAGCCCCTGTCCTTCAAAATCAAGGGTTACTCCGGCCGCCAGATAAAGGCCCCGCTCGCCCAGGTTCCGAGCCGACGAGAGATAATCCTCCTCATCCGCCACGCCGAGAGGGAGTACCGGCCCATTTTCCTGCTATGCTACTACGGCGGCTTGCGGAAGAATGAAGCGTTGACACTCAGGGGCGAGAACGTAAACTTCTCCCAGGGGTACATGATTGTCTATGGCAAAGGAGGGAAGGAGCGGATCGTCCCGATATTCCGGAAGCTCCGCGTGTACCTCCGGAAGAGATACACCCGGGGGCTGCTGTTCGTCAATCCGGCCACGGAGAAGGAATACGTTGACTTCAGGAAGGCGTTGAAGCGGGCCGCGGATAAGGCCGGATTGGAGCAGCACGTCTACATGCACCTGCTCAGACACAGCTTTGGGACGCACTCCATCCAGTCGGGGATCGGGCTGCGCACCCTGCAGATACTCATGGGGCATTCAAGCAGTCAGGTTACGGAAATATACACGACTCTCGCAGGGCAATATCTGGGCCAAGAAATTGACAAGTTTGGCCGGGGCGCATTGCGCCAGTTGAAACGGCCGGGAAAGCCATAAATAACGCAACCTTAGAAATATGCCCAGATAGCTCATAACCCGAAGGTCGAGGGTTCAAATCCCTCCCCCGCAACCAAAAAAATCAAGGGGTTACGGTTAATTTCCGTAGCCCCTTTTCTCGTTTTCGTGGCGCATTTTTGGCGCACTTTTTAGGGTACCGACGTGACCGGGACCGTGTTGCCCGACGGGGAGGCCGTCAGTGCTGGATTCGATGTCAGCGTTTTATCTGCATTCACGCTCACAGTCCCCGCTTTCGGCGCCTGGATCTCGATGGTGGTGCAGCTACACAACAGGACCATCAGCAGCAGTATCAGCTTTTTCAATTTGTTTCTCCTTTCTCAACCCCTTCGGGTCAAGTATGGCAACCATGATGCCCCCTATGGTCATCACTGCCAGCCGTGTTTCCGGATCCGCAGGCATGGTGAGAATGCCCGACATCATCAACCCACCAGCCGCTATCAGCGACAACAGGATTATCAATTGCGCAATCTGGAACAGATTTTTCATTCCGTACTCCTATGGGGCCGTAAGGATAGGATCCTCTCCCGGCTCACCGTTGTTTTTAGACCACACCTTGCCAGCAATCCGCACGCCGTAGTACCAAGTCCAGGCCCGGACGCGCCACATGCCGTCCTCGATGGCGATGTCGCGGAGCAGACAGTCGGCGCGCTCCTGGTATGTCCACGGCAGAAAACCCATGTCCATGAGCTGATAAAGCGCGTCGTGCACCAGGGAGGCCCGCAGGCTGCTTTTTGTGTCCACCGTCGGGCCGCTGGGGCCGTCCCATGCGTAACGCTCGGAGATGACCAGGACGCCGGTTTCCAGCAGGGAAACGTATCGGGTAAAAATATCCTTATCCGGATGAATGCCAACATCGTGAAAATACGATTCGAGCAGCTCGTATTTGTATTTCGACAGTTGGCGATATGTAATCCGTTTCATTATCTGCCCCCGGTTGCCTGGCTCGCGTACCACATCACTCCGTCCACATAGGACTGATTGACGTATCGCCCGTTTCGCTTTCTCGGGCTCCCCGCGTTATATGCCGCAAGCACCCCCTCCCAACCGTATTCGGCGAAGTATCGCGTCTTCAGCCGTTTCAGATGCCGGCACCCCCAGTACAGGCCGATTTCCAGGACGAGCATGTTTTGGAACGGAGCGGTATACCCCATTTCACGGGCCGTCTGACCCATCACTTGCATCGGCCCCCAACTGGTGGCCCTGCCCTTCCGCTCCTCGGTACCAAGGCCGGGAATCTTTAGGATGTACCGCTGGAAGAATCCCGGCTCGTATCGGGGCTTCCGGTTCGTCCATCCGCTGCTCTCCTGACAGACGATACCGGCAACGATGGATATAGGGAGTCCCGCATCGAGCGCGGCTTCCTGGACGGTTTTCAATACGTCAGGTGATAGATTCATCTTTCTTCCCCTTCCGCCCCCGGCGCAGGCGGATGACACACCCGGCAAACATGGTGCCCCGGCACCCTGGCGGATTCCCAAAAGTCAGTACTTCCGCAATTCCGACACTTCACGTCCCGAACGTCCCTGCCCGAAGGATGCCGGTGTTGAACATTTCCGGGTCCGGCCCATCCCCGGCCGGTTCGTTATTCGTGCACTCCTCACACGCCTTACAGTTCAAAGGACACTGGATGTCACAGGGCATTACTGGCCTCCGGGTACCAATTTCAACGGGCTGTTCATCTGCTCGCAGGTGTAGGTGTTGATATGCGCCAGAGCCTCGGCTGTCGCTTTCCAGTGCTCAAGGGCTTCGGTCAATATCTCAATCTGGTTCTTCAGCTTCAGGTTCTCTTTTATCAGCAGGCTGCGTTCCATTTTCTACGCCTCGCCATACACAATCAGGGTTCGTTACATGCGCCATCGCCCCGCTCATTTTCGCGGGGCAGTTCTTCGGACAGCTCCGCTGGTTCGATTCCATTTTCCTCCTCCAGCCTTGTGACACTCCGCACGGGTTAAAACCCGGCGGCTTCTTGGGCTAACCCCTCCGACATCAAGGAGCTTTGCGCCCAAAGGGACTGTCCGTCCCCACCGAGGGAATCAAGGCCCCTCCTGAGAATATTGATTGCTGCGTTGTGGTCCCTATCCAGGGAAAGACCGCATCCCGGACAGTCTATCCACCTGTCCGAGAGCTTCATTTCATCGAAGACATGGCCGCATTCAGAGCAGGTCTTCGACCCTTTGTCCCGTTCGATACCACTTCGGGTTATCGGTGGTGTTGCCGAAAGAGTCTGTGATGATACTTGTGATGCCGACATCGATTCCTATTGTCCTGCCCGTGACAGGAAGCGGCTTCGCTTCGACTTCGCAGGCAAAACAGGCGTACTAACTGTCGGCCTTGCGGATGATCCGGACGGTCGATGGCTCGGACGGCATCTCACGGTGCCACCGAACGGCTATCCGCCCAATACCGGAAACCTTCAGGCGTCGTCCGTGAATCTTGTAGCCGTTGCCGTATTCCTTCAGGCCGATGCTGTCGAAGCGGTCTTTTCCTTTGAAACGGGGATAGCCTGGCTTCTCGCCTGACTTGACACGACGGAAGAATGCCCTGAAAGCCTTGTCCAGATCGGCGACCACCACCTGCAGAATATGGCTGTGGATGTTTCTTGCAAATGGTGAAGTGTCCTTGAGAATTTTGACCTTGCGCAGTTGCTCGAATTTGGAGACGGTGCGCTGATCGGATTCGTACGCGTCCTTGCGCTCCGCAAGACAGTCGTTATAGAACCTGCGGCACGTCTCCACGGTTATCTCCAGAAGCCGTTTCTGCGGCTTCGTCGGATACAGCCGGTATGCAAAGGTCTTGATTGGCACTATTGGCCCTTTTGCGCCTCGATGTATCTCTGGATTGCTTCCTGAGAAACATTTCCAGCTGTTGCTGCAAAATATGACCTGGTCCACATGGACGGCATCTTGAGCAAAGAAGGATGTCTTTGGCGGAGTTGGTTTGCTGTTACTCCCTTCATTTCCTTGACCACGTCAGCAGCAGAATCGGAAGGGAATGCTCGGATGAAAAGGTGGATATGGTCCGGTTGTATTGCCAGCTCGAGAACATCCCATCCTTTCAGCAATGCCTTTTCGCGGATAATCCGCTCGCAATCTCTGGCAATGGCGTCTTTCAAAACAGCCTTTCGCCGCTTCGGGCACCAGACTAGGTGGTAGACAATAAGGTGGACCCTATGTTCGTCTCGTTGATATTGCATGTTGATTATATATCATATATCAACTTAATTATCAACAAATTCCCGGCTATCTACGCAGGTTGAAACCAGGTAGCTTGCGCCGGTTTTGTTCTGTCAGCCATTAGCTTTCAGATTCGGGTCACGCCAGTTTGGCCTTATGGGTTCGTTGCAACCGCGCAGTTCGTGTACCGTCTCCATGCGCTCGATGCGTTTTTCGTGGTCGTTACGTGATTCAAAAAGTTCATCCAGGTGCTTGCCGGTTTTTTCAGCGCTCTTTGATATTTCTCTTAGTGTCGCGACAAGATCCGGCAAGGTCTTGCTGTGCTCGTCAATGGAATTGGTATATTTTTTCACCAGAAATACCAGGCAGCTAAGTTGTCCCAATGCCATTACTGCCGCAACAGCAACCGTCCCCATGTCCATACGTGGCCCTCGCTCTAAGTTGGAAATAAAAACGCCGCTGCACCACATCGCACTAATGCGACAAGCACAGCGGCGTTCGAGTACCCATCGTCAGGGTTCGGCCGTCCCGCGTCCTTTTCTTTTTTTAGAATACTTCCAATTGCAGCCCGTTACAACTGGAAATCGAGCGCATAGCGGCAAAACAGCCACACCGAGGCCGTTACCACGCAGACAAAGAACATCCATAGGCAGATCCGATCTTCCCCGACCCGCTCAAGACCGAGAAGTACAAGGATTCCCAGTGACCACCATTTGGCGCCACTCCAGAAAAACCAGATAAGTATCGACCCTCCGAACACGATGGTCAGCACCATTAAGCACGCACTATCAGTGAGGGATCTGTATCCCCCTGGATTCAACACGCTCGATGGCCCGTTTGGCCAGCTCGTTCTTCTTACCGGTAAGCTCATCAATCTTCTCCCGCTTCTCGTCGCCGGACATCTCCTTGTCATACATAATGCGGCGAGTTCTTCTGTTGATGGCCGAAAGAGTATCCCGGGTATCCTCCATCATACCCCTGGTTCGGAGGAGTTCCGTGTTCTCGTCGCGCAATTCCAGCACTCTGTCCCAGTCTCCCGTCTTGCGCGCTTCCTGGATGGAATTGTACGTCTCGTCAACTTCCTTTAGGAGGTCGTAGAATTCCGTCAGATATTTGGTGTTCTTCGGCGGTTCGTCTCCACGGTAGAAGGATTTGACAACCGGCCACTCTTCCAGTTTGGTTGTCGGCTGCGCCGGGTAGTCGAGCATGCGCCGCATCACGATATCGCTTGCGCCAAGGATATACGTGCCGAGAGTTCCGAAATACCCCTCTACGGCGTGTTCAATCCGCTTCGGGCTCACGCCCAGGATATTACCCACCTCAACCGCCGTGGCCCCGGTCCATGGTTCTTTCTGGTCTTCCGGCTTCAGCCCCTCGATGCGCTGCCCGACGATCTGCCTGCCGGTGAATGAATCCCGGTTCGCCCACTGCTGTACCGGCTCCGAAATGAGTTGCGGCAGGCCGATGGCAAAGGTCTGTGTCACTGATTGCAGGAGGCGGGCGGCAAACAGTTTGCCGTCATGCTGCTTTTCGATGAGCAGTTCCGTCAGGCGCTCAGGGATGGTGCCGAACAATACGCCCACTTCGAACGGTTTCGGAAGCCGGAAATGCTCCTTGCCAATCCAGAAGTGGAAATAGGTGTCCTTGTCCCATTCCTCCAGTTCCTTGTATCGGTCATCGTCCCGGTTGATGAGGTAGAGCAGCACCGAAGCCATGGCAATCGCACCGCCCTTTAACATGAAACTGCCCGGATTTTCTACCGCCGATTTACCGAGGCGCTGAAGACCCTGCATCCTGGCGCCGAGGAATGGGACCGTCTCGCACAGGAACTTAACGATGGCGAAGTCTCCCCGCATGGAGAAGTCCATCACGTCCTTTGCTTCGAAGGCGGCCTGCAGGGAACTGCCTGATTTCCGTAACGTGTTCTGGTAGATGGAAACCCTGGCCGCGTTCTCTCCGGCCGCCCCTATCTTCTTCCAGAAGTCCCACAGCTTGGCCGGGGTGTCGAGGATATTGGCCGCCACGCCCTTCTTGTGGAGCAACTTCTTGACATGCTTGGAGGTCTTCTGCATGTCGTGACCGTAGGCAAAGCCCCCATGGAAGGATCCTCCGGCCGCCATGAGTTGCACCATGTCGTCATCCTCGCGGAAGGTCTTGACCGCACCCTTCAGTGACGAAATCCCCGGGGTAAAGTCGCCGCGGCTGATGACCCAGGTGTGCAGGGTATCCCTTACGAAGTTTCGGATCATGAAATCCGGCATCGAGGTAACACCGATGGTGAGCAACCGCTTGGTGAAGCGCATCAGGTCCATGATGGCGCCCTGGAAGACTTGGGCGTTGAGGTTGGTCAGGGACTTCAGGAGCAGTTCGTCATGGACCTCATAGTATTGCGGTTTCCCCTCCTTCAGGACATGCACGATGCTCGTTCCCTTGGGCCTCATCAGGTGGAACAGGGTCATGAAGTCGTCAAGCTGGTCCTCTTCCGGTTCCAGGATATCCTCTGCGCCAAGTTGCTCGCGGATCTTCTTGACGATCTGCCTTGTCTCCACATTCGCCGCCTTCCAATCCCACTGTGCCTTGGAGGCAAGCCCCATTTCTTCGGCCTTCTCCAGAGCTATTTCCGCCGCCCGGTTCTTGAGAGCCGCTTGGGTCAGGTGCGAGAAGTTGCGGAGGATGTTTTCAAATATGTCGCCAAGCTGGCCGGTGCCGCCCTTCAGTGTCCGGATCCCCGAATTCTGTGAGGCGATGCCGCGCTTTCCGGTAGGTCCCTGTGGCTTTTCGGCGTCCTCCGCGATCCGGTAGAACGGGACGTATTCCTCATGGTCCCATATACGCCGGGCGTCGGGATTGATAATGCCCCCCTGCTCCGCGAAGTCGAGCACCTTTTTCTTGTACTGCACATAGTCACGACGAACCCGCTCCCACCGTGCGGCATTCTCGGCGGTCTTCAGGGCCTTGAGTTTGTCGATTTCTTCCTGGGTAAAGTAGTTCTCCCGCCCCTCGTTCATCAATTTCTGCGCGCGCTCCCCGACCATCCAGCCGAGGAACAGGTCCAGGTCGTTGGCGACCGGTTCAAATATCTTCAGGATACCTTTGTCCCTGGATGCGACCTTGACCCATCCGTTTGCCCACACCGGAGCCCCGTGGTTGAGCATGGCCGTGAAAGTATCTACAAAACCGGTCGTCATTCTGGCGGTGATGTATGCGGAATCGTCGGGAGTGTCCACGCCTGCCATCTTGTCCAGTGCCTTCAGGGAGGCGAACTGATCGAATATGCCCTGCTCCAGTTTCAGCTTGCCGTTGTCCAGGATACCGGAAAGGCGTTCCGTCATGGTTTTGCCGGGACGACCTATCTTGTCCAGCACGGCGTCAGTATCAGGGTCGCCGGTCCGGTTGCGGCGGGAGAAACGGACCTTTTCC
>Ga0116144_10005644_pt1 | contig 11236 bp, 14 predicted proteins | sample AD_UKC035_MetaG_FD_89746 | JGI IMG/M metagenome (GOLD analysis project Ga0116144, IMG submission 89746) | Active sludge microbial communities of municipal wastewater-treating anaerobic digesters from USA - AD_UKC035_MetaG | ecosystem: Engineered > Bioreactor > Anaerobic > Digestate | place: USA... | reverse complement strand
CGTCATGCCCGCGGCCTTCTCGAACTGCTTCACCGCCTCATCGGTGCGGCCCAGTTCCACCAGGGCATCGCCTTGGTTGCCCACGGCCATCACGCGCAGGACGTCATCCTCCAGGTCGGCCTTCTTGTAATGGTCCAGTGCGGCTTCGAATTCGCCCTGCTGCATGTAGATGGCCCCCAGGTAGTAATGCGCCAGGTTGCCGCTCGGGGTGCTGCCATGGTCCTCGGCGATGCTGAGGAAGCCCGGCCACTGGCCATCGCCATCGAGCGCCTTGGTGAGTGAGTCCACTTCGAAGTAATACTCCGCTTTCCACATCATCTCGGCCGCCTCGGTCGCAGCGGGTTCAGCGATCAACTTCTTGTAGCCCAGGAGGCCGCCCACCACTACCAGAACGCCCACCACCCCGATGGTGATGGCCTTCTTGTTGTTCTCGATGAACAGCTCGGTACGGGTGTACACCTGACCCAGGTCCACGTCCTTGCTTTCCGTGGTGGTCGCGTGGTGCGGGTTCACTTTATTGCTCATGGTCTGTCTAAGGAGCGGCAAAAGTAGACCTTTTAGGGACTTGGGGATGAGCCATCTACCGGCTTATGGACAGTGGTTGGTCGATAGCGGGGCGGCCTGCCTTCCAGGAAGTCCGGGCGCAGGGGGGGCATGCGGTTACCTTTGGCCCCGGTCATGCGGTTCCACCTTGCCAGCCTGTCACTCTTGCATTTCCGCAACCACCGCGAGGCGGAGGTGGAGCTCGGTTCCGAAGTGAACTGCTTCGTGGGTCCGAACGGGGTGGGGAAGACCAACTTGCTCGATGCGGTGCATTACCTGTCCCTGGCGAAAAGCTACTTCGACCCGGTGGACACCCACAACATCCTGCACGGGGAGGAGTTGTTCATGGTGCAAGGCCGGATGCACACCGCCGAAGGGGAGGATGCCATCCTTTGCAGTGTGCGCAATGGGCAGCGCAAGATCCTCAGCCGCAACAAGAAGGAGTACGACCGTCTCGCGGATCATGTGGGCCGCTACCCGGTGGTGATGATCACGCCCTACGATGGCCAGCTCATCCTGGAGGGTTCCGAGGTCCGCCGGCGTTTCCTCGATGGCCTGATCGCCCAGTTCGATCGGGCCTACCTCGACGCCCTGATCCGTTACAACCGCTCGCTGGCACAGCGCAACACCATGTTGAAGGCATTCGCCGAGATGGGCGGTGGATCATTGGACCAGCTGGAACCTTGGGATGAACAACTCATCCAATACGGCAGCGCGGTATTCGAGGTGCGCAATGCCTTCATGCAGGAGCTGGTCCCGCTGCTCGAACGCCATTATGCCGGGATCAGCGCAGGACCGGAACGGGTGGCATTGTCCTATCGATCCGCTGTCGAGGCCATGCCCATGCGCGAGCTCTTGCGCAAGGCCTGGGATCGCGACCGGTCTGCTGGGCACACCACGCAGGGCATCCACAAGGACGACCTCCTGTTCACCATCAATGGCCAGCCGCTCAAACGCTATGGTTCACAGGGGCAGCAGAAGACCTACCTCATCGCACTGAAGCTGGCCCAGTTCGACCTCACCCAGCAACGGAACGGCTTGCGGCCCATCCTCTTGCTGGACGACATCTTCGACAAGATCGACCCGCAACGTATGCGCCACCTGCTGAAGCTGTTGAGCGATCAACGCTTTGGCCAGGTCCTCATCACCGATACCGATGCCAGCCGCCTGCACATGGCGTTGGATGGCCTCGACCTGGATGTGCGTTTCTTCCACCTGGACCACGATAGACCGCTGACCCGTGAAAAAGTCGAACGAACGATCGCTTAAGTCCGCCATGGAGCAGCTGATCGACAGCTACGGCCTGCGGGAGAAGATGGACGAACTGGACATCACCACCGGCTGGGACCAGGCCGTGGGTCCCATGATCGCGCGCCATACCAAGAGCGTGCGACTCCGCAAGGGGCGGTTGAACGTGAAGGTGGATTCGGCCCCGCTGCGCCATGAGCTTGGCTTCATGCGGGAGACGCTCATCGAGATCCTCAACCGTCGCGCCGGGCGTAAGGTGGTGGAGGAGATCGTGCTGGAGTGAATGCCAGTTCTTAGTTGGCAGTCCGCAGTTGGCAGTGGAACGCCCTCAACGGTGCATTCCACTGCCAACTGCCCACTCAGAACTGCTTACTTGAGCTAGAACCGCTCGCGTCCGCTGAAGAAGAAGTTGCCTTCGATCTCCGCGTTCGCGTCGCTATCGCTGCCGTGGCAGGCGTTCTTCGCCTTGCTTTCCGCGAACCGCTTGCGGATGGTACCTTCCTCGGCCTGCGCGGGGTCCGTGGCGCCGATCAACTTCCGGAAATCCTCCACGGCATTGGTCTTCTCCAGGATGGCGGCGAAGATGGGGCCGCTGGCCATGTAGTCCACCAGCTCGCCATAGAAGGGGCGCTCCTTGTGCACTTCGTAGAAGGTGCCGGCCTCCTCGCGGGACAGGCGGGTGTACTTGAGGGCGATGATCTTGAAGCCGTTGCTGGTGATCATATCGATGATCTTGCCTGCATGTCCGGCGGCCACGGCCTCCGGTTTGATCATCGTGAAAGTTCGGTTGCTCATGCGCGTAATGCCGTTCAGGGCGTTGATTGTTGAAAAAGCCGCGCAAAACTACTTGTTGTATCGTTCCGGGCATCCCTCCCGTAGAAGCTTCCTTCGTACTGTGGAACGGCGGTGTCGCTCCGCGCTCCCAAACACTTTCTACCACGATGGGACTTACACTACGCGCTCTCCCGCTCCTGGCCGTGCTTGCCACCGCATGCGGCGGAGGGGAGGAGCCACAAGCCGACGACAAGGGGCCGAACCTGATCATCGGGAACGACGGGGCCGAGAGCTCCGTGGCCAGCCTGTACCAGATGCCCACCCCGAACGAGCTCTTCAGCCTGGTGCGGCAGATGGCGGGAGATGGTCAGAAACGGCTGATGAACCCGGTATCCAATGTGGACCGCTATGCCACCCTGAAGGCACGCGCCCTCAACTTCGGCATCTATTCCACCGATCTGGTCTTCGCGAGCTACTTCAAATTGAACGTGGAGGTGGTGCGGTATTACCTCACCACCAAGAAGCTGGCCGAGAGCCTGGGCATCGTCAGTGCCTTCTCCGATGCCGACTTCGTGCGGCTGGAAGCGAACCTGACGCGTGGGGATTCTCTCGAGATCATCAGCAACGACGCATATGCAAAGGCCTATGCCAAGCTTCAGGATGAGAAGATGGGACCGACCCTTTCCTTGGTCCTGGCCGGTGGCTGGGTGGAGAGCATGCATCTCCTCCTCAACAGATCGAGGCGCATGGGAGCAGCCCGGAGCTCATGGACCGAGTGGGTGAACAGAAGGTCACCCTGGAGCACCTCGTGGACATGATGCGACCGAACGAGTCGGACGCGGATGTGGCCTCGGTGATGACGGACCTCCTCGCCATACGCGATATCTACGACCAGGTGAACGTGAAACGCGTCGTGCACCAAGGTCCGTCGACCACGGGTCGCATGGTCCTCGGGGATGATGTGGAGGTGGAGTTGACGGACGAGAAGTACCAGGCGTTGAAGACCGCGGTCGATGAATTGCGTGGCCGCATGATCCAGCCGGAGGCCTAGAAGAACACCCGAACGAGAAGACCGATGAAACCGACCATGAAGAGCACCATCCTGATCACCGCGATGTGCGGTGCGTTGGGGGCCGCTGCCCAGTACAAGTGCACCGACTACCATCGGCTGAACGGGAACCTGAGCAACGACAAGCGTTTCTCCATCAACGGCCAGAGCAAGAGCGCCATGGTCCAGGTGGGCAAGGAGACCGAGTTGAACATCATCGTGTACAGCGGCCAGGACTATCGGATCTCCGTTGCCCACGATGAAAAGGTGCTGGGCGACGACCTGGCCATCCGGCTGGTGGAGAAGTACCGCGTTCCGACCGATGAGGTATCCGGAGGCACCACCAAACAGCCGGTGATGGATGACCAGGGCCGCACGACCGGCAGTACCGTGGAGGTGAAGACGCAGGAGAAGAAGAGGACCTACAAGGAAGAGGAGAAGGTGCTCTGGGACAATACGGAGCACGACATGGCCAAAGAGGTCGAGTTCACCTGCACGGCCACCAAGCGCATCGCGGTCGAGGTCGTAGCGCCAGGTAACAGCGAGGCGAAGACCAAGCGGGGAGAGCCGAACGATATCGGATGTGTGGGCATCCTCATCGAGCACATGCCGACACCGGCCGTCGGATTCGAGGCACGCTGAGCGCATCCGCGTACTTTTGCGACCCGCCTCCAGGCGGGTCGCTTCGTTCAGCCATGTCCCTTCCGCCCGATCAACTCGCCATCCTCCGGGAGATCCTGGTGAAGCCGCGCCGCGTGGCCATCGTCTCGCATCACAACCCGGACGGCGATGCCGTGGGGTCGACCCTGGGGCTCATGCAGCTCCTGAGGGCCAACGGTCATCACGCGCGCGTGGTCCTGCCCAATACCCCGGCGGACTTCCTCGACTGGCTTCCTGGTCGTGGTGATGTGTTGTGCCTGGATCGTTCACCGGACGCCGCGCTTTCCACCGTCCGTACCTGTGACGTGGTGATCTGCGCCGACTTCAACCGCCTTGACCGGATAGGCGGTCTTGAGGAGGCGGTGCGCGGTGTGACGACCAAGGTGCTCATCGATCACCACCAGGATCCGGAGGCCTTCGCGAAGGCCACCTTCTCCGACACCAGCGCGAGCAGCACCTGCCAGATGGTGGTGGATCTGGCCCTGGCCATGGGTTGGGACGGGAACATCAACACCGACGTGGCCACCTGTCTATATACGGGCATGGTCACGGATTCGGGTTCCTTCCGGTTCCGCAGCACCACGCCGCACACCCTGCGGACGGCCGCCCTGCTGCTCGAGCGTGGGGTCGACCTGGACCTGGTGCACAACGCCATCTCCGATACGAACAGTGCCGATCGCCTGCGGCTGCTCGGCTTCACCCTGCAGGAGCGGATGACCGTGATGCCCGAGCACCGCACGGTCATCATCGGGCTGGGCCAGGATGATCTGAAGCGCTTCCACTTCAAACAGGGCGACACCGAAGGCTTCGTGAATTATGGACTATCCATCAAGGGTATCCGGCTCGCGGCCTTCTTCATGGAACATCCCGATATGGTGAAGATCAGCCTGCGCTCAAAGGGCGACCTGCCGGTGGACCGTTTCCTGAAGGAACACTTCCAGGGCGGTGGTCACCAGAACGCCGCCGGTGGGAAGTCCACCTTGAGCCTCGAGGCCACCGTGGGACGGTTCATGTCGCTGCTACCCGCCTTCCTGCAAGCGCACCCGGGATGAAAGGCATCTTGCTCCTGTTGTGCATGTTGATCATCGGGTGTGATCGAGATCGTCGCCATCCCGGGAAGAAGGCCCAGCCGACGAATGCACAGGAACTCGTGCAGGCGAACAAGGAAGCGGTGAAGCTGGAACAGCACGACATCAGGTTGTACGCTGAGCGCCTTGGCCTCGCGCTCACGCCCACCGGCACGGGTGTCCACATCCAGATGATCCGTGACAAGGAAGGTCCGACGGCCATGCCGGACCAATGGGCGAAGGTGAACTACCGGTTGGAACTTTTGAACGGTGATACCGCGTACAGCACCGAGCCTGGTCGACCGGAATCGTTCATGGTGGAGATGGATCAGGTGGAGAGCGGCCTGCACGAGGCGATCCAGTTGCTGAGCGCGGGCGATAGCGCCATCATCATCATCCCTTCCTATCGGGCCCACGGCCTCATTGGTGATCAGGACCGCATCCCCATGCGCAGTAGCATCGTCTATCGCATCGGTGTGGTCGGTATCTCGGACCGGCCATGATCAGGTTCTTCGGCCTCGTTGCGACCACCGTGTTGCTCAACTCGTGCGCCCGATCACCTTATGATGGCTACAAGGTCGTCGCGGACGATGTTCACCTCCATTTGCTCACGCTCGGCGATGGTGAGGAACTCGCATCGGACAGCGACTCGGTCTACGTCCGCTTGCGCATGGGGCGGGTGGCCGGAGAGGTCGGCGGTCTCTTCAGCACGGAGCGCGCCTACCTGGCGAAGGACATCCGCACGGGGGCGATGGGACCGGTGTTGCATCGCATGCACGTCGGCGACAGCCTCAGCGTGATCGCGCCTGCGGAGCAATGGCCGTGGGAGGTGTTCACCGAGGGGATGAGGGTGGATCATCCGGACACGGGGATGGTGCGACTCGAGGTCGCGCTGTTGGATCTGCGGACACCGGCCATCATGCGCGCGGAGGCTGAACGACTGCGGCGGAATGACCCGCTTGCTTACGAAATGCAATTGATCCATGCGTACGTGCAGGCGTCGCCGGTCCCGTTCCTACGTTGGGGCACCAGTGACATCCGTTACCATATCAAGGGCACGCCAACGGATACCGCTGCCGTGGCCCAGCGCGATGTGGTGACTATCAGTTACCAAGGCCGAAACCTGGAAGGCGGTCGCCTGTTCGACGATACCGGGCGCAATGGGGCGCCGCTCACCTTCGTCTTCGGCGACAAGGACCAGGTGATCCAAGGTCTGGAGGTCGCGGTGAGCCTGCTGCGCGAAGGGCAGGAGGGTACCTTTCTGTTCCCGAGCCTGTTCGCCTTCGGAGAGAAGGGGATCCCGGGTGTGCTGGAACCGAACACGCCCGTGGCGTACACGGTCCACTTGGAAAGAGTGGAACGGTCGCGTCCAGTTCCTTAGCGCGCGCTGCTGCCGATGATGAGGACGGCGGGTCGCTTGCCCAATAGCGGGATGGACCGGCGCCACTCGCCGATGGAGCGTGTGATCGTTGATCCGCCGGGCTGGGTCAGGTCGATGGCGATCGTCAACAAGGTGCTCGGTCCGAGTTGATCGAGCAGGTCCTTCAACAGCGCATCATTGCGGTACGGTGTTTCGATGAAGAGCTGCGCCGCACCGGTCCGCCGGGCATCCTGTTCCAGCCGACCGATCGCGACCTTGCGTTCGTATGGCTTCACGGGCAGGTAGCCGTGGAAGGTGAAGCGCTGGCCGTTCAGGCCGGATGCGGCCAACGCGAGGAAGAGCGAGCTCGGTCCGATCAATGAGACCACGTCGATCCCCGCCCGATGAGCGGCGGCCACCAGCACGGCACCAGGGTCGGCGATGCCTGGCATGCCCGCCTCACTGACAATGGCCGCATCCCTTCCGTTGCGCATCAGCTTGATCAGTTCGTCCGCCTCCGCGCGGTCCGTGTTCTTATCCAGCCGATGGATCTCCAACGCGGGCAGTTCGATCGCAGGCACCATGCGCCGCAGCATCTGCCGCGCGGTCTTCTCATGCTCCGCGAAGTAGAGGGTCGTGCGTTCGACCACCGCGATGTTCTCCGGCGGCAGCTGCTCCACACCGCCTGCTTCACCCAGCCACACAGGCAGCAGATACAAGGTGCCGGACTCCTCAACCGTTGACATCGACGATCAGATTGGTGCAGGCGATGGTGAGCATCTGGTACACTTCCTCGAACCCTTCATCGCCACCGAAGTACGGATCGGGCACCTCGCGCAAGGCGTGGTCGGGTGCGTGGTCCATCATCAGCCGCGCCTTCATCGCATGGTCCTTGGACGGGGCGAGCCGCCGCATGTTCTGCAGGTTGTTCGCATCCATCGCGAGCAGCAGGTCGAACTCCTCGAAATCCGATACATGGAGCTGCCTTGCCCGCAGGTCGCTGATGTCGATGCCATGGTCCTGCATCGCTTTCATCGCGCGCCTGTCCGGCTGCTCACCCACGTGGTAGTCACCGGTGCCTGCGGAATCCGTGCGCCAGTCGAGTCCCTGCTTCCGGATCATGTCGCGCAGGATGCCTTCTGCCATGGGTGAACGGCAGATGTTGCCCAGGCAGACGAGGAGGATCTTCATGCGACGAAGATGGGAAATGAAAAAGCCTCCTTTGCGGGAGGCTTCTTCGGGTCGTTCGATCGGGTTCAGTGGATGCTGAGCTTCTTCTCGAGGTCCTCGAGGTAGCCGCGGAACTGCTTGTCCGTTTCCTGCAGGTTGTTCACGGTGCGGCAGGCGTGCAGCACGGTCGCGTGGTCCTTGCCGCCGCAGTGCGCACCGATGTTGGCGAGCGAGCTCTTCGTCATCTTCTTCGCGAAGTACATCGCGATCTGGCGGGCCTGCACCACTTCGCGCTTGCGCGTCTTGCTCTTCAGCAGTTCGATCGGCAGGTCGAAGTAATCGCAGACCACCTTCTGGATGTAGTCGATGCTCACCTCGCGCGCCGTGTTCTTCACGAACTTGTCGATCATCTGCTTGGCGAGATCGAGCGTCACGGCCTTCTTGTTCAACGAGCTCTGCGCGATCAGGCTGATCATGGCGCCTTCGAGCTCGCGGATGTTCGTGGTGATGCTGTAAGCGAGGTATTCCACCACCTCCTTGGGCAGGTCGATGCCTTCGGCGTACATCTTCTTCTCCAGGATGGCGATGCGTGTCTCCAGGCCCGGTGTCTGCAGATCGGCGCTGAGGCCCCACTTGAAGCGGGAGAGGAGACGTTGCTCCATGCCGGCCATTTCCACCGGCGCCTTATCGCTCGTGATCACGAGCTGCTTGCCGGCCTGGTGCAGGGCGTTGAAGACGTGGAAGAACACGTCCTGGGTCTTCTCCTTGCCGGCGAGGAACTGCACATCATCGATGATGAGCACGTCCATCATCTGGTAGAACTGGGTGAAGTCGCCCACGGTGTTGTTCTTCACCGCTTCGATGAACTGCTGGGTGAACTTCTCCGCCGGAACATAGAGGATCGTCTTGTCCGGGTGGTTCTTCTTGATCTCGATGCCGATGGCGTGCGCGAGGTGGGTCTTGCCGAGCCCGACGCCACCATAGATCAGCAACGGATTGAAGGCGGTGCCGCCGGGCTTCTGCGCCACGGCATAACCGGCACTGCGGCCCAATCGGTTGCAATCTCCCTCGATGAAGGTGTCGAAGGAATAGTTGCCGTTGAGGTGGCTCTCGACCTTGATCTTGCGCAGGCCGGGGATGATGAAGGGGTTCTTGATGGGGCTGTTGGCCACATCGATCGGGAGCGACACGGCGGGGTTCTTCACCTCGCGAGCGTGGCTCGTCGGCATCTTCACGGTATACGGGTTGGCGTTCTGGAAGCCGTTCTCCATGATGATGGAGTACTCCAGACGCCCTTCACTACCCAATTCTTTCTTGATGATCTTCTTGAGGAGACCGATGTAATGCTCCTCCAGCCATTCGTAGAAGAACTGCGACGGCACCTGGATGGTCAGCACACTGTCTTGCAGACGCAAGGCCTTGATCGGTTCGAACCAGGTCTTGAAGCTCTGCTCGCTCACATTGTCCTTGATCACTTCCAGGCACCGGTCCCAGATCTTCTCGTGGTCCTTCTTCATGGATGGGTCCGTGAGTTAATGGGTGGTACCGTTGATCGCTTGGTCGAACGGCTTCGCGCGTAGTGCATCCGGTCCGTTCGATAAGGGGGCAAATATGGACCACAGAAAGTGAAAAACAAAAGTGCCGGACACTTGCAGGAAAGGAAAATTTCACTTCCGCTTCGCTTGATCGACCGATCACCGGGACACCTTGTCCCACGCGGGTTTGCGGGGATCATATCGAAGCCGTAAGCTTCCGCCGGAGCGGGCCAACGAAGACCCGCAGGGAGCGACTGTGAAGGACGGTTGCACATGGGCCGGAACGCGCTGCGAACGCATCGAAAGTTAAGGCATGTGAACGATGCCACACAAGGTGGAGGAGGATGGACGGAACGAGGTCTTCCGACCTAACTTCCCGGCCATGTTCCAACACGATGCCGAACTGCGCGTACGCTATGGCGAGACGGACCAGATGGGCTACGTGTATTACGGCGACTATGCGGAGTACTTCGAGGTGGGACGGGTGGAGGCGCTGCGCAGACTGGGCTTCGCGTATCGACGGCTGGAGGAGCAGGGCGTGATGCTCCCCGTCCGCGACCTGCGCATCACCTACCACAAACCGGCGCGCTATGACGATCTCCTCACCGTCCGCACCCGCATCACCGCGCTGCCCGACGTGCGGATCGTCTTCGACTACGAGGTGATCAATGCGGATGGCGTCCTGCTCTGCGAGGCCATGACAACGCTCATCTTCGTGGACAGCGCAACGATGCGGCCAAGGCGCGCACCGGAGGAGTTGCTCGCGACCCTGCGACCGTTCTTCGATCGCTAGACCGGATCAACACGCACGCCGAGCAGTTCCCACTTCGGCCGAAGTTGCGCCCCACGCCCGAGCGGGAGCTCGATCGTTGCGGTACAGTCCGACGTGAAGGCCTGGTCCACGATGTGCCCGCCACTGGCGAGCACCTCCGCCTTCACGCCATCGAATCGTTCGTACCCGCACCGGATGGACCAACGCTCCATCACCACGCGTTCCACGATCTCCGCGGCATCCAGTGCGAGCCTCGCGGCTTCACCATAAGCATGGATCAGGCCGGGCTTGCCCAGCAGGGTGCCTCCGAAGTAGCGCACCACGGCCACCCCGCAATAGGTGAGATCGAACGAACGGATGCGACGCAGGATCGGAAGACCGGCGGTGCCGCTGGGTTCGCCATCATCATTCGCGCGGTGGTGATCCCCCTCATTGCCGAGGACCCAGGCGTAGCACACATGACGCGAGGAAGGATGCTCGTTGCCGAAAGCTCCTGCGAGGCGCTTGAACTCAGCCTCATCCGCGATGGGGAAGGCCCGCGCGATGAACTTGCTGGCCAGTTCCCGGTACACCCCTTCAACGGGGGCGCCGATGGTGCGGTAGCGATCGCGGCTCATGGCGCCGTACTAAGGAAGAGCAGCATGGCGCCGATGCAACCTCCGATGCCGCACCATTGCAGCAGGGTGAGCCTTTCGCGGAACAGGCTGAGACCGGCGATCGTGGCGAAGAGGATCGCGAGGATGTTCATCAGGGGGAATACCAACGAGGCTTGAAGGCCACCGGAGCCGAGCGCGCGCATCAGGAACAGGAGGGAGGCGTAGTTCACCGCGCCCAAGGCGATGCCACCGATCCATGTGCGCTTGTTCTGAAGCGCTTTCATTCCAGTGCTGGCGATCAACAGGAATACACTGACCAGGGTGGATGCGGCGAAGCACAGGGTGGGGAAGCCGTCCGCGGTGACCGGGGTGGTCAGCTTCCGTTGCACAAATGTCACGCTGATGTCGGCCGCACCGCTGCACACGAACAGGAGCAATGGCAGGAACCAGACCGCGCGTCCGG
>Ga0116144_10005643_pt1 | contig 11236 bp, 7 predicted proteins | sample AD_UKC035_MetaG_FD_89746 | JGI IMG/M metagenome (GOLD analysis project Ga0116144, IMG submission 89746) | Active sludge microbial communities of municipal wastewater-treating anaerobic digesters from USA - AD_UKC035_MetaG | ecosystem: Engineered > Bioreactor > Anaerobic > Digestate | place: USA... | reverse complement strand
TTTAATGCTTACCTGCTTCGATTTGTACATCGGCGGGGGCTGCCGTTCGATAAGTGGCAGAAGGGCGTCGTTGAGCTTGCGGGTGGGGATCTTGCGGCTGCGGTCCTCGTACACCTTCATGCCCACCTCCATGGCCTTCAGGATGCGCTGCTTCTCGAGCACCGAGATGAAGACGACCGGCACGTCCGTGAAGGGCTCCATTCGGGACTTGACCTCAGCCTCGTAGGCCTTCATCGTGTTCGTCTCCTTCTCGATGAGGTCCCACTTGTTCACGAGCACCACCAGTCCCTTCCCGTTCTTCTGGATGATGGAGAGGATGTGCAGGTCCTGTTGCTGGATGCCGTCCTTGGCATCGATCATCAGGAAACAGACGTCGCTGTCCTCGATCGCGCGGATGGAGCGGATCACGCTGTAGAACTCGATGTCCTCATCCACCTTCTGCCGCTTTCGGATCCCGGCGGTATCGAGCAACATCACATCGAATCCGAACACGTTCCACCGCGTGTTGATCGGATCGCGCGTGGTACCCGCGATGGGCGTCACGATGTTCTGTTGCCGGCCGAGCAGGGCGTTCACGAAGGAGGATTTGCCCACGTTGGGCTTCCCCACGATGGCGAACTTCGGGATATCGGCCATCTCCTCCTCGCTCGGCTTGGTGAAGCTCGCCACGAGCGCATCCAGCAATTCACCGGTACCTGCACCGCTTTGAGCCGCGATGTTGAACACCTCGCCCAGACCGAGGCTGTAGAACTCCGCCGAATCATACTGCCGTGAATGGTCGTCCACCTTGTTGGCCACGAGGAAGACCGGCTTCTTCGCCCTCCGCAGCAAGGAGGCGATGGCCTCGTCCATCCCCGTGAGCCCGTGATGGACATCCACCAGGAAGAGGATCGAATCGGACTCCTCCACCGCAAGGTTCACCTGCTTGCGTATCTCCGCCTCGAAGACATCGTCGCTGCCACTGATGTAGCCACCCGTGTCCACCACGCTGAACACGATGCCGTTCCACTCGGCCTTGCCGTAATGACGATCACGCGTGGTGCCCGCCACGTCGTCGGTGATGGCCTCGCGCCGTTCGATCAGGCGATTGAACAAGGTGCTCTTGCCCACGTTCGGGCGTCCTACGATGGCGACGATGTTTCCCATTTCAACCCGCTATTACCGTGGCGGTGGCGTTCGTTCAATAGCCGTACTTCTTCAGTTTCGCTTCGTTCTCCCGCCAGTCCGGGTCCACCTTCACCTTCAGGTCCAGGAACACCTTGCGATCGATGTACTTGCTGATGGCGATGCGCGCATAGGTACCCAATCGGCGCAATGCATCCCCACCCTTGCCGATGATGATGCCCTTCTGGCTGTCCCGCATCACGATCACGTCCGCCTGGATGCGCACGAGGTCCGGGCCATCCTCATAACTGTTCACGACGACCTGCGTGCTGTACGGGATCTCCTGCTTGTAGATCGTGAGGATCTTCTCCCGGATGATCTCGCTGATGAAGAAGCGCATGTTCCGGTCGCTCAGCTCGTCCTTCGGGAAGTAGGCGGGATGTTCGGGCAGGCGTTCCACCAGGTAACTGCGCAGCTCGTTCACGTTCAGGCCGTGCAGGGCGGAGATCGGCACCACCTTGGCCTTGGGGAACTCCTGCTGCCAGGTCTCCAGCGACTTGAGCACCGCGTCCTCATCACCAGAATCGACCTTGTTCACCAGCACCAGCATGGGTCCCTTGAAGCGATGCGCCCGCTTCAACAGGTGCTCCGACCGCTCCGGCCGTTGACCGAGCTCCACCATCACGATGAGGATGTCGGCATCGACGAGCGCCTCGTCCACCGCGTCCATCATCCGCTCCTGCATGCGGTACTGTGGATCCAGGATGCCCGGCGTATCGCTCAACACGATCTGGTGATCGTCACCGTTGAGCAGGCCGAGGATCCGGTGGCGCGTGGTCTGCGCCTTGGGATTCACGATCACCAGGTCCTCACCCAGCAGGGCGTTGAGCAGGGTGCTCTTGCCCGTGTTGGGTTCCCCGATGATGTTGACGTATCCCGCTTTGTGCGCCATGCTGTCCGGAAAAGAAGAACCCCCGATCGCTCGGGGGTTCGCTGTAGCGGGGGCAGGACTCGAACCTGCGGCCTTCGGGTTATGAGCCCGACGAGCTACCATCTGCTCCACCCCGCAATGGGCGGCAAAGATAGTGATCTTTTCGAGACTACCAGGAAATCACTGGACCTTGATCGCGATCGGGGCGAGGTTCCTCGGTGGCGCCTGCCCATTGACCAGCGCGGCCTTGATGCCCTCCACGTAGATCATGTCCCCGGACTTCAGCTTGCAAAGGACGGCCTTGATGTCCTCGTTGAAGGCGTTCGAACGGCAGTATTTGATGATCGGTGCCTGCCCGTTGCGGACCAGGGTGAATTCGAAGGACCTCACCTGCCATTGATCACCGAACTCCGAGCCCAGGGACTTGGCCAGCAACCCGGGTGATGCGCACAGCTTGGCCTTTGGCACCCTGGTCACCCCGGGATCGATACCGGAGATGATCCCAGAGGGTGGTGGCAGGTCCTTCACCCTGAACTTCACCGGCCCGATACGCCGGGTGCCTCCATCCGCCGTGTTGACCACCGCGCTCACCTCGGCCGAAGCCCCCGTCATGCCCGAAGCGATCCACGAATTCCCCTCACGCCTGATCCGCCCATTCGAGATCGTGGCCTGCACCCGCTCGGACGGAACGCCGGGCACCGACAGGTCGATCGGGTTGTCCACGCCACGGTAGAGCACGTTCATCTTCGTGGGTGAGGCGACCAGCAGAGGCGCCATCACCTGATAGCTTGTGGAATACGCGAAGTTCTCCGGGCCATCGGGACCCTCGAAGGTGAGCGTGCCGTTCACCACCTGCTCCCCCACACGATCGGTCCTGATCTGCAACTTGGCCTTGCCATCGGCACCGAGTGGCAGCGCTGAGCCGCCATCCATCGTCACGGTCGGTCGGTTCTTCGGGTCGTAGGCGGCCAGGAAGACATCGGCTCGGAAGGAATCGCCCAACATCACCAGGTTGCTTTGCGGAATGACCGCGGTGGTCAGGGTGCTGAAGCGGTGTTCACCCCGATCCACCTGCCGGTACAACCACTTCACCACGTCGTTCTCCGAGCTGCGGATGTCCACCTGCAACTTGCTCAACGTGGCCACACCGGCCGCCAGCGGGACATCGTAGAAGTTGATGGACTCCCAGTTGTTCCGCACCCCCGAAGCATCGCGCCGGTCACTGAAGTCGAAGAGCACGTCGAGCGCTGCGGTGAGCTCCCCCTCATCCTTGCCCTTCACCAGGGTCTTCAGGCTTTCGCGGAAGGCCGCGATCCGTTGTTTCAGGTCGTACGCGCTTCCCTCGGTCGTGATCGGCGTGCCGGGTTCGCTGCCCACCAGCATGCGCGTCAACGTCTCGCGATCGTCCTTGTTGTCCAGGGCGAGCAAGGCGCGCAAGGTGTCCTTCCCGCTCGCGTCCTTGCCTCGCAGCGCAGCCAGGGAGGCACCATCCGCTTCGGCGATGGCCTTCACCTTGATCCGCTCGATCCGTTCGACGAGTGAATCGGCCTGTGCCTTCACCGCCAGCGCACGCTCATGCGGTTCCTTGAACTTCTCCGGGAAGCGCTGCGCAGCATCCGCGAACACGGCGTACTCCACGGCCGAGCGTTGCTCATGCGCCCGCTCGCTCCGCACGAGCTCGGCGTCCATCACGGCGAACGCGTCGAGCACTTCCTTGCTCACGTTCAAGGCGAGGATCGCCGTGAGCACGAGGTACATCATATTGATCATCTTCTGCCGCGGAGGCAGGCTTGCAGTGGCCATGACGATGCAGTGTTCGTGGGAAGTGCGACGTGCACCTCCGAACGATGAATGCATCCTTGCCGAACGGGTAACGCGGACCGGGGTTCAGACCCCCTCCATCAGGCCCTGCAGTTCCGTGGAAGCGTTCTCCCATTCCTCCATCACTTTCGCGATGCGCTGGGCAAGCTCCCCGAGCCGCTCATAACCCTTCTGCAGCGCCTCCGCAGGCATGCCACCCTTCATCACCTCCGCCTGCAATTGCTTCTCCTCCTTCTCGAGGTCGGCCAGCTGTTTCTCAAGGCGCTCCACCGCGTTCTGCGCCTTGCGTCGCTCCTTCTCACGGTCGCGCCTGTCGCGCTGCTCAGAGGTCTTCTCCACTTTCGGAGCCTTCGCCTGCACGGTACTGGACTTGCCGATATCCGCGGTCTGCAGGGCCTTGCGCTTCTCGATCAGCTCGAGGATGTCGAGGTGCTGATCCCGGATGCGGTGCTCGTCCAGTTCGAGGATGCGCGTCGTCAGTCCGGTGAGGAAGTCGCGATCGTGGCTCACCAGCAGGAAGGTGCCATCGTAGGCCTTGAGCGCCTCCTTCAGCACATCCTTGCTCTGGATGTCCAGGTGGTGCGTGGGTTCGTCAAGGATGAGGAAGTTGAGCGGCTTCAGCAGCATACAGCACAACGCGAGGCGTGCGCGTTCGCCGCCGCTCAACACCTTCACCTTCTTGTCCACGTCATCGCCGCTGAACATGAAGGCTCCGAGCATGGCGCGCACCCGGATCCGGTTCTCTTCGCTCGCCGCGTATTCCGCCGTCTCCATCACCGTGCCCTGCGGGTTCATCCGCTCCGGCATGTCCTGGGCGTAATAGCCCACGATCACGTTGTGCCCGAGCTTGATCTCCCCGTCGAAAGGCTCTTCAGCCATGATCATGCGCACGAGCGTGGACTTGCCCGTGCCGTTCGCGCCTACGAGCGCGAGGTGTTCCCCCTTGGCGATGGTGAGCTCGGCGTTGCGGAAGATGCGCTTCACCTTCGTGGGGTCGTTCTTGTCCGGATAGGCCTTGCTCACGTTCTTCACCTCGGCGACGATCTTGCCGCTCTGTGGTGCCGGGGGGAACTTCACGAGCATCTTGCGCAGGTCCTCATCCTCCACCTCGATGCGGTCCAGCTTCTCCAGTTTGGTGATCAAGCTCTGTGCGAAGGCCGCCTTGCTCGCCTTCGCGCGGAACTTGTTGATCAGGGCTTCGGTCTCCTTGATGTAGCGTTGCTGGTCCTTGGCAGCAGCGGCCTGCTGCTCGCGTTCCACCTTGCGCAGCTCGACATACTGGCTCCAGGGCACCTTGCGGTCGATCAACTTGCCGCCGCTCACCTCCAAGGTGCGCAGGGTGAGCCGGTCGAGGAAGGTCTTGTCGTGCGAGATCAGCACGAGCGCTGCCGGATACGTCTTGAGCAGGTCCTCCAGCCATTGGATGGCGGGCAGGTCAAGGTGGTTCGTCGGCTCGTCCAGCAGAAGCAGGTCCGGACGCATCAGGAGGATCCGCGCCAGCTCGGCACGCATGCGCCAGCCACCGCTCAGCTCGCTCATCAGCCGGTGCATGTCATCGCCCACGAAGCCGATGCCCTTCAGCATCTTCTCCACCTGCATGTCATGGTCGCCTGCACCGATGGCATTGAGGCGTTCGTGCGCCGTGGCCAGCTCCGTGGCCAGCTCGATCGCCTCTTCGTCCGAGGCGACGGTCTCCAGCGCCTTCTCGATGGTCGCCAGGCGTGCCTGCAGGTGCAAGGCCTCCTCGAAGGCCTTCTCCGCCACCTGCCAGGGCGTGAGCTCCAGGTTGTGCGCCATCTCCTGCGGGAGATAGCCCACCTTCAGTTCCTTGGGCTTGCCGATGGTGCCCTTGTCGAAGGGCTGCAAACCGGCCAGGGTCTTCAGCAGGGTGCTCTTCCCGGCGCCATTGCGACCCACGAGGCCGATACGGTCATCGCTGCCGATGAAGAAGTTGAAATCATCGAACATCGGCCGTTGACCGAAATGCAGGGTGAGGCCTTGGACGGTGATCATGGTCGGTAGCGGGTCGAAAAGGCGCGCAAAAGTACGGGAGCCTTCAAAAGCGGAAGCCCCCGGATCTCCGGGGGCTTCACAGAATTCGTTATGCCAAGGTCAGAAGTTCCAGAGGTCGTGCTCGAACTCGAACAGCGCCTGTTTGATCTCCTCGCCTTCGAGCAGGGCGTCCAGACCGGTCTTGTACTCGTTGATGTTCCGGTCGTACACGTTGCTCCACTTGGTGATGTAGCTGCTGAACTGCCGCTTCCAGAAGATGTCCTCGAAGCTGCGGCGCTCCGCGTCGTTCTCCCGGTTGAAGGCCTCCCAGTTGGCGAACACATAGCGGCATTCCGGGTAGTAAAGCCAGAAGAGCGGCGTGTAACCCCGCACTTCCCCGTCCTCGCCCTTGGCCTCCTTCATCGGAGCGATACCGATGATACGGATGTCCATGGTGCTGCGCTGCTTGTCGAAGATCCAATCCTCCTTGAGGCGGTACATCTTGATGTCGCCGCTCTCCACGGTGATCTCCTGCACCACGGGAACCAGTTCGCCGGTATCCAGGTCCTCCGTGTACTGGGTGTCCAGGCGGGTGAAGATGTCCTTCAGGTCCGTGGCCAGCAGGGGCTTCCGGAACTCGTCATCCTCGGCCGTGGGTCCCACGTCGTAGGCGGTGATCGAACCATCCACCAGCAACCCGTGGCGGATCACATCGAAGAGGCTCTTGCGGTCGTTGATGGCCTGCTCCGGGTAATAGAGCGGGTGGTTCATCTTCTCGCGCAGGTCGATCGTGCGCCACACCCTGCGGGCCCAGAGCACGTCCGCCTCACGGATGTGCGTGTAGGGCACCACGCGCTTGGTCTTCGTGTGCTCCTTGATGTAGGCACCATCGAGCACGGTCTGCGCCACCACTTGCGTCGTGGAACAGCTCGCCGCGACCGCGAAGGCGGCGGCGGTCAGTATGTTCTTGCAGGTCCTCATCATGGTCCGTTGTTGTTATCACACCACTTTGAACGAGAGCGAGCCCAGGCTTCGTGTGGTGCCGTCGGGGCCGCGTGCCTTGATGCTCTCGATGTACACCTTCTGGCCCGATTTGGCCCGTTGGAACATCTCCTTGACATCGGCGCTCACAGCAGGTCCCTTGACGATCTTCTCGATGACGTTGCCACCGATGATCATGGACACCTTGTACTCAACGACATCGAACTTGAGATCGAACTCGAAGTCGATCATCTTGGCGATCACACCGGCGGCGGCTGTGAGCTCCACCTTTCGGATGGTCTCGTCATCCACCGACTTCCCGGCGAAGTACGGCCGTGGGTTCGGCACGTTCTTCACCCGGAACTTCATGCCGGTCATGGTCTTGTTCGTACCGTCCGGGTTGGTGACCGTGGCGCTGATCGTAGCCTCGGAGTCACGACCCGGCTTCACGATCCAACCATCGCCCCCCTTGCTCAGGGAGCCGTTGGTCATGCTCGGCCGGATGTCCTTGTCACTGTATCCGGAAACACTGATGCTGACCGGGTTGTCCACCCCACGGTAGAACACGTTCATCTTGGTGGGGCTCACGACCAGGTTGGGCTGCGCCACTTCGTAGGTGGTCTCGAACACCTCCGTGGTCTCTTCGCCGCCGACCGGTTTGAACTTGATGATCCCGCGCACGGTCTGGAGCCCCGCTCCACCCGCCACACGTTCCAGCATCGCCTTCGCACCGTTCATCGGCAGTTTGATGGCCTCCCCATTGATCTTCTTGGCCACGGTATCGACCGTTGCACCCGGCCCGGCGATGTAAACCTCCGGAGCGTTCTGGTCGTCATAGGCACCGAGGAAGATCTCTGCCTGGTACTTGCTGCCCACGGTCACGTAGCTGCTCAATGGCCTCACGATGGTGGTGAGCTTGTTGAACTTGAAGCTCTTGCCCTCCACCGCGTCCATCATGCGCTTCACCACCTCGCCTTCCGCGTTCCGGACGTCCGCCTGCAATTTGCTCAGGATGGTGATACCGGCCGCCAGCGGCACATGGTAGAAGTTAAGGCTCTCCCAATTGTTCATGGTGCCTGAGGCATCCTTGCGTTCGCTGAAGTCAAAGACGCGGTCCATGGCCGAGGCCAGGTCCTTGTCCTCCTTGCGGCTGTTCTTCACCAGCTCCCGGAAGGCCTCGAGCTTCTGCTTCAGTTCAGTGGCCGTGAACGGTCCTTCAATGGGTTTCCCCGGCTCACTGCCTACGAGCATGTTCGTCAGCTCATCATGGCTGTCCTTCTTGGACACCTTCATCAGGTCCACGATACGACCATCGCCGAGCACCACGCTGTCCTTCGGCCAGCCTTCGGCGGTGATGATGGCGCGGGCCTTGATGGTGTCGATATAGGCCACCAGTTCCCGGCCCGAGGCTTGGATCTTCTGGGCCTCGTTCCACGCAGCCCCGTACTTGGCCTGGTTCTCACTGGCCAGGCTCTGGAAGCTGGTGTACTGGGCGTTCATCTTGTCGTTGAGCGACAGCTTGGTGTTCTCCAGGCCGTTGTTCACCGTCACGAAGCTGTCCAGGATCTCCTTGGATACGTTCAGCGCCAATAGCGCCGTCAGCACCAAGTACATCATGTTGATCATCGCCTGTCGAGGCGTCTGTTTACCACTTGCCATCTGTGTCCAACAGGTCTATTCGGTTCCAGATCAAAGTGACGCCCCTGCTCAGCCGCGCACGGTCATGGCAGCGAGCATGTTGCCATAGACGGTGTTCAACTTGGCCAGGTTATCACTGAGTTCGGCGATGTTCTCTTTGTAGCGTTTGGTATCGTCCACCGAGTTGCGGAGGTTGGTGAGCATTTCGCTCATGCCCTCGAACATCTGGTTGGCGGCCTCCAGTTTCTCGCGGCTGCCACGGAGCTGCATCTCGTACATCTCGTTGAGCGCGGAGAGGTTCTGGCTCATCTTCTGCAGGCTCTCACCCGCGTTGCGGCCGGCATCCACGTTGTTCGTGAGGCCCACAAGGCTCTCGCTGGCCTTCTCGTAGCTGTCGCTCAAGCTGCTCACTTTGGCGCTAGCGTCCTTCAGGCTGGTCGCATACTCGCTGGTGGCGGCGGCCGCACCAGTGATCTCACCCATCTGCCTGGCCTGGTCGCTCAAGGAGCGCATGCCATCGCCCAGACTGGCGATCAGTTCCGGTTCGATCTTGGCGCTCTCGAGCATGTCATCCAGCTGCTCCGTGATCGAGCGCTGATCCTCCTTCTTGAAGTCCTCACCCTCGTGGCGCTCACCAGTGGCTAGCTCGGGGTACACCAGGCTCCAATCCGGATCCTCGTGCGGCGGTTCGAAGGCCGAGAAGAAGAAGATGATGGCCTCGGTGCTCAGACCGAGGATCAGGAAAAAGCTGGCAAGCGGCCAGTGCTGGATCTTGAAAAGAGCACCCACGATCACGACCGCTGCACCGATACCGTACAGTTTGGCCATGAAGTTCTTCCACTTCTTGCTGCCGGGTTTCATCTGTCGTCCTTGCGTTTTAAGGTTCTGAGAGGTTCTGCTTCTGGTCCTTGCTTATTGAATGCGGTCGTCAGGTTCCGTAACGACCCTATTTCCGGTTCGTGCCGATGGCCTAGAGGTCTTCGGCGTTGACAGCCTTGCCGCGGCCGAGGAAGGTCATCACCGAACGGAAGCCGATATAGGCCTTGGTGGTGTCCTGGTACTCGTAGCTGCGCGTGCCGGTCTGCATGTAATACCCGATGTCCTTCCACGAGCCGCCGCGGATGACCTTCCGCTTGAGGGACGGCGGGTCGTTCATAAGCGCATCGTAGCTGTACTCGGGGTTGAGGTCGTGGTCGAAGTCGTACACGCTCTCATCGAACGCGGTGCTGGTCCACTCGGCCACGTTGCCGGCCATCTGGTAGAGACCGTAGTCGTTCGGGGTATAGCTGTCCACGGGCACGGTGTGGAAACCACCGTCATCCACGTAGTTGCCGTGCAGCGGCTTGAAGTTGCCGAGGAAGCAGCCCTGACGGTTCCGGACGTAAGGACCGCCCCAGGGGTAAGGCGCGCCATCCAGGCCACCGCGGGAGGCGTACTCCCATTCGGCCTCGGTCGGCAGTCGGAACCGGTTCACGAAGGCATCGCCGTTCTGGCTGAGCCACGAGTTCATGAGCTGGGTACGCCACACGTTGAAGGCGTTGGCCTGCTGCCAGGTCACACCCACCACGGGATACTCGTCATAAGCCGGATGCCAGAAGTAGTTCTCGGTCATCGGCTCGTTGAAGGAATAGGTGAAGTCATGCACCCACACCAGCGTGTCAGGATACACGTTGATGATCTCCTTGATGATGAACTTGCTCCGATCGCTGTGCCCGCGGATGGCGTTGTTCTGACCTTTGACGTTGGTGTAGCTCAGGTCGAGGTCACGGGCGTTGTTCGCCTTCCGGGCCGCCTCCTTCAGGTCGATCCAGTAGTACTCGAACATCAGCTTGCGTGTGTCGATCTCCTTGCGGCGGTAGAACTGCTCGCTTTCGGACAGGAACATGTCGGCCAGGGCCTCACGTTCCTCATCGCCGTACCAATCGATACGTTCGCGCCAGTTGATCACCGGCGGATCGATCTCCTCTCCATACTCGTCCTCCGTCAGCACATGCTCGCCGATGTCCTCATCGCCCAGGATCCGTTTGGCGATGGAGTCACGAACGTAGAACACGAACTGCCGGTACTCGTTGTTGGTGATCTCCGTCTGGTCCATGTAGAAGGCCTGAACGGAGACCGTCTTGCTCTTGCTCACCGAGGCATAGGGCACATCCTGATCGCTGGGCCCCATCACGAAGGAGCCCATGCCGATGTAGTTCATCCCATAGGGATCCACATCATACCAGCCCGGCCGGCCCTGGACGCCGATCAGCTGCCCCTGGCCACCACCACCGCAACCCGCCAGCAGGGCCGCAGCGCACAGATACACTATGGGACGTTCCATGTTCTTCCTTTTTTGCCGTTCCGAGGTTCCTTGCAGGGGTCCCTGTCCACTGTTGTCCGGGTAAGCGAACATGCTGAAGACAAGGCTGTATACGGCAGGTTGGGTTACTGGGTTTCGGTCTGTTAGAGGAAACGGACGTTCTTGTAGATCTGCAGGTTCGGCTTCTTCTCGAGGAGGATGCAGTAGTTCAACATGATCTCATGCGAACCGCTGCTGTAGTTCTTCAACTGGGACGTGGTCACGTCATAGCTGTAGCCGATCTTCACCATGCTCCGCTTGTCCTTGTCGGCATGCAACTGGTAGCCGATCATCGGGGCGATGGCGTCCTCCGTCCGGTACGTAACGCCCAGCCAGACCTGGTTATTATAGAGGAAGGTGGCGTTCAGGTCCACCTGCGTGGAGGTACCGTCGCTCTTGATCAAGGTGCTGGGCTGGAGCACGTACTT
>Ga0116144_10005642_pt1 | contig 11238 bp, 10 predicted proteins | sample AD_UKC035_MetaG_FD_89746 | JGI IMG/M metagenome (GOLD analysis project Ga0116144, IMG submission 89746) | Active sludge microbial communities of municipal wastewater-treating anaerobic digesters from USA - AD_UKC035_MetaG | ecosystem: Engineered > Bioreactor > Anaerobic > Digestate | place: USA... | reverse complement strand
TCGCATCCGCCTGCTTTACCGCCAAACGCATGAGCTGGAGCAGCAATTGGGTCGCATTCCGACCAGCGATGAACTAGCCAGCGCCATGCAGGTATCCATCAACAAGGTTGAATGGATGCAGCGGGTCTCTTGGTTACCGTTATCGTTGGAAAGCCCTGTAAATGAAGACGAGGAAGACAGCGAATTGGGGATGTTTGTCGAAGACCAGCAAACCCCCACACCAACCCAAAGCGCCTATGCCCAGCTGCTGCGGGAAAAAATTGAAGAGGTCTTGGAAACCCTGCCGCCACGCGAGGCCCGGATTCTACGCTTACGCTTTGGGTTGGAAAATGGTCACACATACACATTAGAAGAAGTGGGACAGAAATTTGGCTTGACACGTGAGCGTATCCGTCAGATTGAGAGCAAGGCGCTGCGTCGGCTGCGGCATCCCCGGCGCGCCCGACAGTTGAAAGAATACCTGTAAGCCTCCCGGGGCTTCAAAACTGACGGTTTCTCTTTTGCGGTTGCGGACAAACCCATTTAATCCGGCAATCAAAAATTTAATGCTTTATGGTATACTTCCCTCTGCCGGGGTGTAGCGCAGTTGGCCAGCGCACCGCGTTTGGGACGCGGGGGTCGGCGGTTCAAGTCCGCCCACCCCGACCTAACCACCAGAACCGCCGGGCGCCCGGTGGTTCTTTTTTTTGTCCAGCCATAATCCGATGACTCAGGTCCTCCTTTCCATCATAATCCCCGCTCATAACGAAGAAAGTCGTCTGCCCCAAACCCTGGAGCAGACAGCTGCCTTTTTAAAAATGCAACCATACAGTTCAGAAATCATTGTGGTTGAAAACGGCTCCACTGACCGCACACTGGCTATTTCCCAAGACTATGCCAGACGCATCGAGAACCTGATTGTCATTCACAATGATCTGCCTGGCAAAGGACGCGCGGTCCAGGCCGGCATGCTGGCTGCCCAGGGAGAGTTCCGGTTTTGTGCAGATGCCGACCTCTCGATGCCCATCACTGAAGTCAACCGATTCCTTCCACCACAGCTTCCCGCTGCCCCGGTCGTCATTGCGTCGCGCGAAGCTCCGGGGGCGGTCCGCTATAACGAACCGGCATATCGCCATCTGACCGGGCGGGTCTTCAACACCATGGTGCGCTGGGTGGCGCTGCCCGGGTTGCAGGATACCCAATGCGGCTTTAAATGCTTCCGAAGTGACGTGGTGGAACGCGTTTTTCCCCTACAAACCATCATGGGGTGGACTTTCGATGTGGAAATTCTATTTATTGCCCGCCGGATGGGTTATGCTGTCACCGAACTGCCCATCCCATGGTATTACAACGGAGACAGCAAGATTCGCGTGTTGAAACATTCCTGGCAGATGCTGTTAGACCTGTTGTCCATTCGCCGCAACGGCTGGCGCGGCTTGTACAACCGCTGAAGCCGGCAATGACCAGCGCCCAGCGTTTTCCCGATTTAAACTTTGAACAGGCGTATTGGTCCTCCGGCATATCGTCAGTGGCCGGATTGGATGAAGCCGGACGCGGGGCTTGGGCCGGACCGGTCTGTGCGGCAGCGGTCATTTTGCCCCCTGATCCGGCAGTTGGCGGACAATTGGCGGGGGTACGTGATTCCAAACAGATGACCCCGGCGGCCCGGGCTTTTTGGGCTCAAAAAATCCGCACAGTCGCATTGGATTGGGGCATTGGTTTTACCTCAGCCGCAGAGATTGATTGCCACGGCATCCTGCCGGCTACCCGGCTGGCCATGCTGCGGGCCCTTTCACTGATCTCAATCTCCCCAGGTCACCTCCTTATTGATGCGTTGCAGCTGCCCACAAATCCAGTTGTCCAAACCGCGTTAATCAAGGGGGATTCCCGGTCTCTTTCCATTGCCGCGGCTTCGGTATTGGCCAAAACTGCCCGGGATGAGCATCTGTTGAACTTAGAGGTCCATTACCCCGGCTACGGATTTGGCACCCATAAGGGTTATGGCACACAATTCCACAAACAAGCCCTGCAGCATCTGGGACCCACCCCGGTTCACCGCTCCAGTTTTGCCCCCCTAAAGCCCCTGAACTGCGCCCCGGAAAGAACCGCTCCATTCCTTCCTGGATTGAGCGGCCTCGGACCACCAACCGGACAGCTCGAAGAGGACGTCCCCGCCTTTTTTGCCGGACATGGCCGCCGTGATCTGGCTGCGCACTGCACCGCCGTTGCCACCGAGGCCACGCGCCTGGCCGTACGTTTCAACCTTCCTATCAGTCAAGCAATGGCCGGGGGCTGGCTGCATGATATCAGCGGGGTCATTCCCCTGGACCAGCGCATTGCGGCAGCAGAAGCCTGGGGGTTGCCCATCCTGGAAGCCGAAAGCCAGCTCCCCATGATCCTGCATCAACGCCTCTCCATGGTTGTGGCAGAAACCTGGTTCGGCTGCTTCGATCCGGTTGTGCTCTCAGCCATCGGCTGCCATACCACATTGAAATCCCATCCGGAAGGGCTGGACCTGCTCGTTTTTCTAGCCGACAAGCTCGCCTGGGACAAAGGCGGACAACCGCCCTATGCTGCGGCTGTAAATTCAGGCCTGGAGGTTTCATTGCTGGCCGGGGCCCGCGCCTATGTCGAATGGCTGCTGCCCCGGCTTGCCGTCCGTCATCCCTGGCTGGATGAATTCCTAGCCAGTGCAGCTTAATTCACAGATAACGCCACCACGGTTTTCCATCGGCAAAACAGGTGGAATTTTCAAAAAGCCCCAGCGGTAAAAATTATCCCAGGTCAGTTTCACCCCCAAAAAACAGTTTCATCCAATAAAAAATCGGAGAATTGCAGAATCTCTGCCATGACCTGAATAATCGAGCGCCCGGGGATCAACGGGGATCCAACCTTAAGTTAGCCACCATTCCAATCAACCGCCCATCCCTGTGCAAAAAAGTGGCCGTGCTGCTGGTGGCCGGACTTGGCAGGGGAGTCCGGTTAGCGTGACCGGCCTAAAGCAAAAAAATCAGAACGAAAGTTCTGTTTTCCGGAGCTTTTCCCACTGGATTTATGGTTGCAGGTATTCAAATTTTTACACACTCTGAACGCCAAGCGCTGTCCCCTTGGCCCTCCCGACCAACCCACCGCTGCCTGATTGCAGGGTGGTCGGGCTATATCGATCCAGGACTGAAATGATTGCCGCCAGGAGTTCTCTCCCCCCATTGGAATTCCACCTGCCAAGTGGAGATGTCAAACAGGGTGCGCTTGGCGCACCCTGTTTTAAAATTCTTCGCCTCTGCGACTATCCCAATTTACTTGACAACAACAGGCAGGAAGAGATCAAAGATGGAACCAACTGCGACAACCTGACTGTCAGAGATGGAGGAACAGGCATTTGAGGCCGTCAAAGCAACGGTATAGTCACCACCGGAAAAGAAGGTATGGCTGGGGTTCGGCTGGCTGCTCGTGCCGCCATCACCGAAGTCCCAAGTGTAACTGATCAAGCCATCGCCACCGGTCAGCATGGGCGTAAAGGCCACCGCGGTACCCTGCACCGGATTGGCCGGGAGCCAGGAAAAATCAACCGCTGTGATGGGTTCGCATATATCCAGCACAGTAACCGTCTGCATGGCTGTAGCCGAGGTGCAGCCGTTATTGGCAGTCAGCGTTACAGTATACTCGCCCGGATCAACATAAGTGTAATCCAACGGGTTGCCGGTACCGGTATCCCCATTGCCGAAATTCCAGTTGTAAGTCACCGGGGTGGCACTGGTGGCCGTTCCGGTGAAGGTGATCGTCTCATCTTCATCTGGATCAATCGGGCTGAAAGTGAAAGCCACACCCGCAATGGGCTCGCAGGAGGGGCAGCCCCCGAAGAAGCTCACCACGGCACCGAGCACATCCTGACGATCGGCCAGTCCCGCCAGACCTTCAATCGGCCAGGTCAGGAAGACGGTTTTGAAGGTTCCGCTGGTATAGCTGGTGCTGTTATAGTATGCATTGTTGTTCCATTTGAATGGATTGGTCACACCTGCGGCGGCAGTCTTGACCACGTTATCCGCATAGAGTGTCCCGAAACCGCTGGGCACCGTCAGAGTATAGTCTCCCAGACCATCGCCAATTGGATCTCCGGCAACCCCGACAGGGTTATTATTACTCACATCATTGGTGAAGCTTTGAACCTGCAAATACGTCGTATCAAACGTGGTCGACGAACCCACGTCGTAGAGATAATCCTGTGAGGACAGGAAGAAATTGCCGCCCTGATCCAGATAGGCAGCCAGTGCAGTTTCCTCGGCCGTGGACAGGGTTGTCTGATAGTCATTGCCGGTAAACCAGAACACCATCCTATAATCCGCCATGTCCGCCAGGGATGGCGATCCGGAAGTGGAGGTGCTCCAGAGCGCATAATCCAGTCCCAGGCCATCCAAAGCGGAGGTGTAATACGACTCAAAAGTATTGTTGGCATCGTCATCAACCAACAGGATGCAGGGCACCGGGTCGAGGGCCAGGTTCTGGATCAGATCAGCCGAAATGGTGATCTCCATTTCCAGCGACATATGGCCATCCGCCGCAGCCTGCAGGGTGTAGGTGCCGGCCGGCACGTCAATGGTGTAAGCCCCGGTCCCGGGATCACTGGTGACCGGTGCCAAAGGAGTGTCCAGCAGCGTGATGGTCGCCTGCAGGGGGGCACTGCTGACGGAATCCGTGACCACACCACTGAGGGTGTAGGTTTCGGCCGGGACAAGGGCAAAGTTTTGGGTTGTGGTGGTATCAGATACAACCGCCACTCCACTGACAGAAGCCGTCACATAACCGTACAGGCTGGCGGTAACCGTGTAGGTACCAGAAACCGCATCAGCGGTGTAATAACCGCTGCTGTCGGTTACCCGGTTGCGGGTGAAGCCGCCGGTTTCCACCGCCGTGATGGCGGCGCCTTCCAGTGGGTTGCTCGTATTGGCATCCGTCACCGTGCCATCCAAGGTGCCCAAGCCACCGCAATAGGCAATTGCTGTTTCAACCGCTTCGACAGAATCCAGAATACCATACCCCCAAACATTATTGGGGTGCCCGACATGCGGGACGCATTGGGCATCGATCTTTTCGTCGGCCGTATCCTGCAAGATGGTTTTGGTGGTGGGTACATCACCCCGTAAACAAGGTGCCGCCTCCCACATTAGCGCGATCAGAGCCGTCGTGTGCGGAGCGGCCATGCTGGTGCCGGACCAGCCCCCCTCATAGACACCACCCGGAACGGATGAACGAATATTGGTACCTGGGGCCGCCACCTCAGGCTTGAGGATGGTGTCGCCATAGTAGCTGGAGGGTCCGCGGCTGGAACTGCTGGAGATGGTGTCGCCCTGGGCAAAGTTCGCCGTGGAGATAATCTCTGGTACATAGCCCGGGTTGGAGATGGTGCTGCAACCCGACCCCTGGTTGCCGGCCGATTTGATGACGGCGATGCCGGCCGCATTCAAATTCTGAATGATGGTGCGGTAATCATAACCCGAGGGGTCATACCAGGAATTATTAATGGCATCCGGGGCCAGATCGGAGTTTGCATTGGCACGGTTAAGATCCCAGGGCGCCAGGAAGAATTCAAAACACTCGACGGTATCCGTTCCACCGCCGCCAATACCGGGGCAGGCGATCCACTGGGCTCCCGGGGCCACACCCACCTGATTACCCAATCCATCGTCACCAACCATCGTGCCGGTTGTGTGTGTACCATGGCCATCGTAATCATGCGGGTAGTCGTAACCGGTGGTGCCGTCCCACCAATTGAAGTTGTGATCATAAGTGTCCGGGCCGGTGGTGCCGCGGTAATGGTTGACCAAGGCCGGGTGATTGTATTCCACGCCAGTATCGTTGGAGGCCAACACCAGGCCATCCCCGTTGAAACCCAGGGTCCAGACATCATCTGCACCGATGCGAACAATATTCCATTCGATAGCCTTGGTCTTTTGTTCCGGGGTCATCTGTTTGATCACCGGATCCATGACCGGGGTGGGGGGAACAACAATCTTAGCCACCTCAGGCCGGGCTGAGAGCCAGGTGAGGGTGGTGAGGCCGCTGTCCACCTTGATCATGTTCTGGATGTACATCGACTCATAAGACACCCCTTCTTTTGCCAAATAGGACAGCAGGGGCTTCTGAGTTTTTTGCGCCATGGCGGTCAAGGCCTTGAAGACGTAAGCTGTCTTCTCCTGCTTGGTGGGCAGGGTCGCCGCAGCGGACACATCAGCCTGTTCGGCCATGATGACATAATATTCAGTATGGCCTTCAGCCGCGATGCGCTGCAGCAGAAGGGGGGCCACTTTTTCTGTGACCAGGGCAACCGGCGCAGCCGGGGCCCAGGCTGTGAGCAGGGACGTGAGCAAAATTGCCAGCATGGCAATTGCCAGTAAGGGGCGGAATTTCATTCAAATCTCCTTATGGGGAATGTCAGGACCGAATCGAATCAGCCCAAGGGGAATATTGATGCCTGATTATAACGGAATTAAGGTTTTCCAATCTACAGCCAAATGACAGGTTTTAGCGCGCCAAAAGGCAAAATCAACCGGGATGTCAACGGGTGGCTTTATGATCTGTGCCCTCCCTTTATTGTGCCCATCACATATCGTTTATTATTCCTATTTCATTCCTATTGGTCTCAATTCATTTATGGTTCTATACTTGATTAAATGAAGGAGCTCTTCTACAAAAAATAAAAAAGGCGGCCAACTGGCCGCCAGATTCGTCAAATTCAATTCTTATGCCTGGGGCCTGGTTTTCCACGCCCAAAGCGCCAACCCGGCACTCCCCAATGCCAGGGCAGCCACCAACACTTCAATGGGCCATACCTGCCATGCCCAGATGGTGGAACTGGCCACGGCCAGCATATCCACCACGCCGTGCACCAGGATGGCACCAGCCAGCCACCAGCCACCGCCGCGCAATGCCGTCACCCCGCGCCAGACCAATACACTCAACGAAAGGTGCAGTATGATCGCCACCAGACGCTCGACGCCTCCGGCCAGGACATGGTGCCAAGGCGTCGACCAGAACAGGCCGGCCTGCGCCTTTAATAATTCCATCCAGGCCGGCAGGGATGTGCCGTTGTCAATCGCCGCCTGGACAACCAGCATGGTCACAAAGTTGACCAACACCAAGAGCCCGATAAAAATGCTCTCAATGCCGCCATGCCCGGCACCGGCCAATAGAGCGGATTGGCGCGGTTGTGCTTTGGTTTTCATCAGTTTAAAACCAATCCACCGTGCCGGCTCCTCGCACAGGCCAGCCATTAGCCCCAGGATGATGGCATTAAACCACGGGGCAAAGGCTTCTGCCGGCTGCCACATCCCGGGTATTTTGAAAAGCGCCGTCAGCCCCTGCAGTAGGGGGATATGGACAACCTGTGAGCCGATGAAGGTCAACACACCGACGCCAAACACCCCCCAGGCTGCTTTGCGGGTAAAAACACCTGCATTCACCGCCCGCCGCACCAGCCAGAATCCCAGCAAAAGAGGGGTTCCAATTTGAATGGCAATCGTCAGAACATACACCAATTTACCTAACATTTTCCGCTCCCATGTTTCACGTGAAACAATTTCAGTAATATTTTAAGTGGCTCAGCATCCTGGAAGGAGTGCGGCGGACAATCCAAGTAACGTCCGTCTCGATATTCGAGCCATTTGAGGGCTTACAGAGCAAGGCATCCCAACGACGCTGATGAAGCCAAAAATCCCACGATAGATCTGTTTCTCATAGTTCCTGCCTGCGCAGCACCAGCCAAGCCCCCAGCAGCGCGGCCAGGGCCAACCCCAAACAGACCGCCAGGGCGCTCCAGGCTGTTTCGCTGTTGCCCAGAGCGGCCTGTGTGCCCCACTTTAACAAGCTGGCAGGCATCAGCTTACCAGTGGTCGGAATGGTCTCCAGAATGCCCAGCAGAATCGCTAATCCAAAGGCAATCCCGCCTGCAACAACCTGCGTCCGGGCCAGAGTGCTGGCCAGCAGGGTGATGCCGACATAGATAAAAATGTAAGCCAGCAGCAGCCCATTCAACGCCAGCCAACCGCCCACGGGCAGTGGCTCAAACAGCACCAGGGTGTAATAATAGCTGCCTAATCCAGCAAGCGCCACGCCCACACCAAAGGTGATCAGCAGGGCAATCGCCTTGGCCGCCAGAAAGCTGCTCCGGGGCAGCGGCTTGGTGAGCATCAACGCCGCGGTGCCGCGCTCTTTCTCGTTGGTCACAGCGCCCATGCTCAACAGCACTGCCAGCAGGAGCCCGAATTGGCTCATGTTCTTGAGATATTGGCCCACGGCATCGGTCACAGTAGGGGCAGGGAAAACAGATGCAATTGCCGCCGTCTCCGGAAAAGACTTCATCATCTCGGGCATGAACTTTGCCAGCAGCGGCGAAGAAAACCCGAACGCCACGAAAACGACGATCACGATCAACAGGCGGCGGGTGCGCCGCTGTTCCAACCATTCTTTGCGTAGTGCAGTTAGAAAATTCATGCCACTATCCTCAAAAACACGTCTTCCAGTGTCGGTTTGACCAGTTCATAACGTTCAAGTGTCAGGTCAGCAGCCACAGCCAGCCGCAGCAACTCGCGCTGGGCCAGCGGCAGGTCGAGCACCTGTACGGTTGCCGCCGGTCCGTCCAGAGAAACAGCGCTGACCCAGGCCAGCGTTTTAAGGTTCGCGATCCAGGCTGTAAAGGCCTCTACCGAGCGCGCAGCTGCCTCCACCCGCAGTGCAGGTGCTGCGTAGCGATCAATCAACTCGTCTCGTCGACCTTCAACCAGCAATTGCCCGTGATCAATCACCGCAACGCTATCGCAAATTCGCTCCACGTCTGCCAGGATATGGGTGGACATGAAGACGGTGCACTGGCCACGCAACCCTTCAATCAACTCCAGCACGCCCTTGCGGCCGGCGGGGTCCAGGGCACTGACGGGCTCATCCAAAAGCAACACCTCAGGCCGGTGATACAGCGCCTGGGCCAATCCCAACCGCTGGCGCATGCCCCGGGAATAGCCCCCCACACGACGCTTGCGCGCCTCGGTCAAGCCAGTCAGTTCTAGCAGTTCGGCAGACCGTTTCTGGCGCTCGACAGTTGTGTGACCGTAGAGCCGACCCACATAATCCAAAAACTCTACCGCCGACATCCAGGGGTAAAAGGCGGGTTCTTCAGGCAGGTAACCCACCCGACGGCACAACAGATGCCCATCAGCGCGCAAATCCACCCCGGCAACGCAAACTTCGCCAGCATCGGCCCGTGCCAGTCCGGCCAGAATACGGATGGTGGTGGTCTTGCCGGCGCCGTTGGGGCCTAAAAAGCCGAATACGGCACCAGGTTCCACCGACAGAGAGAGGCCATTCAGCGCCACAAATGAGCCAAAAGCCTTGCGCAGGCCCTGCGCTTGAATGGCGCTCATGCTTCGTCTTCCTCTCGCCCGGCCAGCAGGTACACCACCGGTCCGATAAAATTGACCAGGATGATGATCAGTGCCCACATCCATTTAGGTCCCTTGGTGCGCTGCCGTCTCAGCAAGTCCACCAGGGCGAAAACCATCAACCCGAGCTGCAGCAGGGCAATCGGGATGAGCAGGGGCAGGAATTGTTCAAAGTCGAAAGCCATCAGATTCTCCTTGAAGATGTTGCCCGCAGGCTGGTGAAAACAACCCGCGGGCGGTGGTTAAAAGTTACGCCTGTTCGTTTTCTTTGGTTTGACGGTCGGCGTTCTGCGCCAATGAGATCAAGCCGCTGGTAGCGCCCAGGTTCATGGTATCCACGGCAGAGGAGGGCACAATCACCATGGCGCCTTTTTCTTTGAGGCCCTCGAACAGCATATTCATGGCGCGCAGATGCAGGGCGGTGGGGTTGTTGATATAGGCCTGTGAAGCTTCGGCAAAACTGTCAGCAATTTGCATTTCGCTTTCGCCTAAAATCACACGGGCCTGGCGTTCTCGCTCGGCTTGAGCCTGGCGGCTCATGGCTGCTTCAAGGTCGGTGGGGATGATCACATCACGGATCTCGACCGACTGCACGGTGATGCCCCAGGGGGCTGTGCGTTGATCAATGATCTTCTGCAGATCGGCGTCCATCTTATCACGGCCGACCAGAATATCTGCCAGTGTCATCTGTCCGATGATCTCGCGCAGAGCGGTCTGGGCAGCCCAGGCGATCGCAGCACGATAATCTTCCACTTCCAGGGCGGCCTTTTCGGCATCCCACACCACCCAGAAGAGCACGGCATCCACATTGACCGGGACCGTATCTCGAGTGAGGGTCTTTTCAGCATTGAAGGGGGTTACCATCACGCGTTGATCAATCCAGGCGGCAGCGGTATCCAACAGAGGGATCAACCAGAAGACGCCCGGGCCGCGCAAGCCCAGGAATCGGCCCAGGCGCAGCACGACTGCCTTTTCCCACTGGCGGGCCACCCGCAGGGCGTAGAAGAAAAATAAGCCCAAAAGGATGAAAAAGAAAGTAAAAACCACAATCCAGCCATCAGGTACGCGGCCGTCCATCAATACGGCCCCCCCAATGCCGATCAGCATGCAAATGGTCATCAGGGCTCCGCTCAGGGCATTAAAACCAGGCGGCTGCTTGCGGACAAACAGAGTATCAGTATTTTTTGGTTGCATAACATCCTCCATCACAGAAAACAGGGTTAGTGGTCAGCACCCATCCGGTGCTGGTGTTCGGCTTGAAAGGCGGCCCCTACTTCAGCCAGGGTGTAGCCCAGGCGGACAGCTTCATCCCAGGTGCGCACAATCAGACTTTGCAGCGCTTCACGTCGCAGGTTTTCCTGGTTGCCCAAGTCAGCTGCTTCAAGGATGAACGTGCCGCGTCCGTGCTGGGTGGAGATCAAGCCACCTTCATCCAGCAGGCGGTAGGCCCGGGCCACTGTGTTGAAATTGATCCGCCACTCAGCGGCCAATTGGCGCACGGTGGGGAGCTGATCGCCGGGTTGCAATCTGCCGCTGAGCACCTGTCGCTGCACCTGCTCGACTATTTGAATATAGACGGGCACCGCCGAGCGTAGATCTAGATCCAACTGCAATTCGACCATCCAGCCTCCTCAATTGTATGATTGTATCTTTGTATCATTGTACCTCAACTTTTAGCGTTGTCAAGAGGTTTATTTTCAGGGTTTCAGGTATCGAATTTGATTATTCGTTTTGTGTCCATGAGTTGACAAATAAGAACATTTGTGCCAGTATCAGGGTATGAAGTTGAGCGTTTATGCCCAGCAACCCGGTATCTCGTATCGCACTGCCT
>Ga0116144_10005638_pt1 | contig 11245 bp, 4 predicted proteins | sample AD_UKC035_MetaG_FD_89746 | JGI IMG/M metagenome (GOLD analysis project Ga0116144, IMG submission 89746) | Active sludge microbial communities of municipal wastewater-treating anaerobic digesters from USA - AD_UKC035_MetaG | ecosystem: Engineered > Bioreactor > Anaerobic > Digestate | place: USA... | reverse complement strand
TGCGCCGACGTGCTGACGATGGGGGCGACGGCCAGCGCCAGGATGAGCAGGCATAAAACGATAAATAGCCAGGTAAATGCATTGGAAAGACGGACATTCTTCATTCGTATTTTCTCCGGCATCTGAGAATAACATGGATATACAGGATAGACAGGATATATTTTAAAAATCCTGTCTATCCTGTATATCCATGTTGAAAAATTTCGTTGACGGAACTGTAGCGCAGGTTCAGTCACACGTTTTCAATCTTTCAAAACGAGCGGCAGGTAGACGAAACGCCATCCCTGAATCGTAAAGGCAGCCGTATCCTGGAGCGGGGCCGCGTTGGGCGCGGCGACGTAAACGGTGTTGGCGACGCTTTGCCCGGCAAAGGCGCGGGTGGTGGTGATGTGCGCCGTAAAGCAGAGCGTGTGCGCCGCGCGCGCGGCGATGTCGTGCGGCCCCCACGCGATGGTTTGCGCGGTCAGGCTCGCCGAACTCTGCGTCACCCACGCGCCAAACGTGACGCCGGGCGGCAGCGGGTCGTGCAGCGTCACGCCGGCAGCGGTGATGGCGTCGCTGGCGTTTTGGAGGATCAGTGTGTACGTCACCACGCCGCCCAATTCCACCTCTGCCAGACCGCCGGTGTCCACCGTTTTGCGCACGTTCAACGGGGCATTGTCCACCGCGATGGCGACGCTGGCCTGGTTGTCCTGCGTGAAGAGATCGGTTGGGATCGAGGCGCTGATCGCCGCCGTGTTGGTGAGCATCCTTCCCGCCGCACTTGCTTCCACCGTGCTGGTGATGGTCAGCGTGGCAACGCCGCCCGCCGCCAGCGGGCCGACGCGCCAGAGGCCGGTGACGTCGCTGTAGACGCCCGCGCCGGCAATCGCGCCGCTTAATTCAAGCCCGACCGGCAGCGTGTCGCTGACGATGACCTCATCGGCAATCGCCGGGCCGTGGTTGGCGAGGGTGAGTGTGTAGACGACGGCGTCGCCCACCGCCGCGCTGGCGGCGTTTGCCGTCTTATCCAGCGCCAGGTCAAGCGCGCCGATCTGGGCTGTGGCGGTCGCCGCGTCGTTGCCCGCCAGCAGATCCGGCACGTAGCCGCTCACGCTGGCGGTGTTGGTCAACGTCCCCGCCTGCGCGGCGCTGAGCTGCACCGGGAAGGCAGCGGTGATGACCGCGCCGGGCGCCAGCATCCCCAGCGCACACGTCAGTTTGCCGCTGTCGGAGAGGTGACACGTTCCCCCGTTGATGATGGGCGCGACGACCGGGTGGCGCGCCTGGAGCGCAGCAATTTCCACCGCCGTCAAAGGCCGATTATAGATGTGGACCTCGTCCAGCGCGCCGTAGAAGAAGTCGGACAAGGCGCCGCCGTCCCATTCCTGGCCGAGCGTCCAGCCCTTGCCGGCGAAATCCCCCGCAACGGCGGCGAAGTCGCGCTGCCACAGCGGGTGGCCGTCTTTGTAGAGCGTGATTGTAGTGGTCGCGGGGCCGGTCTGCTGCCCGACGACGGCCAGATGTTGCCAGGCGTCGGCGGTTTTCGTCCCGGTCTGGTAAGTCGTCCCCCGCAGATTGACGGAATATCCGCCGCCGTAAAAGCCCAGCACCAGGAGGTCCCCGCCGCCGCTGTCGTGCTTGGCGATGAACGCCTGCCCGTCGCCGCTCTTGAGCGGATAAACCCACAGCGCCAGGGTAAAGTCGTTGCCAATGTCGAAATCGGCGCTCTCCACCCAGTCATTGACGCCGTCGAAACTGAGGACGGTGTCGTAGAGGCCGCGCACACCGGCTTCCGGGCACGCTTCCAGGCGTTGATTGCACGCGCCAGCGTGGCCGAAGCCGGACACGTCCGCAAAGTGCGCGCTCCCGGCCGTCTCGTTCAACGGCAGCGCGAGCAACTGCCCGGCATAACTCGTCCCGGCGGGCAGCGCGTCGCTCAACGTCACCCCACCGGCAACGTCAGGGCCGTGGTTGGCAGCGACGAGGGTGTAGGTCAGCCAGCTACCGGCCAGCGCGAGGTCGGGTTGGCCGTGCTTGGTCACGCCCAGGTCGGCGGCTGCGCTGACCGGGGTGGTGATGGCGGCGGTGTTGTTGCTGAGGTCGGGGTCGGGCAGCGCCGCGGTCGCCGTGACGACAGCGACGATCTGCCCCGCCGTTGGCGGCGCGGCGATGGCAACGGTGAAGGCGGCGCTGGCCTGGCTCTTCAGGCTGCTCAGAGTGCAGGTGACGGTGTGGCTCGCTGCTTGCTGGCAGCCGGGCGACGCCGCAAGCCAGACGGCTGTGCCGGGCAGCGTGTCGGTCAACACAACGCCTATGACGGGCGAGACGCCGTGGTTGGTGAGGGTGAGCGTGTAGGTCAGCGGCGCCCCGGCCACCGCCGGATCGCGGGCGACATGCTGGCCCACCGCCAGGTCGGCGCCGCGCCGGGCGACGACGGCGGCGGCTGTGCGCTCCACCGTCAGGCCATCGGCCACGCCGGAAAAGCGCGCGACGTTCTCAAAGCTCCGCCCCGGAAGCAGGAGCGCGTTGAGCTGTCCGGTGATGGTGATGACGCCGCCCGCGCCCGCCGCCAGGTCTTGCACGGCCCAGGTATAACTGACGCTCCCGGTGGGCGTGATCGGCGCGCCGTCACTGGCGAAATCCAGATTGTCCAGATAGATGGGGATCGCGTCGCTGAGGGACGCTTCGGTGAGGGTGTAAGGGGAGTCGTTTTTGAACGTGATCACGTAAGTCAGCGGGTCGCCCGGCTCCAGCACAACCGGGTCGGTGCGCTTGTCCAGCATCAACACCGACTTTTCGTAGGCGCCCATGTCCACCAGCGGGGACGCGCCCGCGCCGGTATCCGCGCGGGGATGCTCCACCCGGCGTTGGTCGCCCGCGAGATCGTAGGGCAGCGGCTCGACGATGGCCCTGTCGCCGTCCAGATCGTAGGCGTCGGCGGGGAGGGCGCGGGTGTCCCCGGCATCAATCGCCGGCGAGCTATCCCCCAGGCGCAGGTCGCCGGTGAGCAGGGGATCGTCGCCGATGACGTGGTCGCACGTCACCGCACTGATTCCACATAAGGATACATCCTTGTTTTGTACCAGGCTATAACGCAGTGTCACCCCGCTGCCGACGGTGATAGCGATTTGTTGCTGTTGCGAAGACGGTTTGGACGTATTCCCCCACAGGATGGAGTTCACCAGCACCGCGCTTCCACTGATGTACACCCCGCCGCCTTCGCCATACAACGGGCTGGCGGCGTTGCCGGTAAGGGTTGTATTGATCAGCGTGACGTTGCTTTGGTTGGTGTACATTCCGCCGCCGTGCTCGGCGGAGTTGCCGCTGAAAATGGCGTTGACCAGGGCCGCGCTGCCGCTCTCGACAGACATCCCGCCGCCTTTCCCGTTGTTGATGTCGGCCTCGTTGACGTAAAAGGCGACGTTGAGCAGCGTCGGGGCGCCGCCGCTGCTGGACATGCCGCCTCCGTAACCCCATTGGTAGACGGCGCGGTTGCGGCTAAAGGTCACGTTGATCAACGTCGGGCTGCCAGCCGTATTGGCTAACCCGCCGCCTTGCCGGGAGGCGCGGTTGCCGCTAAAGGTGAGGTTGCGCAGAATCGGGCTGCTGCTGATGTTAGCCAGCCCACCGCCGTTGAACTCATACCCACCGGCGTCCGCATAGCCGCCGGTGATCGTAAAGCCGTCGAGCACGACGTCCCCGGCGACCGCGTCTGCGGTGACGACGTGGAATACATTGTTTCCCGTGACGCCCGACCAGTGGGTGACGACGCCGTTGGCGTCGGTCGCGTCGTTGCCGTCCACGTCGCCGCTGAGGACGGTGACGTGCGCCGTCCAGTCGCGCTGGTCGCGGTAGCTTTCGGTTCCGGCGAAGCCGCCGTACAGCGATACGTCGCTCTTGAGGTTGAATGTAGCCCATCGGTCGGCGACGTTGGTCGGTGTGTAGACGCCGGCGGCCACCCAGATTTCGTCGCCGGGGCGGGCGGCATCCAGGGCGGTTTGCAGGTTGGGGTAGGCGTCGGTCCACGAGAGGCCGGTGGCGGCCCCACTGGCGGCGCGGTGTACGTAGATCACCGCGCCGTCGGCCCGCGCTATCCCGGTTGGGAGGGCGCTCAGGAGTGTCACGGCTGCGATGGCCGTCACAGCGATGCGCGCAAACCATCGTCGCATAGGTGGAGTTCTCATTGTGGATGCTCCTTGCTGTAGCATTGTGGCTATAGATTTTGTCAAACAAGACTTGCGCAAACAAGAGAAAATTGACCGCAGAGTACGCGGAGATCGCAGAGGTTTTTATAGAGTCTCAGCGCCCTCGGCCTGCTCTGCGGCGCAAAAGAGCCATCCCTGCGCAAGTCTTATGCTTATGGGCAACAGGTTATCCCGTCCATCCCTCGCTACACACCACGTAAGACAACGTCTCGTTTTCTTCGCCGTGCGCGCGCTCCGGGTGCGGCCGGGCGTCCAGCCCGTGAAGATGGTACAGTTGGGTCAAGGCTTCCAGGAGGGCGCGGCCGGTCAGCCCTTCGCGGCGCAGGCGGTTGAGGGCGGCGCGCACGGCCGGGCGGGCGAGGGGGCGCTGAAAAGCTTCGTCTAAGACAGTGATCTGCGGGCGCAGGGCCGCGTCGCTTTCGGCGTACAGGAGGCGCAACTCGGCCTGGACGTAGCGCTGCGCCGGGGTCGCGGCCCGCGTGTGCTGCTGCTCGGCTTGCCGGGCCTGGGCCTCGCGGTCGAAGGCGCGCTTGACCTGCATGACGGCGGCGTTATGGTCGGCGGGCAAGGGGGCGGCGGGCGTGTCCGGCGCGCATTTCAGCAGGGCGAGGATGCGCGGGGCGTCCCGTGTGACGATCTCGCCCCGCTCGTCCACCAGGATGAGTTGCCGGTAGCGCCCGGCGCGGCAGAAGACGACCGCGCCCGCGCGCTCGTTGGCGCGCCCGCAGCGGACGCCGTCCCGCAACTCGGTGATGCGGCGATAGAGCGCCGGGTTATCTTCCCGCACCTGACGGACGATTTCCAGCGCCTCGTTCATGTCCACGAATTCGTCGCCGTCGTCCTCTTCGTAGCCCTGGAGGTCGCCCCGCGCGTAAATGGCGTACAGGGCCTCGGCGTTGAGGCGCTCGTCGGGGGCCAGGATGGCCGCGTCTTCGCCGATGGTGTCGTGGATTTCCTGGATGCGCTGCGCCAGCCGTTCCTGTAACCCCAGGTGTTGCTCCAGCGCCTTTTCCGGCAGAAAGTTGTAGGCGTGGATGCGGTCGTGCGCGGAGCCGATGCGGTCAATGCGCCCCAACCGCTGGATGAGGCGCACGGGGTTCCAGTGCAGGTCGTAGTTGATGACGTGGTCGCAGTCCTGAAGGTTGAGGCCTTCGGAGAGGACATCGGTGGCGATCAGGGTGTCAATTTCGGGCAGTCCGACCAGCGGAAGCTGGGGGTTTGCCTGCGGCGCAAAGCGGGCGACGATCTGGGCCTTGCTCTTGTCGCGGCTGTAGATGACTTCGACCTCACCCCCGGCCCCTTCCTTCGCTGCGCTCAGGACAGGCTTCCTACCGGGAGAGGGGAGTGTAACGAGGTGATCGTAGAGGTACTGCGCGGTGTCGGCGTATTGGGTGAAGATGAGCACTTTACGCCCGTGAAGCGCCGGTCGAACCAACAGCGCTTGCAGCGTGTGCAGTTTCGCGTCCCGCTCCGGGGTGATGTCCGCCACGCGGGCGAGCATCTGGCGCAGGAGGCCGATGTCGCGCGTGATGTCGGCGCGCAGGGCCGCCAGGTTGAAATCGGCGGGGACGTAGCGCCCGGCGACCTGCGCCAGGGCGTCAAAGAGCGCCTGTTCCTCGTCCTGATCCGATTCGTAGAGCAACTGCTGCGCTTCCTCGCCGGCGGCGATAATCCCCTGATCCAGCGCGTGGATAAACAGCTCGTGCATGCGCAGGATGCGCCGCGCGGTCTCGCGGAAGGCGTGGACGCTGGATTCCAGCCGTTTGAAGAGCATCACGCGCAGCAGCCCGCGCAGGTTGGCCCCGGCCCGTTGGAGTTCGGCGTAGGGGGATTGGGTCTGTTTGGCGCGCTTGACGTAGCGCCACAGGCCGTAACGGGCAAAGGTCAGGGCCGCGCCGTCATTCCCAGAGTCCGGCGGGGTCAAATAGCCGCGCAGTTCGTCGTAAAAGCCGCCATACGTGGCTTCGATGCTGTAGCTGATCGTTTCCAGTGCGCGTTGGGGGAAGCATTGCTGCCGCCCCGCCACTTTGACGTAGGCCCGGCGCGCGCCGGTTTGGTAGGGCGCGCCGGCGTCGGGATCCACGCGCTGCCCGGTTTCCGCGTCGTACCCGTACCAGCGCAGGATGTGCGCGCGCGTGCGGCGGATGAGGACGTGGGACAGCAGGTCGGGCAGCCGTTTCTGGCCGTCTTCCACCGCCTTGAAGTAGGCGCGCAGGTTCGGCGGGTCTATCGGCAGTTGCGTCACGTCGGCGGGGTGGAACAGCTTGAGCTGGTGATAGATGTCCCACACGGATTGGTTGCGGGGGGTGGCGGTGAGGAGGACGACGCGCCGGTCGCCCGCCGCCAGGTAGCTCTGCAAGACGCGATAGCGCTGGCTCTCGGTGTGGCGGAAGTGGTGGCTCTCGTCCACCAGCACAAAATCCCGGTAACGGTAGCGTTCATCGTGCAACAGCCAATCCGCGCCGCGTTGATCGTCCTCGCGCAGCATCCCCAACGAGAGCACGCGCGCGTTGAGCTGGTAGGCCTCGTTATAATGTTCCCACATCTCCACCAGGGGCGCGGGGCAGACGATGAGGGCGCGCGCCCGGTCGTGACGCTCGAAGTGTTTGACGATGGCCGCGCCGATGTAGGATTTGCCCAGGCCGACGACGTCGGCGACGAAACAGCCGCCGTACTGCCGGATCATCTGCACGGCCTGGCGGACGGCGCGCTCCTGGAATTCGGTGAGGACGGCGGTGATGTCGTCTTGCCACAGGAGGTCGGTAGGGGCCGCGCCTTCCAATTGATCGCGCACCAGCTCGTAGAGGGTCTTCAGGTAGACTTCGTAGGGCGTGACCTGCGCCAGCGGCCAGGATTGGCGCAGTTCTTGCATCAGGTGCGCCTCGAAGTCCTGCGCCTCGGCCCACAGCGCCTCAAACCAGCGGGTCAGTTCGGCGTGATTGTCGTTGCCAGGCACCAGCACGTTGAGTTCGGTGTTGGCGGCGATGCCGGAGAGGGTGAAATTGCTCGACCCGACCACGGCGATGCCCCGCTCGTGACGCGGCACGGGGCGGCCCTGGGCGTCGAAGAGCGGGGCGTAGTCGAAGATGTAGGCTTTGGCGTGGAGGCGGCCCTGGGTGTAGACGCGCACCTTGAGCCGCCCGGACTCGATCAGGCTCACCAACGCGCCGACCAACTGCGCGGCGGCGTCGGTCTGATCCATGCGCGCGGCGGTCTGGCCGATGGCGGCGGCGGTGGCCGCGGCGGCGGCGTCCATTGTGGCGCGGCCGGGATACTGGAGCGTTTCGGCGGCGTTTTGGATCTGTTCCAGGCGGCGGTAGCCCTCGGCGATCTGCTCGATGGTCTCGCGGTTGGAGGTGTTGCCGATGAGCAGGCGCAGTTCGTGGACGCCATCCAACTGATCGGCCACGGCTTCCAGCCCTGAGAGGAAGAAGTAGCCGACGGCAAACTTGGCCGATTGGCTGCCGGGCAGAATTTCCTTGATCTTGTCCACCAACCGCACGGCGCGGTTGTCTATGATGTCGTGGGGCATGTTGTCTCCTTTTTTTAACGCAAAGGCGCAGAGACGCAAAGACGCAAAGAAAAAAAGAAAACTTTGCGCCTTTGCGCCTTAGCGTCTTTGCGTTCCCTCTCTTCTTAGCGTCTTTGCGTTACCGGCCTTCTATCACGGCGATCTCCTCACCGGCTTCATCTACAAAATAATCACAAAGCGCCGAAGCTGGATCTTTCATCGTCCTTTCCCCACAGCTTATCGTCCATTTCCCCTATCCGTGTTCTCCCCCTCCCTCAAGAAGTAAAGGTTCATTGACAGGCGGGGGTTTCTTTACTATGATACAGATAAGAAAATCACTCCTTTGTAGGCGAAAGTCGGCTTCGCACTGCCGTGCATCCGGTATACGGGTCTAGCACCAAAGGGGTGATTTTTGTTATGGAGCACCGCCTTATATCCTTCTAAGTCTCACTGGAGTTGGAGGGGATTGATCACTTCCAGAAACTCAAAATCCTCAAAATCGGCGGCGTTGGCTGTGTATAACCCGGCAATGCCATTATCCTTCAAAGTGGCGGCCAGCGCGATGTCGAAAATCTTTTTGCGGGTGGTGGTCGCGCTCAATAATTCTAAAAAGGTGTGCAGTTGTGTTTCACGCTGGTGTACGATAGGAATGCCGCCGTCCACATAGTCTTCCACTACCCGAATGGCTTGTGAAAGAGAAAGCGGGTTTTGCAAACGTTGCCAGGTCATCACATGGATAAATTCCAACAATACCTGCACCGGCACACAGACGGAAAGATGCCCTTCTGCGTCACGCTCGTTCATCACCTTTTCCAGAAAACTTTTAGCCTTCTCGTGGAATTCTGAAGCGGTGTTGTGCGCGTATACCAACAAGTTTGTATCTATGGCAAAGGGGGTCATACCGTCCCCCGCTCGGCATAGATGGTATCCCGATCTACGTGAACCTCCTGCCCCACATTGAACACCCGCACCTTGAAGGGCCGGGCGGCGCTTGTCGGCTTATCGCGTACCAGAGTGGGACGCATATCTTGTTTGAGGGATTGCAGGATAAGTTCGATAAGGTGGATACGCTCCGCCACGGGCATGTGTTGAATTTGCGTTAAATCAACCATTGACTCAGCTCCTTTGAAAATAGCGAATAAAATTGCGTTGCTTAGCGTCAATTCTGGATATGATACCATTTTTTAACGCAAAGGCGCTAAGGCGCAAGGGCGCAAAGTTTTTTCTTTTTCTTTGCGTCTCTGCGTCTCTGCGCCTTTGCGTTAATTGTCTTCTAGCACTCGAATCTCCTCACTATTTTTCAACGCAAAGGCGCTAAGGCGCAAGGACGCAAAGTTTTTTCTTTGCGTCTCCGCGTCTCTGCGTCTTTGCGTTAACGGTCTTCTATCACGGCGATCTCCTCCGCCGTCAACCCATACACCTGGTAGACGCGGGCGTTCAATTCCGCCTCCCACGCGGCGACCTGCGGCCCCTGCCCCCGCGCGTCCAGCAACTTGCGCACCAGCCCCTCGATGGCGGCGCGCTGGTCGGGGGTCGGGTCGGGGATGGGAACTTGTTGTAAATATGAACGCTTGAAACGCAAAAATCCATTTTGAACTCTAGGACTAACGTTTTGGTAGAACCACTCGACCACAGATGAATTTAACAAACCCAACAAATAAAGATCTGCTCTTGGAATTACAAAGAGTGTGCAGTCTGGATAACATCCTTGTTCATCCAGGGCAAATTCGCAATGCTGCGCAATGTCTGGCCAAACAATCTTAGCTTTTTCAAATTCAGCATGGTACGCAACAGGATCTTGCGTTTCATACCATTTGTAACTCCCAGCCTTCCGCCCACCAGGAATTCCAGGTACTAGATGCTTTTGGAACGACATCAAGTGGTCACGAATTCCAGGGTAATCATCTATGTTAATATCTCTTCGAGCAAAAATAACATATAGATTATTCCAATTCGTTTGCCAGCGCTTGATATCTCGCCCTCGCACCCATAATTTGAGCAGGTCTGCACTTTTGGGATCACGATTAACAATTTCATCTCGTGTAATTTGGTCAACAATAAACGCTTTGTTGAAGCCTGTTTTCAATCCATAGTAGAACTGATTATTTACAAACTCCTGTAGTGTTTTTCCTCTATTTCTTAATTCCTTCATCAATGATAGGCTATTCAAATTTACCAACGTCCACCCGTCCGCCCGCAAACTGCTGCGCGGCTGCTCCCACGCGGCGGCCTGCGCCACCTCGCTCAGGTGATCCACCACGCTCAGGTCGTCCACGGTGAGGGCGCGCACGGGGTGGTCGGCGGCGGGGGCGGCCTTGCGGAAGACGATGATCTGCGGGTAGGCAATCGCGCCAAACACCGGCAGGTCGCCAAAGTCAATGATCGCCTGCACGGTGGTCTGGGCGTTGAGATGCTGGCGCAACTTTTCGCCATAGCCCGCCCGCAGCCACTTGTTGGACGTGATGAAGCTGGCGACGCCGCCCTCCCGCAGCAGTTGCAACGCGCGCGCGTAGAAGTAGACGTACAAATCGGCTGTGCCGGTGTACACGTCGGGATAGCGTTTCTTCAGCGTCGCCTTCAATGCCGCGCCCAACAGCTCTTGCCGCACGTAAGGCGGATTCGCCACGATGATGTCGAAGCCCGGCGCGGCGTCTGCCTGCGGCGTGAACACTTCCGCAAAATCCACCGCCCAATCGAAGGCGTCCGCGCCGCTTTCCTCGCTCGCCCACCCGGCAATCGTGGCTTTCAGCGCGTCAATCTGCGCTTTGAGCGCCTTCTTCTCCGGGCCGTGCGCGGTCATAAAGCGCCCCTTGAGCGTGAAGAACTCCTCCACGTCGCGCTGGCGGAACAGATCGGCCTGCAACGGCGCGGGCGCGGGCGCGGTGAGGCTGTCGCCGGTCTCGATTTTGAATTCCAGATTGGGCAGCGGCGGCGGGTCGTCGCCCTCGTAATCCACCATCAGCGAGAGCCACAGGCGCAGCCGGGCGATGTTGACGGCGAAGGGGTCGAGGTCCACGCCGTAGAGGTTGCGCCGGATGATTTCCAGCTTGCGCTCGTAGGCCGAGCGCGCGTCCAGCCGCCGCGAGACGAAGAGCGCCTGGCGCAATTCCAACAACTCGTGCAGCATCCCCAGCAGGTACGCGCCGCTGCCGCACGCCAGGTCGCACACGGTCACGTCGCGCAGGGCGGTCAGGACAGCCTCCGGCTGGCGGAGGTCGCCGGCGTCGCGCTCTTCCACAAAGGCCGCCAGCGCCGCGTCGGATTCGCGCGGGCATGTGGCGCGCAAATAGCCTTTGAGCGCCTCGCGGCCCATAAAGGCCACCACCGGCTTGGGCGTGTAGTAGCTGCCGGATTCGTGGCGGCCCGTCACCAGTTCCTCGAAGATTTTGCCGAGCATCTCCGGGTCCACCGCCACTTCCACGTCCAGGGGCGTACTCTCCGTGACGGTGAAGTTGTAGCGGTAGAGCAGCTCCTCAAACAGCGGCCCGAAGACCGCGTCCGGCACGCCCACGTCCTCGCGCTCGTCCAGCGCTTCCTTCTCGAAGAG
>Ga0116144_10005634_pt1 | contig 11248 bp, 8 predicted proteins | sample AD_UKC035_MetaG_FD_89746 | JGI IMG/M metagenome (GOLD analysis project Ga0116144, IMG submission 89746) | Active sludge microbial communities of municipal wastewater-treating anaerobic digesters from USA - AD_UKC035_MetaG | ecosystem: Engineered > Bioreactor > Anaerobic > Digestate | place: USA... | reverse complement strand
ATCAAATCTTCTCCATTCTGGGAGCTTGCCGGAACTGCTGCTTCCATCAATTTGGTATCCAAGTAATTGGATGATTCCGGTGTGAATACCCAAGACATGTGGTTCAACTACTCGGTGATGACTTGAGTAGTAGAACTCAATGATTGCTTTGGTTCGAATTGCTTCTTCAATCACACTTTGGTTCATGAGAACTTCTCCTTATGTTTCTATTTGTGGATATCTAACATTAGCCATGAGGCACGGCTTCCATGGTTTTGGTTGAATGTCGATTAGTCATTTAAGGATGCCTTTAACTCGTCAAGATTCTTCCATGAAACAGCACCATGAGGTAGTGGTTTATCGAAGTCCAGCAAGGCATCAAGCAATTCCGACACGGTCATCAAGATCGCTGAATCCGCCTTGAGCGAGCTTAAGACATTGTACGGTTTGTCGGTCTTGGCCTCCTCTCCAAGGTATGCGCCCTCGAAGTTCGGAACGGAGGCGACCATCCTCGTTGGCCCTGGGCACTTCGCCATCTCGATCCGGATCGAGTCATTCAGCGCCCAGGCCGGATTTGCCGACTCTTTCTCATTCTTCACATACGTTGGACGATCACTGTCGTGCAGAACAGAATAGGGTGCCCCGAACTGGTTCAGTATTTTGCAGAGCGAGACAATTGTCGCCTTGCCGCGTGCGCGGACAACATGGACACCCTCGTATTTCTTCGGGGCTGCAGCAATCGCATGCTTGAATGCTGTGTACTCCGTATCTCCTTCAACGATGATGGTTCGCCCTCCGAAGAAAAACTCCGCAACGTATGGATCACAGAGATTCAGCAATTTCAGGCACTCCTTGTCCGTTCCGTCGAACATTGCTCTTTCAGGGCGGAAGATGGTAGTTCCTGTGATTTGGCCGTCCTCTCTTCTTTCGACACGGACAATAGAGGTGTGATCTCGGGCAAAGTCTACGAAGCAAGGGGAGTGTGTCGTGACCATGACCTGCCAGTTACCAGTGATGCCCGGCAAGCCGTAGAGCAGATCGCATGCTTCCCTAACCGCGCTTGGGTGCAGGCATATCTCTGGCTCGTCAAGGAGGAGTACGTGTGGGCGTTGTACGCCCTCTGGTTTCTTCTTTCCGGTCTCGGCCAATAGGCGTATGGCTGTCCAGAGTAGGGTACGTCGTGCCCCGCTACCCTGTCGGCCAACCGAGCTCAAGAAGCCATCCTCGGGTCCCATGAGTAGTTGAGGATTCGCTTTGAAGAGGTTGATGGCTTTGTCTAAGTCATCTTCGGGTTTGGCGTCGAATACAACGCGATGGCCGGGGAAAACGCGACCAATGTAGCCGGACAGATCCGCCTGAACGGCGGCAATATGCTCCTCGCTTTCTGCTACGATCTTCTTCTGAAGAGCTGCAATGCCCCCGAGAAGTTTAGCGAAGTCGGATTCCTTGTCTTCCTTGGAGTTTTCTTGATGGGACTTTACGCGGTCCTTGATTGCCATCATGAGCAGCTTGACGATTTCACCTGCCTGCTCGTCCGGAGAGGCGAAGGCGTCCACGCGATGCGGCTGTGGACGCCGTGAGTTCGCAACACCAGCAGCACCCCATGGTACTTTCTCTCTGTCCTCATCGGTTGCCCACCTGTTCTCCTTCACATTAAAACCTCTGCGAACCGGTGTACCGGGTGCTGGCCAACGCCACTGTTCCCTGACCAACTTCTCCCCTGAAGAAGTCGTTGCTATCCACTCCGCTCCAGGACTGTTGTCGTATATCACGGTGTGGAGTTCGATTTCAGGGACTGCCCCAGAATCAACCTTTCCGAAAGGGAAGTCCTCTATCGCGAGATGTCCTGCGTTCGAGCCTTCAGACATGATTACTTCATAGGCCTTCAACACGGAACTTTTGCCGACATTGTTGGGACCAACCAGCACAACAATATCATCGAGATCAAGCGTGACTGGAGAGGCTCCGATGCAGCGGAAATTTTTGATGATGAGCTTGGACAAGCGTGGCCGTGGTTCCAATGTTACTTCGGGTGCGGTCTCCACAGCTTTCACTTTCTTCGCCATGATGTTTTCCCTAAATAAAATTAAATGGTTACTATAAAGCCATCCTAAAAGCTATCCTATTAAAGCTATCGGTAAAGCCATCGAAGCCATCGGGCTATTGGGGTTACATCTATATTTTACCATAATTTCGCTTCCTGTTCCCCATCCTCGCCTGCCGAAATCTTCCGTCGGGAACCCTGTCGAGGCCACATCTAAATGTATATTTCCCTGCCCCGCTCCCCATCCTCATCCACCTAAGTCCCCATACATAGCGGAGCCGGGGCGGGACCCGAAAATCCCTTTGGGAGGTATCGAGCGTAAGTTTCGGGTCCGCCCCATGGAACGGCTCCATTCCGGGGGGAAATGCACGATCCGTCAGGGGATGCCCCGATGGATCCGTATCTGCTGAAATTCGTCGTAACTCGCTCTCCGCGCCGCACTAGAGTTTTCTCCATCTCACCTTTCCCGCCGGCTGAAGCGTCTCATCCAAAAGGACCCGCGCCTCATACGCATCGGCGTCCTGTTGCGCCGCCCGCGACCGGATACCCCGCTCCTCCTCGCCGGAAAGCGTTGTCGGAAGGTTCGGTTCGACGGAGGCCTTCACCTGCACAAGGATCTTCCTGCCGCCCACCCCGGCCGCCTCGATGTCCGCGGCCCCGGGCGCCAGAGAATCCCATTTGATGATGGAGAACCTCTTCGTCTTCAATTCCTCGATCACCGCTTTTTCACCGGCCCGTCCGGTCTCGATAGGCATGGTCATATCCTGCTCCTTCATGGTTTCGTATCCGTTATTTCCATTGGCATCTTCACCACGAACGCGTCGCTGTTGCCGGTGTTCGCGCACCCCTTGAAGGCATTGCGGGTCTCGCCCACAACGATGAGCGACGATGTTTTCTCGTCCCACACGGCGGCGCGGCAGATATCCTCACCCGTCGTGCCGAACTGTACGGTCTTCGGCGTTTCGCCGAGCGTCGTGACGAAACAGTCGGTTCCGCCGGGAGAAACAGCGTCTTCCATCACGCCAAGGGTGTACCCGAAGACCGAGACGACATCCTCATGAAGGGCCATCCCTTTTAACTCCTCGACCAACAAGGTGCCCACAAACCGCGTTGAAATAAGGATTCCTTCCGGCGACAACGCAGAAACGAAGATGTCCTGACAACGCTGTGACGGATAACAAGGGCTTATAGTATATTCTTCCGAAGATGGATCTAGAAAAACACCGGCTCCCGTACCGGCAACGACAACGGTTCCGTCTGTTTTTATGATCAGGTATTCGCCGCTTCTCGTTTCATTGGCGTCCGCATCGGTAACGCCGTTCTCCTTTTGCCAAACCTGTGTCCATACCTTTTCACCGAGCGGAGTTCTTTTGCTTGCGAATGCGCCGGGAAACGGTTCGCCGAAATACTTCAGGCCACCGATAAGCGTATTCCCTTCCAGTTCGCTCTGCGTATAGCCGGTGATGAAGAGGCTCCCTTCGGCGTCAAGCGTCATTCCCGCCGACACATCATCTTTGTCGCCGCCCCACTGTTTCAGCCATGCGACCTCGCCCTTCGGTGTCCATTCGGCGAGGAACAGGTCGGCGTTCACTTTGTCATGGCATTCGGTCTCGTCCTTCGGTAGGCCGTCGAGCGACCCTCGGGTATGACCGAACATCAGGATGTTGCCTGCCCCGGTCATGGCAAGAGCGGTCGCGTAGTCCTCGTCCTCGGTGCGCATTTGTTCTATCCATGCCACCGTACCGTCGGGAGATATCTTCGCAAGGAAGACATCGGGGTCTGAGTGACGCCACCACGAGTGCGCGAAGTGACCGTAGGTGTGGCCCGTCACAAAGATGTTGCCCGTACCGTCCACTACCGCCGCTGCCGCGATGTCGTTGTCCGCTGTCCCGAACTGCACGGTCCATGCCGCCGAGCCGTCTTCTTTCCGCTTGGTCACGAAGATATCGCCGAGACCGGAGGCAGACCTGCCAGGGAACGCTCCTTCGGTGTTGCCGACCATGACCGTTGTCCCGTCGTGAGATTCCGCCACCGCGACCGGGATGTCTTCCCCGTCGGTGCCGAATTGACGGACCGTGTAGGATTCCCCAGCGCATGCCTCGTCTTTATAGGAGGGTGGTTCTTCGTAGAAGTAGTCCATCCATTTGAAAACAAGATCGTTAAAGGATTCGCCGGTATCGGGAGAGACCCACATTTCATTGGCCGCCACCAACAATTTCCCATTCGTTTCAACCATGTCCGCAAAAGAGAAATAGGCGTTCTTTTCTTCAGAAAGCGGCCCGTATAGATTCTTTTTCAAACGCCTTCCCGTGTCGGCATCGAAGACCATGAGTTCTGGATGTCGGGCTTCTTGTTTTCGTGTGCCTCCGTCACCCACTGCCCAAAGGATGCCGCTGTCGTCCAAGTGCAACCGGATAGATCTGTCGAAATAAAAAGAGGTGGCTCCGCGGTACTCCCAGAGAAGAGCACCATCCGGATCATACTTGCGAATGGTCGAATCGCCCCATTGTGCATGAGCAAACAAACTTAATGCGTAAACACTGTTCTCGACATCGGTCACCACCGAAACACCCCAGTCAAAGGGATTAGCGGTTGCGCTTCCCCATTGACGAGCCCACAGCATATTCCCTTCACCATCCAACTTCATAAGATACGGATCGGGACAGGAAGATGTCTCGGCGGGACCGAAAGGCAACCCGGCACAATCGCCCACCTTGCCGGCATTATGCTGATCACCAAGACCGCTTACCGTATAGCCAGTAATATAAATATTCCCTTCGCCGTCGAGAGCGATATACCCCCCCATATCGCCCCCGTTGCCGTATATCTTTTCCCAGATCAGTTTGCCTTCAAAATCGGTCTTCGCTACATAGATACGGGTATAACTGGCGGCTCCTCCTTCCGGCCAACTCGCCGAAAAACCGGTCACAAAGATACCGTTGGCACCCACAGCAAGCGTTCCCAGTTCGTCCTGAGAATTTACGAGTGCGACCTGCCAATCGTATTTCCATGACCGTTCCCAGAGAAGCGTCCCTTCTTCGGCATTGAATGCGGCAAGGTAAAAAGTGTTCGAGTTCCTACCGGACACGATGACCTTGGATGGATCAGGGCCATAGGCAAGGCCGATAGGCGCCACATAGATATCGGGCCAACAATAACTCCAACGCTCCGAAAGATCGCTGTTATACCGTATAAGAAGCGCCCCATTGAGTCCGACAAAGGTGTCCTCATTTTTAACGGCGATGATGACCCCGCCATCAGCGGTCGGAAGCATCCCGGCAAGGAGATCCCGGTCGGCCCTATCGATGCGAAAATCCCAGAAAGGTTCGGCATCCGGCACAGCATCCTCATCCGAAGCGAGAAAATCGTCGGAAAAGGCAAGAGTATCGTCGTTCACTACGATATCGTCATGAGGAAGAGAATCATGAGGCGAGCAGGAAAAAGCGAGAAAAACCAAAAGAGCTATGGCTCTCACAATTCGCCCGTTCTGTTTCAGCATATCGTGTCTCCTTGTATTCTCCCCCTCCCGTCATCAGGCGGGAGGGGGAGAACGCATTTATTTAACCTGCCTTTCCTCTTTCCGGATCATCATCAATCGCAGAAGTTATAAAGATTGGTTTCACACAGATCCCACACCGGAGAGAATTCTCCACCGTCACCATCTGAGAGGATATGAACCCAACCGAGATAGAGATAAATGGGTATCCATATTTTCAGTATAGGGTTGTAGGACCAAGTAAGAGACTGAGGATTAACACTGAATCTAACTGAAAAAACATAAGGGCTATGATCACATTGATAACATGCACTAGAACCGCTGTAGTAATTAAGCAGTTCTTCCCCAAAGGTTGTGGTCGTGCACACATACGCTCCTTCCCCGGAAGAACAGGAACAATTGCTAAGGGTACCGTACCGTTGGGCGGTTATGGTGCATACATTGCTTCCTGTGATATTACTCCATACGGGGGCAAGGGGATTTGATGTGGTGTTTCGAGCCCACATGAACTTGTAACTGACAAGATCCCCTATAGGGGAAACACTATAGACGCCGACCATCATCAGTCTATAATACTGGGGATACCAGATGTCTCCAAACACCCAATCCTGTTGTATGGTTGTTGAGTCGAGCGCGGCATACCCTCCAGAGAGGGCTTCCTCCGCCGCCTCTTTCGTTGCCTCAACCATGAACGGCGTGAAAACCACCGCTCCTTCGGGCAACTCTTTCACCGCTTCGTCATAGGCGATCTCGTACTCGTAGCCGTTTTCTTCCAGATACTTCACCGCTTCGTCAAGCGATATCTCCTGCGCGAAAAGAATGCCGGAAAAGGCAAAGACCATAAAGGCGAGAAAAACTATCCGTTTCATGATGCTCACTCCTTTTGTTGTCGTTTTGTTTTTACTTTTTTTCTCATCTTACTCCTTCCGTTCCTCTTTTTCAAGAGAGCGGAGGTCCCCTCGTGTTGATAAACAAAAAAACCCATCGCGCCATCCCGCTACCATCCCCTTATTTTTTCCCAGATTTTGTTTTCTCATTTCGCCGTACTTATATCTGTTCCGCGACCCATTCGTAATAGTCGCGGTCGCCCTTGGACTCGTTGTGTTCGCGGCACATGGGGTAGAGGTTCCAGACCGAGGTCTTTCCGCGTTCGCCCCACGGGACCCGGTGGTCGAGGGTGTCGGCGTGGTTCGTACAGCCCGGCACGGTGCACAGGTCGCCCTTCAGCGCGCGGACCGTATCCTCCATCTCCTGCGGCCACTCGCGCTGATCGACATAGGCCTCCAACTGCTCGCGCGGCGTCGGCGGGACATGCCGTTTTTTGCAATGGGGACAGGGGATCTCCTCCCTCCGCGTTCTCCACTCGACGGAGATGCCTTTTCGACAGTCCGGACAGCGGTAAAAATAGTTCATGGGGTCTCTCCCGTTCTCAGATGATCCTGCGGGTATGGTCGTGTCGAAGGACCGGCGGGGGAAAGAAGGCGGGACGATGCCTCCCGGGGTCGTCTGGAGGTATCGGAGCCCTCCGGGTCGACATCGCCCCCTACGGCTACGCTATCGGTCGCATCCGCTTTGCGAAGAAAGGACCATTTCTCCTGCGCCAGCGCCCACAGGCACGGCAACAGGCGTTCGCGTACGATGAAATGCCGTATGAGCCGCCACCGCGAACTTTTCCCTTCCACCACCCCGACGATATCGGCGAGGGATATCCACGGGTCGCAGAGCGGGTTGTTGTCCCCTTTGGTCAGCGCGCGGCCGCGCCATGTCAGCACCAACCGGTGGGCGACGAAGATGTCGTCGTACCGGAAGACCACCACATCGCCGGAACGCAGGCGCGTCCGGTCGCCGGCCGGCAGGATGCGGATAAGTTCACCGGGGAGTATGGCGGGTATCATGCTGTGCGCGAAGCCCTTGATGCTTATCGGCTTCGGGTCGTCGCCGCTGAAGAACAGGTCGAACAACCGATCCAGATGCATCACCCGTCCCGACTCGTTGCATGGGGGATTGTTACCGGTCACCAAGCACCTCTCTTCACCTTTTCCTACGAACACCCATAAGATACGGCGAGCGGCTTAAAGGATTCAGGTGCTCCGAAATATTTAGGTAACTATTTGGAATAAAAGGGGGATAATATCGTTGCGGGTAGCCGAGCGGTCAGCTGATCTTTCACCACCCACTTTTCATACCAGATATCGCGGTTCGATTTTCCGCCGGGTATAATGGTCAAAGCATCACCGACTATTGAAATGGAGCGATCATCATGAACGATAACTTTGGCGATCCTTTCATTTTGTTTTCGGCCGAAATAGCGCCGTGAAAGTTCCGTATAAGTGTCGTCCATCTGTATCATCACGAGGCAGGGGAAATCCTTTTCCTTATCATCGACGACACAATGCTCGACCGCGCCGGCGGCAAGAAAAACTTTTTGGTTCATTTGCGTTGCCGCGGAGATTTTGATCCCCGTTGTTTCCGGTAGGAGGCGGCTTGTCGTCGTATCATCGGCAGGATCAAACTCTGTTATCACCACCGAGCCTTTTGAGAGAGCATCGAATGCGCGTCGCGTTCCGATAAGGATGATCCGCCCATTCAATTCAGTCGCCGCACCGACGATTTCATCTTCGGCGGTCAGTACCTGCCGACAAGAAAGCAGATTCCCGTCGCCATCATACCGGGCAAAGAAAATATCGCGGTCAACGGTTTCTTTCAGTGAGCCGGCACACATGTCTCCTCTCGTTGTTCCCGCGACAACTATTCCGCCATCCGACAGCAAGAATATAGCGTCTGCCGATTCGTTTTGAGGCGTCCTAAGTTGCACCACCCAACGATTTCCCCATGTTGCGGTATCGATTTTACGCACGAACACATCTTGGCCGTAAGATTCCTCGGTGAGTTGTCCGGGATCACCATATATATCGCCGATAACCCACCCCGCGATGTAAATCTCCGAAAAAACTCCGTGCGTCATACTTGTTATGCGGGTCGGTGGTCGAAGTACATTCACGATTGGATCCGGGATCAATCCTTTTCCCATCTCATACAGCATGGTGTTGACAACTTTGTCTTTGTAATCATATCCAACCAGCACCGCTTCCTGACAAAAAAGACCGGTGCAGTTGGCAATGGCCGAGATCGCACCACCCAGTATCGCCATATTTCCGTCAACAAGCATGCTCGCGATTTCGTCATCCGCATATGTTTCTCCGTTCCACCCGAATTGAGCGATAGGTTCTATTATATCGGATGAGACAGTGGCCAAGAACATGTCGCGGCATTCCCTGCCCTCGCATTTGGGCGATAATTTCATGGTGTCCTTCATAGCATACTCGGCAAAACTCCCTTCTGTAAATCCCGAGAGCAAAAGCGAACCATTGGTGGTTGATATTGCCACATCGAACACAAATTCATTGTACGGACTTCCGGCTGTAAGACTTTTGCTACGCGAATAATGATCGAGTGTTTCCGGCACGATCAGCGAGTCATTATCGGGACCATCTTGATCTCCCGAAAAATCACCATCAAATGGACTGACATCCGTATCGCCTTCACTCTGTTTTCCATCGCTGCAACTGAGACAACACACGAGAAGGAGAAGAAAACTCACATATGCACCTATCTTATTCATGGAGCTCCCTCCGCAGATACAGATCGGAACAACCGGCTCTGTCGCAGGTGGTTTTACGGTCCTCATATTGTTCTTCGAACGAAGCATAAGTGGTCCCAGCCAAGTACCGGTAACCGCCATGGATGAGCACTGCATTGATCGTCGTTTGGGGTGTCGGTGTCATTTCAATGTTTTCCACCTGACCCGTAGAACGATCTATATCCACCCAAAAGCCATAGGGCACTCCGGTATATTCTCCGGTAACAGCCATATCACCATTGGTATCTCCAACGGCAACGAGGCTTCCGTCATCGAGAATGAAAAGATGCGAAATGCCTTCACTTCCCTTGGATGCTACCTGTGTGCTCCACAACATATTAAGTTTTTTGTCGTATTTTACCACATAGGCGTCTGTGTCTGCTCCTGTGCCCCTGCCGCCCGATGGGGGAAAATGACCATTAAATTCATCGTAATAACTCATGGATAGGGCAACATATAGATCGTCGTTCTCATCGGAAATGATAGCCGTGGCGTATTCAAGGGCTTCCCCCATCATATACCCCGACTGGCTGACGATCAGCTTGTCGACCACTGCCGCGTCCTTGTCTAGGATGAGAACAAAAGCGTCTTCGCCGTTATCGTTAATATCGGTAATGCCCGCCGCCGCTATCATGCCGTTGGTCAGACTTGTTGCCGAATTTGCGCTTAGCGGTACGCGGAGGGTCGTTTCTTCATAAACGACATTTTTTGTGATCTCTCCCGTTAAAGACAGGCTTGCTATGCCAATACCATCATGGTTATCACTCGAGAAAACCATTGCCCCGGAATTATAAATAAGAAGCGCGCCGTCATCAGTGATAACGATCTCTACGGGATCAAACATCTTCGCAAAAGAGAGAGCAAGTGGGCGCGTAAACTGACGGACAAACAAGATCGCGCCTTTCTGATCTAAGCGGGCAACGAACATGTCTTCGTAAGGATGGATCACACTGTCTGATTTCGCATGTCCGAAAAACTCTCCTTGGGTCCATCCCGTGAGCCAGATAGAGTTATCCTTGCCTATCGCCAACCTTTTAAGAAAGTCAGAATATTCCGTTCCAAAAGACTCTTTCCATGCGTAGCGTCCGTCGCCGTCAATTTTTACAAGATAAATATCGTAATCGCCGTTGTTGGGGACATTCCACGGTTCGCCATACGAGGTGAATCCAAGCACCATGTTGTCCTCGCCGTCCCGGAGTAGCCGCGCGGTCATATCTCGATAGACCGTCGATATCTGTGTTACGCCCGATTCACAACAGACGGCATTTACACAACTGAGAAAAACATCACAGGTGCCATCGATACGACAGGGTTCTCCAATGGCTCCCTCCGGTACCGAAACAGCGTCGTCACAATTGCCGGAATCACAGACCAACCCGAAGTCGCACGAACCATCACTATGACAGGGGGAGGCGCTCAAGACGCCCCCCCAAACCAAAAACAGAAATAACCGGCGCAACATGTTGGTTAGTCCGAGGTAATGATCAACACCTTCTCCGCAAGGATGTTCCTGTCTGACACGTACTTTACCGCAGGGATGATCGTACCAGTCTCATCCATGTAGTAAATACCTGTGTACTCATAGTTTTCCATATTATCCATTTTTTCTTGGCTTGCAATCTCCGAAAGAATAGTTTCATGGTCTTTCGTTCTAACATTCTCCTCTGAAACAAAGATTTCTTTTGGAGCATTCGAAAACACCTTTGACAGACCAGAACGGGTAAAATACATTTTTATTTTTTTGTTATCAACAAACTTCCCGTTTATCGCGGGCTTATAAATGAGATGCAGGCCAATAGCAACCTCATTTAAGGGCTCGCCATCTTTGATGCCTGTCAAGGTTTCGAAGGATGCGCTTTCCAGTTGCATTTTATAGTCATACCACTTCTCCAAAAGGCCAGCCGATTCTTTCAAAGCAAATTCATAAATAATTCCGGTCTCGTCTTCCGGAATGACAGATTCAACCTCTTTTTTCCCCCATCCAAAATGACCGTTGTTTTTGTTGAAATAATAATATTCGTTTTCGTCGAGATTGATCTTCTGTGAGGAATCATAGTTTTTAATATAGAACATGTTTAGAAAATCATTT